>Ga0180215_1000247_pt1 | contig 76040 bp, 63 predicted proteins | sample eDN3rd37CBELigBY_FD_128871 | JGI IMG/M metagenome (GOLD analysis project Ga0180215, IMG submission 128871) | Enriched backyard soil microbial communities from Emeryville, California, USA - eDNA 3rd pass 37_C BE-Lig BY (version 2) (version 2) | ecosystem: Environmental > Terrestrial > Soil >...
GAGCCGCCGCAATGGCTGCACGGCTCGGTGAGGGTGTGATAGAGCGAGGGGCGTACCCGCTGGCGAGTCATCTCGACCAGCCCGAGCTCCGAGATCTGGAAGGCCTTGGTCCGGGCACGGTCGCGGTTGAGGTGGGTGCGCAGCTCCTGGAGGACCCGCTCCTGGTTGGCCTTCGACTCCATGTCGATGAAGTCGCAGACGATGATCCCGCCGACGTCGCGGAGCCGGAGCTGGCGCGCGATCTGGCGCGCGGCGTCGAGGTTCGTCTTGAGGATCGTCTGCTCGGGGTCCTTCTTCCCCGTGTAGCGGCCGGTGTTGACGTCGATCGAGACGAGCGCTTCGGTGGGCTCGATGATGATGTAGCCGCCGGAGGGGAGGTCGACTCTCCGCTGGAACGCCTCATGGATCGCCTCTTCGATCCCATACTTGTCGAAGAGAGGGCGCGGCTCGGTATAGAGGTGAACGCGGCTGAGGAGCTCGGGGTCGACCCCCATCAGGTACTGCTTGACCTCGTTGTAGACCTCTTTGCTGTCGACGACGAGGGCGTCGACCTTGCCGGTGAAGAGGTCGCGGATGATCCCGCTGGTGAGTTTGGCCTCGCGGTGAATGAGGGCGGGCGGCCGGGCGCCCCGGGCGCGCCGCTGGATCTTCTTCCAGGTGCTGTGGAGGGTCTTGAACTCGCGCTCGAAGACCTCGCGGGTCAGCTCTTCCCCCACGGTCCGGATGATGACGCCGCCCTCGCCTTCGGGGACGATCTCCTTGGCCAACGCCCTGAGCCGGGCGCGCTCTTCGCGCTCCTCGATCTTGCGGCTGACGCCGATATGGTTCGAGAAGGGCATGAAGACGAGGAACCGGCCGGGGAGCGAGATCTGGGTGGTGACGCGCGGCCCCTTCGTACCGATCGGCTCTTTGGTGACCTGGACGAGGAGGCGGTCCCCTTTCTTGACCTGCTCCTGGATCGGCTGGTAGCGACGGCCCTTCTCTTCGTCCTCGTCCTCGTCGTCGTCGCCGTTGTGGTCGTCGCGGGCGAGATCGGAGACATGGAGGAAGGCCGCCTTGTCGGTGCCGATATCGACGAAGGCGGCCTGAATACCGGGGAGGACTCCCTCTACCTGTCCTAGATAGATATCACCGACGAGGCGTTCTGCGTCGGGACGATCGGTCATGAATTCGACGAGGACGGAATCCTCCAAGATGGCCACACGCGTCTCTTGCGGCGTGGCCGAGATGATGATTTCCCGTTTCATGTGTCTGTTCGTGACAATCCCTTGCGGCGGCGCCAAGTGGATCGGCGGCGCGAGTGCACGGGCAGGTCAGGCCTCACGCATCAGGTGGCGGGCGATGACCATACGCTGCACTTCGCTGGTGCCTTCGCCGATCTCGCAGATCTTGGCGTCGCGCATCATTCGTTCAACTGGGTATTCGCTGGTATAGCCGTATGCGCCCATGAGCTGTACGGCGCGGGTGGTGACCCGCATGGCGAGTTCGCTGGCGTAGAGCTTGGCCATGGCGGCCTCCTTGGTGAAGGGGCGGCCGTGCTCCTTCAGCCAGGCGGCGTGGTAGACCAAGTGACGGGCGCAGGCGATCTCCGTAGCCATATCCGCCAGGGCGAAGCCGACGCCCTGGAACTCACGGACCGGTTTACCGAACTGTACGCGCTCTCCGGTGAAGCGGAGCGCCTCTTCGAAGGCGCCCTGCGCGATCCCGAGGGCGAGCGCGCCTATCCCGATACGGCCGGCGTCGAGGGTCTTCATGAAGTTGATGAACCCCTCGCCTTCGCGGCCGAGTAGATTAGTGGCCGGCACCTCCGCATCCTCGAGGATCAACTCCCGGGTGTCGGAGGCGCGCCACCCCATCTTGTCTTCCTTCTTCCCGGCTCGGACTCCTGGGGTAAAGGGCTCGAGCTCCGGGGCGTGGCCGATGCCGAGGGTGTCGGCCACCGCGCGGTCGGCGGTCTCCTTGGTGACGATGAAGCTGCTGATCCCACGCGAGCCGGCGCTCCGGTCGGTGACGGCGGTAACGACGAAGATCTCGCCGACACCGGCGTGGGTGATGAAGATCTTGCTCCCGTTGATGCGGTAGCCACCGTTCACGCGGACCGCCGTGGTCCTGGTACCGCTGGCATCGGAGCCGGCGCCGGGCTCGGTCAAGCCGAACCCGCCGAGCACCTGACCGCTGGCCAGGAGCGGGAGGTAGCGCCGTTTCTGCTCCTCGGTACCGAAGTTGAGAATAGGTGAGGCGCAGAGGGTAGAGTGCGCGCTCACGGTGATGCAATGGCTGGCGTCGACCCGTGCCAGCTCCTCGAGGACCACGATGTAGCTGAGGCCGTCCAACCCCTGGCCGCCGTACTCTTCAGGGATATTGATGCCGAAGAGGCCGAGCTCGGCCATCTTCTTCACGTTCTCCCAAGGAAACCTGCTCTCCTCATCGTGACGACGTGCTACCGGCGCGATCTCGGCCTCTGCGAACTCCCGTACGCGGGCGCGCAGCTGCTGGTGTCTATCGTTGAGGTAGAGGTCCATATTCTCGTTCGGTTCGGGTGACGAGCCCCGTCGGTAAAGTTAGGAGATCGCCCGTCGGTACGAAAGGGGATGAAACGCTGAATTATGGCCGGGGGAGGTTGGCGCTTCACCTCGTCGTCCTGGGGTTGCAGTTGTCACAGGTATCGCAGCGGTCCATGGCGGCGGGATCGCCGAAATAGCGCAGCACGTGGCCGCGCCGGCACCCTTGGGTGAGAACATACTCTTCCATCCGGCTGAGTTTCACCTCTTCCCTGGCGCGGTGCGCGGCGAGCCGATCCCAGGGCACGGGGAGGTGCTCGGTGCGGCAGTCGACGAGGAGTTCGACGATTTCCCTCACCGGCCTCGGATTCCACTCGAGGAAGGTCGCGGCTTGCAACGCATCCAGGATCCGCCGGGCGTCGTCTGGCGAGCCGGCGAGTTCGCCGAGGAGGTGGTTTGCAATCGTCGTTCCGCGGTAGAGCCGTGGCTCGCCTACCGCCGTGCGGAGCGCCTCCAATAGGCGGCGTGCCCGGAACCGTTCCTCTCGTTCCGCGGCGCCGAGTCCGGAGCTCGTACCTAGCTCGCGCTCGATCCGGGCCGGGGACGCGATCAGCCGGATCGTGGGGTCGCCGATCGATTCGGTGACCGTGCGCAACACGCCGGCGCTCTCGAGGATACGGAGCGCGGAGCGGACCTGCTGCTCGCCCTCGGCGGTCGGTGTCGCCCGGACGATACGGTCGATCGTGGTCGAGGCGTCCGGGGTGCCGCTGCGGCGTGCGGCCGGGTGGGCGCGGGGGTCGGGCCAGGGCGAGGCGGGTGCGCCGGACGACGTCGCCTGACGCGGCCACGGGGCGCGCCCGAGCCACCGCGCGACCAGACCTCGCCCGGTGCCGGTCTCTCGCCGCACAGCGTCATAGACCGCCTCGACCACGGCGCGCGGGGGGTGCGACTGGGAGATCATGAACTCGTGAGTCAGGCGGTCTCGCGGGGAGTAGATGAGGACGCAGTCGCTCATTGAGCCATCGCGCCCGGCGCGGCCGGCCTCCTGGTAGTACCCTTCGAGGGAGCCGGGCATGTCGTAATGGACGACGAGGCGGACGTTGGGCTTGTCGATCCCCATCCCGAAGGCGTTCGTGGCGACGATGATCCCGGCCTTCTCGGCCATGAAGGCATCCTGCAGGCGACGTCGTTCGCTCCCGGCGATCCCGGCGTGGTACCCGGCGGCGCGGATCCCGGCGCGGTTGAGGAGGTCGGCCAGGTTGTCGACGGCGCGGCGGGTCGAGGCGTAGGCGATGGAGACGCCATCCCTGGGGCGGTTGCGGAGGACGTCGAGGAAGATGCGGTCCTTCTCGGCGTCGTCGCGGGCGGTGTGGACGTGCCAGCGGAGGTTGGTCCGATCGAAGCCGCCGGTGAGGATGAGGGGGCCGCGAAGACGGAGCTGCTGCTCGATGTCGCGCCGGACCTCGGGGGTGGCGGTCGCGGTCAGGGCGATGACGGGGCACCCCATGACGACGCGGGCATCGCCGAGCCGGAGGTAGCTCGGCCGAAAGTCATGGCCCCACTGCGAGATGCAATGAGCTTCGTCGACGGCGAGGAGGGAGACGCGAAGGCGACCGAGCCGGTCGCGGAAGCGAGGGGAGTCGAAGCGTTCGGGGGCCAGGTAGAGGAGCTTGATTTCGCCGCGCTCGGCGGCGTCGAGCCGGGCATCGACCTCGGCGGTGCTGAGAGTCGAGTTGACGAACGCGGCGGGGATCCCACGGGCGACGAGGGCGTCGACCTGGTCGAGCATCAACGAGATCAAGGGGCTGACCACGATGGTGAGGTGTGGGAGGGCGAGGGCCGGGATCTGGTAACAGAGACTCTTCCCTCCCCCGGTCGGCATGAGGACGAGGACGTCGCGACCGGCGAGGACACCCGCCACGGCTTCGGATTGGCGGCCGCGGAAGTCGGGGTAGCCGAAGTAGTGTTGGAGGAGGGTTCGAGGGTCGGGATTGGGCATACAGGGGTCGGGGGCCAGGATCCAGGGGTCAGGGTATTGTTTGGGATTCGGGGGTTGGGGGTTGGGATTCGGGGGGCTGGGGTTAGTGGTCTGCATGGGATTGGGCAATCGGTATTTGATCTGTGTTGTGGTGTTGTCGGGAAAGATTGGGGTGGGGGTGGGGCGAGGGGATGGCGGGATGGGACGTGGGGGCGGCGTTTGGGTCATTCGCGCTGGCCGAGGAAGCGGAGAGCGAAGCCGACCAGGAGGACGGCCAGGGCGAACCAGATGATGAGGCGGTTTTCGGTGATCATACCGGCGATGCCGAGAGCGGCGCCGACGGCGAAGAGGACCATCTTGGCTTCCAGGAAGCGGTCGGGGCCGCGTCTTTCGCGGGAGGGTCTGAAGATCATCGTCTGCTGTCGAGGAAGCGCCGGACGCCGGCGCGGGTGTCTTCGGTCATACGGGCGAGGACGTTGATCTCGGCGCCGCGGGCGATCGCCTCTTCGATGGAGGCGCCGTCGATCCCGTAGAAGAGGCGCTTGATGAGCGTGAGCGCGGATGGGGAGCGGGTGGCGAGCTCGCGGGCGTACTCGAGGGCGTCGCGCTCGAAGGTCGGGGCCGGGTAGATCCGGTTGACGAGCCCGAGGCGGTGTGCTTCTTCGGCGCCGATCCGGTCGCCGCGGGCGACGAGTTCGAAGGCGACCTTCTCGCCGCAGATCCGGCGCAGGAGCGCCATGACCATCGCGGGGACGAAGCCGAGGTGGACCTCGGGGTAGCCGAAGGTCGTGTCGTCCCGGGCGACGACGAGGTCGCAGGCGGTGGCGAGTCCGGCGCCGCCGGCGAAGGTGTGGCCGTGGACGGCGGCGACGATCGGTTTGCCGAGGCGCCGCATGAGGATCAGGAGGTCGCCGAGGGCGGTCGCGTCGGTCAAGTTCTCGAGGGGCCCCAGCCCGGCGGCGATCCGTTCGAGCTGCTCGAGGTCCGCGCCCGCGCAGAAGACAGGGCCCTCGCCGCGCAGGAGGATGACGCGCACGTCGTCGTCCGACTCGGCCGTAAGGAATGCGTGGCGCAGTTCTGTGATCGTCAGGTCGTCGAGGGCGTTGCGCTTCTCGGGGCGGTTCAGCGCGATGATCGCGACCCTGGCGTCGGTCTGGTAGAGGATGCGCTCGAAGTGCGCAGCGGCTTCGCTGTGCGTCATGGCGTCAGACCACCTCCGCCAAGGCGAGGTCGGCTATTTCTTCGGGGACGTCGATCTCCATGCGGAGGAGCGCGGTCGAGAAGGTCTTCCCCTGGGCGTCGGTCATCAGGGAGACGGTGCCGCCGCCGTCGAGGGCGTTGTGGATCAAGAAGTTGAGCGCATTGAGGTTGGCGAGCTCGAAGCGCTCGACCGGCCCCCGGGCGATCCCCTCGAAGTGCTTGCGTACCGCCGCTTCGGTCACCCGTTCGACGAGGACGGGATAATATTCCGGCCGCCGGGCGACGATCCCGACGTTGACGGTGTCGCCCTTGTCGCCGGAGCGGGCGTGGGCTAGGCGTAGCAGTTGGATAGAGGGCATGTTGGTTCTCGAGTTGATCGTTTTCCGTCACTCCCCTGGTTCGTGCGGTTGTCGTTTCTGGACGACCCAGGACAGGATCACGCCGATGCCGAGGACGAAGATGACGACCGCGGCGACGATGTTCCAGAGCATCGCGAGCGTGGCGAGGAGGAGGACGATGAGGACCGGGAGCATGATCTCGAGCCAGGTCGGGCTGCGGTCGGCCTCGTCGGTCCGCTTGCGCGCCGGTCCCGGCGCGGCGGGGGTGGTGCCACCGTCGTAGCCGGTCGGGGTGCCCCGTGCTTCGCCCGTTGGGTACCGGGTCTCGTCCGGGCTCAGGTAGCGTCCGGAATCCTCGTGGTGGTCGTCCCGCCTCTCGGCTCGTTCGCGGTCCATCGTTCCCCTCCCGCGCTGTTCATGCCTCGGTCACCTCGACCTCGAGGTGCGGCTCGATCTCGCGGCGGTCGATCAGCGCCGGCCAGAAGGCGACGATCTCTTCGACCTTGGGCCGGCCGCCGGCGAAGCCGGTGACGGTCGGCGGCCCGGTCAGGATCAAGGGCGCGATCTCCCGCGTGAACCGTTCGACCGGCGCGCGCTCGGCGCTGCGCACCGCGACGCGGAGCTGAACCTCCGGGAGGTCCGCGGGCGGCGGCCCGGCGAGCGGTCCGTGGGTGGAGTTCCAGCCGACGAACTCGGTACGGATCTCGTCGAAGCGGAGCCCCAGCCGGTCCAACCTCTTACGCAGGATCTGGTCCGCGGCCCTGGCCTTGTCGACGGCGTCGGGCCAGGAGTAGACGAGGGTACCGACTGCCTTGTAGCCGGCGGAGTAGGAGATCGATACCTTGAGCCTGTCGGTCGGGGCGCGCCCCTCTATGCCGGAGACACGGACGCGATCCGGCCCCACCTCCTCGAGGCGGATCGTGGTGAAGTCCGCGATCGCATCGGGGGTGATGTATTCGCGCGGATCGCCCATCTCGTAGAGGAGCTGCTCGGTCACGGTCTGGACGCTGACGCGCCCCCCGGTCCCATCGTGCTTGGTGACGATGAAGGAACCGTCGGGCGAGGCCTCGATGATCGGGAACCCGACGTCGTCCAGATCCGGGATCGAGCGCCAGTCGTAGAGGGCGTTCCCGCCGCTGGCCTGGGCGCCGCACTCGTTGATGTGGCCGGCGACGATCCCGGCGGCGATCAGGTCGTAGTCCTCCGGGCTCCACCCGAAGGTGTAGATCATCGGGGCGTAGGTGAGCGCGGTATCGGTCGAGCGGCCGGTGACGACGACGAGGGCGTCGCGGCGGAGCGCCTCGACGATCGGCGCCGAGCCGATATAGGCGTTGGCGCTCTGGACCCGGTCGATGATATCGGTGATGGGCCGGCCGGTCTCCATGTTCGCAAGGAGGTGGCCGCGACGGATCAGGTCCGGGAGGCGGTCGAGGATGTCGTCGCCAGTGACGACGCCTACGCGGACCTTCCCCTGCAGCCCCGCCTCCCGCGCCACGTCCAGGAGCGCGTCGCGGCACCCCTGGAGGTTGACGCCGCCGGCGTTCGCGATCACACGAATATTCCTTGCAACGCAGTCCGGGAGGATCTCTCCCATGAGGGGGATGAAGTCGCGGGCGTATCCCTGCGCGGGGTCGCGGGAGCGCTGTTTCTGCAGGATCGACATGGTGACCTCGGCGAGGTAGTCGAGCACGAGGTAGTCGATCGGGCCGCGCCGGACCTGTTCGACCGGTGCGGTCAGGAGATCACCCCAGAAGCCTTGCCCGGAGGCGATGCGGATCGTCGGTTTCGCCATACGGTGTCCGTGGTGAAGGTGCATGGGGGTCAGGGATTCGGGATTCAGGGGTTGGGATTCGGGATCTGGGGGTCGTAGGTCGGAATCCCTGACGGTACTCCGAACGGCCCGATGTGGGGGCCGGGGTTGTGGAGTGTGGTGCGGAAGGCGAGGGCTAGGACGGAGCGGGTCTCTTCGGGGAGGAGGATCGCGTCGACGAAGCCGCGGGCGGCGGCGTAGCGAGCGTCGAGCTGGGTCTCGTAGTCGGCGCGGACGGCGTCGATCTTGGCCTGGAGCGCCGGGTCCGGCGTGCGACCCTGCTGTTTGAGCTCTTCGAGCTGTGGACCGAAGAGCGCCATCACCGCGCTATCCCCTTCCATTACCCCCATCCTCCCGGTCGGCCAGGTGAAGATGAAGTCGGGGTCGAACCCCTGGGCGGCCATGGCGTAGTACCCGGCGCCGGAGGCGTGGTTGATCGTGAGGACGACCTTCGGCACCGTCGCGGTCGCCATCGCTTCGACGAAGCGGGCACCGGCGCGGATGATCCCGGAGTGCTCCGCCTCGGTCCCGACCATGAACCCGCTCACGTCTTGGATGAAGAGGAGCGGGGTGCCGTGGCGGTTCATCGTCTCGATGAAGAAGGCGGCCTTGTCCGCGCTCTCGGTATAGAAGATCCCGCCGAAGCGCGGTGGCCCACCACGGGGGTTCCTGAGCATCCCGCGGGCGTTGGCGAGGATCCCGACGGTGATCCCCTCGAGGCGGGCGGTCCCGCAGATGAGTTCCGGGGCGTGGTCGGCCTGGAACTCGTCGAAGGAGCCGACATCGACGATCGCGGCGATGACCTCGCGCATCTCGTACGGCTGTCGGTGGTCGGAGGGGAGGACCCGATAGAGGGCCGCCGGGTCCGGCGCGGGTGGCTGCCCCCCCCGGTCGGCGGCGGTAGACGACGTCGTCTGCTCCCCCTCCCCTTCGGCATCCGGCCCCAGGGCGCCATGAAACACCGGCGGGGCATAGCGCAGCCCCCCGATCAGTTCACGGATCTTCGCGATGCAACTCTCGTCATCCGGGACGCGGTAGTGGGCGACGCCGCTGATGGCGTTGTGCGTCCAGGCGCCGCCCAGCGTCTCGGCGTCGACGGTCTGGCCGATCGCGCCCTTGACCAGGTTCGGCCCGCCGAGCCCCATGAAGCTGGTGCCCTCGACCATCAGGATCACGTCGGAGAGCGCGGGGAGGTAGGCGCCCCCGGCGATGCACGGCCCCATCACCGCGGCGAGCTGCGGGACGTGGAGATAACGGCGCATCAAGGAGTTGTAATAGAAGATCCGCGCCGCGCCGTACTGGCCGGGGAAGACCCCGCCCTGGTAGGGGAGGTTCACCCCGGCGGAATCGACGAGGTAGACGATCGGGACGCGCGAGCGCATCGCGATCTCCTGCGCGCGCAGAATCTTCGTGATCGTCTCCGGCCACCAGGAGCCCGCCTTGACGGTCGCGTCGTTGGCGACGACGACGACCGGCCGGCCGTGGACGGTGCCGATCCCGGTGACGACCCCGGCGGCGGGCGCCTGGCCGTCGTACCGGTCGTAGGCGATAAGGAGTCCTATTTCGAGGAAGCGGGTTCCAGGATCGAGGAGGCGGTCGATCCGTTCGCGGGCGGTGAGCTTGCCCTGGGCGTGTTGTCGTTGGACCTTGTCCGGGCCGCCCCCTTGTCGCAAGCGAGTTTCGAGTTCACGCAGCTCGCGACTCAAGCGATCGAGTCTGGACTCGGGGGCGGGCTGCGTCGTGGTCATCACCCCTCCCGGTTGGCGGCGAACCACTCTCGAATGTACTGGATCGGCTCGGCGGTCGGGGTCCCGGGCCCGAAGATCCTGCCGACCCCCATCTTGCGGAGTTCTTCGGCGTCCTCTTCGGGGATGATCCCGCCGCCGGTGATGAGGATGTCGTCCGCGCCCTGCTCGCGGAGGAGCTCCATGACGCGCCGGAAGAGGGTCATGTGCGCGCCGGAGAGGATCGAGAGGGCGACGACGTCGACGTCCTCCTGGATCGCGGCGTTGACGATCATCTCCGGGGTCTGGTGGAGCCCGGTGTAAATGACTTCGAAACCCGCGTCACGAAAGGCGCTGGCGATGACCTTCGCGCCGCGGTCATGTCCATCGAGTCCCGGCTTCGCCACCAGGACACGGATCTTCCGTTCTGCCATAATCTCGGGGTGTCAGAGTTCGTGTGACAGAGTCGATACCCGATATAGCAGCGAGAAGGTACGGGATTCGGGCGATAGGTGCAAGGAACACCTGGTGCCCGGTCCGTCGGAGCGCTCGCGAGGCGAGCTGGGCCAACATCGGCCGACGTACTCTTCTCCTCACCGTTTGGTCGCGATCGCGATGACCCTGGGCGAGTCGTGGCGGAGCGGCTCGCCGGTCCAATCGCCGTAATATTCGATCTCGGTGAAACCGGCGGCCCGCAAGAGCCCATCGATCTCGGTAGCGGTCCTCAGTTTGAGGGCATGTCTCTTCTCGCCATGCTCCTCACCTCTGCGCCAGCGGAGCTTCTCATAGCTGATCCCGGTCACGGGGTCGAAGCGGCGGCGGACGCGGACCTCGATCCCGTTGGGGAGGGTCCAGCGGTCGCGTTCGGCGTAGTTGGCGACGACGTCGTCGCGGTGCATGCTCTCGAGCAGGAACTTCCCGCCCGGCCTGAGGACGCGGCGCGCCTCGGCGAGGGCGTGGATGTCCTCGCGGTCGTCGAGGAAGAGGCCGAGGCTGGTGAAGAGGTTGAGGACGGCGTCGAACGTTTCGCTTCGGAACGGGAGGTAGCGGACGTCCGCGGCGGCGAAGCGGTTCGGTAGCCCGGCCGCGCGGGCGCTGTCAGCGGCACGGCGCAGGAGGTCGAGGGAGAGGTCGGCGCCGAAGGCCACCTGTCCCGCCTCGGGGAGGAGTAGCGTGTGCCGCCCCCAGCCGCAGGGGAGGTCGAGGACGCGGGCGCCGTCATGGAGCCCGAGGAGATCGAGGATCGCGGCTACCTCGCGGCGGCTGTCCTCTTCGGGGAAGAGGTCCTCGTGGAGCTGGAAGAAGGTTTCGTCGAAGTAGTTGAGCCACCAACTCATAGAAACAAAATATTGCGGTCGTGCGTGGTGCGTCGTGTTTATTGAAAGCCCCGGGTGAGGCGCGTTCGTCGCGCCGATTCATGCTTCGGGACCGGCGTCCTCGTGCTGGTCGAGGATCGTGAGCGACAATCTATCGATGCGGCGACCGTCCATCGCCAGGACGCGGAGGTGGCCGCCGGGGAATGATACTTCATCACCGACCATCGCGATACGGCCGAGTTGGCCGAGGACGTAGCCGGCGATAGTAGTGTAGTCCTCCTCGGGGAGGGCGAGGCCGAAGCGTTCGTTGATCTCGTAGACCGGGACGCCGCCGCTGAGCTGGACCTCGCCCGTGGTGGTCTGTTCGATCCCGGGGGGCTCGGTCTCGTACTCGTCCTGGATCTCGCCGACGATCTCCTCGACCAGATCCTCGAGGGTGAGGATCCCGGCGGTACCGCCGAACTCGTCGATCACGACCGCCATATGGCTGCGGCTGCGCTGCATCTCGTAGAGGAGTCCCTCGATCGGCCGGCTGTCGGGGACGAAGAGGATGGGGCGCACGACGTCGTCTATGGTCAGCTTCCCTGCCCTCTCGGCGGCCCAGACGTCGTGGGCGAGGACGAGGCCGACGATGTGGTCGATAGAGCCCTCGTAAATGGGAATACGGGTGTGGCCGCTCTGGAGGATCAGGTCGGCCGCGGCGGCGACCGTGGAGCCCGCGGGTAGGGCAACCACGTCGGTGCGTGGGGTCATGACCTCCGCCGCGGTGATCTCCGAGAGGTCGAAGACGCCACGGATCATCTCGACCGGCTCCTCGGCTAGGAGCCCGTGCTCGTAGGTCTGCATGAGGAGCATCTCGATCTCCTGCGGCCGGTGCACCCGCTCCATCTCCGTGGGCGCGCGCAGCCCGATGAGGCGGAGAAGGCGGTTCGCGGTGCCGTTGAGGAGGGCGATGAAGGGGGCGAGTACCCGGGAGAAGACGACGAGCGGCCCCGCGGTCCAGAGCGAGACCTGCTCCGGGTACAGGAGGGCGAGTGACTTGGGGGCGAGCTCGCCGAGGACGATGTGCAGGAAGGTGATGAAGGCGAAGGCGATCGGGACGGCGACGCCGTGCGCCGCAATGACGCGCCAGGGCGCGGGGAGGTCGTCGAAGACCTGGATCAACAGCGCCGCGACGGTCCCCTCGCCCACCCACCCGAGGGCGAGCGAGGCGAGGGTGATCCCGAGCTGGGTACCCGAGATGTAGCGGTCGAGGTGGCGGAGCGCCTCGCGGGTGATCTGCGCGCGACGGTGCCCCTGGCTGGCCAGCGCCTCGATCCGTGTCGTGCGGGCGGCGACGAGCGCGAACTCGGCGGCGACGAAGAAGCCGTTGGCCAGGACCAGCGCGAGTACGATCAGTAACCGACCGGCGATGCTCCCGGCGGAGAGGGTCGGTTCCATCTCCGTCGCGCGACGGCGCCCCGCTCAGAAGAAGACCGGTTCCTTATAGGAGCCGTAGATCTCCTCGAGGGCGTACCGGATCTCGTAGAGGGTGGCGTAGGCGCGGACGCAGTCGAGCATCGGCTCGACGACGTTCTCGTCCCTGCGCGCCGCGTCGCGGAGGCGCTCGAGCGCGGCCCGCACGCGAGACTCATCCCGGGTCGCGCGGAGCCGCGCCAGACGCTCACGCTGCTCCAGCTCCGCCTCCTCGCCTACCTTGAGGATCTCGATGTCGGTCTCCTCGTTCCCGCCGGTGAAGGCGTTGACCCCGACGATGATCCGCTCGCCGCTCTCGATCTCGCGCTGCTGCCGCTCGGCGCTACGAGCGATCTCGCGCTGGAAGTACCCCCGCTCGATCCCCGGGACGACGCCGCCGAGCTCGTCGATCTCGTCGAAGATCGCCTCGGCCTGCCGCTCGAGCTCGTCGGTCAGGTACTCGACGTAGTAGGAACCCGCGAGCGGGTCGATCGTGTTGGCGACGCCGGTCTCGTAGGCCAGGATCTGCTGGGTGCGCAGCGCGATCCGGGCCGCCTTCTCGGTCGGGAGCGCGAGGGTCTCGTCGAGCGAGTTGGTGTGGAGCGACTGGGTCCCGCCGAGCACCGCCGCGAGGGCCTGGTAGGCGACGCGGACCACGTTGTTCTCCGGTTGCTGCGCCACCAACGTGACCCCCGCGGTCTGCGCGTGGGTCCGCAAACGCCAGGACTCCTCCTTCTTGGCGCCGTAGACGTCGCGCATCCTCTTCGCCCAGATCCGGCGGGCCGCGCGGAACTTGGCGATCTCCTCGAAGAAGTCGTTGTGGACGTCGAAGAAGAAGGAGAGACGGGGCGCGAAGTCGTCCACGTCGAGGCCGCGCGCGATCCCGCGCTCGACGTACTCGAAGCCGTTCCTGAGGGTGTAGGCGAGCTCCTGCGCCGCCGTCGCGCCCGCCTCACGGATGTGGTAGCCGCTGATCGAGATCGGGTTGTACTTCGGCGCGTTCGCCGAGGCCCACTCGAACATGTCGATGATCAGCTTGAGCGCGGGCTCCGGCGGGTAGATCCAGGCGTGCTGGGCCTGGTACTCCTTGAGGATGTCGTTCTGGACGGTACCCCGGAGCTTGTCGGGGGAGATCCCTTGCTTCTCGGCGGCGACGATGTAGAAGCAGAAGAGGATGATCGCCGGGCCGTTGATCGTCATGGAGACGGAGACCTGGTCGAGGGGGATCCCGTCGAAGAGGGTCTCCATGTCGGCGAGCGAGGAGATGGCCACACCGCACTTCCCGACCTCGCCGAGGGAGCGGGGGTGGTCGGAGTCGTACCCCATGAGGGTGGGGAAGTCGAAGGCGACGCTGAGCCCCGTCTGGCCGTGCTCGAGGAGGTAGTGGTAGCGACGGTTGGTCTCCTTCGCGGTCCCGAACCCGGCGAACTGGCGCATCGTCCAGAGGCGGGTGCGATACATCGTCGTATACGGACCGCGGGTGAAGGGGAACTCACCCGGGAACCCGAGCTTCTCGAGGTACTCGTCCCCCGCCGGCCGGTCGAGCGGGGTGTAGAGGGGGGCGACCTCGAGCCCCGAGACGGTGGAGAACCTGGTCTCCCGTTTGGGCGTGCGTTGGTAAACCGACTCCCACTCCGCGAGCCGCGCGCGCAGCTCGGCAAGTTCGCGCTCCTGTTCGAGAATGCGCTCTTCGAGCGCGGAGCTACCAAGATCGCGGTCCGTCACGCCCATGGTCTCAGTTCCTCGTAGGTTGCTGGAATCCCATCCTTGCGCCGCGAATTACCCCATGATCCCGCGCACGATCCGCGCCGCGACGTCGTAAGGGGTAGTGGCGCCGTCCTTCAGCTGGCCGATTGCTTCCTGGAGGATGATCTCTCCACCCGCGTCGCGCCAGACCATTTCCCTCATCATCCGATCGACTACCTCGCGCACCTTCTGCTCGAGCCGCGCGCCGCGCCGCCGGTCCCCTTCCCCCGACTGCTCGAGCCACCCCCAGTGTCGGTCCAGCGTGTCCCGCAGCTCCGGCACCCCCTGGCTGGTCTCGGCCACCGTCTGGAGGACGGGGATCGACCAGGTGGCGACGTCGGCCGCGGCGCTCTCCGCGGCGGGCGCTACCTCCGCGGCGTTGGCGCCCTTGGCGCGGCGCGCCCCGAGCCGGGAGAGATCGACGCCGTGGTGGGCCGGGACATGACGCAGGGCGTCCCCCGAGCGGAGCCGGATCATCAGCTCGATCTCGCGCGCGAGTTTGTCGGCGCCAGGGCGGTCCGACTTGTTGACGACGAAGAGATCGGCGACCTCCATCAACCCCGCCTTCATCGCCTGGACCGAGTCCCCGGATTCGGGGACGAGGACGACGATGGTGGAATCAGCCGCCGCGGCGATATCGAGCTCCGACTGCCCGACGCCGACGGTCTCGATGATGATCCGGTCGAAGCCGAAGGCATCCAGGACGTCGACCACCTCGCGGGTGGTGATGGCGAGCCCGCCGAGCGAGCCACGCGCCGCCATGGAGCGGATGAAGATCCCGGGGTCGGTCGAGATGTCGCCCATCCTGATCCGGTCGCCGAGGAGGGCACCCCCGGTGAAGGGGGAGCTGGGGTCGACGGCAACGATCGCCACGGTCTCGCCGCGCTCGCGATACGAGGTCGCCAACGCGCTGGTCAGGGTGGACTTCCCCGCCCCGGGCGGGCCGGTCACCCCGATGCGCTGCGCTCGGCCTAGCGACGAATGCAGCTCGCCGAGGATGGCCTGGAACCCATCACGTTCGTTCTCGACGATCGAAATGACGCGGGCTAGCGCCAAGCGCTTGCCGGCGCGGAAATCGGCTAGGAGCTGCTCGTGGGCGGGGGTGAGTCGAATCGTATCCATGGGCGACAAAATGTCTGTGGATCTCGATGCTGTCAAACACCGGCATACGGGTTGGACGTACCAGCGCTCGGAAGCCAAGCGCGACCAGCGGTCTCGCCCGGTCGCGACCCGTCGTCACGGTCGAGGACGGCTCGCTCCCTGTGTGCCGGGCGGCTTCAGGCCGCGTGCGTGGCGGAGCGGATTCTCGAGGAGGTGCGTCGGGATCAGCAGTACCACCACGAACATGAAGAGCGCGACCAGGAGCCCGACGATCAGGAGCCAGACGATCTTCACGGCCAGGAAGATGATCGCCGAGATCAGCGCGGTGGTCACGGCGAAGAGGCTGAGGAGGATACGTCGCACCTGCAGGAGCAGGAAGCGCTCGCCGTGCAGGATGTCGCGGGGGTGGATCCGGACACGGAACTCCTCACGCTCGGCGCGACGTAGTATGTCGCGCACGCCGACCACCACGGCGCGCGACTCGTCGATCAGGTTGCGGGCGATCTCGGTCGGTTCGCGCGCCGTGGCCCTGAGTAGCTCCGCCCGCATCCTGCGGATCACGGTCCGAGCAACGGTGAGACCGTCGAAGTAGGGGTCGTAGCGGTAGCCGATACCTTCGAGGAGCGCGGCGGCGCGGAAGAAGTAGACGAGCTCGCGCGGGAGGATCAGCGGCCAGGTGTAGAAAGTGTCCATGATCTGTTGGACGGCCTGCTGCACGGCGCGAGGCCCGAGGTGGCGCGCGTTCTCCACGATCGCCAGGATCTCGGCGGCGGCCTCGCGGACCTCCGCCCGGGAGATGGCGGGGTCGATCATCCCGAGCTCGTACATCCCGTTGATCATCGCGTCGAGGTCGTCGCGGCCGGCAGCGAGGGCGACGCGCAGGATGCGGTCACGAGTGGCGCGTCCGAACTGGATGACCATCCCCCAGTCGAGGAAGACGAGGCGCCCTTGCGAGTCGACGAGGATGTTGCCAGGGTGCGGATCGGCGTGCATGAAGCCGTTGACGAGGAGCATCCTGAGGTAGACCTCGGTCAGGGTCTCCATGATCCGCTCGAACTCGAGCTCACCGGACTCGAACCGCGCGGAGAGGGAGTCGACCTTGTCGCCCTGGACCCATTCCATGACCAGGACGCGGCGGCGGGTGTACTCCTCGTAGATCTCGGGGGCGCGGACCCGTTGGTCACGACCGAACTGCGCGTGGAACGCGGCGATGTGCGCCGCCTCCTCCCTGAAGTCCATCTCCTCGGCGATCCGCACGCTGAACTCCCGGACCACCGTGGAGAGGGCGCGGACGTGGTGGTTGGGGATGAGGACGTTGAGGAGGTAGAGGACGCGGAACGAGATGTCGAGGTCGATCGCGATCAGCTCCTCGACGCCGGGCCGGAGTACCTTGACCGCGACCGGGTTGCCGGCGATGACGGCTCGGTGGACCTGGCCGAGGCTCGCCGCGGCGATCGGGGTGCGGTCGAACTCGTCGAAGATCGCGTCCACGGGACGACCGAGCTCGGATCGGATGACCGCTTCTACCGCCTCGATAGGGTGCGGCGGGACGCGGTCCTGGAGCTTGCCGATCTCGGAGAGATACGGTTCCGGCAGGATGTCGGCCCGGGCGCTGAAGACCTGCGCCAGTTTGATGAAGGTCGGCCCCAGGGCGGCGATGGTGGCGGTGAGCCGTTCGGCGCGACGCCTATGATCTTCGGGGGTGCGCGCCACGCCCCTCCCCAGGATGATCCACCGGCGCCGGTCACGGAGGAAGGCGACGAGGAACGGCAAGAGGCGCCAGAAGATGACAGCAGCGCGACGCCACCGCTTCATCGCACCCTCCGGCGCCGATCCTTCATCTCACCCCCCCGTCGGCTTCGGTGGGGGCGGAGACGGAGGCCAGGTCCCGCGCGGTGGCCGGGCGTACGGCGTCGTCTGATGAAAACGTCCCGGTTGGGGAGGCCCCGCTGTTCGGCTGCACCCCGCCGGCCGAGAGGAGATAGGTGAAGGCCTCTTCGATCGTGAAGTCGACCGGTACCAGCAACTTTCGGGACACTACCACCAGATACCCGGTCGTGGGGTTGGGGGTCGTGGGGATGAAGACCGTCACCCCATCCTCCACGTGTGATTCCGTGCCCGAGGGCGCCGCCGAGGTCACGAACCCGAGCGACCAGCGCCCAGGCGCCGGGTACTCGACCAGGACGACCTCACGGAAGAAGCGCTGGTCCTCGCCGAAGACGGTACGGACGATCCGGTGCGAGGCGGTGTAGAGCCGCCTGGTCAACGGGAACCGCTCGAGGGTATTGTGCCACGCAGCGACGATCCGTCTACCGACGGCCCGTTCGGCCGCCCACCCGATCGTGATCAGGATCGCGAGGAGGAGGAGGAGCCCCAGCCCCGGGATCCGAACCGGGATGTGCGGATAGATGAATTTGCCCAGCAGGCCGTCCAGCCACAAGAAGATCCAGCGGAGCACATAGACCGTTATCGCAACGGGCGCGATGACCGCCAGACCGGCGAAGAGGCGACGTCGCAAGGTACGCGCGTTCATCCCTTTATACCTAACACCTTCCGAAGTATCTCTTCCTGTCGCTTCCACATACTACTCCGTTCGCGCTCCGTTCCCTCGGGGTGATCATAGCCGAGGACGTGGAGCGTACCATGGATCGCCAACCGCGCGATCTCGACGGCCGGGTCTTCGCCGAGGGCGTCGGCCTGACGCAAGGCCTGGTCCCAGCCGATGTAGATGTCGCCTACCGGCGTACCGCCCTCGCCGTGGAGGGGGAACGAGATGACGTCTGTCGGATAGTAGTGCGCGAGGTACTGCCGGTTGAGCGTGGTGATAGCCTCGTCGTCGAGGAGGGTGATGGCGACCTCCGCCGCGGCCACCCCTTCGGCGCGGAGCGCAGCTCGCGCTGCGCGCTTGAGCAAAGCGCGGGTCACGGCGCGACCGAGGGGTGCCGTACGATCGCGAGGAACTTCGAAGTTGACGACGATTTCCAGAGCCATCAGCCGCGCCCCGCAGTCGCACTCCTGGTCTGACTGGATGCCGGCTCCGGCTCCTCACGGACCGTGGGGTAGTCGATCCGCTGGTGATAGATCCCGCTCAACCTGGTGACGAACGCCTCCTTGATGCGGGTCAATTCGCCGAAGGTGAGCGGCGCATCTTCGAGCTGCCCATGCGCGATCTTCGTCTCGACGATCCGGTCGACGAGCGCGCGGATCCGTTCCGGCGTCGGGTCGTGGAGGACGCGCGCGGCCGATTCTATCGAGTCCGCCAACATGAGGATCGCCGTCTCCCGGGACCGCGGTTTCGGGCCGGGATAGGAGAAGTCGCGAATATCGAGCTCGGCGTCGGGGTCGAGCTCACGGGCCCGGTCGTAGAAGAAGCTGATCGGCTGCGTGCCGTGGTGTTCGGCGATGAAGTCTTTGACCTGGTCGGGCAGCTTGGCCTCGGTGGCCAAACGGAGCCCCTCGGTCACATGGCTCCGCACGATGGCGGCGGAGGTGGCCGGCTTCAACTTGTCGTGCGGGTTGCGACCGAGCGGCTGGTTCTCGATGAAGTAGAGCGGTTTGACCACCTTGCCGACGTCGTGGTAATACGTGCCGACCCTGGTGAGGAGCGCGTTGGCGCCGATCGCGCGGGCGGCCGCCTCGGCGAGGTTCGCCACGTTGAGGGTGTGCGAGAAGGTACCGACCGCCTCGCGCTGCAGGCGCTGCAGGAGCGGGTGGTTCAGGTCCGAGAGCTCGAGGAGCTTCTGGTCGGTCGTGATCCGGACGAACGATTCGATCAACGGGAGGAACCCCGTGGCGATCAGGGTGCTCGCGATCGCGTTCAGCACGCCCAACCCGGCGGAGGTGAAGACCTCCGCGGCGGTCCGCGAGCGCAGGAGCCCGAGGGTGATGGCGGCCAGGATGTAGGCGGCCGCGATCACACCGACGAAGACCCAGGTCTGGGCGCGTCGCCGGAGGACCCTGACCCCCAGCCCCGCCGCCGCCCCCCCCAGGACGAGGGTGTAGAGGGGCGAGAGCCCGAGGAACGGTGTCTGGCCGGCGAGGAGGAGCGCCAGGACGAGGGAGAGGGTGAGCGCCATCCGGCCGTCCCAGAGCGCGGCCACGATGACGGTCGGGAGCGCTATCGGGACGAGCTCGACCGGCCACCCGCTCCTGGACGTCAACGCCGCGGCCACTATCAACGCCAGGACCAGCAACGTCACGACTAGAACGTGCCGGAAATCCCTGTAGACGTTCGGCCGCGTGAAGAGGAGCGAGATACCGAAGATCAACAGGATCGAGAGACTGTACAGGAACCCGCCGGCGATCCGGAGCCAGCTGGTGACGCCGGAGCCGAGTTCGCCCATGCGCGCCAGATGGTCGCGGTACGCGTGGAGACGCTCCATCTCGGCGTCGCGCACCTGCTCGTGCGCGCCGATGATCTTCTCGCCCTGCAGCACTTCCGCCTTGATCGCCGGCACCGCCTGGCGCGCCCGCTCCCGGGCCATCTCGGTGGCGACCCGATCGAGGCGGATGCTCGGCTCGAAGAAGCGGATCAGGATCAGACGCTGCAGCTCCGAGACCGAAGCCTCCGTGCCGCGCGGGATATGGCGGGTAGCGCGTTCGAAGAACCCCTGCGCCGTGAGGACCGAGTCGCGGGGGAGCAAAGTCTCCTGGCCGTCACGACGTAGCCGGAGCTGGGTCGCGGCGCTCCCTTCGAGCTCGGCCGACGAGGCGATCCCGACCGGGAGTTCGGCCTTGATCGCGTTCTCGAGCGCGCGGCGTAGCTGGTTGCGCAAGGTAGGCGACCGGAGCGCGTCGGTCGCGTCGTCGCCGGTGACGAAGCCGTACGACTGGAGGAGCTGGTTCATCCCGGCGCGGACCCCGGCCTCCGAGCTCCCCGCGGCAACGCTGTCGACTCGGGTGAAGAAGGCGTCGACGCGGGCGAGCATGGTATCGACCGCCGTCGACTCGTAGAAGAAGATCGGCGCGACGCCCGCGGCCGCCTCGGCGCGCTCCCGCGCCAGCTCCTCGTCGGACTTGTAGATCGGGAACCCGACCTGCGCGATGATCGTCTCCTCGCTCACCATCCCCTTTTCGAGGATGGGGAGGTCCGGGACCGGGGTCACCGGGAAGAGGAGCACGACGCTGCACGCCAGCCCGAGGAGCATGAGGATGCGGACGCCGTGGTGTACGACGCCCTCGGGCCAGGCCCGCCGCGGCGGCTCGCTCAGGAGCCGCATCGCATCGGCTAGGCCAAAGCGCCGATCAGCCACGGGTCAGCGCTCCTCGCGATGCTGCTGCGCCGCGTTGTACGCAGCAATGATCTCTTTGACCAAACGGTGCCGGACCACGTCGATACCCTCCAGGTAGACGAAGCTGATACCCTCGATACCCTTGAGTACCTCTTCGATCTCGAGGAGCCCGGAGTCCTCGCGGTTGGGGAGATCGATCTGTGTCTTGTCCCCCGTGATGACCGCGCGCGAGTTCAGCCCGAGTCGAGTCAGGAACATCTTCATCTGCGCGGCGGTCGCGTTCTGCGCCTCGTCTAGGATGACGAAGGCGTCCGAGAGGGTCCGGCCGCGCATGTAGGCGAGCGGTGCGATCTCGATCGCCCGCGTCTCGAGCGCGCGGCGCACCCAATCGACCGGCATCATGTCCTCGAGCGCGTCGTAGAGCGGACGGAGATAGGGATCGACCTTCTCCTGGAGGTCACCGGGGAGGAAGCCTAGGTTCTCGCCCGCCTCGACCGCCGGCCGGGCCAGGATGATCCGCTTGACCTGGTTCTTCCGCAGCGCGTCGACCGCCATGGCTACGGCGAGGTAGGTCTTACCGGTCCCCGCCGGGCCGATCGCGATGACGATGTCGTTGTCCCGGATCGCCTGCAGGTAGGCCGCCTGCCCGGCCGAGGCAGGGGTGATCACCTTCTTGGACCCGGGGAGGAAGATCCGGTTCTCGGCCAACCGCTCGTCGTTGACGATCGGCTTGCCGTTCCTACTGATCCCGACCATGGCCCGGTGCAGGTCACCGGGCTCGACGGGCGTGCCCATACTCGCCAGATCGATCAGCCGCTGGGCGACAGGTATGGCTTTCTGGACCGCGGCGGGCTCACCCGAGAGTACGAGGTGTTCGCCACGGAGGACGACGCGACACCCGGTGAGGCGGGCTAGCTCCTGCAGGTTGGCGTCGTTGACGCCAGCCAAGAGCTGGTAGTCCACACCCTCGATCGGGAGGCGATGTTGCGTTGTCTGTTGCGACACTCTGTCCGTCAACTCCTATCCCCGTCCAGGACGGTAATATGCAGTTCCTTCAGCTCGTCCGGTCCAACGCTCGCGGGCGCGCCCTCGAAGAGCGCACGCGCCGCCGTGGTCTTCGGGAACGCGATCACATCGCGCAAGCTGGAGGCCTGCACGAGGAGCATGACCAAGCGATCGAAGCCGAACGCGAACCCTCCGTGCGGCGGCGCACCGTAGCGGAACGCCTCCAAGAGGAACCCGAACTTCTGCTCTGCCTCTTCGGCCCCGATCCCGAGCGCCCGAAAGATCATCTGCTGCAGCCCCGGCTCATGGATCCGGATCGACCCGCTCGCCATCTCGAAGCCGTTGTAGACGGCGTCGTAGGCGCGGGAGCGCAGCCCTTCGCGGAAGAGAGCGCGCGCCGAGGCGCCGTCGAGCGGGCCTGCCTCCACGTACCGCGCCAGGACGGGTACGTCGTCCTGGTGCGGCCTCGTGAAGGGGTGGTGCGCCGCCACCAGCCGGTCCGCCTCGACATCCCAGTCGAAGAGCGGGAACTCGGTGATCCAGGCCCAGCGGTGCGTATCGGGGTCGCGGAGCCCGAGCCGAGTGCCGAGGTGGCGACGCAGCGCGTCGAGCCCAGCCTCGGCGCCACCCAGCGGTGGCTCGTCCGTCGTCGCCATATGGCTCTCGGCGACGAGGGCGAGGGTACGGAAGTGACCGATGACCACCACGAAGAGGTCACCAGGCTCCATACCCGTCCGTTCGATGAAGCGTTCGGCGAGCGACTCGTCGAGCGCCTTGGCGAACTGGCCGGCGAGCCCGTCTTCCGTACGCCGGACCCAGAGCGCGCCGGCCGCGCCGGCGGCCCGGGCGATCCCCGCGAGCTCGTCGAGGTCCTTGCGCGACAAGGTCGCACCGGCGCCCTTCGCCAGTATACCCTTGATCCGCTCCCCCGTGCCCTTCGTATCCTGGAAGAGACGGAAATCCGCCTCCCTGAGCAGGTCGGTCAGGTCCTGGAACTCCATCCCGAAGCGGAGATCGGGCTTGTCGGTGCCGTACTTCTCCATCGCCTCGCGGTAGGTGAGGCGCGGGAAGGGGGTAGCCAGCTCGACGCCGAGGATCTCGCGCCAGAGCGTGGCGATCATCCCCTCGCCGACGCGGAAGACGTCCTCCTCGTCCACGAACGACATCTCGGCGTCGATCTGCGTGAACTCCGGCTGGCGGTCGGCCCGCAGGTCCTCGTCACGCAGGCACTTCGCGATCTGGAAGTAGCGATCGAACCCCGAGACCATCAGGAGCTGCTTGTAGAGCTGCGGCGACTGCGGGAGCGCGTAGAACTCGCCGGGGTGGAGCCGGCTCGGGACCAGGTAGTCCCGCGCCCCCTCGGGGGTACGGCGAGTGAGCATCGGGGTGTCGACCTCCCAGAACCCCTCCGCCGTCAGGTACTGGCGGGTGAGCTGCATGGCCCGGTGCCGGACGTGGAAGGAGCGCTGGAGCTCATCGCGCCGGAGGTCGAGGTAGCGATAGCGCAGCCGCAGCTCCTCCGCGGGGAGCTCCTCCCCCGGCGGGACGTAGACCGGGATGGGCGGGGTGTCCGCCTGGGAGAGTACCGTGAGCGAGGTGACGTGGACCTCGATCTCGCCGGTGGCCAGCTCCTTGTTGACGTTGGCCGCCGGGCGCTCGACGATCTCCCCCTCGACGGCGATCACGTCCTCGGCCCGCAGGCGGCCGGCCCGTTCGAGCACCTCGGGCGGGGTCCAGGCCGGGCCGAACGAGAGCTGGATCCGGCCGGACCGGTCCCGCAGATCGATGAAGACCAGCCCACCGAGGTCACGCCGGCGGTGGACCCAGCCGGCGAGCCGGATCCTGTCGCCGGCGTCTTCGCGTCTCAGATGACCGACCATGCTGCTGCGCAAGGCGGTCGGCAAGGAATGACTCATCCCCTCTCCCCTCTCCGTACGAAATATCTACTGCTATATAGCAGCCAGAAAGCGATGGCGAACCCGAGCGCATCGGCGACCCAGTCGAGGGGGTCGGCGCTGCGCGTCGGGATCTTACTTTGTTGTAGCTCGTCGAGCGCCGCGAACGAGAAACCACCCAATACGAACCACCCCCAAGTGATCACGGTACGGTAGAGCCGGGCGGCGCGTCCGGCCAGCGCACCGAGGATCGCGTACATCGCGAAGTGCCCGACCTTGTCGATGGGCAGGTCGAGCCCCGGCGAGGGTATCGAGCTACGCCCGCCGATATAGAATACGATCGCGCCCCAGAGCAGTACCGGCACGAACGCTTCGAGGGCACGTTTCACTGCCCCTCGAACTCGTAGAGTATCTGGTAGAACTCCTCCGCGGAATCGGCTGCCATGAGGCTGTCGCGCATGTCGTCGCGGCGCACGAGGCGCGAGATCCGGCTGAGCGCCTTGATGTGCGCGCCCGCTGCGGAATCCGGTCCGATCAGGAGGAATAGGAGGCGGACAGGTTGGCCGTCGAGCGCATCGAAGTCGACGGGCACGTCGGTGACACCGGCGGCGAGGCGTAGCTTGTCGACCGCGGGCGACCTCCCGTGCGGGATGGCCACGCCGTGTCCGATCCCGGTGGAGAGCACTGCTTCGCGATCCTGTACGGCTCGAAGCACCGCGTCGATCACGGCAGGGTCGTTGCCGGTAGCCAGAGCCACCAACTCCGCCAGCAGCTCCTCTTTGGTTCGCCCCTCGAGAGGGATCTTGATCTGCTGCGGCGTGATCAGGTCCGTTAAGAGCAAGATGTGCCTCTAGGTTGGAGCCCCGAGGGTTTTCGCGGATATTACAATTTGGTTAAGTTACACAGGTTGCCGGGGTGTATCAAGGCGGGTGGTCGCCACTCTCCGCGACTCCCGCCGTTGTGACGACGGCGGTGACCGAACGAGCCGAAGCGAGATACTAGATCAGATGATGGATGTGACGACGCGTGGCGCGTCGCCTACCCTAGCGACGACCGAAGAGCCGGGCGCCCGGCACGACCTGTTGAGCCTCCCGCGGACCGAGGCGGAAACGCTCCTGCGCGAGCACTTCGCGGCTCGGGGCCAGCCGTCGTACCGGGTCGGCCAGGTCCTCTCCTGGCTCTATGAGCGGGACGCCGTGGAATTCGCCGAGATGACGAACCTCCCGGCGGCCGAGCGGGGGGCGCTGGCCGAGGCGTTCACCTTGACGGCGCCGGCGCTGGCGCGCGAGGCCCGTTCGAGCGATGGCACCGTGAAGCACCTTTGGCGGCTGGCCGACGGTGAACTGGTCGAGTCGGTCCTGATCCCCGCGGCGGATGGGCGGGTCACGCTCTGCATCTCCTCGCAGGCGGGTTGCGCCATGGCGTGCACCTTCTGCGCGACCGGGTGGTCGGGGTACCGGCGACAGTTGACGGCGGGAGAGATCGTCGCGCAGTTCCGGGGGGCGCGCCGTGCCCTGAAGGGGGCGGGAGGCGGCGAGATCAGCAACGTCGTCTTCATGGGGATGGGTGAGCCGTTGATGAACCGGCCCGCGGTCATGGCCGCGCTCACCCTCCTCAACGGGGCGTATGGCTTCGGCGCGCGGCGGATCACGGTCTCGACGGTCGGGATCGTCCCCGGTATCCTCGAACTCGCGCAGCGGCCGGAGCAGTTCCGGCTCGCGGTCTCGCTGCACGCGCCCAACTCGGAGCTGCGGCGCAAGATCGTGCCGATCGAGCGGAAGTACCCGCTGCCGCAGCTCTTCGAGGCGCTCCGCGCCTTCGAGGCCGCTGGAGGCCGACGGATCACCTTCGAATACGTGCTGATCAAGGGTGTCAACGACGCCCTGCCGCTGGCGCGCGAGCTAGCGGCGATCGCGCGCGAGTTCCAGGCGCACGTCAACCTGATCCCCTACAACCCTATCCCTGGCAACGACTGGCGCCCGACCCCGCCGGCACGACAGAAGGAGTTCGCGGCGGTGCTGGAGGCGGAGGGGGTGGCGGTGACGATCCGCACCCCGCGCGGACGCGACATCGCCGCGGCGTGTGGCCAACTCGCGGCCGAACACGAATTGCGGCCGCCGAAGCCGTTCATCGAGCTGGTAGGGACCAGGAAATAGTATCTGGCCGGGCCTCCGAGCGCCGGTATGGGAGTCGAGCCTCGCGGCGCGGCCGGCTATTTCTGGAGCGGCCAATCCTTGCCGAGGATCACCGTGACGTCGAGTAGGAGCGTGGAATCGGGCTCGCTGCCGACCACGGTGATCCCGAGCGCGGCCGCGACGGCGCGCGCCGTCTCTTCCTTCCCCACCCTGTCGAGCACGATCGAGGAGTCGCGGCCGAACCCTCTCGCGTTACCGAAGTAGACGACGTCGAACCCCCGATCCCGCAGCCGTTCGGTGGCTTCGCGGGCGAGCCCGGGTCGCCCGGCGCCGTTGAGGACCTCGACGCGAACGCGCTGCGCGCGCGGCCGATCCTGTTTGGTTGCGCCACCCCCGCCCTCCCCGCCCCCGCGGATCCCGGCGATGAACGAGACCACGAATGCCACGATGGCGAGCGCGGCCAGTACGAGTGCCAGCTTCGCCAGGCGCTGTGCCATGGTCAACTACCTCTGACCAGGGAGTTCCAGAAGTCGACCGACTCCTGCCGCAGAGCGCGGTGCTGCGCGAGCTGGTGCGCGAGCCGGGAGGCGGCCACCTCGATCACGACCGCATCGAACGAGTACGGCATCCGCGCCCGGAGCGAGGCGGTCCAGACGGGGTCGTAGGTCCGGCCGGGCTCGAGGGCGTCGGCTGCGTAGAGGGCGCGCCCGAGCGCGCCGAAGGTGGGGTGGCCGACCGTGTGGTAGGCGATCGCGTCGAGGAGCTCGGCGTCGTCGATCCCCTCGGCGCGCAGGCGAACGGCGGCGGCCGGTCCGTGCAGGAGCGGGCCGGGTAGATCTCGGGCCTCGGGGGGGACCAGTTCCCTCAGGGCCGCCGGGTCCGCGTCGCGGAGGGCGTCATGCAGCCAACCCGCGGCGCGCCAGCGGATCCGCTCGGCTTCCGGGAGTTCCAACCCCTCCGCCCAGCGCCCCAGGAGCGCGGCGACCCGGGCGCAGTGCTCCCGCCGCCCCTCCCCCACCTCCGCCCAGGGCGGGAGGATCCCGGCGGCGGCCCGTTCGAGCACCCCCGAGGCGGCGTCCGCGCCGCCCCCCCGCTCAGTCGAAGCCACGTCTGACATACGGCTCGAGGACGGCGCGGTTACGGATGTTGGCGCCGGAGATATAGTTCCACCCCTTGAGCTCCACGCCGCTCCCGATCCAGCTGTCGATGATACGGCACCCCGGCCCGATGACAGTCTCGGCACCGATCGTGGTCTGCCCCTCGAGTACGACCCCAGGGTAGATCACGGTATCGACCCCGATCCGCACATCGACGTCCACCAGAACCGACTGCGGGAGGAGGAAGGTCACGCCGGCGGAGGTCAGGTTGGCGACGATCCGGTCGCGCACCACGGCGATCGCCCGGGCGAGCCGGGCGCGGTCGCGTACCAGGATCCCCTCCGTCGAGACCGCCTCGATCGGCTCGAGCCCCTCGGCGAGCTGCGCGATGGGCGCCGGGTAATCGGTCGCGGCGACGTCGCCCAGCGCGGCGGCGCGGGCCTCGAGCTCCGCGCGCGGGAGCCAGACCGCCAGCGGCGCGCCCTCCTCGCCGATCAGAACCCGGCCCGTAGGCCCCGCGATCAGGCGGGCGAGCGAGGTGGAGAGGAGGGGGGCGGCGGCGTCGACTACCAGGAGGTTCTCCGCCCGCGCCGGGATATGGGTGCGTGCGGCGTTCCACCAGGCCACGCCCTCGGTGGCGACCAGCTCGACCGGGAGCTCGCCGATGGCCGCGCGTTCGGATGTCTCACGGGTGAGGAGCAGGATTCCAGTCGGCGCCGGCCGGAGCGCGGCGAGCGCGTTGAGGATGTGCCAAGCCAGGCTCCGCCCGGCGAGCGGGTGGAGATAGGTGGATAGTCTGGAGTTCAGCGCGTCCTGCTCCGGTGCCCGGAGCGCCAGGGCGAGAGCAGCCCAGGCGAGCATCGCGATATCAGACCCGGTGGACCTGCGGCGCGGCGGCGCCGGCGCGGCCGTTCGCGTGCACGATCCGGTTCATTTCGTCGACGAAGACGAGCTTCGGCCGGTAGTCTTGGAGCTCGGCGTCGTCGTATGCGGCGTAGCTGATCACGATCACGCGGTCACCCGGCTGGACGAGCCGCGCGGCCGCGCCGTTGAGGACCATCGCCCCCGAACCCGGCTCACCCCGGATCGTGTAGGTCTCGAAGCGTGCGCCGTTGTTGATGTTGACGACGTGGACCTGCTCGAACTCGCGGATGTCGGCAGCCTCCAGGAGGAGCGCGTCGATCGTGATCGAGCCCTCGTAGTTGAGATCGGCATCGGTGACGGTCGCCCGATGGATCTTCGATTTACACATCAAACGTCGCATAAGCGATTTCCCGTATCAGCGCAAGATCGTATTGTCGATCAGCCGGGTCCGCCCGACGAAGGCGGCCACGGCGAGCGCGGCGCCCGGCTCCGCCAGGTCGAGCGGTTCGAGATCGGTCGTCCCGACGAGTTCAATATACTGCGGGACGACCTCGGCTGCAGCCAGCTCGCGCCGCACGAGCTCCCGCAGCACCTCCGCCCGCCGCTCCCCGGCCCGGAACGCGGCCTCGGCCGCGGCGAGTCCGCGGGAGAGGGAGAGCGCCCGGGTCCGCTCCTCCGGGGAGAGGTAGACGTTGCGGGAGCTGAGCGCGAGTCCATCCTCTTCGCGCACGATCGGCGCCATCTCGATCTCGACGGGGATGTCTAGATCCTCTACCATCTTCCTGATCAGGACCACCTGCTGCAGGTCCTTCTGGCCGAAGATGGCCAGGTCGGGCTGCACGATCTGGAAGAGCTTCGTCACCACGGTCAGGACCCCCTGGAAGTGACCGGGGCGGTAGGCGCCGCACAGGCGGTCGGCGAGACGCAACGGGACGACCTGGACGACGGGGTCGCCGTGGGGGTAGAGCTCGGCGGCAGCGGGGGCGAATAGGATGTCGACGCCGCGCCCCGCCGCGAGCGCCACATCCCGCGCCTCGTCCCGCGGGTACCGATCCAGGTCCTCGCCCGGCCCGAACTGGAGCGGGTTGACGAAGAGGGAGACGACCACCAGGTCCGCGACGGCGCGGGCGCGGTCGATCAGGGAGAGGTGCCCCTCGTGGAGGTACCCCATGGTCGGGACGAGCGCGACACGGAGCGGGCGACCACCGCCGGCGAGCGCCTCAGCCCGCGCCGCAGCTATCGCGGTACGGACCTCCGCCCTGGTCCGGAGCACCCTCAAGGTACGATTACCGCCAGGCTCCTGCTCCGCCTTCGGTGCCATCGAATCCAACGGTGTCTGCACGGGGGTCATTCGAACGAGTGTTCCGGCCCCGGGTAGGTGCCATCCCGGACGGCCGCGACGTATTCGGCGATCCCGCTGCGGGCGGCGGCGCCCAGCTCGGCGAAGCGGCGGAGGTACCGCGGCTGGAACCCCTCGTTCAGGCCGAGGAGGTCGGGGAGCACGAGGACCTGGCCATCGGTGTGGGGGCCGGCGCCGATCCCGATCGTCGGTATGGGGATGGCGCGGGAGATCTCCGCCGCCAGGTTGGCGGGGATGAGCTCCAAGACGATCCCGAAGCACCCCGCGTCAACGAGGCGCTGGGCGTCCTCGCGGATGCGGGAGGCGTCTTCGGGGTCGCGACCCTGGACGCGGAACCCGCCCAAAGTGTGGACCGATTGGGGTGTGAGCCCGAGGTGGCCGAGCACCGGGATCCCGGCGCGGACGAGGGCACGGACGTGGCGCGTTGTCTCCTCGTCGCCCCCCTCGATCTTGACCGCCTCCGCGCCGGTCTCGCGCATGATGCGGCCGGCGTTGCGGAGCGTCTCCTCGGGGGAGATCTGGAAGGTAAGGAAGGGCATGTCGACCACGAGGAGGGCACGCTCGACGCCGCGGCGCACGGCACGACCGTGGTGGATCATCTCCTCGAGCGTGACCTGGATGGTCGTCTCGTAACCAAAGACGACGTTGCCCAGCGAGTCGCCGACGAGGACCAGATCGACGCCGGATTGGTCGACGATACGTCCGAAGAGGACGTCGTAAGCGGTGAGCGCGACGATCTTCTCGCCGCGCCGTTTCATCTCCCGGAGATCCCGGATCGTGATGCGGCGCTCCCTGCCGGCGCCGTGGACACTCATTCCTGCAGCGTTCCTTGCCTGCGGGCGGCCCGCCTAGCGGTGCTGAACGACCCGCCCGACAATGGGTTGACGTTCGTCGGAAGCTAACCGCATTTTCCGCCGATGTCAAACGTCATACGCTACGATTCCCTACTGGTTCACTACCTCGCCGCGGAGCTTGACGCACGGTTGCACCGGCGAGTTCTCAAGGGTTTGGCCCTGGATCCCGGGCGGCGGATCGCCGTGCTGGAGTTCGACGACGACGCCCTGAGCTGGCACCTACACCCCAGCGCCGGGTGGCTCGTCCCCGGACGCGCCGAGGTGACCCCCGAGAGCGTGCCGCTCGCGCGCCGCACCCGGATCGCCCGGGTCTCTGCCCCGCCCGACGAGCGTCTGATCTACATCGACCTCGCGGCGCCGCGGCAGCCGGGGCGACCGGCCAGGATCGCGGTCGAGCTGCTCGGCAATCAGTGGAATCTGCTGGTACTCGATGCCGACGAGCGGATCGTGGCGGCGCTCTGGCGACGGCGGGCGGGGGAGCGGGAGCTCCGGCCGGGGCAACGGTACACGGCGCCGACTCCGAGCGGGTCGAGGCGTGGGTTGGATTCGCCGGTGTCGCTGGATGAATGGCTCGCACTGCTCGGCCCGGTACCGCCAGCCGAGCGGAGCCGGCGCCTTGTCGCGGAGGTGGCCTACATGAGCCCGCTCAACGCGGCGGCGGTGCTGGGAACAGCCGGCGACCGGGATGCCGCAGGTGATGGCGTCGACGCCGAGCTGGAAGCCGCCCACCGCCGTTATCTCGCGCTGGCGACGCTACCTCCAGCCGCACCACGGGTGCTGCACCTCCCGAGCGGCCCGCACCCCTACCCCCTCCCCCTCCCCGGGGTGGAGGACACACCCTGCCCTACCCTGCTAGACGCCATGGCGGTCGCGGCCGGCGAAGCGGCTGCCGGCGTGGTCGCGACGAAGCCTACCGTATCGCTGGAAGCGCTGGACCGCCTCCGCACCCGCGTCCGGGCGATCGAACGGCGCAAGGAGCGGCTGCAGGCGGAACTCACCGCGGCGGCCGAGGACGCCGCTCGGCTCCGGCGCGAGGCAGACCTCCTCATGGCCAATCTCTACCAGCTGCGCAAGGGGATGACAGCGATCACTCTCCCGGACTGGGAGGGTGGGTTCGTCGAGATCGAGCTGGACCCGGCGCTCGGACCGAGCGAGAATGCGCAGCGGCTCTACGAGCGGGCGCGAAAGGAAGCGCGCGCCGCCGAGCGCGTGCCGGCGCTCTTGGAGCGGGTCGAGGCGGAGCTGGAGCGGCTACGCGCGCTGGCCGAGCGGGCCGAGCGCGGCGAAGCGACCCCCGAGGAGGTGGAGGAGGCGCTCCCCGCGGCGCCGCAGGGGGCGGGGCGGGAGACGGGGCCGCTCCTCCCCTACCGCCGTTACCGGACGAGCGGCGGGCTCGAGGTCCGCGTGGGACGGAGCAGCCGCGCCAACGACGAGCTGACCTTCCACCACTCGTCGCCTAACGACATCTGGCTGCACGCGCAGAACGTGGGTGGCGCGCACGTCATCCTGCGCTGGCCCGCGGCCGACGCCAACCCACCCGCCCGCGACCTCCACGAGGCGGCGGTCCTGGCGAGTCTCCACAGCCGGGCCCGCACCTCGGGGACGGTAGCGGTCGACTGGACGCGCCGGAAATACGTGCGCAAGCCCCGGAAGTCAGCGCCGGGCCAGGTCTCCTTCGAGCGGGCGAAGACCCTCTTCGTCGAGCCGGATCCGGAGCTGGAGCGGCGGCTCCGGGCGGACGACGAGCCGGCCGGGGCATACAACGGAGCCGGGTAGACGACGTCGTCTAGCGCCGGCTCTCTCACCCCCTGTCCAGCGCCTCGCGGATCCCGCGTAGCCAGTTCTCCATCCCTTCCGGCCCCTCCCGGTCGAGGACGTTGATCAGCGCGCTCCCGATGACCACGCCATCCACCTCGCGGGCGACGGCCGCGGCCTGCTCGGCGCTCGAGATACCGAAGCCGACGGCGATCGGGACCGACGTGAGCTCGCGGAGCGCGGCCAGCTCGCGGGCGAGCTCGTCGCGCAGTGTCTGGCTCTCGCCGGTCACGCCGGTGCGCGAGATGTAGTAGATGAACCCCTGGGCCCGGCTGGCGATCTCCGCGATCCGCTCCGGCCGCGACGTTGGGGCGATCAGGCGGATGAAGGAGAGGGGCGAGCTCTCGAAGGCGGCTTCGAGCTCGGGGTTCGCGCCGACCGGGAGGTCGGTCAGGAGGAGCCCATCGGCGCCGGCGGCGATGGCGTCGTCCAGGAAACGCTCGACCCCGTGCGCCAGGACCGGGTTCAGATAGGAGAAGAGGACGACCGGGGTCTCGTGCCGCGCCCGGAACTCCCTCAGCGCCTCGAGGGTCGTGGCGAGGGAGGCGCCCGCCTCGAGGGCGCGCTGCGTCGAGCGCTGGATCGTGGGGCCGTCGGCGAGGGGGTCGCTGAAGGGGACGCCGAGCTCGATCAGGTCGGCGCCGGCGCGGACCAATCGTTCGAGGAGCCCGACCGTCTCGCCTGGCGTGGGGTAACCGGCGGTGAAATATGGGGACAGGACCTTGCGGCCGCGTGCCCTGGCGTCGGCGAAGAGGGCCGGGATCCGCCCCTTCTCAGATGAGATAGTCTGCAACGCGAATTCCGTATCGTTGAGGGTCTAACATCTTGATGATCGAGCGGCGTGGCCGGCCGGTCGCCGGGTCGATCTCGGAGAGGTCGACCAGGAACGGCTCGGCGAGCCGCAGCCCCATCGAGTCGGCGATCACCTTGGCCTTGGGCTGGTGCAACCGCTTCGGATCGCTGGACGGCTCGACGACGATGCCCATCTCGAATGTATCGAAGATAGCCAGCGTCCCCGGCGGATAGAAGCCGGTCGCGCTGATGAGGGCGCGGACGATGAGGGGGTCGTAGCCACGCTTGGGGTTGTCGCGCATCTCGCTCAGCACCGCTCCGGGGGTGGGCGGATAGGGCTGGTAGCTGCGCTTGGCGGTGCCGGCGTCGAAGCCGTCGGCGGCGGCGACGATGCGGGAGAAGATCGTGGGGTCCCGCGGCCGGAAGCTGCGGGGATAGCCGCTCTGGTCTATCCTCATGTGGTGCTCGTAGGCCATCAGCATCGCGCGGAACGGCGCCTCCACCATCCCGGTCATCGAGAAGAGGAGGAGCATCCCCTCGGTCGGATGCTCCCGGACCGCGGCGAACTCCTCTTCCGTCAGGTCGGCCGTCTTGTTGGTGACCTCCCAGTCGATCTCGCGTTTCCCGATGTCGTGCAACAGCGCGCCGACGCCGAGCTCGTAGAGCTGGAGCTTGGTCAGCCCGAGGCGCTGGCCGATGACGACGCTCAGGATGCAGACGTTGACGCTGTGGGTGAAGGTGTACTCGTCGTACTCGCGGAGCGCGGTCATCCCCATCATCGCGGTCTCGTTCTCGAGGACCTGATCGACGATCGATTGGACGACGCGTTTGACCTTACGGCCGCTGAAGGCTCGGCCCATCCTGGCGTCGCTGAGCACCTCCCGCGCGACGTTGACGCTCTGGAAGTAGGTGCGCCGCGCGGCGGCCCGGGCCTGTTCGTCGCGGTCGGGGAGCTCGGTCCGCTCTCGCTCCTCGCCCACCGCGATCCCCACGACCGCGGCGGCGGCGAGGCGGCGGTTGAACTCGTCGAAGGGGGCGGCGCCGGTCTCGTTATTGAGGAGCGCGGTCAGGAAGGGGCCCCACTCGTCCGGCTTGACGGTGGACGCGACTTCGATCACGCCTATCCCGTGGCGGGACATGGCGCTCGCCAGGAACGAAAAGGCGGCGAAGTTCGACAGGTCCAGCCGGAGGCGCGCGTCGTTGAGGAAGAAGAAGTCGCCTACCAGACGGACCTCGATGACCCCCTCCCGCTCGAGGATGCGACCCGCGACCTGGTGTAGCTCCCCGAGCGCCTTCTGCGTCGCCGCGTTCGCGATCGGGTAGAGTTTGAGGGCGCGGAGCGCGGCGTGGAGGGCGGAGAGGAACTCGCGCCCCCGTGCCTGGAGCGTGTTGCCGCTCACGACCAGCCGCGGTGCCGATGAGCTCGTGTTCATGGCGACCTGTGCTCCTGACGCAGTGCGCGCACGACGGCGCCACGTACGACCGCGTCGGTCTCTTCACGCGCCCGCTCGAGCGCCGACCGCGCGGCGGGCCCGGCGATATGGCCGAGCGCGGTCGCGGCGCAGGCCCGGAGCTCGGCCGGCTGACGACGCCCGAGGAGCCCCCGGCCATTCAGGATGCGGTCGAGGAACGGGACCGCGTCCGTACCTCCCACGAGGGCGTAGGCCTCGAAGAAGGCGAGCTTCTCGGTCAGATCGGCCTCGCGCAGCGCCTTGCCCTCCAGGATCTCCTCGAAGGTGGCCATGGCCGGGTGATAACGCAGCAGCCCGAGCCCGCGCGCGGCCGCGATACGAACCTCGCGGACGGGGTCGGAGAGGACCGTCTGCAGCGCGCGGATAGCGTTGGCCGACCTGATCTCGATGAGAGCGCCGACCGCCGCCAACCGGCACTCGGGGCTCTGGCGGGCGAGGAGCGTCGAGAGCGCGCCGATGGAGGCGGCCAGACGCAGTCGCCCGGCGACCCGGGCGGCGCCGGCGGCGACGAGGTCGTCGCCCGAACCGAGGAGCGCGATCAGTTCACTCGAGAACTGTGTGCCGAGCTGATCGAGGACCGGGTCGAGCCGCTCGCGCACCACCCCGGCGGTCGTCGACTCGACGGCCTGGAGGAGCGCCGGGAACGCCGCGGGTCCGAGGTGGGCGAAGAAGACAGGGAGCGCGCTCGCGCCGGCGCCGAGATCGGTGTTCGCAACGGCGTCGATCAGCTGGTGCAACACGGTCGGGGCGCTCAACTGCGCGACCAGCTCCGCCGCCTCGCCTCTCGCCTCCGGGGTCAGGATCCCATCCCGCCGTAGGAGACCATCCAACTCGTGGAGGAGCTGAGCAGCCGCGGCCAGCTCGCCCTTGATGATGAAGGCCGGGAGGAGCTGCCGCAGGATCCCTAGGATCTTCAGCTGGCGCTCCGGGGAGCCGTCTTCGAGACGATCGAAGAGGGCATTGAGGACGTCGCGCCGGAGGTCGCGCGACCATTCCCGCTCCAGCTCCGCGCGGAGCACCTCCAGCTCCGCCTCGTCCAGGAAGTAGAGGGTCTCCTGGAAGTCGGAGGTGGAGAGCATCCCCTCCGGGCGGGCGGCACCGGCGTCGGGACGCAGCTCGGGCGGCGCTCCCGGGGAGATGGTCCCCCCCTCAGCGAGCTCCAGCGCGACGATCCCCTCCGGGAGCGGCGGGAAGTCCAGCTTGGCGGCCCCGGGGAGCTGCACCTCCTCGGCCAGGAGATCGACGTAGGTGTACTTGAAGTAATCGAACTCCTTCTCCCAGAAGAGAGAGACCAGGTCCTCGCCTTCGGGACCGGCCTGCCGCGCCTGGTGAACGAGATCGAGGAAAGCTTCGACCTCGGTCTCGAACCCCGGGAGGAAGTCGAGCCGCCGGATCCCGTCCTTGTAGAAGAAGAACGGTAAGCTGTCCCGTCCCTCGCCTACGGTGAAGGTGGTATCGCCCACACGGAAGGTGCTCTCCTCGACGATCACGCGCAGCTCGGGGACGAGTTCGAAGCAGGAGGTGAAGGAGGCACGGAGCGCACCGAGGAAGCGCTGGTAGACCGGGTTGTTCGAGTTGTACGTCTGGCGCGCACGGATCCCTTTGGCGAGCAAAGTCAGGACTTCGCTCGCCTTCTCGGGGGGTAGTCCCACCGCACCGACGCCAGCCGCGTCGCTTCCGTGATCAACCGATACCGGAACCACCGTCGACCGGGTCCATGGAAGGGGGCACGCCAGGGCTCATGTCGCCCTCGCGCCGGAGATGAGATCCTTCACCTGCGCGACGTCCTTGTCCCCGCGCCCGCTGAGCGAGATCACGACCGGGCCTTTCCCGCGCCAGCGCGCGCCCTCACGGAGGAAGTAGGCGACGGCGTGCGCGCTCTCGAGGGCGGGGATCAGCCCTTCGAGGCGGGCAAGCCGCGCGAAGGCGTCGAGCGCTTCGGCGTCGGTCACGCTGTGGTACTCGGCACGACCGCTCGCCTTCAGAGCCGCGTGCTCGGGTCCGACGCCGGGGTAGTCGAGCCCCGCAGAGACCGAATGCGCCTCGATGACCTGGCCGTCGTCGTCCTGGAGGAGGTAGCTGAGCGAGCCGTGCAGCACCCCCGGCCGGCCGGCGGCGAGGGCGGCGGCGTGGCGACCGGTCTCAATCCCCTCACCAGCCGCCTCGACCCCGATCAGCTCGACCTCGGCGTCGGGGACGAAGGCGTGGAAGATCCCCATCGCGTTCGAGCCGCCGCCGACGCAGGCGATGACGGCGGCAGGGAGCCGGCCGGTCGCAGCCAGGAGCTGCTCCCGCGCCTCACGGCCGATCACCGACTGGAAGTCACGCACCATGCGGGGGTAGGGGTCGGGGCCGACCACCGAACCGATGATGTAATGAGTGTCCGCGACGTTCGTGACCCAGTCGCGGATCGCTTCGTTGGTGGCGTCCTTGAGCGTCCGGCTCCCGGAGTGGACCGGACGGACCTCGGCGCCGAGGAGCTCCATCCGGAAGACGTTGAGGGCCTGGCGCCGCACGTCCTCCGCGCCCATGTAGACCACGCACTCGAGCCCGAAGAGCGCGCAGACGGTCGCGGTGGCGACGCCGTGCTGGCCGGCGCCGGTCTCGGCGATGATGCGCCGCTTCCCCATCCGCCGCGCCAGCAGCACCTGCCCGAGCGCGTTGTTGATCTTGTGCGCGCCGGTGTGATTCAGGTCCTCGCGCTTCAGGTAGACCGGTACCCCGCCCACCGCCTCACCCAGCCGCGTCGCGTGGTAGAGGGGGGTCGGCCGGCCGACGTAGTTCTGTAGCAGCCCCTCGAGCTCGCGCCAGAAGGTGGGGTCCGCCTGCGCGGCCGCGTACGCCGCCGCCAGCTCGTCCAGAGCCGTGATCAGCGTCTCGGGGACGTACCGCCCGCCGAAGGCGCCGAACCAACCCGTAACAGCTCCCTGCTGCACGGGGAGATCACCTGCCGCAGCGGCACCCGCCACGGTATCCACCTGCTCCGCCATCCTGATATCCTTGACTGTAATAGAACTGCTCGAGAGAGCTCCCCGCCCGCTGCGGGGTCAGCTGCCGGGCACCCCGCGGCCGGCGCGGGCCGCGGCTACGAACTCCGTTACCAATATAGGGTCCTTGACCCCGATCGCGCTCTCCACCCCGGAGCTGACGTCGACGACGTCCGGGTCGAGATGCGCGATCGCCTCGGCGAGGTTACCGGGCTCGAGCCCCCCCGCGACGACGAGCCGGAGCCCGGGCGGGAGACGGTCGCGCACCGCGCCGACCTCGGCCCACGGGAAGCGCGCGCCGGTCCCCCCCGGCGCCGTGCCGCTCCAACCATCCAACAACAATGCGTCCACCGCACCGGCGTATCGCTCTACCCCGGCCAAGAACTCGGCCGCGCCGCGCGGCCGGATCGCTTTCCAGACCTGCCACCCCGCCGCGCGTAGCGCCACGGCATCTTCCGGGGTCTCGGCGCCATGGAGCTGGACGACGTCGAGTCCGAGGCGCGCCGCGGTCGTCTCCACGGCGGCCGGCGTGGCGTCCACAAAGACTCCTACCCGTTTACACGACGCCGCGGCGGCATAGATCGCCGCGGCCGCCTCCTCGCTCTGCGACCGCTTGCCGCCCGGCGCCAGGATCACACCGATGTAGTCCGCGCCGGCCGCGGCGACCAGGGCCGCATCCTCCGGGCGGCAGACCCCGCAGATCTTGACCTGCATCGTTCACCCCACCGGCGACTCGCGGCGCGGCCGACCCGCAAGGGCCGCGACCGCGGCGGTGAGATCGGGCTGCCGCATCAACGACTCGCCTACCAGGATCGCGTGCGCGCCGGCGGCACCGACCCGGTCCACATCGGCCGCGGTACGGATCCCACTCTCCGCCACCACGATCCGGTCGGCGGGGACCGAAGCCGCCAGCGAGAGCGCGACGTTCAGGTCGGTGTGGAAGGTGTCGAGGTCGCGGCTGTTGATCCCGACGATCTCGGCGCCGGCAGACAAGGCGCGCTCCAACTCGGGAGCGGTGTGCACCTCGACCAGCACCCCCATCCCGAGCTCGCGCGCGAGCGCGTTGAGGTCGGCCAACTGCGCGTCGTCCAGGATACGCACTATCAACAAGATAGCATCGGCGCCCGCAGCGCGCGCCTCCCAGACCTGCAAGGGATCGATGACGAAGTCCTTCCGCAGCACCGGGATCGAGACCGCGGCACGCGCCTCGCACAGGTAGTCCAACGAGCCACCGAAGTACTCGGCGTCGGTCAGGACGCTGAGCGCCGCCGCACCACCAGTCTCGTAGGCCACGGCGGCCTCCGCCACCCCGACCTCCTCCCGGATCCACCCCGCCGAGGGGGACCGGCGCTTGATCTCCGCGATCACCGCCACCTCCCCCTCCCGCCGCAACGCCGCCGCGAAGGGGCGCGCCGGCGCGGCACCCTCCGCCGCCGCCTGTAAGGCAGCTCGTTCAGGGCGCAAGCGCGCGACCTCCGCGCGCTTCGTCTCTACGATACGCTCTAATATACCCATGCCCCTTGCGCTTCGGTACCTCTTCGGGTAACTTGTTTCGGTATACGTTCGGCCCGGGCGCGTCCGGGTCGGGCGGCTCCGGGGGCGCGCGGCGCCACCTGGTGGGATAATAGTGACACCATCACCTGAGGAACGCCATGCCGCTGACCAAGCGCCAGAAGGAGATACTCGATTATCTCCAGGAATCTCTGGCCGAGAACGGCTATGCGCCGAGCTTCGAGGAGATCGCGTCGCACTTCGGCTTCGCCTCACTCGCCACGGTGCACGAGCACCTGGAGAATTTGCGGAAAAAGGGGTACATCCGAAAGGGGTACAACCAGAGCCGGGCGATCCAACTGGTCTCCGCGCCCGACCAGACCGGCGCGGTCGAGCTGCCGCTCCTCGGTAACGTGGCGGCGGGCGTGCCGATCGAGGCGATCCCCGACCAGGAGACGATCGCTGTCCCCGAGGCGCTCCTAGGACGGGGCGGCCAGAACTACGTACTGCGGGTCAAGGGCGACTCGATGATCGACGAGCAGATCCGCGACGGCGACTACCTGATCGTCAATTCGCGGCAGACCGCCCACAACGGCGAGATGGTGGTGGCGCTGGTCGACAACGAGTCGGCCACGGTCAAGAAGTTCTATCGCGAACCGGGCGGCAAGGTCCGGCTGCAGCCGGCCAACCCGACCATGTCCCCTCTCATCTACGATGCGTCGGCGGTCACGATCCAGGGGATCGTGGTCGGCGTGATCCGGAGGTACTGATGTCGCCTTGCAGAAAACGGCCTTTCGTGGTAGGCCGCCGCGACCGTCGCGGCACGCTGGTCTTCTTGCTCCGCCGTACGGGGGCGCCGTTGATCCTTGGCCCCTGGACGCTCGAGGCGGTCGTTTCGACGAACTGAGGTATGACGTGAGGGTGGCCGCGTTCAGGCGCGGGCCACCCTTTTCGTCGCCTCTCGGAGCATCTGGAGCCGTTCGGTCCCCGCACCGGCGTCGAGCGCGCGTTCGGCCTCGGCCACGCCATCCGCGACGGATTCCGTGACCCCTGCCAGGTAGAGGGCTGCGCCAGCGTTGAGGGTTACCGCCGCCCTCGCGACCGCTGGCCCGCGCCCGGCGAGGACAGCCTCGATGACCGCCGCGTTCTCTTCCGGCCCGCCCCCCGCCAGCCCCTCCGGGGCGAACCGCTCCCAACCGAAATCCCGCACCGCATCCAACTGGTAGCGCCGCAGCTCGCCGTCACGCAGCTCGATGACCTCGGTCGTCCCGAGCGGGCTGAGCTCGTCGATCCCCGGCTCACCGTGGACTACGAGGGCGCGCTCGTGCCCGAGTTCGCGGAGTGCGCCCGCGATCAGCTCGAGGAGGGCGGGATCGGAGACCCCTACGACTTGGCGCCGCGCGCCCGCGGGGTTGGTCAGCGGACCGAGGAGGTTCATGATCGTAGCGAATCCGAGCTCGGCGCGGACCGGTCCGAGGTGGCGCATCGCCGGGTGCAGCAGCGGCGCGAACATGAAGACGATCCCGGCTTCGTCGAGGACCTCGGCCATGGCGGCGGGGGGGAGCTCGATCTTCACACCGAGCGCCTCGAGTACGTCGGCGCTGCCGCACCGGGAGGAGAAGGAGCGGTTCCCGTGCTTGGCGATCCTGGCCCCCGCACCGGCGGCGAGGATCGCGGCGGCGGTGGAGATGTTGAAGGTCGTCAAGCGCCCGCCGCCGGTACCGCAGGTGTCGACCAGGGTCTCCGGCGCGCTCGCGGGGACCGGCACCATGGCGCGGCGCAACGCGCGGACCCCGCCGGCCACCTCCGCCGGCGTCTCGCCGCGGACGCGCAGGGCGGTCAACAGACTCGCGGCATGGACCGGTGAGGCCTCGCCGGTCATCATGGCGTTGAAGGCACGTTCGGCCTCGAGGGCGGTAAGGCGCTCGCCCTTACTGGCCTTGACCACTATGGCGCGCAACTCGGCGGCCGAGGCGGAAAGCTCGTTCGGCATGGTGGATCTACGCTGCGAGAGTCAAGAAGATACGGTGAAAGTTGGGGGAGGAGCGGCGGGCTGTCAACGCGCGTACGTCCGGTCCGCCGGCATGCGCACGGTGGGGGAGGAACTCGCCGCGCGGGCTGCGCCTGCATCCGGTCCAAGGGCGCGGCGCCGCCGCGCCCTTGGACCGGATGCAGCTCTCCCCTGCCCCGAGTTCGGAGAGGTCACGGGGTCAGCGCAGCCAGTACTCCAGCCCGGACGTCCTCTCGCCGGTCCCCGCCGGTTTCTTGCCCGGCTCCCGTTTGTCTCGGCGCTCACGCAGCCGTTCCCGGAGGAGTTGCTCAGCCTTGGCCCGCTGGTCGGTCGTGAGGACCTTCCATGCCTCTTCGCGGTTGGTCTGGCGGATGGAGCGGAGACGCTGGAGATCCTTGCGCAGCTCCGCGCGCGCCACGCTCAACTGCATGCGCTCCTCTTCCGTGAGCTCTCCCTGTTTGGCGCGGAGGCGGCGCTCGCTCGCGCGGGTCTCGAGCAGCCGCTCCTCGGTCGGGCGTGCATCGCGGACATAACTCTTGTCCAACGCTTCGAGCTGCTTGATCTGGGCGGCGGTCAAGCGGAGCTCCTCGCGGTGGCGCAAGAGCATGGCGGCGGGGCTCGGGGGGGCGGGGTGCTGCGCATAGACCGAGGCGGTGAGTCCGCAGAGGGCGAGTACGAGGATGCGGTGTCCCACTGACATAGGTGCTTCCTCCGACTACCTGGACTACCGGCGTCGTGGTGGCGGATACGGTGGCGCCCCGGTGGGACGGGAGACACGAACGTACCCAATCGAGAGCAATGCATCGAATATGCCCGCCGGACCGCTTGACACGTAATTCCACGCGCGTAGCTTTCGCGTTGTGTTGCCCCAGAACGAACGACGGATCCGGCTGACGCTGCATTACGATGGCGCTGCCTTCTACGGCTGGCAGCGGCAGCCTGGCGTGCGGACGGTGCAATCGGAACTCGAAGATGCGCTCGGGCGCCTCACTAACCGTCCCACCACGATCATCGGTGCAGGTAGGACGGACCGCGGGGTGCACGCGCTCGGCCAGGTCGCGGCGGCGGACGTCCCGGCGAAGTGGACGGCACCGGCGCTCCGGCGGGCGCTCAACGCGGTGCTGCCGAAAGACATCTGGGTAGCTGCGGCGGAGGAGGCCGATCCGGATTTCCACCCCCGGTTCGACGCCATATCGCGTAGCTACGTCTACCGCGTTGGCACCGCCGAGGTGGCGGCCTCGCCCTTCCACCGCCGCTGGTGCTGGCCGCTGCTCGAACCGCTCGACCGCGGGATCCTGGAAGAGACCGCGGCGCTCCTCCCGGGCGACCACTCGTTCCGCGCCTTCGCGCGCGCCGGCCAGGAGGAGCGGGGCGACAGGTGCATCGTCTACGAGGCGCGGTGGGTCGATTGGAACGACGTCGGCGTCGAGTTCCGGATCACCGCGAATCGTTTTCTGCACCACATGGTACGATATCTGGTAGGGACCATGGTGGACGCCGCAAGGGGGCGGCGTCCACCCGAGGATATGGCTCGGCTGCTCGAAGGGGCGGCTGGTTACGAGACATCGCCCCCCGCGCCGCCGGAAGGGCTCTTCCTCCGTTCCGTCGCCTACGCGATGTCCGAGCACGAAACCGAGGAGACGATCGATGAAGATCTTTCTTGATACTGCCAATTTGGCAGACATCCGACGCGCGGCGGAGGCCGGGCTGATCGATGGGATCACGACCAACCCGACGCTTTTGATGCAGGCGGCGGGGAGCGAAGGTACGCCGCGGGAGATCCTGGCCGAGATCTGTAGGGTGGTGGACGGCCCGATCAGCGCCGAGGTGGTGGCGACCGATGCGGAGTCGATGGTGCGCGAGGGCCGGGAGCTGGCGAAGATCGCGGACAACATCGTGATCAAGGTCCCGTTGATCGAGGCGGGGCTGCGGGCGTGCCGGCAGTTCCATGCGGAGGGGATCCCGGTCAACGTGACGCTCTGCTTCACGGCGACGCAGGCGCTCCTCGCGGCGAAGGCGGGTGCGACCTACATCTCCCCCTTCGTCGGGCGGCTCGACGATATCAGCGGCTCCGGGATGGATCTGATCCAGCAGATCGTGCAGATCTACGAGAACTATGATTTCGCGACCGAGGTCCTGGTGGCGTCGGTCCGTCACCCGCAGCACGTGGTGGAGGCCGCGCTCCTCGGGGCGGATGTGGTGACGCTGCCGCCGAAGGTCCTCTACCAGTTGCTGCAGCACCCGTTGACCGACAAGGGGCTCGACGCCTTCCTGGCCGACTGGGCGAAGCTACCCGAGGACAAGCGATCGTTCTGATGACACGCGACTCCGTCCTCTCCCGCCGGATAGCGGTGGTGGCCGTCTCTGCCGGTCTCCTGCTCGGTTGTAGGGGATCGGACGGGGATCGGCCCGCCGTAGTGGAGACCGCGCTGGCCAGCGTCGTCGCGCCGTCGGCGGTGCCGCAGCGCGAGGTCGAGCGTGCGCAGGAGTCGATCGAGGAGTCGCGTCGGACGGCGATCGTGCGGGCGGCCGAGCGGGTGGCGCCGGCGGTGGTCAGCGTCAACGTGTGGCGTCGCGAAGCGGTGATGCCGCGCTCGGTCTGGGAGAGTTTCTTCCTCCCGCCGGGCGAACGTGAGGTCTCGGGGCTCGGCTCGGGGTTCATCATCCGGGAGGACGGTCTCGTCCTGACCAACGAGCACGTGGTGCGTGGCGCGGACCGGATCCTGGTGACGCTGAGCGATGGGCGGGAGTTCGACGCGGAGCTGGTCGGCACCGACGAGATCAACGATCTGGCGCTGCTGCGGCTGCGCCGCTCTACCGGTTCGACTGCCGGGGCCGATGGCGCTGACGATGGCAGGCCGTTCCCGGTCGCGCCGCTCGGCAACTCGTCGGATCTCATGATCGGCGAGTGGGTCGTGGCGATCGGGAACCCGTTCGGCTACCTCCTCTCCAACTATGAGCCGACCGTGACGGCCGGGGTGGTGAGCGGGGTCGGCCGGAACATGATCCCCGCCGGCGAGCGCGGCTACTATCTCGACATGATCCAGACCGACGCGTCGATCAACCCTGGCAACTCGGGTGGCCCGCTGGTCAACGCGCTGGGGGAGGTGATCGGGGTGAACTCGTCGATCCTCTCGCGGAGCGGGGGGAGCGAGGGGCTCGGCTTCGCGATCCCGATCAACCGGGCGCGTCGTATCGCGATGGATCTCCTGGACAACGGCCAGGTCCGGCGGGCGTGGGTCGGGCTCGAGGTGGAGGTCTCGGGTCCGTCGGTAGCGCGCAGCAGCGGCCGGGCGGGCCGGCCGAGGGTCACCCGGGTCGCGCCGGGCTCCCCCGCCGAGGCGGTCGGGGTTCGGCCGGGGATGGTCTTGCGCGCGGTCGGTGAGAAGCCGATCCGCGGGTCGCTGGACTGGGAGGCGGTCCTCCTGAACGCCACGGTCGGTGAACCGTTGGACCTACAGCTGGAAGACGACGGCGATCTCCGCACGGTTCGCGTCGTCCCCACCGACCTCCCGTCGCTGACCGCCGACCGGATCCGGGCGTTGACCGACTTCGAGCTGGTGACGTTGACGCCGTCGATCAGGGCGGAGCGGAAGTTGACGAGTGAGCGAGGCGCGCTGATCATCGCGCTCTCGGATGTAGCGAAGCGCCTCGGGTTGCGTGAGGGTGATCTGATCCTGCAGATCAACCGCACCACGATCGGGAGCGCGGAGGAGGCGGCCCGCCTCCTCAGACAACTAGCGGGCCAGGGTCCGGTGCAGGTCGTCTTCGAGCGACAGGGCCGGATCGGGGCAGTCCATTTCTACATCAATCGTTGAGGCAGCTGTGACGGACGGAGCTGGGCGCCGCACGCCCCCCACGACATATTCGAACCCACTGGTCGAGCGGTACGCCTCGGCCGAGATGAGCCGGATCTTCTCGCCGGCGTTCAAGTTCACCACCTGGCGCCGGCTCTGGTTGGCATTGGCCGAAGCCGAGCGGGAGCTCGGGCTGCCGATCCCCGCCGAGGCGATCGAGGCGATGCGGGCGCACCTGGACGACATCGACCTGAACCGCGCGGTCGAGCTCGAGAAGAGGCTCCGCCACGACGTGATGGCGCACGTGCATCACTTCGGCGAGGTCGCGCCGGAGGCGCGGGCGGTGATCCACCTCGGTGCGACGAGCGCTTTCGTCGGTGACAATACCGACCTGATCCAGCACCGCGAGGCGCTGCTCCTGATCCGGCAGCGGCTGGTCTCGTGCATCGCGGCGCTGGCGGAGTTCGCGCGCCGCTGGCGGGACCTGCCGACGCTCGGGTTCACGCACTTCCAGCCCGCGCAGCCGACGACGGTCGGGAAGCGCGCGACGCTCTGGATCCAGGACCTCCTCCTCGACCTCGAGGAGATCGAGCACCGGCTCGCGACCCTCCGCTTCCGCGGCGTCCGCGGCACGACGGGGACCGAGGCGAGCTTCCTGGAGCTCTTCGAAGGCGACCACGAGAAGGTCCGGAAGCTGAACGAGCTGATCGCGGCGAAGCTCGGCTTCGACAAGCTCTACGCGGTGACCGGCCAGACCTACACCCGCAAGAGCGACTACGCCTTCCTGGCGACGCTGGCGGGGCTGGGCACCTCGGCGTCGAAGTTCGCCAACGACATGCGGCTCCTGCAGCACCTCAAGGAGATCGAGGAGCCGTTCGAGACCGAGCAGATCGGCTCGTCGGCGATGGCGTACAAGCGCAACCCGATGCGGGCGGAGCGGATCAATGCGCTGAGCCGCCACCTGATCGCGCTCTCGCTCGACCCCGCGATGACCGCGGCGACGCAGTGGCTCGAGCGTACGCTCGACGACTCGGCGAACCGCCGCATCGCCATCCCCGAGGCGTACCTGACCGCGGATGCCATGCTACTCATCCTGCACAACGTGGCGGCGGGGCTGGTGGTGCGGCCGAAGGTGATCCAGCGTCACCTCGAGGCGGAGCTCCCCTTCATGGCGACCGAGACGATCCTGATGCGCGCGGTCAAGAAGGGCGGTGACCGCCAGGATCTGCACGAGCGGATCCGTCGCCACAGCGTGGCGGCGGCGGAGCGGGTCAAGGACGAGGGTGGCGAGAACGACCTGGTCGAGCGGATCGCGAACGACCCGGCCTTCGGGCTCACCGCCGAGGAGCTGGCCGAGGCGCTCGACCCCGCGCGCTTCGTCGGTCGCGCGCCGCAGCAGGTCGACGCGTTCCTGGCCGAAGAGGTCGAGCCGGTGCTGCAGCGCTACGGCGCCTCCGCCGCGAAGGAGCCGGCGCCGGAGCTCTGGACCTGAGCGAGGCCGGAGCGATCAGTCGCATGGTTCTCAGTGTTCGGTTTTCGGGCATCGGTCGCCGACCTGCGGAGAGCGAACGTCGGGATCGGAAGCCGGTTGCTGAACACTGAAGACTGAACACTGAAACCGGGAATCCGAATGAGATCGTTGAGCGATACCACCACCCCACTCCCGCTGGTCGGCCGCGGGAAGGTCCGCGACATCTACGACGCCGGCGATGGCCGGCTGCTGATGGTCACCACGGACCGGATCAGCGCCTTCGACGTGGTGCTGCCGCAGCCGATCCCGCACAAGGGCGAGGTCCTGACGCAGACGACGGCGTGGTGGCTGAAGCAGCTCGAGGACATCACACCCCATCACCTGATCACCGCCAACCCGGCCGAGATCGAGGCGGCGGTGCCGGGGGTCGGCCCGCTGCTCGAGGGCCGGCGCTACTCGGCGATGCTGGTGCGCCGGACGGAGCCGGTCCTGGTCGAGTGCGTGGTGCGGGGCTACCTGTCCGGCTCTGCCTGGGCGGAGTACCGGGTGCACGGAACCCTGGCCGGCGAGCCGCTCCCCCCGGGGCTGCAGGAGAGCTCGCGACTCGACCCACCGATCTTCTCGCCCGCGACGAAGGCGCTCGAGGGGCACGACGAGAACATCACCTTCGACGAGGTGGTCCGGCGGGTGGGGCGTGAGCTGGCCGAGGAGCTGCGCCGGCGGAGTCTGGCGATCTACGAGCGGGGACGGGAGATCGCGGCGGCGCGTGGGATCATCGTCGCCGACACGAAGTTCGAGTTCGGGCTCCTCCCCGATGGTACGCTGCTCCTGATCGACGAGGTGCTGACGCCGGACTCGTCGCGGTTCTGGCCGCAGGAGGGGTATGCCCCCGGGCGGCCGCAGCCGTCGTTCGACAAGCAGCCGGTCCGTGACTATCTGGAGGAGCTGACGGCCCGTGGGCTGTGGAACAAGCAGCCGCCCCCGCCGGACCTCCCCCCTGAGGTAGTCGAGGCGACGTCGGCGCGGTACCGCGACCTCTTCCGGCGGCTGACCGGCCAGACCCTGGAGGAGTGGAAGGCCGGGCTCGCCAGCCACGGAGGCGGGAGCTGATGGCCAATCGACTGCAGCGGGGCGTCATCATCCTCCCGAGCGCGCTCACCCTGGGCAACCTCTTCTTCGGGATCTGGGCGATAGTCTCCGCCACGCGCGGTCAGTTCGAAACAGCCGCCTGGCTCATCCTCCTCGCCGGTCTGGCCGACATGCTGGACGGGCGAGTCGCACGCGTGACCAAGACCGGCAGCCGGTTCGGGGAGGAGCTCGACTCGCTGGTCGACGCGATCAGCTTCGGGCTCGCGCCGAGCCTGATCATCTACTTCCTCTTCCTGGTCGACGGGTCGTGGGGGTGGATCGCCGCGTTCTTCTACACGAGCAGCGCGGTGATCCGCCTCGCCCGGTTCAACGTCGAGCAGGCCGGCCACGCCAAGGTAGCGTTCCACGGGCTCCCCTCCCCTTCCGCGGGGATGACGCTCGCTACCTTCTATCCGTTCAGCCAGACGGAATTCTTCCAGAAGCACCTGGCGCTGCTCCCCTGGCCGAACATCATGATCGGGTTGATGATCGTGCTGGGGCTCTTGATGATGAGCCACGTCCTCTACCCGGTGGTCCCCAAGTTCGGGTTCCGCTCGCTGCGGGGGATCGTAACGCTCGTCGTGATGATCGCCGTAGTCGTGGCGCTGGTCACGATCCCGGCGCTCGTCGTCTTCCCGCTCCTCGTCTGCTATGTGGCCTACGGCGTGATCAGGTCGCTGGTCCTCGGCTATCTCGACAAGCTGCCGGACAAGGATCCGATGCTCGATTCGGAGGGAGGCGATGAAGCGGGCGCGGAGCTGCGCGAGATCGATTACGAGCAGCTCGGTCCCCGGCGGCGGCGCCGACTACGGCGCCGTGGACCAGGCGGCGAACGACCGAATTGACGGGGGGGCCGCGCGCCGGGCGCAGGTCCACTCGTTATACGTATAGACAAATTGGAGAAGGAGTCGATGGGACCGGTTCGACACCCGCAAGACCCACCGCTCACGGCGAAGCTGATCGCGGAGCATGGGCTCTCACCCGAGGAGTACGCGCGGATCGAGGAGATACTCGGGCGTGCCCCGACCTACACCGAGCTGGGGGTCTTCAGCGCGCTCTGGTCGGAGCATTGTGGCTACAAGAACTCCAAGCCGCTGCTGCGTGAGTTCCCCACCAGCGCGCCCTGGGTGTTGCAGGGCCCGGGCGAGAATGCGGGTGTGATCGAGGTAGGCGAGGGGTGGGCGGTCGCGTTCAAGATCGAGTCGCACAATCACCCCTCCGCGGTCGAGCCGTACCACGGCGCGGCGACCGGTGTGGGCGGGATCCTGCGCGACGTCTTCACGATGGGCGCGCGGCCGGTCGCGGTCCTGAACTCGTTGCGCTTCGGGCCGCCGACCAACCCGCACGTGCAGTACCTCTTCGCCGAGGCGATCCGCGGGATGGCCGACTACGCGCGCGGCGTCGGCATCGCCTCGCTAGGGGGCGAGGTCTACTTCGAGGAGTCCTACGAGGGGAACCCGCTGGTCAACGCCATGGCTCTCGGTCTCCTGCGCAAGGAGGAGCTGATCCGGGGCGAGGCCGCGGGCCCGGGTAACCCGATCATGGCGGTCGGCGCTCCGACGGACCGGGCGGGGATCCATGGTGCGACCTTCGCGAGCGCGGAGCTCGAGGCGGACACGACCGAGCGGAAGCCGCAGATCCCGGTCGGGAACCCGGAGCTCGAGCGGCGGTTGATGGAGGCCTCGCTGGCGCTGATCCGGAGCGGGCACATCGTCGGGATCCAGGACATGGGCGCGGCGGGGCTAGCGTCGTCGTCTTCGGAGATGGCTGCCCGGGCCGGGACCGGCGTCGATATCGACACCGCGCTGGTCCCCACGAAGCTGGCGCCCGGCGAGCCGCCGATGACCCCGTACGAGATCCTCCTCTCCGAGACGCAGGAGCGGATGTTGGTCGTGGCCAAGGCGGGTCATGAAGAAGCGATCCGCGAGCTCCTGGCGCGGTGGGACCTGGAGCCGGCGATCATCGGCCACGTGACGGACGATGGGTACTATCGGGTCCGGGAGAACGGCGTCGTCGTCTGCGAGATCCCGGGCCGGGAGCTGGTCGCCGCGCCGACGTACGTGCGGGAGGCGCGTGAGGCGGAGGAGGCGCAGCGGCTCCGCGCGTGGGATCCTGGGGCGCTGGAGCGGGATCGGAGCGCGCTGGATCTGAACGACGCGCTGCGTCGCCTGCTCGCGTCCCCCAACATCGCGTCCAAGCGGTGGGCCTACGAGCAGTTCGCTCCCCCGGCCGAGCGCGGCGAGGCCGCGGTGACGGTCGTGGCCGGGCCGGGGAGCGGCGCGGGGGTGATACAGATCCCCGGTACCAAGCTCGGGATCGCCGCGACGGTGGACTGCAACGGCCGCTACTGCGCGATCGATCCCCGGCGCGGCGCGATGATCGCGGTGGCCGAGGCGGCGCGCAACCTGGTCTGCCGCGGCGCGCGGCCGCGTGCGGCGACGGACAACCTGAACTTCGGCAGCCCCCTCGACCCGGCGGTCTACTACCAGCTCCGCGAGTCGGTGCTCGGGATCGCGGAGGCGTGCCGCGTCTTCGAGACCCCGGTCGTCAGTGGGAACGTCTCGCTCTACAACGAGAGTCCGGCGGGCGCGATCTACCCGACCCCCACGGTCGGTATGGTCGGTGTGATCGACGATGTCGCGAAGGTGGTCGGGGGCGGGTTCCGCGCGGCGGGCGATGCGATCGTCCTCCTCGGCCGTAACACCGACGAACTCGGCGCGTCGGAGTACCTGAAGGTGATCCACGGCAAGGTTGCCGGCCCGGTACCCGCGGTCGATCTGGAAGCCGAGCGGGCGCTGCAGGAGGCGATGCTCGAGCTCGCGGCGGCGGGTCTCGTCCGGAGCGCGCACGACTGCGCCGAGGGCGGCCTAGCGGTCGCCCTGGCAGAGTCGGCGCTGGCCGGCTCGGAGCGCGGGTTCGGGGTCGAAGCCGAGCTAGGCGACGACGTCGCCGCGGTTCCGCTCCTCTTCGGCGAGGCCCAGGGCCGGATCGTGGTCTCGTGCGCCGCGGACCAGGTCGAGGCGGTGCTGGCGGTAGCCGCGCGGCACGGGGTACCGGCGGCGCGGATCGGGACGGTGGGCGAGGAGGGCGGTGACTTCCGGATCCGCCTGACCGGCGCGTCCAGCGGCGCCGGTGCGGTCGGGATAGATCTCCCGATCGCCGAGCTGGCGGCGCGGTACTACGGCGCCATCCCCGAGCTCATGGGAGGGGCCGGCCGGTAGGCCGGCCCTGAACGGCCCTTGCGCAAGGGTGTATCAATGCGCGACCTTCAATGTGTTCAGTCGCTAATCGTAGCTTGTCGGGAGTAATACAGATTCCATGTGCGGAATCGTCGCGGTCTCCGGATTGGATCGAGCGGCCGAGCTGACCTTCCTCGGCCTTTATGCATTGCAGCACAGGGGTCAGGAGGCGGTCGGGCTCTGTGCGGTCGACGGCACCAAGGCCCGGGTCTACAAATCGGCCGGGCTCGTCTCGGAGGCCTTCGACGAAGAGCGCCTGGCGCAGCTCCCCGGCCGACTCGCCTTGGGTCACACCCGGTATTCGACGGCCGGCGGCCCCGGCCTCTACAACGCACAACCGTTCCTGGTCCGCTACCATCAAGGGGACCTAGCGCTGGCGCACAACGGGAATCTCACGAACGGCGCGGTGTTGCGGGACCAGATGGTACGCGACGGCGCCCTCTTCCAATCGACGATCGACTCCGAGGTGATCGTCCACCTGATCGCCCGGTCGCGTCAGCCGACACCGGACGAGCAGGTCGCCGAGGCGCTCTCCCGGCTCACGGGCGCATTCTCGGTGCTGATCACGATCGGCAACGTCCTCTACGCCGCCAGGGATCCATGGGGGTTCCGGCCGCTCGTGATCGGACGGAAGGGTGACGGCTACATCGTCGCCAGCGAGACCTGCGCCCTCGACCTGATCGGCGCGGAGTACGTGCGCGACGTGCAGCCCGGCGAGCTGGTCAGGATCGAGGATGGCGAGCTCACGACGCTCACCGGCCCCGGCCGGGCGAATCGCGTGGCGCCGTGCATCTTCGAGCTGGTGTACTTCTCCCGGCCCGACTCGCATGTCTTCGGCGCAAGCGTGGACCGGGCGCGGCGCGCCTTCGGTCGCCGTCTCGCGCGCGAGCAGCCGGCCGAAGCGGACTGCGTCTTCAGCGTCCCCGACTCGTCGAACTCGGCGGCGCTCGGATTCAGCGAAGAGAGCGGGATCCCCTTCGAGCTCGGGCTGATCCGTAATCACTATGTCGGCCGCACCTTCATCAACCCGTCGCAGGCGGAGCGGGACTTCCGTGTCCGGGTCAAGTTCAACCCGGTACGGGAGGTGATCGAGGGGAAGCGGGTGGTCGTGGTCGACGACTCGCTCGTCCGCGGGACCACGAGCCGCGGGCTGGTCTCGCTCATCCGCGACGCAGGCGCGAAGGAGATCCACCTCCGAATCGCGAGCCCGCCGGTGATCTCGCCCTGTTACTTCGGGATCGACATGCCGACGCGCGAAGAGCTGATCGGCGCGCGGATGGAGATCGACGAGATCGCGGCGAAACTCGGGGTCGACTCACTCGGCTATCTCTCCCTCGAGGGGATGGAAGAGGTGGTCAGCGAGTTCGGACCGTTCTGCAACGCCTGCTTCTCGGGGCGCTACCCGGCGCCGTTGGTCGATCTCGAGCGGGGACGAGAGGTCGTAACGGCGTGTAAGTAAGCCGGTCTCTTCGGCGCCCGGAAACCACCACCGGGTGTGGACCGCCGCGAACGTAGGATGACGACGCGTTCGCGGCGGTTTCGTCGTTATCGAGGGTGATCGCACCGGCGTCGGCAGCCGCCCCAAGGGCAATTTTTCTACGACCGGTTCCGTCCTGCCGAGCACCCCGCCCGAGAGCGATTTATTGCAATTTTTCCCTCGACTCCCTGCCCCCGCCCCGCTGGCCCGAAAATTGACCTCGCCCGCCCCCGTTGCGTCTGCAGTACCTCCATTCACCAACAGTTCGGGAGCACGAGATGCCGCGTAAATTCGTCTATTACTTCGGTAGCGACGGCGCCGAGGCGGGTAAGGAAGCCAAGGCTTTACTGGGAGGCAAGGGCGCCAACCTCGCGGAGATGGCCCGGCTGGGGATCCCCGTCCCCCCCGGCTTCACCATCACCACCGAGGCGTGCCGTGAGTACCAATTGGGACAAGAGCTCCCCACCGAGGTGTGGCACCAAGTCCACGATTCGTTGCATCGATTGGAACGAGAAACAAACAAAGTCTTTGGATTTGGAACCATGCCGGGTGCCGATGAGGCCGGGGGCAGGGTCCCGCTGTTGGTCTCGGTCCGGAGCGGCGCGGCGATCTCGATGCCGGGGATGATGGACACGATCCTCAATCTGGGGATCACGGATGCGGCCGCGGCGCGGTTGGCGGAGGTCACGGGTAACGAGCGCTTCGCGTACGATTCGTACCGTCGTTTCATACAGATGTACGGTGAGGTGGTGCTGCGGGTCCCGGCGGAGAAGTTCGAGGCGCGGCTCGATGCGATGAAGTCGGCGCGTGGTGTGCAGGCGGATACGGAGCTGACCGCCGCCGACCTCCGTGCGCTGGTCGAGGAGTTCGAGGAGCTGGTCGAACGCGAGACCGGCGTCCCCTTCCCCACCGATCCGATGGAGCAGCTCCGTGGCGCGATCGAGGCGGTCTTCCGTTCGTGGGACAACGACCGTGCGATCGCGTACCGGCGGGTGCACGGTATCCCGCACGATCTGGGTACGGGTGTCACGGTCCAGGCGATGGTTTTCGGGAACCTGGGGGAGGACTCCGGGACGGGGGTCGCGTTCACGCGCGATCCCGGGACCGGGGAGCGTCGTCTATTCGGAGAATTCCTACCGAACGCGCAGGGCGAGGATGTGGTGGCCGGGATCCGTGATCCTCTCCCCATCTCGGCGATGGCGGAGAAGTTCCCCACGGCGTACCGTGAGCTCGAGCGGCTGCGCGGGTTGCTGGAGGAGCATTACCGCGAGATGCAGGACCTGGAGTTCACCGTGGAGCGGGGCGAGCTCTATCTGCTGCAGACCCGCACCGGGAAGAGGACGGCGGCGGCGGCTGTCCGGATCGCGGTCGAGATGGTGGATGAGGGGCTGATCGACGAGGCGGAGGCGGTGCGCCGGGTCTCGGCGGAGGAGTTGAGCCGGCTCCTGCACCGCCAGATCGATCCGAAGGCGACGCTGACGGTCCTGGCGACGGGGCTCCCCGCGTCCCCCGGCGCGGAGTCGGGCCGCGTCGTCTTCGACCCGGCGGAGGCGGTGGCGCGCGGCAATGCCGGGGAACCGGTGATACTCGTGCGACGGGAGACGTCGCCTGACGACTTCGAGGCGATGGTGGCCGCGCGGGGGATCCTGACCACGCGGGGTGGTATGACCTCGCACGCGGCGGTGGTCGCGCGCGGAATGGGGAAGTGCTGCATCGTCGGGGCGGGTACGATCCGGGTCGACGAGGCGGCAGGTTGGTTCCGCGCGGGGGAGACGGTAGTCCGCGCCGGCGACTGGATCACCTTGGACGGGAGCGAGGGGCGGGTCCTCCTCGGTCAGGCGCCGACGGTCGAGCCGGAGCCGGGGGAGGCGTTCCATCGGCTGATGAGTTGGGCGGACCGGTTCCGGCGGCTCGGTGTGCGGTGCAACGCCGACACGCCGGCGGACGCGGCGCGCGCGTTGTCGTTCGGCGCCGAGGGGATCGGGCTCTGCCGGACGGAGCACATGTTCTTCGACGGCGACCGGCTGGCCGCTGTCCGGGAGCTGATCCTGGCCCCCGACGCCGCGGTCCGCGAGCGCGCGCTGGCCACGCTGCTGCCGATGCAGCGCGGCGACTTCGAGGCGATCTTCCGGGTGATGGCGGGGCTACCGGTCACGATCCGGCTCCTCGACCCGCCGCTGCACGAGTTCCTGCCGCGGACCGAAGATGAGGTGCAACAGCTCGCCGGACGGATCGGGGTGGATACGGCTACGCTGACGCGCGAGGTCGAGCGGCACCGCGAGGCCAACCCGATGCTCGGGCACCGGGGGGTCCGGGTGGGGACGACGCACCCGGAGATCACGAGGATGCAGGTCCGGGCGATCTTCGAGGCGGCGGTGGCGGTGGCGCGGGATGGGATCGAGGTCCGGCCGGAGATCATGGTCCCGCTGGTGGGCACGGTGGAAGAGTTGCGCCGGCAGCGGGCGCTGGTCGACGAGGTGGCCGCGGAGGTCCTGGGCGAGGCGGGGATCGGGATCCCCTATCTCACCGGGACGATGATCGAGCTCCCACGCGCGGCGCTGACCGCCGGCGAGATAGCCGCGGCGGCCGATTTCTTCTCCTTCGGGACGAACGACCTGACTCAGACTACCTACGGTATCTCGCGCGACGACGCGGCGAGCTTCCTGCCCTTCTACATCGAGGAAGGGATCTTCGGCGCGGACCCGTTCCAGGTACTCGATCAGGAGGGGGTCGGGCGACTCGTCGCACTGGCCACGCGGGAAGGCCGGGCGGCGAAACGGCAGCTCAAGGTAGGGGTCTGCGGCGAGCACGGCGGCGAGCCGAGCTCGGTGGAGTTCTTCCATCGGACCGGCCTCGACTACGTCTCCTGCTCGCCTTACCGCGTCCCGGTGGCTCGGCTGGCGGCGGCACAGGCGGCGCTGCGTGAGGCGGAGGCGGTGGAGGTGGGGGGCGAGCGGCCGGCCGAACAAGGCGAGAAGCGGCCGACGGGTGAGCCGAGGAGTCTGGCGGCGGCGCCAGTGGAATGAGTGGTCAGGGGCCAGGGGTCAGGGGCCAGGGATTCGAAGTAGGGATTCGGGGGTTGGGATTCGGGATTCGGGGGGCTTGTCATGGCCCTCCGTAGTCCTCTGAGTATTGAGGGCTTACAATCCGAATTGCCTCGGACCTCGGGTTCGGTATAATATTGCCCTGTCATAACCATACCACCACCGGTCGGCGTGGCTGGCCGGTGGTGGATCTTTGTCCCAATCACACCCCCTGAGTCATGACCCAGGTCACGAAAGAACTACTGGCCCGTCTCCCGAAGGCGGAGCTGCACGTGCATCTCGATGGGAGTCTCCGGCCGGAGACGATGATCGAGCTCGCGCGTGAGTACGGCGTCGAGCTTCCGGCGGAGGAGCCGGAGGCGCTGCGGGACTACATGCACGTCCAGGATGCGCGCGATCTTTGGGACTACCTGGCGCGCTTCGACATCACCCTTTCGATCATGCAGACCGCCGCGTCGCTCGAGCGGATCGCGTACGAGCTGGCCGAGGATGCGGCGCGGGAGAACGTGCGGTACCTCGAGGTCCGCTATTGTCCGAATCTCCATACGAACAACGGCCTCTCGCTGGCCGACACGGTGGATGCGGCGCTGCGGGGGCTCGGCGCGGCGGAGCAGGACCATGGGATCCGGACGGGGCTGATCATCTGCGGGCTGCGGCATCAGGAGCCGGCGAGGGCGGAGGAGCTGGCCGAGTTGGCGGTCGCGTACAAGGGGAAAGGTGTCGTCGCCTATGACCTGGCGGGGGGCGAGGCCGGCAACCCGCCGACGAAGTTCCAGCGTGCGTTCGACTACGTCGCCGCGCGGAACATGGCGATCACGATCCACGCCGGCGAGGCGGCCGGGCCGGAGTCGATCCACGAGGCGCTGCACCGTTGTCGGGCCAACCGTATCGGGCATGGCACCAGGCTCTTCGAGGACCCGGACCTGATGCAGTACGTCAACGATTTCCGGATCCCGCTCGAGATCAATCTGACCTCGAACGTGCAGACCCGGGTGGTCGCGGAACTCGCGGCGCACCCGCTGCGCAAGTACTTCGACGAGGGGCTCGTCGTCTCGTTGAACACCGACAACCGTCTGATGAGCGCGACGACGCTGACCGAAGAGTACTGGCGCGCGCACCAGGCGCTCGGCTTCGAATGGGACGAGCTCTGCGAGCTGGCGTTGATGGGGTTCGAGAGCGCCTTCCTCCCCTTCCAGGAGAAGGTCTTGCTCATCGAAGAGGTGGCGGCGGAGATCGAGCAGCTGAACGAGGAGCTGGAGTAGAAGTAGGGCAGGAAATGAGGCGGGTGGCGGCCGGGGAGGACCCTGGCCGCCACCCGCGTTTTTCATCAGAGCGCGCCGACCGTCTGCTCGGCCTGTTCCTGCTGCAGGAAGCTCTCCGCGAGATCGACGAACTCACGGGAACCGATGTAGAGCGGAACCCGCTGGTGCAGGGTCTCCGGGACGATGTCGAGGATATCGCGCTGCCCGTCGGAGGCGCGGCCGCCGGCCTGTTCGACGATGAAGGCGAGGGGCGCGGCCTCGTAGAGGAGGCGGAGCTTCCCGCGCGGGCTCTTGACATCGCCGGGGTACATGAAGAGCCCGCCGTAGAGGAGGTTGCGGTGGAAGTCCGCGACCAGCGAGCCGATGTAGCGGGACGAGAACGGCTTCTCGTTGACGCCGTCGAGCCCCTTCAGGTGGTCGATCAGCTTACGCTGCCCGGGGGTCCAGCGGGCGTAGTTCCCCTCGTTGCAGCTGTAGATCCGCTGGCTGGGGTTGGGGATCCGGATGTTCGGGTGGCTGAGGAGGAACTCGCCGATCGAGGGGTCGAGGGTGAAGCCGTGGACGCCGTTGCCGGTGGTATAGACCAGCATGGTCGAAGAGCCGTAGACGACGTAACCCGCGGCCACCTGCTTCCTCCCCGGCTGGAGGCAGTCCTCGAGCCCACCGCGCGGCCCGTCGGAGATCTTGCGGTGGATCGAGAAGATCGTCCCGATCGAGACGTTGGCGTCGATGTTGGACGAGCCGTCCAGGGGGTCATAGAGGAGTACGTAGTTCCCCTGCGGGAATTCGTCGGGGATCGGGAGGATATCTTCGGACTCTTCGGAGGCCATCACGCAGAGGTGGCCGCCGTGGTCGAGGGCCTTGAAGATGACGTCGTGTGCGAAGACATCGAGCTTCTTGACCGCCTCCCCGTGTACGTTCGTCGTGCCGGCCGCCCCCAGGATGTCGATCAGCCCGGCCTTCCTGACCTCGCGGCTGATGAGCTTGGCCGCGAGGGCGATGTCGTAGAGGATATTGCTAAATGCCCCGGTTGCTTCCGGGTGAAGCCGTTCCTGTTCGATTATGTGGCGATCGATCGTGATGACCGAACTACCCATGAACGCCTCCGCAAGGTGTTTATCAACGTTCTGAAAAGGATTCGATCATCCCCTCGGGCCCCGTCTTGAGGGTGATCGTCCCGGACAGATCGGTCCGGAGCACCTGGATATCACGTTTTTCCAACCTCTCCAGGATCGCAGGCGCCGGGTGTCCGAAGCGGTTCTGGCGTCCTGCCGAGATCAGCGCTAGCCGGGGCCTGGCCGATTCGAGCAGCGCCGCCGAAGTCGAGGTAGTGCTCCCATGGTGCGCTACCTTGAGGAGGTCGGCGCTCAGCTCCGCGCCGTACCTCGCGACCAACCGTTCTTCTACCTCGGCCGGCGCATCGCCCAGGAACAGAGCCCTGAACCGGCCGTACTCCAGCCTGAATGCGACGGAAAGTTGGTTCGCGGTTCGCTTTTCGTCAAGCGCGTCGTCATCGGCACCGAGCACCCTGATCTCGACGCCGTCGATGCTGAGGTCGAGATCCGGTCGAGCGGCGATCCAACGGAGCCGGCCCGATTGCGCGCGAAGGAGCAGCTCCCGATAGAGCGGCTTCCCCACGGCGACGCCGGGATCGACCACGACCCCGACGTCGAAGGCGTCGAGCACCGAGCCCGCGCCACCTATGTGGTCGGAGTCGGGGTGGGTCAGGATCAGGGCGTCGACGCGCCTGGCACCCTGCCGGAGGAGGAATGGTACGACGCGGGCGCGGCCGGCGTCGTACCCCGTCCCACCCGGCCCGGCGTCGACGAGGATCCAGCGGCCGCCGGGGGTCCGGATCGCGAAGGCGTCGCCCTGGCCGACGTCGATGGCGTGAATCTCGAGGCGGCCGTCGTGGAGCCGCCGCGCGATCCCAGGCCAGACTATGAGCACCGCGACGACGACGCCTGCCGCGACCACCCGCCGCACCACCGGCCTGACCTCGCCCGCGCGCCGCGCGAGCCGGGCGGAGAGGAACGCAGCCAGCGTGGCGGCCAGGGCCCAGCCGATGATGGCGTCGCGAGGGACGAGGAGCTGCCCCCCCGGCACCGCCGCCGCCACCCTGGTGACGAGGTCGAGCGCGTCGAGGAGGAGCTCCGCGCCGCCGGCGAGGAAACGCGCCGCGGGGATCGATACGTAGCTGACCGCGAGCGCGACGACGAGTGCAGGGACGGCGACCCCGCTGAGCGGGATGGCGGCGAGGTTGGCGACCACGCCGATCGGCGCGATCTGGCCGAAGTGGATGACGGTGAACGGTGCGGTGGCGAGGGTGGCGGCGAGGCTGACCGCGATGCTCTCCCGGACCGATTGGGGGAGCGGTCGCGTCGGCATGGCATCGAGGAAGCTGCGGCGCAGCGCGATGATCCCGGCGGTACCGGCGAAGGAGAGCTGGAACCCGGGCTCGAGGAGGGCGAGCGGGTCGTAGAGTAGGAGGATGACCGCGGCGGCGGCGATCATCGAGAACGGGTCGGCCGCGCGCTGGCAGAGTCGGCCGGCCAGCGCGAGGGGGATCTGGAGCGCGGCGCGGGCGGCAGCGTGTGGTGCACCGAGGAAGAGTACATAGACGACCGTCGTCGCCACCGTCATGGCTGCGGTCGCGCGGGGCGAGAGGCGGAGCGCGCCGCCGAGGAGGAGGAGGACGCCGGCGATCAGCCCGACGTGGAAGCCGGAGATGGCGAGGAGGTGGGCGAGCCCGGCGCGGGCAAAGCGGTCGCGCTGTTCCGGGTCTATCCCTTCCTTGCGATCCAAGAGGAGCGCCTCGGCGAGAGGGTAATGGTTTGGGAGGATGGTACGGAACCGGTCCTGGACCGAGGCGCGCACGGCGAGGAGCGGGGTACGGGCGGAGGCGGGTGGCGTGAGGACGCGCAGCGAATCGATGACAAACGTCCCGGCGCGCTCGGGGGGAGCCGGCCACGCCGAGGAGGGGTGGGGGTTGGCGCGCCACCTACCGAACGCCTGCACCGCCGCCCCGACCGGCACCGCCTTCTCCCGCGCCGCCCGCCCCCGCGCCCTAACCCGCACCTCCCCCTCACACCTCCTCTCGCCCCCTCGCCCGCGCCGTATCCGCTCCAGCTCGATCATCCCCGTGGTACCAGCCGTCGGCGCTACGGTCACCATCCCATGCGCCTCGAGGGTCGCTCCGTCGGGGAGGTGTACGCGGCAATCGGCTCGGTCGGACTCTGCGGCGCGGTGGGCGAGGATCGCACCGAGGGCGGCGGTGGCGAGGAGAAGCAGGTAGGCGCGGCGGCGGTTGGGAGCGGTGGCTAGAGATACGAGTGCAGTGGCGGCAAGGGCGACGAGGAGCGCCGGGAGTGGCAGCCGCAGCGCGGCGAGGATCCCGGTGGCGAGCGCGAGGGCGGCGCGGGGGAGGGGGCGGAGCCTCACGGCGTCGTCCGCCCCCACCCGCGCCGGCGGGTATCAGGCCACCCGGCTGGCCAGGGCCGGTGCGTCGTCGAGCACTGTACCGGTGAAGGTAACGCCCGTTGTGCCGGTGAGCTCGACCATGACGTACTTCCCGATCTGGTCCGGAGTGCCGGGGATGACCACCATCTTGTTGCGGTCGGTACGTGCCAGGAGATCCCCCTCGCTCCGTGCCTCCTTCTCGATGAGTACCTCGACGACGCGGCCGACCTCGGCCTGGTTGATCTCGGCCATGATCCCGCGCTGCAGCTCGATGATCCGCTCGAGCCGCTCCTGTGCCACCTCAGGAGCGATGAACTGCTCGGCCGGAAGGCGCGTGGCGGGGGTGCCTTCGCGAGGCGAGTACTTGTAGAGGTACGCCTCGTCGTACCGCACCTCGCGCATGAGGTCGAGGGTGGCTTCGTACTCCTCGTCGGTCTCGCCGGGGAAGGCCACGATGATGTCGGTCGAGAGCGCGATCTCGGGGATCGCGGCGCGGAGCTCGCGGACCTTCTCCAGGTAGGTCTCGACCGTGTAGCGCCGCAGCATCCGCTTGAGCGTGCGGTTGTGCCCCGACTGCACCGGGAGGTGCAGGTGCTTGCAGACCGTCGGCTCCTCGGCCATGACCTCGATGAGCTCGGCGGTGAAGTCGTTGGGGTGCGGCGAGGTGAAGCGTACGCGGCGAATCCCGTCGACTCGTGCCACCGCGCGCAGCAGCCGGGCGAAGTCCCAGTCGCCGTGGCGATAGGAGTTGACGGTCTGGCCGAGCAGGACCACCTCGGTGGTCCCGTTCGCCGCGATCTCGGCGACCTCGGCGAGGATGTGCTGCGGGTCGCGGTTCTTCTCATCCCCCCGGACGTAGGGTACGATACAGTACGTACAGCGGTAGTTGCACCCGCGCTGGACCGGGACCCAGGCGCTGACCTTGGAGCCGCGGCGGACCTCCAGCCCCTCGTAGTTCTCGTGCGGCTCGAACTCCAGGACCGCGAGCTGGCCGGCGCGGCGAGGCGAATGGCTGCGCGGCTCGGCCGCGGCCGCCGCTCCGGCGGGGAGCACGGGTAGCGCGCGGCGCGCGCGACGCGGCTCGGGCGTTGTCGTCTGCGGCGCCACCTCGGATTCGGGCACAATAGCGGCCGTATCACCATCGGGGTTACCGGCCGCCCCCCTCCCCTTCTCCACCTCCGCGATCACCTGCGGGAGCCGCCGGTACCCGTCCGGCCCCATGACCAGGTCGACGTATGGCGCCTGCGCGAGGAGCGACTCGCCCATCCGCTGGGCCATGCACCCCGTGACCCCGAGGATCATCCCCGGCCGCGCGCGCTTGAGCTGGTACAGCTGCCCGACCCGGCCGATCACCCGCTGCTCCGCGTGCTCGCGAACCGCGCAGGTGTTGACCAGAACGATGTCGGCCTCGTCGGGCCGATCGGTGATCTCGTATCCCTCGGCCGCCAGGATCCCTTGCATCAGCTCGCCATCGCTGATGTTCATCTGGCAGCCATATGTTTCGACGTACGCCTTCTTGGGCGCGACGACAGGTTGTGTCATGATTCGGGGCGATTCCATAGCGAAATCGGCGTACCCGGCCGTAGGCCGGGGTACGCCTGGTAATACGAGTCGCGACTCAGCGGCCGAAGATACCCATCCCCACGGTGAAGCGCCAGAAGGACTCACCGAGACCGGTACCGGTCGCGGTCCTGCGGCCGTGGTCGATGGTCGCGTCGATCGTGCCGAGCGGGCCGAAGGCCGTACGCGCGAGTTGGAACCCGATGCCGAAGGTAGCCGCCCATTCGGTGGGGGTTACCCCTTCGAAGCGGAAGGGGAGTTCGGCCCGGCGGTACCCGATCCGGATCGGTATGCCGGCGCCGCCGAAGGAGGCCCGCGACCACTCGAGCCCAGCACCGTACTCCCAGGTGTCGGCCGGCCCGCTGGCCTGGGAGAAGCTGTCCGCGGCGCGGCTCCACCCCGACCAGCGGGCCGAGACGGTGCCGAGCAGCCCCGGGGTCAAGAACGCGCTGACCCCCGCGGCGACCTGCAACGGCATCTGGATCCGATCATCCGTGAAGGCCGAGGTCTGGTCATCGAAAGACCGCTTCAGATCACCGGCCCAGGTGACGCTACCCGCAACACGTAGGACGGAAGCAGGGTCCCACCGGAACCCCGCCGAGACCAGCGGCGCCTGCTGGGACCAGGACGTCGACTGGTCCACGTGGTTGATACCGGACGGCGCGTTGTCCAGGAATACCCTAGTCAGTGTGTGGTTGACCTTACCCGTATAGAGCCCACCGTCGATCCCCACGGCGAAGCTCGGGGTCACCGCGTAGGCGACCCCGACCCGGAACTGGGCCAGGCCGCCGTCGTACGAGAGCAGATCACGGACGGTGACGGTCTCCCCGTCGAGGACCTCGCTCCCAGAGACCGCGACCGACCAGGACTGGTCGAGGAAGCTACCGTACCCCATACTCGCCGTGAGGCGGGGCGAGACCGGGTAGATGACGCGGAGCAGGGGGAACCGGTTCGACCCGGTCTTCGCGGTGGCTCCATCCAGCTCGGCCTCCCGCGAAGAGTTCTGCATCGTGGCGACGATACCGCGGAAGGAGAAGTCGGCCAGCTCCGCCGGGTTGCCGAAAGAGGCGTTCCGGCCGAAGAGCCCGATCCCGATCCCTCCCAGCGCATGCGCACGTGCGTCGACCGGCGCGACCGGGACACCGAACCCGCGCGCCGAGAAGATCGACTGGGCCGACGCCGCCGGCGCCATCACACCGAGAGCGAGCCCCAATACCAAGATCGTTCGACTCATTGGACCTGAACCTCTTTCGTCACTGAGTAGATCAACCGGATACGCGGGGCCAACCCTATCCCCGAGGCCAGTGAGCCGAACGCGACCACCCCGTACCTGTCACCCTCGGGCGAGCCGAGGAGCGCCACCGTACGCGGTGCATCGGAGCGCACCGATTCATTCTCCGAGGTCAGAGCCGTGATCAGCGTCGTGACCGGCACCTCGACCCGTTTCCCGGGCTCGGCACTCGTGACCGGCGGGACCTTTATCGAGCTGGAGAGCTGGATCCCGAGCGGGATACGCGAGAGCGGGACCCCCGGGAACGAGAGTACGGTACGCACCTCGATCGGGATCGTGTCCGGCACGTTGTAGCCGGGGGCCGCGGGTACGGGGGTGAAGGCGAGGCCGGCGTAGTTGATGACGACGTCGCGCAAGCTGATCGTGCACCCCGAAGGGCCATCCGGGCAGGGGACCTGCAGCGTGTCGATCCCTTCCTTGAACCGAACGTAGGTGCGCACGCTCGGCATCCCGCCGATGTAGAGCGGCGCCGATGGGTCGAGCGTCGGGTCGGGGTCGTGGCTGGGGAGGAAGGTCTTCGCGTTCAGGAAGATGCTGTCGGTGAAGAGCGTGTCGGGCCGCGCCGTCGGGCGCACGTTGAACCGGAGCCGCGCCGACGTGAACTCGACCAGCGTCCCGGCCGTCTCCGCACGGATGAGCAGCCCCCGGTCGCGGGTGGTGGAATCGCTCAAAAAGGCGAGCCCCGCCGAGTCGACCACGAACTCGACGGTGGTGTCCCCCGCGACGAGGAACGCGGTGTCGATCAAGCGGAGCGGGGTACCACCCGGCACCGACCAGGGGAGCCGGACCCCGCCGCTGTCGACCCGCATCGTCCAGTTCGCGGAGCCCGCGTCCCAATCCTCGGCCACGTCGTAGAGCGAGAGCTCGATCTGGTTCTCGGTCGCGCCGCGGACCCGGAGGGTGTCGACCGTGAGGATCAATCGCCCCCCGATCCGGACCGGGATGGAGTCGACCACCAACTTTCCAGTCGAATCCTGATAGGTGATGCTGCGCGGCGGCGACGTGAAACGCATCAGCCCGTTGACGTCGAGACTGTCTTCGTACCCCTTGGCGACGACGAAGAAATCGGCGTCCCGCGGCCGGAGGTACCCAGTCCGGACGCTGTCCCACTCGATGAACGCCGCGGCGTCGAAGGTCGTCTCCGCGGTGTGGATCCCGCCGCCGGGCAACAGGTTCTCGAACTCGACCGGGGACTCGTCGGCGCATGCGGCGAGCGCCAGGAGCAGTGCCAGCCCTGAGATCAATCTGGTTGAACGCATTACCCCCTCGCTCCGTGCGCGCGACGGCGCAGCCAACCGCGCCCGGCCGAAAACACTGTAGTCATTCTGCTCACGATCCCAATATAATCCGAGCTTCACCCACCGCTGCGTCATCATTACGGCGGCGTAGACGACGTCGTCGCCGCCGCGCCTCACCCCAGCGAGAACCGGTCCGGCAACAACTCAGCCACCGTCCAACGCCGCTCCCCGCCGCCCGCGCCCCGAGAGATTATCTCGAGCTCGACGCCGAACTCGGCCAACACCTGGCGGCAGACCCCGCACGGCGAGATCGGCGCGACGTCGTCGCTCACCAGGACCAGACGCCGGAACCGCCGGTGTCCGGCGGCGACGGCGCCCCCGAGCGCGACCCGCTCCGCGCAGAGGGTGGCCGGGTAGGCGGCGTTCTCGACGTTGCATCCGACGAACACCTCGCCTGTCTCGCTCTCGAGCGCGCACCCCACCCGGAAGTTCGAATAGGGCGCGTACGCCCGGTCACGCGCGGCCTCGGCGAGCTCGATCAACTCATTCAACGTCCGCATCACCGCCGATCTCTACACGGGGGAGCCGCGGCCCGAACCGGCTCAGGATCTCGTGGTTGATCGTCCCGGCCCGCGCCGCGACCTCTTCCAACGTGATCTCCTCGGCCCCATCTCGGCCGATCAGGGTGACGACGTCGTCCACCGTGGTCTCCGGGATCTCGGTGACGTCCACGACCGTCAGGTCCATCGAGATCCGCCCCACGATCGGCGCACGCTGCCCACGCACCAACACACTCCCCACGTTGGAGAGGGCGCGCGGGAGGCCGTCGCCGTAACCGATCCCGAGCGTAGCCCACCGCTCCGGCCGCTCCGCGCGATGGGTCGCGCCGTATCCGACCGTGGTCCCCGGCGGGACATCACGGACCATGACGATCCGCGCTCGTACCGAGACTACTACCTCCGGCCGTGGGAGGTGTGTTCCACCAACGCCGTCGCGACGGAGCTGCGGGACCGGGTCGCCGCCGTAGAGGAAGAGCCCGGGCCTGACCGCGGAGGCATGGTACGCCGGGAACCTGAGGAGCGCCGCGCTGTTCGCGGCGTGGACCATCAGCCGCGGTCCGGCGGCGCCTATCTCCCGCAGCACCGCCTCGAACCGCGCCCACTGCTCCGCGCTCGAGCCGTCCGGGGCGTCGGCGCTGTGGAAGTGGGTGAAAACCCCGGTCCACCTGAGGTTCGCGCCCGCATACGCACGCAGGACCGGGACCCATTCGGCCGCGGTACGCCAATCCAGCCCGCAACGCCCCATCCCGGTATCGATCTCGACGTGGAAGTCCAGCCCGGTGGGCGACAGCGGCGCGACGGCGGCCCAGCGCTCCAGCTGGCCGGGGTGCGAGATACAGGCCGTCAACCCAGCTGAAGCGGCGGCCGCGGTGGCGTCCACGGGAAGCGGCTCGGTGACCAGGATCGGTCGCCGTACCCCCGCGCGCCGCAGCGCGATCCCCTCCTCCGCCGTGGCCACCCCGTACCCCCAGGGGTCCAACGGCTCCAGCGCACGAGCAACACGCTCCGCGCCCAGACCATAGCCGTCGGCCTTGACCATGACGATGATCCGCACCTCGGGACCGGCCAGCCGTCGGATGGCCAGGTAGTTCCGTCGCAGCGCGGCGCGGTCGATCTCGATCCAGGCGCGCGTGTCGGGTCGAATTGACATCACCTGCAAAATCTTTTTAGTATAGGCGTTATCACACTCTACTGCAAGACGATTCGCAACCGGAGGCAGAGTATTTACGCCGATGCAAGAGCCGCTCACGGTGAGCGGCAACAGCTGGATCGGGCGCTGGACCTGGTCCGCTTCCTGCGCGCGCACTGCCCGTGGGACGCCGCGCAGACCCCCACCTCACTGATACCGTACCTCCTCGAGGAGGCGCACGAGGTAGTCGACGCCATCGAGGACGCGAACGACGCCGCCCTCGCCGGCGAGCTCGGCGACCTCCTCCTCAATCTAGCGTTCCAGATCGTCCTAGCCGAAGAGCGAGGTGCCTTCGACGCCGCGACGGTGGTGAGCACGCTGGAAGAGAAGATGCGCCGTCGTCATCCTCATCTCTATGGCTTGGGCGAGGCGGAGCCGTGGGAGACGCTGAAGGCGCGGGAGCGAGAATCGGGTGCGGACGACGTCGCGCGCCGCCCCTCCCTCCTCCGCGACCTCCCCCGCGGGCTCGACCCCCTCGCCCGCGCGCACCGGATCCAGGAGCGGGTCAGCACCATCGGCTTCGACTGGGAGGACGCGCGCGGCGCCTTCGCCAAGGTGGCCGAGGAGCTGGAAGAGGTCCGCGAAGCGCTCGAGGGGGAGCCGTCCCCCGCGCTCGAGGAGGAGCTCGGCGACCTTCTCTTCGCGGTGGTCAACCTGACTCGCCTGGCCGGCGCCCACGCCCTGACCGCGCTCCAGCGCGCCAACCGCAAGTTCACGAGGCGCTTCGAGGCGCTCGAGGCGTTGGCCGCCGAAAGAGGCGTGGTGCTCGGGGAGGCGTCGCTCGAGGAGCTCGACCAGCTCTGGGACGAGGTGAAGCGGTCGGAGCTGGCATAGCCGACCGCCCAGCACGTCCAGGGAGGCGGGCACGGCGGATCTGGTCCTGAACCGAGCCCCCCAGACCGCTCACCTCACCGGGGCAGCGCCACCGGGTTCCCGGGCTGGCCGGGCAGGGGTATCGGGTACGTCACCCCCGGATTCTCGGGGTCGAGCCAGCGCAGTTCGGGGACGGTGCCGTCGTAGGCGACGTAGACGATGCGTCCATCCGGGAGCCACGCCGGGAACCCGTCGCTCCCCACCCGTTCCGTCAGGCGACGAATCTCGTTGGTCTCCAGGTCGAGGAGGTAGAGCTCGACGTCACCGGTACGGTTGGATGCGAAGGCGATACGTTGCCCGTCGGGGCTCCACGCGGGCTCGAAGTCACCAGCACCACTGACCTCGAGGAGGACGGCTTTGTCTCCATCCCAGGTATAGAGCCCCGGGAGCCCGCTTGCGGTCGAGACGAAGGCGAGAGTGCGGCCGTCGGGGCTCCAGGCGGGCGCGACCTCGAGGGTGCCATCGTGGCCGTGGGTGGGGTCGGGCCGCGTGGTGTTGCTGGCGTCGCCGTTGGCCACGTAGAGCCGGGTCAGACCGAAGCCGAGCACGAAGGCGAGGCGTCGTCCATCGGGTGAGAGCGCGGGGTACTGCTCCGAGTCGGCCGTGTTGGTGAGCCGCGTCTCGGCGCCGCCGGCGAGTGGGCGGGCGTACAGCTCGGGGTTGCCGTTCCGCTCGCTCACGAAGACGATCACCCCGCCACCGACGGTTGGGTCGTAATCCTTGGCGGCGTGCGTGGTGAGCCGCACGAGATCGCGCCCGTCCAGCGCCGCCCGGTAGATGTCGCGGTTGCCGGAGACGGTCATGTCGAAGAGGATCTCGGGCGGTTTGGCAACGTCGAGCTCGAGGATCCCCGCCCCGCCGTCGTATCGCGCCGTGACCTTGATCTTGCCCGCTTCCTTCAGCTCGAGGGTGTCGCCGCGCCAGGTGCCGGCCTTGGAGGGGGCGACGAGCCAGGTCACGGTGCCCGGTGGGAGCGTCGTGCCATCGGCTTCGGCAGCGCGCAGGAGGATGGAGAGCCCTCGTTCCAGCCGCCCCTCGTAGGAGATGGCGAGGGTCTCGGGCAGGGTGTTGTCCACCAGGTCGCTGCCGCCGCACCCGGCCGCCAGCGCGGCGGCCAGGGTGCAGGCCAGGACGGACCGGCGGCGGCCGCGGGTGATCGAAGGTGACGAAGTCGTCGCTTTTCGCAACATCACGAAACGCCCCGGTCCGACCGAACGAATCAGGGATGGATCCGATACAGCATCCGCGGGAACGGGATCATCTCACGGATATGCGGGCGCCCGGTGATCCAGGCGATAGTGCGCTCGACGCCGAGCCCGAAGCCGGAGTGGGGGAAGCTCCCGTACTTACGCAGGTCTAGGTACCAGCCGTACGCCTCTTCCGGGAGCCCCTCCTCGCGGATGCGGGCCAGGAGCCGGTCGTAATCGTCCTCGCGCTGGCTCCCGCCGATGATCTCGCCGTACCCCTCGGGGGCGATCAGGTCGTCGCAGAGGACCGTCCGCGGGTCCTCCGGGTTCTCCTTCATGTAGAAGGCCTTCGCCTCCTTGGGGTAGTTGTAGATGAAGACCGGGCGGTCGAACCCTTCGGTGATCATCGTCTCGTCGGGGGCGCCGAGGTCCATCCCCCACTTGATCTCGCTCCCCCGTGCCTGTAGCCGCTCGACGGCCTCGGTGTAGGAGAGGCGCGGGAAGGGGGCCTCGACCTTCTCGAGCAGCGTCGTGTCGCGCTCGAGGATCTCGAGCTCTTCCTTGCACCGCTCCAGCGCGCGCTGGACCAGGTAGACGACGAACTCCTCCTGCAGCTTCATGTTCGCCTCGGAGTCGTTCCAGGCGACCTCCGGCTCCACCATCCAGAACTCGGTCAGGTGGCGGCGGGTCTTGGACTTCTCGGCGCGGAAGGTCGGGCCGAAGCAGTAGACCTTCCCGAAGGCGGCGGCGGCGGCCTCGACGTAGAGCTGGCCGGTCTGCGCCAGGTACGCCCGGTCACCGAAGTAGTCGACCTCGAAGAGCCCGGCGCCCCCCTCACCGATCGAGCCGGTCAGGATCGGGGTGTCGATCCGGACGAAGCCGCGCTCATAGAAGAAGTCGATGATCGACTTCTCTATCTCGTTGCGGACCCGCAGGATCGCACGCTGCTGCGAAGACCGGAGCCAGAGGTGGCGGTGATCGAGGAGGAAGTCGACGCCGTGCTCCTTGGGCTGGATCGGGTACTCGGCCGCGATCGAGACGACTTCGAGGGACTGGACCGTCAGCTCGTAGCCCCCCGGGGCGCGGGCATCCGCCCGTACCTCACCGGTCACCCGCACGCTCGTCTCGTGCGTCACCTCGCCGAAACGCTCCCAATCTTCCGGCGTGAGCTGGTTCTTCACCAGGACGCACTGCACGATCCCCGTCCCGTCCCGGACCACCATGAACGCCACCTTCCCGTGGCCCCGGGTCGTCTCGACCCACCCCTGCACCGTCACGCTCTCGCCGACATGACGGCCGAGCTCACGTACTTCGCTGATCACTGCCATCCCGATCCCGCTCTCCGATAGCGACAGGATTCACTCTAGAAGAGAAAGGAAAGGAGAAGGTAGAGCTGGAAGGGGCGTGGTGTCAATTTCGGGCGACCCTCACCCCACCTCGAACAACTTGCTCCGTTCCCCGTACCCCTTCGCCAGTGCCTTGCGGATCCCCTGGTGCTCGGGCGCGGTCAGCTCGGGGTCGCGTTCGACGAGTTGTATGGCGTCGTAGCGGGCCTGGCTCAGGAGCCCCTCGTCCCGGAGCGGGTCGAAGTAGCGGAAGGCGGGGAGCCCGTGCTGGCGGTCGCCGAAGAGGTCGCCCATCCCGCGGAGCCGGAGGTCGGCGCGGGCGATCTCGAAGCCGTCGTCGGTCTTGGCGAAGAGCCGCAGCCGCTCGACCGCCCCCTCTTCCGCGCCGGTAACCAGGATGCAGTAGCTCTGCTCCCCCCCGCGCCCCACCCTCCCGCGCAGCTGGTGGAGCTGCGAGAGGCCGAAACGCTCCGCGTGCTCGATCACCATGACCGTCGCGTTGGGGACGTCGATCCCGACCTCGATCACGGTGGTCGAGACGAGGATGTCGATCTCGCCCGCGGCAAAGGCGCGCATCACGGCGTCCTTCTCCTCGCCCGGCATCTGGCCGTGGAGGAGACCGACCCTGAGATCCGGGAAGACCTCGGCGGAGAGCCGTTCGTGCTCCGCCGTGGCCGCCTTGAGGTCGACCTTCTCCGACTCCTCGACGAGCGGGTAGACTATGTAGGCCTGGCGCCCGCTCCGGATCTGCTCGCGGAGGAAGTCGTAGATCTTCTCGCGCGCCCGCGCCGGCCGGAGCGCGGTCTTGATCTTCTGCCGGCCGGGGGGTAGCTCGTCGAGGACGCTGAGCTCGAGGTCACCGTACAGCGTCAGCGCGAGCGAGCGCGGGATCGGAGTTGCCGACATGACCAGGAGGTCGGTCGCCTCGCCCAACTCCGCGAGCGCCAGCCGCTGCCGCACCCCGAACCGGTGCTGCTCGTCGACTACCGCCAGCCCGAGCTTGTGGAAGCTTACGCCGCTCTGGAAGAGCGCGTGCGTCCCCACCACGATCTGCGCCGCGCCGCTCGATATCGCCCCGAGCGCGGACCGGCGCGACGCCGCGTCCAGCCGCCCGGTCAGGAGGGTCACGCCGACGTCGAGCTCGCCCAACAGTTTGGCCAGCGTCCGGGCGTGCTGCTCCGCCAGGATCTCGGTCGGCGCCATCAGCGCCGCCTGGTAGCCGTTCTCTACGGCCAGGAGCATCGCGAAGAGCGCCACGACGGTCTTCCCGGAGCCGACATCCCCCTGCAGGAGCCGGCTCATCCGGCTCGGCGCCTGCATGTCTTCCAGTATTTCTCCGATCACCTCGGTCTGGCGCCGAGTCAACTGGAACGGGAGTTGGCGGTATAGCTTCTTGATCAACTCGCCCTTGCGCCGGAACGCGATCCCCCGCCGCCCCTCCCGCTGCCGCCGCCGCACGCGGGCGTGCAGGAGCTGGAGAAGGAAGAGCTCCTCGTAGGCGAGTCGCGCCCTCCCCCGCTCCGCCGCCGCCAACGACGGCGGGCGGTGCAGGAGCTCGAGCGCCTCGCGTAACGGCGGAAGACCCCGCTGCGCCAGCCATTCGGCGTCGAAGATCTCCTCGTCTTCGACCGCCTCGAGGAGCGTGTCCAGGTGCTTCTCGAAGAGGAGCCGGAACTGGCGCTGCGTGAACCCCTCGGTCGCGGGGTAGATCGGCAGGACCTTCCCCGCGACCGTCGCCTCCTCCCCCTCACGGGCGAGGATGACGAACTCGCGGGGCTGGATCTGACGGCCGTGGAAGAACTTGACCGGGCCGGAGACCAACAGGGTGTCGCCTTTGTTGATCGTCCGGTCGAGGAAAGGCTGCCCGGGCCAGGAGCATTCGATCTGGCCGCTCGCATCCCGGAGCAGGAGGCTGAAGATCCGCAGCCCGACGCGCGTCGGGATCACCCCTTTGCTCGTCACCGTGCCGATGACGGTGGCATCCATCCCCACCTCGAGCGAGGCAATGCGGGCGACGGTGCTCGCATCCTCGTACCGGCGCGGGGTATGATAGAGGAGATCCCGGTTGTACCGCACCCCCAGCCGCGCGAGCATCTCGGCTCGCCGCGGGCCCACCCCCTTGAGGTATTGGATCTCCTGGTCGAGGAGAGAGCCTGTGGAGTGCAGCGGCGGCATCGTCGGTACCCTTCCGCGGGATCAGCCGGTCAAGACTTCCTTGGCGAAAGACTCCGGATCGAACGGCTCGATGTCGTCCACACCCTCGCCCGTCCCGATCAACTTGACCGGGAGGTCGAACTCCTCCTTGAGCGCGATCACGACCCCGCCGCGCGCGGTGCTGTCGAGCTTCGAGAGGATGAGCCCTGAGAGCTGCAGGGTCTGGCCGAAGATCCGCGCCTGCGAGATCGCGTTCTGGCCGGTCGTCGCATCGAGGACCAGCAACGTCTCGTGCGGCGCGCCTGGGAGCTTCTTCTTGATGACCCGCTCGACCTTGGAGATCTCGGCCATCAGGTCGCCCTGCGTGTGCAGCCGTCCGGCGGTGTCGACGATCACCACATCCACGCCACGCGCCTGGGCCGCGTCGATCGCGTCGAATGCGACCGACGCCGGGTCGGCCCCCGGGCTCGCCCCGACGAAGTCCGCGCCGACCCGCTCCGCCCAGATGCGGAGTTGGTCGATCGCGCCGGCGCGGAAGGTGTCACCCGCGGCGAGGAGGACGCGCTTGCCCTGGCGCTGGAGACGCCGCGCGAGCTTGCCGATCGACGTCGTCTTCCCGACGCCGTTCACCCCGACGATCAGGTAGACGGTAGGCGGGGTGGCCGCCTGCGCGAGGGTGGTGTCGGCGTTGCCGGAGCGGAGGATCCGCACGATCTCGCTCTCGACCGCCGCCAGGAACTCCTGTTCGGTGCGGACCTTCCCGCGGCGCGTCAGGTCCTCGACGTGGTCGACCAGCCGCATCGTGGCGCCGACCCCGAAATCACTGGCCAGCAGCAGCTCCTCGAGCCGCTCGAGCGACCCCGGCTCGATCCCGCGGACGAGGACCCCCACATCCGTGAGCGCGACCTCTTTGATGCGCTGCCAGAGAGACTTACGTTCTTCTTTACGTTTGAAAAGCCGTGCCATGCCCAAACTCTTCAGAGAGATCCCGACCGCCCTACGTTGCGACGCGGTCCGTTGCGCCGCAAGGTACCACATTCCCGGCTGCTATCTCAACCCCCACCGGCGGCGGAAGATCCACTCCGAAGAAACGAGGAGCACCACGGCCAGGTACGGCCACGGCGTGGTGTGCAACGGGCGCGTCGCGCCGCTCCCCCCGAGCGTGGTCGCGCTCTCGGCCGCGGCTGCCTCCAGCTCCGCGATCTCTACCGGCGCCCGCAGGAACTCCGGCGAGTAGCTCTCGACCGTGAACTCGCCACCTGCGGGCATCTGCGCGGTGTCGGCCTGGGCGCGGTACGCCTCGTAGCGATAGCTCCCCGGCGGGAGAGCGGGGAGCGCGAGCGTGTCCCCCGCGCTGGCGCCGAGCACGGTGTCCACCACCATGCTCCCGGCGGCATCGGTCACGCGGAGCACCACCGAATCGGGTGCGGCCGCCGCGGAGTCGGTAGACGACGTCGTCTGCCCCCCGGCGACCCACCGTACCGGCCCGCCGCGCGGCACGACCCGGCTCACCGGGCGCAGCGGCGTCGCGTCGGTCGCCCGACCGCCTTCGAGGAGCCACCCGCCGACCGCGGACCAGAGCCGGCGGTAAGCCTGGCGTGGCGCGCCGTCGCGGAACGCCCAACGCCAGAACCCATCCGCCAGCGCGACCACCGACCGCCGCCCCTCCCGCTCCACCCCCACCGCCACCGGCGCCACCCGCCCCGCCCCACGCTCCACCAGCAGCGGAGTCCACGCCCCCTCGGGGAGCTCGACCGGCCGCGCCGCGGCGAGCGGCGGCAGCCGGTCGACCTCGAGCCCGGCGAGGAGCTCGGCGACCGGGGAGACGGGGATGTTCCGAGCGGCGACCCAGTCGCCCTGGATGGGCGCCGGGACCGCCAGCGGGACCCCCGGCACGTCGCCGCCGGCAGGGAAGACCAGCGTTCGGCTGGCCTGCCGCGCCGCGGCCCGCGCCCATTCCGGAGTGTTCCCGTCCACCCCGTGCAGGACCACGATCTCCGCCCGCTCGACCGCGCGCCGGACCTCCGCCTCCTCCACCGGGCGGCCGGTGTCCTCACCCGCGGCCAGGCGCACGTACTTACCCTGCTGCACCTGCAGATAACCACGCACCGGGAGCCCCAGCGCCTGCGCCAGGACCGGCTGCAGGAAACGCGGCTCCCAGTCCGGGCGGAACGAGACGACGGCGATCCCGGCCGGGATGTCGGCGACGTGGATGTAGATGGTGCGCCGGTCGTCGTCGGGGACGGCATCGCTTGGCTCCAGCGCGAGCTCGTAGCGGACGACGTCGCCCTCCCCCGGCGCCTCGGGGGTCACCGAGAGGACGACGGCGCTCTGGCGCCCCGGCTCCGGAGTCTCGACCACCCCCTCGGCCACGACCCGGTCCCCCTGCCGCAGCACGACCCGCGCAGAGTCCTCGACCGGACCGAGCGCGCCCACCCCGACCCGCACCTCGAACGGCTTGCCCGCCTCCGCCCAGACCGGGGCCTCTACCTCGACCAGCGCCCGGTTGCCGCCCGCGTCTGCGCCGATGGTGCGGACGTCGAGCTTCACGCCGAGGAGCGGGAGGATCCGGTCGACCTCCGGGAGGTCGTCGATCCCGCCATCGGTCACGACGACGACGCGCCGGGCACCCGCCTCGGCCGCGGCCCGGAGCGCGGGCGCCAGCCGGCTCCGCGTCGCGCCCGGCACGAACGACGCGAGCGAGTCGACGGCCACCGCGCTCGCACCATCACCGAAGACCAAGACCTCGCCGTTCCGCCCCGCAGCGCGCCGCGCCTCGTCGACCGCGGCATCCCAACGGGACGTGGTCTCACCCGCGCGCAGCGGCCTGGTCATGCTGAGAGAGCCGTCCACCAGGACCTGCACTCGCTCACGCTCGCCGCTCAGCGAAGTTGCCGGTATCTCGGGATCGAAGAGGAGGAGGAGCAGGATGGCCAACACGCCCCATCGTAGCCCGGCCAGGAGCTTCCGCCCCCGCCCCGGCAACTCGCGCCGGCCATAGAGGTGAGCGACCATCGCGAGCCCCGCCACGGCCGCCAAGATATAGAGAGCCCAGCCTTTGAGATCCATCCGAACCACTCCCAATCGCGAACGAAACCCGCCGGTACGACCTGCGGGCTTCGTGTACTACGCCCCTGGGGGGTGATGGATCCGTAACTTATTGCAGCGCACCCTCCGAGGCCGGTTCCGGGGCGCCTACCCCCGCAAAGTGCGGGCCCGGCGTGGCGAGCCGGGCGAGGAGCTCGCGCCGCTCACCCAGGACGGCCTCGAATCTCGGCCGCAGCCGCGCTTCGATCGGTGGCGCGCCCGGCGGCAGCTTCGCCGTCCGCGCGTCCAGCGGCTGGCCGTTCTTGCGTAGTTCGTAATGGACGTGCGGACCGGTCGCCAGCCCCGTCGACCCGACGTAGCCGATGACCTGGCCCTGCTTGACCGCCTTCCCGGCCCGTATCCCGCTCGCGAACCGGCTCATGTGCGCGTAGAGGGTGGTGTAGCCCCCGGGGTGGCGGATCTCGACGACGTTGCCGTAGCCGCCGCGCCGCCCCGCGAATGAGACCGTTCCATCCCCGGCAGCCTTGATCGGCGTCCCGGTCGGCGCGCCGAAGTCGGTGCCGAGATGTCCGCGATAGACGCCCAACACGGGGTGATAACGCCGCCAGCTGAACGCCGACGTGATCCGGACATAATCCACCGGATAACGACGGAAGGCGGTGCGCAGCGAGGCGCCGGTGTCGTCGTAGTAGCCACCGGCATCGCCGTCGCCGAAGTAGATCGCCGGGTACAGCCGACCGTTGTTCTCCAGCTCCGCGATCAATATACGACGACGGCGCGCCGTCCCGTCCGGGCGCGCCTCCCGCTCGTACGCCAGCCGATACCGGTCGCCAGGCTGGATGTCACGCGCGAAATCCAGCCGGTACACGTAGATGTCCGCGAGTTCGCTGACGATCGCCATCCGCTCGGATGGCGGGAGATCCAGGGCGTCGTCCTCCAGGACCGCGTGATACAGGGTGCTGCCGGACTTGATCTCCCCCTGCACGTACACCGTATCGACCACCGTAGGCGTCACGACGACGTCGCTCGCCCACCCCGACTCGTCGCTCCGCAGACGCACGGTGCTGTCGGCGTTCAGCCGGATCTCGATCTGGCGCGGCTCGCCGGTGGAGAACCAGCGCCGGATCGTCACCTCCAAACCCTCCTGCAGCTGACGCGGGCTCCGGTACTCCCGGAGCGCCAGCAGCAGGTTCGAGAGGTCGCCGCCGGTGATCGAGGCCCGATCGAGGAGGTGCGACAGCGTCTCGCCCCGCCGTAGCACGTGCGTCTCGACCCGCTCGGCTGGCGTAGCGTAGAGCGCCGCCAGGACCGGCGCATCGGCTACCCTTTCGGTCGGCTCGAAGAACGACACCAGCCCCCACGAAAGGATACTCACTACGATGAGCAGCACCGCTCGTTGTGGGCGCACCATGACCCCCTTTCGTCAGTTCACCGGCCAGCGGCCGGAGCGTCAGTCCATCTGCCGACGGATGAAGGTGGGGATGTCCAGATCCGTCAGCTGCTGACGAACGATGACCCGCTCCGGCGACCGCTGGAAAGGTACGGCCTCCGGGACCGATGCGCCACGGGCAGGGCTCGACACCGCCGCAGCCGCAGCGACCGCCGCGACGTTCCGCGCCGGGAACGACGGCCGGACGATGTTGGTCCGCAGCGGCTCGGGCTCGCTCTCCAGCCCCGTCGCGATCGCGGTCACGCGGACCTCGCCCTCCAGGTTCGGGTCGTGCACCGCGCCGAAGATGATCTCCGCCTCGTCGCCCGCGGCCTCCTGGATGATCGACGCGATCGTCGTCACCTCGTCGATCGTGAGGTCCATACCACCGGTGATGTTGATCAGCACCCCGGCCGCGCCCTTGATCGAGAGGTCGTCCAGCAGCGGGCTCGAGATCGCCTCCTGCGCCGCCACCGCCGCGCGGTTCTCGCCCCGGCCGAAACCGGTCCCCATCAGCGCCGGCCCGCGGTTGGCCATCACCGTCCGGACGTCGGCGAAGTCGACGTTGACCTCACCCGTCACCGAGATCAGGTCACTGATCCCCTGCGTCGCGTGGAGGAGCACCTCGTCCGCCTTCTTCAGCGCGTCGCGGAACGAAGTCGAGCGCCCGACCACCGAGAGGAGCCGCTCGTTCGGGACGACGATGACCGTGTCGGCGCAGCGCTTCAGCTCCGCCAGCCCCTGCTCGGCCTGGCGCATCCGCTTCTTCCCTTCGAAGAGGAACGGCTTGGTCACGATCCCGATGCTGAGCGCGCCCATCTCGCGGGCCATCTCGGCGATCATCGGCGCGGCACCCGTCCCGGTGCCACCGCCCATACCGGCGGTGATGAAGACCAGGTCCGCCCCCTCCAACGCGCGGCGCACCTCGTCCTGGTTCTCCTCGATCGCCTGACGCCCGATCTCCGGGCGCGCACCGGCGCCCAGCCCGCGCGTCAGCTTCTTCCCGATCTGGATCTTGACCTGCGCCCGGGAAGCCTTGAGCGCCTGCGCGTCGGTGTTGACACTGATGAACTCCACGCCCTCCAGCTCCTCGTCGATCATGCGGTTGAC
>Ga0180215_1000248_pt1 | contig 75971 bp, 67 predicted proteins | sample eDN3rd37CBELigBY_FD_128871 | JGI IMG/M metagenome (GOLD analysis project Ga0180215, IMG submission 128871) | Enriched backyard soil microbial communities from Emeryville, California, USA - eDNA 3rd pass 37_C BE-Lig BY (version 2) (version 2) | ecosystem: Environmental > Terrestrial > Soil >...
CCTGGGTTCCGGACGGCGCTCAGAGCGGCATGGTGGTCGTGCGCTCGAACGGTGTGGCCAGCAACGCGCTGAGCTTCCACGTGATCGCGAGCCTGCGGGTGAGCCCCTATTACACGGGACTTTATGTGGGCGATCGCCAGACCTTCGACGTCGAGGCCATCGACCCCCTGGGCATGCCGGTGCCCACCCCTTTTTTTGCCTGGGAACTGGGTGCTGACTTTCTGGGATCCTTGAGCGCATCCGGCGAGCTGGTCACGCGCGAAGCGGGCTGGTCCGAGATTCGCGCGCGAAGCGGCAAGGTCACCGGCGTGGCCGCTGTCGGGGTGACCCCCTATCAGAGTTCCCCGCCCACGGAGCGAGAGAAAAGCGCCCCGGGAACCGCAGGCCAGATTGTCGTCCGACCGGAAGGACTCTACTACACCCATCCCGATGGTGGGAGGATTTACTACGAACCGCCCGGGGGGCCTCGCGTCGTCTTGGTCGGCTCCGGTGCGAACGTCAGTCTCGAAGACGGTGTCCCCGCGTCCGACGCCAAGTTGAACCTTCCGGAAGGCTTGGCCGTGGATGCGAGCGGCCATCTCTATTTCTCAGAGCGCGGTAGCCATGTCGTTCGCGTGCTTCCCAGCACGGATACTTCCTTCGGAGGTCGCCTGCTCAAGGCGGGACGCCTCTACACCGTTGCGGGGAACGGTCAGGTCGGCTTCTCGGGGGATGAGGGACCTGCGACTCAGGCCTCCCTCAATGCCCCCACGGCGCTCGCGCTGGGCCACGACGGTGGGTTACTCGAAGGGGGCTCCGTGATCATCGTCGATACCCGGAACGCCCGGATCCGGAAAGTGGCCCCGGATGGAACGATCAGAACGCTGATCGGTGGCGGGAGCTGGCCGGTCCCCGCCGGGGGAATCGCGGCCAGTTCCTTCGGAGGGAGCGTGGGGGCCCATCTCGCGCGGGACGCGTTTGGAAATCTGGCCTTTTCGAGCGGCGCGCAAATCCACTTTTATTGCCGGGTTCCTGGAACTTACTTTGATCGGTCCATGGCGGCGGGACACCTTTACCGCGTCGCGGGGACCGGCTACAGCGGTTTTGGTGGGGACGGCCTTGCCACCCTGATGCCCCTTTGGGCCCCTCAGGGCCTGACCTTCGATGCGTCGGGAAACTTGTTCTTCGCCGAGATGGGAACCGGCGCCATCCGCGTTGTGAGGTCGGACGGCGCCCTGCGCTGGGTAGCGGGAGTGATGGCGCCCTCCGCCTCGCGGCCCGTTTCGATGATCACCGAGCCAGCACCGGCTACCCTCCTTCGCATGACTCCCTACGCGATCGCGATTCGCTCGGATGGCTCGCTACTGGTGGTCGAGTTGGACCCATTTTACGTTCACGATCTGAAACGACTCATGCCATGGCCGTCTCAAACCCAGTAAATGGCTCCTCCCGGGCAGTGATTGATGGCGTCGTCGACGCTTGGCAACGAGGTAGTGGCTCCGGCTTTGACCTGGGCAAAGCCTTCGGGCCCGATTTCGAATACGGACGGACAGATTGCGACGCAATCCCCGCTCTTGGTGCAGAATCCCTTGTCCACGATCAACGTTGCCATAGTTACCTCCTTGAGATTCGCGCAGGCACGGCAATAGAGAGGGTTTGACTTGCTGAAAGCCCCTCCTGATAAGCTTTTTACTGATTGTTTTGCCCAGAATAGGCATGTATACTAGCAAGCAAGCGTTATGACTAAACTTGGCTCTGATGAGCGGTCGATTAGCGCTTCAATAAGTTTTTGATAACTGCGCCTTGCTTGAGTATTGCAAGTTTGCCCTTGAGGCACAGTTTTGGAGGCTAAGATGAATTTTGGGATAGGCGTTCGCCAGCTTTGGCTGGCGTCGGCTATTGTTGCGCTCGTTGGCTGTACCGAGTGGGGAGTCCAGCACGTCGAGCCGCCTTCACGCATCCAGGTTTCCCCGGAGCGACTCACGCTCTTCATGCCAAGTGAAGCAGGTGATGAAGCGGCTTTTCCCTCGTCGGCGAAGCCGACCGTGAGGGTCCTGGACGTGAGCGGGCAGGAGATGACGGGCGGGGCGGCCGAGATCCGGTGGGATTCCTCGATGCCTGGGGTCGCCACGATTGATGCCCAAGGCCGCATCTCGGCGGTTGCGACGGGAAGCGCCACGATCCGATGGGCCACGGTCGTCGACCCCATTCTTCTGGCGACCATGAGCGTGACGGTCCTCGACGCGGGCGGCGCCAACGTGGAAGTGAGGTAAGGGGCATGAAACGGCATTTGATCTTGAGCTTGGCTGTCGCCGTGGCGACCGGCTGCCAGGCCCCCTCCTCCATGCCCTCGGCCGCAACGACGGATCGTTCGTCTGCGGAGTCCGAGACCCACGGAATCGTGAAGATCCGGGTGACGTGGCCCAATCAGTCGAGTCATCACCTACAGGCCATTCCCCTCGCTGCTCGGACGGTCGTCCTCAAACTCTCCAATGCTGCCGGCGACGAACTGCTCACGCGGACTTTGACGCGGACGGACACGGCGAGCGTCACGGCCCGTCTCGACGTGGCGCCCGGAGACGGCTACATGATTGCCGCAGAGTCCTTCGATGCGAGCGGGGCCTTGCTGGCCACTGGCCGGAGCGAAGCCTTCAGCATCGTTCGTCAGCGGCTCTCGATGGTTGAGTTGACCCTCGAGCCCCGCATCACGCGCGTCACGGGAACGGGAGTTGGAGGGTACTCTGGAGATGGCGGTCCTGCGGTTTCGGGGCAGGTCTTCACCCCCAATGGACTCGCGGCCGACCGAGACGGCAACCTCTACATCGCGGATTATGCCAACTTTGCCATCCGCCGCATCGACTCCAGCGGTATGTTGTCGACGGTGGCCGGTACGAACAAGTTGGCCTCGGCGGCTCCGGCACTCGGGGATAATGGCCTACCGACCGAGACTGCCGTTTCCCGTCCCGTCGCCGTGGCTGTCGCGCCGAACGGGGATCTGTTTATCGCGAATACAACTCATTCTGGCGTGCGGATCATTCCGGCCGAGACTGGCGAACGCTACGGGCAGAGCCTCAAAGCCGGTCGCTTGTTCACGATTGTCAATGGCTTTTCGCCTCCAATTCCGACCGCGGTCGCCGTCGATTCCAGCGGTAACGTCTTTTATTCCGAGGCGGCTCAAATCCAGATGCTGACGCCCGGGGGCTCGCGTTCGGTCGTGGGCGGTACCGGGGCCAACTCCCGAGGGCAAGGGGTCGACGGGCCGGCCACGGCTTCGTCCCTCAACGGCCCGGAGGGATTCGTCGTTGATAAGAGTGGCAATCTACTCTTTGTCGAACGCGGCAATCACCGTGTTCGCTTACTTTGCCGAGAACCGGGGACGTACTATGGAATCCCAATGGCCTCGGGAAGCGTCTACACGATTGCCGGCAATGGCTCTGCGACGACCGATCCGGTCATGCTCGGAGATGGGAAGGACGCCCTTGATGCGACCCTCAATTTTCCGCGCGGCCTGGCTTTCGATTCGCGGGGAAACCTCTACATCGCGGATCAAAGCAACCATCGGATCCGCCGCTTGACCCCCGATCGGAGGATCTCGACCCTCGCAGGAACCGGAATCTCCACAGGGACTGAGGGGGCAGTCCCGGGCGACGGCGGTTCGCTTCTCAAGGCCACCTTTGCGAATCCCATTGGGTTGACGGTCATCAACGATATCCTTTACGTCGCTGATTCCGGCAACCATAGCGTGAGACGGATTCCGCTATGAGTCGATTCCCGTCATGAGGCTTGCTCGCGCCTTCCAACTGCTGCTGCTCGTTTCGCTGGTGCTTGCGGGCTGCGGCCCGTTGGACGTGTTCACCTTGCGCAAGCTGCATGACGGGGTCTCTCAGACGACGCCCCTCAATGACGGGGTGACCCAGACCACTCCCCTGGTGATGGGTGAGGTTCGCCTGGCCTCGGGTGAGCCGGCCGTCGGCGTCAAGGTCACGGCCTATGTCTCGACGTACCAGGTCTCGTCCACGGAAGCGAGTACCGCGCCTGCCGAGGACTGGACGGACGCGTCGGGCCGGTTCCGCTTGAAGGACGTGCCGCTTGGCGTGAACACGGTCGAGGCGGTGGCGACGGAAGAATCGAAGGCCATCCGGATGAACGTGGCGGTCGGAGTCGGCGCGCGGTTGAACCTGGATCCGCTGGTCCTGCAACCGACGGGAACGATCACCGGCCGGGTGACGGCGGATGGGGGCGTGAACCTCCTGGGCACGACGGTCTTCATCCCGGGAACGCAGTACATGGCGATGACCGCCGAGAACGGTTCGTACACGATTCACCACGTGCCGGTGGGGACGTACGAGGTGGCCGCCATGCGCCAAACCTACGCAACGACCGTGGTGACCGGGGTCGCGGTGCAGCCCAAGACGTCGGTACAGGCGCCGGAGATTGCCCTTCGGCTGGATGCTCCCGTGCTGGAATCGCTGAGTCAGGCGAACGGCGGGGCCGGGAGCGAGATCGTCCTTCGGGGTCGGAACTTCGGGGCGAGCAAGAACACGGTCTTGACCGTGACCTTCGGCAACGTGCTGGCGACGCGCGCCGAGCGCCTGAGCGACACGGAGATCCGGGCCTGGGTTCCGGACGGCGCTCAGAGCGGCATGGTGGTCGTGCGCTCGAACGGTGTGGCCAGCAACGCGCTGAGCTTCCACGTGATCGCGAGCCTGCGGGTGAGCCCCTATTATGTCGGGCTCTACGTGGGCGATCGCCAACCCTTCGACGTCGAAGCCCTAGATACCCGGGGCTTACGGGTGGATCGGCCTTTCGTCAGCTGGGGGCTGGAGGGCCCCCAGGCGGGAACGCTCGATGCCAACGGGAATTTCGAGGGAAACGGCGAGGGTTGGAGTCGGATTCGCGCCACGTCTGGGGAGGTGAGCGGGCTTGCCGCGGTCGGCGTCTCGCGCTACCGGCTCAGTAGCCTCGCGCCCGCTTTCGATCACCGGCAGATCCGCCTGCGCATGGCCGCCGAAGGACCGGATGGCCAATGGCTCCTTAGCGATTGGATGAGCGATAGCCTGTATTTGCAAGATGCGCAGGGCGGGCTGACTCGTCTCGCGGGGGGCGTCGCCGGCGCCTTCAGCCCTGATGGCACGCTCGCCTCCGAGGCATCGCTTCATAATCCAGCGGGAGTCGCCATGGACGCCGACGGAAACGTCTACGTCGCGGAATCCGATGCCCACCGGATCCGGGTGATTCCCCGCCAAGACGGAACGCTTTTCGGTCGCGAGGTGCGAGCTGGCCGCCTGTATACGTTGGCGGGAACGGACACGCCCGGCTACAACGGGGACGGAGAGGCCACCGAACGGTCGCTTTATCATCCCAAGGGCTTGATCCTGGATCGCGACGGCTCCCTCATCTGGGTGGATTCCGGTAACCGCCGGATCCGGCGGCTGACTCACGCTGGCCGGATCGTCACCTTGGTGGGAGGCGGTGGAGCGGCTTACGCGGGCTCCGAAATGGATCCGCATCGCTATGGCGACGTCATCGGTCCAACGATCAGCCGAGATGCCGCGGGCAACCTCTACTTCCATAATGCCCCTTCGGAGGTCGGGGTGCGCCTCTTCATGCTTTGTCGGCAGGACGGCATGTACTTCGGCCGCGCGCGACAGGCCGGCATGCTCTACGCCCTGACCGGCTTGCCCGAGAGCGGGTACAGCGGGGACGGCATAGCTCTGCAGACGCGCCTCATGAGCCCCGGCATCCATCTCGTCGCTCCGTCGGGGGAGCTCTTCATCAGCGAGCGCGGGGGACGGATCCTGAGGCGCCTGGATGCCCAGGGCGTCCTCACCACGGTGGCGGGAGCCTACTTGCCGGAAGTCGCGCTCACCGTGCCTGCCGTCGCGCTGCCGGCACCCGCCACGGCGCCGTTGCTGAGCATCGTCTACCTTCGCGCCGCGGCCGACGGCACCATGCGGATCGGGGACCTGGGAGCCGCTTGGCATCTCGCTCCTCGCTGACCCCATCGAAACGAGTCTGCATGGCACGGGAAGGCCTCCGTAACCCGTAAACATTACCCTTGTGAAACAAGTCCCGCTTTTGCTAAGCTAGCAACTGGCTGTTCTCTAGGTATAGTGGGGGTTATAGGCTGGTGGCGCCCGTGAAATCCTTTCGGTGGCTGGTTTTTAGCTTGCCAAGCATGCTTTTAGGCTGCGCGCTCATTGGGTTTCCGGGTAGCGGAGATGCAATCGACTCGCCCGGAACTGCGCGCGCGATCGCGCTCGAGCCGAGCCACGCCGTGCTCTACCTCGAAGCGGAAGACGAGGCGGCAGGGCTGTATCCTAGTGCGATTCGCTTCAGCGTGAAGGCGAAAGGTGAGGGCGATGGCTCGCCGCAGGCCGAGGCCTTGCATTGGGAGTCGTCGGCTCCCGGAGTTGCGTCGGTGGATGCCGAGGGCAACGTTCGGGCGATCGCCACGGGAAGCACGGTCGTGACCTTGCGGATGCGCGACGATTCCGCAATCGAGGCGACGGCCTCGGTACTCGTCAAGGACGGAGGTCGGGTGGATGTCGTCATCGAGTAAGCCCTTGAGCCGGCTGCTGACGGCGCTCGCACTGAGCATGACCCTGATGGGTTGTCAGGCGCCGTCCCTTCAGCCGCCTATGCGCAGCGAGCTCCAATCGCCCGGAGAGCCGGGGACCCTGAGCGTCGCGATCCGCTGGCCGGAGCGTCCGCCTCGCGTCCTCCAGCGAATTCCCCTGGCGGCCGAGGAAGCAGTTCTGACGGTGACGGATGCGCGCGACGCCGTGCGCGCGACGCGTCGTATCTCGCGGGCAGCGGGGGACGGTTTGACGCGCGCGAGTCTGGAACTTCCGGCTGGGGTGGATTACCGCGTTTCCTTACGCATGGAAGGGCTTGATGGCGAGGTCATGGCGATCGCCCAGAGCGCCCCCTTCGCGATTCGCACGAACCGCGCGGTCGAGGTCTCGCTTCAGCTCGAACCGGTCATCATGAGCGTCGCCGGCACGGGGATGGACAGCTTCTCCGGCGAGGGGATCCCCGCCACCGACGCGACGTTCCAGAACCCCTCGGCCGTGGCCACGGATGCCGCCGGCAACCTCTACGTCGCCATCCGCAAGAACTCGGGATCATACGGGAACGTCATCCGCAAGGTGAGTCCGGAGGGAGTCGTCACGACCGTGGTGGGGCTGCCGCCGGAAAGCTCGGAAGCCTACCAGACCGGCGATGGGACGCCCGCTCGTTACACCCAGTTGCTCAGCCCCGCGGGCCTCGCGGTCTCGCCGGAAGGCGACATGGTCATCGCCGACGAGATCGTCGGTACGAGCCCCCGAATCAACCGCATGCTCTTCATTCCAGCGCGGGATGGCCGGCGCTTCGGCAAGGAGATGCAGGCGGGCCATGCGTACGAGATCTACCGGTCGTCCTTCACGATCGCGGGAATCACCCTGGGCGAAGACGAGAGCGTCTACGCCTCGGTGCGGAACTGGGTCGTCCAGGTGGACCGGGACGGCAAGGCGGTTACTGTCGCGGGCATCGAGGGGCAAGTCACGGGGGACGCGGGGCCGGACGGGCCCGCAACGGAATCCGACCTCAAGATCCCTGATGCCTTGCTCCTGGATCCCCTCGGCAACCTCTTCATCGCGGACCGAAGCAATCACCGCATTCGCATGCTTTGCCGCACGCCCGGCACCTACTACGGCATCCCCATGCAGGCGGGCTGGATCTACTCGATTGTCGGAGTCCTGGAAAGTGGCTCATGGCAGCGCACGTCGACGCTCTTTCCGCTGGTCACGGGCAAAGCGGGCCTGGAATCCTCGTTGAACTCCCCGCGCGGCCTGGCGCTGGACGACCGTGGCTACCTCTACATCTCGGATTCGACGAATAACGTGATCCGGCGCCTGGCGCCCGACGGCACCCTGATCACGGTTGCAGGGACCGGCAAACCGACCAAGCTGGGCAAGGTCATCGAGCCTCTGGGGGATGGCGGGTCGAGCTTGAAAGCGACTTTGTGTTTCCCCGGAGGCCTGACGATCGGTCCCAATGGCGGGCTATACGTCGCGGATTCGAGCAATAACCTCGTCCGGCGCATTCGGATTTGACCCGCAGGGGTCCTGAATGCCGGCTTCTTAGCGCTTGAGGTCGAGCACGGCCTCGGGGCGGTGTTTCGAGAGGAAGGCCTCTAGGTCGGGAACCGGCAAGGGCCGGCTGAAGAAGTACCCCTGGACCTCGTCGCAGCCATGATCGCGGAGAAATCCCGCCTGGAGCTCGGTTTCGACGCCCTCGGCGATCACGTTGAGGTGCAGTGAGTGGGCCAAGGCGATGACGGCCCTGACGATGGCCGAGTCTTCCTCGGAGGTGGCGATCTCGCGGACGAAGGCCTGATCGATCTTTAGCGTGTCGATCGGGAAGCGCTTCAGGTAGCTCAGCGACGAATAGCCGGTTCCGAAGTCGTCGATCGACAGCTTCACGCCTCGCTCGCTGAGCGCGCCCAGGGTTCGGATCGTGGCTTCGACGTCTTCCATGAGGATGCTCTCCGTCAGCTCCAATTCCAGATGTTCGGGGGCGAGTCCCGTGGCCTGAAGCGCGTCATCCACTTGCTTGACGAGTTCGGCATGCTTGGCGAGGTGGCGCCCGGAAAGGTTCACGGCCACGCGGACCGGAGGCAACCCCATGCGCTGCCAGGCCGCGTTCTGCGCGGCGGCCGTCTTCAGGACCCATTCGCTGATGGGCACGATCAGGCCCGTCTCTTCGGCAAGCGGAATGAATCGCGCGGGCGAGACCATTCCCCAGTCGGGGTGTTGCCAGCGAAGCAGGGCTTCGACGCCCACGATCGCGCCCGTTGAAAGGTCGATCTGGGGCTGGTAGTGAAGGAACAACTCGTTGCGATCGAGGGCCCGGCGCAGGTGGCTCTCGAGTTGGAGCCACTCGGAGGCGGACGCGTTCATGGCCGGAGCGTAGAGCTGGTAGCGGTTCCGCTCGTTCTTGGCTTGGTAGAGGGCGACTTCCGCATTCCGGATCAACGTGACGGCATCCTCGCCGTCCGCCGGGTACACGCTGATGCCCATGCTGGGCGTCACGAAGAGCTCTTGTTCGCCGATCCGGATGACGCGGCTGACTTCCTCATGGATGATCTGGCCAATCTTGGCGATGTCCGAGGCCTCCGAGAGGTCGGGGAGCACCAGGGCGAACTCGTCGCCACCGAGGCGCGAGACGGTATCGACTTCTCTGAGGCGATACATCAGGCGCTCGGCGACGGTCTTGAGCACCTGATCCCCGATGGGATGGCCCAGGGTGTCGTTGATGATCTTGAAGCGATCGAGGTCCATCATCATGACCGCGGCCTTGCGGCCATGGCGGCGGGCATGGGCCAGGGCCTGGTTCAGGCGATCCTGGTAGAGCAGGCGATTGGGGAGCCCGGTCAGGGAATCGTAGTAGGCCATCTGATCGATCAAGGCTTCGGCGGCGAGTCGCTCCGAGACGTCGTTGAAGGTGACGACCGAGCCGACGATCTGCGTGCCGTCCATGATCGGAGTGCTGACGAACTCGACCGGAAAGGTCGACCCATCCCGATGCCAGAAGACTTCATTGGAGGCATGGTGGATCTGGCCGTCCTGAAGCGAGGCGAGGAGGGGGCTCTCCTTGTCGAGGATGCGTGTGCCGTTGGGGCGGGCGTGGTGAAGCGTCCCATGGAGCGGTTTGCCGATGAGCGCGTCGGGCTCGTAGCCGGTGAGTCGGGCGGCCATCAGGTTGACGAAGGTGATCACGCCCCGGGCGTCGACTCCCACGATGCCTTCGCCGGCGGAGTTGAGGATCAACTCGTTGAAGCGCTTCTGCTCCATGAGTTGCGTGGTTTGCTGCTGGATCTGCGCGGCCATCTCGTTGAAGGCGGCGGCCACCTGGGCGAATTCGTCGCCGGCGTGCGCATCGACCCGGACGTCCAGGTTGCCTTGGGCGATGGCTTGGGCTGCACGTTGAAACTCCTTGAGCGGTCGCATGATGCGGCGCAGGGCCAGGAGGACGAGGGCGATGAGGCTCGGGATGGTCAACGCTCCCAGGAGGGCGAGGCGCTCGACGAGTCGCGGGATGGCCAGGGAGTCTCCGGCCTGGAGGGCCATGACTCCGGCGACGCAGATCCATGAACCGCCCAGGAGCGCGACGACGCTGACCAAGAGCAGGATGCTGAGAATCGTGCGGGAGCCGAATACCGGGGAAGGTGCCATGGACAGTCTTGCCTCGTTCCCTAAGACGCGCGCCTTCCACCAGCCAAGCAGGGCGAGGGGGTGAAGGCATCGTGAAGCGATCTTGCCCTAATAGGCAATCAAGGGCTGTTATACCACGGCCTTTAAGCAGGCGTGCCTATTTTTACAAGACTTCAAAGTGAAGGAAACGTGATGATAACAAAAAGAAACGGCCCGGTCCCTGAGGACCGGGCCGTTTAGCGCGCCTGGCAGGATTCGAACCTGCGGCCTTTCGCTCCGGAGGCGAACGCTCTATCCACTGAGCTACAAGCGCATGTCGCGCGGCGACGTTCCCAAGTCTAGCAAATGGGCCTAGAAAACGCAACCGCCGAATAAATGAGGCCCGGAAACCCGGGCCTCAGAGGGTGGATGACGGGGATCGAACCCGCGAATACCGGAACCACAATCCGGCGCCTTAACCACTTGGCTACACCCACCGTGTAAGCTTTATTCTAACATCGTCGTTGCGCTTGTCAACCGGGGAAACGCCCGCGGCGACCGACAATGGCGCGCCCGGCTGGATTCGAACCAGCGACCAGCCGCTTAGAAGGCGGCTGCTCTATCCCCTGAGCTACGAGCGCAAGAAGATGGAGCGGGAGACGGGACTCGAACCCGCGACAGCCTGCTTGGAAGGCAGGAACTCTACCAACTGAGTTACTCCCGCGCAAAGAACCTGGTCGGGACGACAGGATTCGAACCTGCGACCCCCTGCTCCCAAAGCAGGCGCGCTACCAAACTGCGCTACGTCCCGTTGCAAATTCCAGACTACTACGTCCCCCCCTGGCCTGTCAACGCCGTTTCCCTGCGTCGGCCCCACCCTCCGCGCCACGGGGCCGTCCCGGAGCGGCTTCCCGGCGTTAGGGCAAGTTTTCCGATTTCTTAGTCCCAGCTTAAGAAAGATCCCACCCCCGCGCTCCTAAAACCTGATTAACAGTCACGGCATCACGCAAGGGGAGGTCTCTATGCAGTCCGTCGGAATCGCCAACTACCGGTCCACGCCAAGCGTACTCTCGGTGGCCCCTCAGACCGCGAAAAACACCTCGGCCTCCACTGCGACTCCCAGGGCCGCCTCGGCCGCACCGGCTGCCGTCTCGGGGCCCGTGGTCGACCTGGTCCCCAACCAAGATCATCTCGCTCGCCTTTCCAAGATCGGGTTGAAGTCGCCTGGCGGCCTCTCGTTCTGGACGGCCGGATCGTTCCGTCGCTTCCTCGTCAGCGCCTTGACCGGCATCTCGCAGCAGGACCTCGTCCGCTACGGCCAGCGCGCCGACCTCATGCGGATCCCCGAGATGAAGCCCAAGGCCGCGTACGTTTTGGAGAACATGGGCATCAAGGGCCCCGGCGACCTCGCCCAGTACCGCGGTGACGACATCGCCGCCAAGGTCCAGCGCGGCATCCTCTACGCCACGGTCGTCGCCAAGTCCATCGAACTCTCCGCCAACGAAGGGCGCATCTACGAAGCTCCCTCTCATTCCCAGTTCGAGAAGCTCGTGGCGGCCTCGGTCGGCCTCGGCAACCGCATCCAGGTCCCGGCTCAGGCCTGATCGCCTCGACGCCAATCCCGAATTTCAGGCGCCCCTTCGCGGGGGCGCCTTCTACTTTTGGATCCCTTGCCAAAAGCCTCCTCTCGTCGCGCTGTGCTATCATTCTGATGGTTTTGCGTCTCGTAGAAAGGACTGGTCTTGGATATCCTTCAATCCGTCGTGCTCGGGGTCGTGCAGGGCATCACGGAGTTCTTGCCCATCAGCAGCACCGCCCACTTGATCCTGACCCCGCTGTTCATGGGTTGGAAGGACCCGGGACTCACCTTCGACGTCGCCCTTCACGTGGGAACGTTCCTGGCCGTCGCCGCCTACTTCCGTGAGGACCTCACGCAGATGGTCCGCGCCGGCCTCAGCAGCTTCCGCCGCCCCAATTTTAAGGAAGACGCCTACCAACGCCTCGCATGGCTGACCGTCATCGGCTGCGTGCCGGCGGGCATCGTGGGCATCCTCTTCGAGGAGGCCATCGAGACCACGTTGCGCTCGCCCTACGTGATCGCCGCGACCCTCGCGGGCGTGGCCCTGCTCTTGCTGCTCGCCGAGTTCGTGGGCAAGCGCGATCGCGACGTCAAACATCTGACCCTGCGGGATGCCATCCTGATCGGCATCGCCCAGGCCTGTGCCCTGATCCCCGGGGTCTCGCGCTCGGGCGCCACCATGACCATGGGAATGTTCAGCGGTCTCAGCCGGGAAGCCGCCGCCCGCTTCTCGTTCCTACTGGGAGTGCCCATCATCTTCGCGAGCTGCCTCTTCAAGCTCCGGCACCTTCCCAGCGCGGGCCTGACCAGCTCCGAGTACCTCGCGATGGGTGTCGGGGTCGCGACCTCGGCCTTGACCGGGTACTTCGTCATCAAGTTCCTGCTGAGTTTTTTGGCGAAGCGTTCCATGATGGTCTTCATCGTGTATCGCCTCTTCGTCGGCGGTCTGGTCGCCATCCTCGCGATGCGCGGCGTCCTGACGGTCGCCCCTCACCTGTAAGCGCCCATGATCGTCACGCTCGACGGAGAGACCTATCGCTTCCATCCGGGGGCGCGGGTGCAGAACCTGATCGATCGATTGCCCCCCGATATGCAAATCCGCATCCGAAACGGCCTCGCGGTCGTCACGGATGCGGATGGAAACGAACTGGGAGAAGGCGGGGCCTTGAGGCCCGGCGGCACGTATCACCTAGCGATCAAACTCTGATCTCGGATCCTCGAGCCCGCGGCCTGCGCTGCGGGCTCAGCGCTTATTGGCCACGATCGGCGCCGGCACGACGGCGGCGGGAGCGTAGTTGGTGACCACCACCTCGGGAACGCCCTGGCGCTTCGAGGCATCCCGGTTAATGGCGCGCGGCGCCCAAACCTGCTGGATGTGGAAGCCTTCGTAGAGGTCGCGGATGAAGGGCGTGTCCGAGTTGCTCAGCATGAGCTTGACGCCCTTCGCGTCCAGGCGCCGGAAGACGGCCGCCAGGCGAATCTGATCCTCGGGACCGAAATCGTCGGCCGCGTAGGAGGTGAAGCTGGCCGTCGGGCTCAGCGGGTGGTACGGGGGATCGAAGTAGACGAAGTCCCCGCTCTTGGCTTCCGCGAGGACCGCGTCGAAGCCTTGGTGCGTGACCGAGACGCCCTGAAGCGCCGCGCTCGCCGCCCTCAGACCGGCTTCGTCGAGGATCCGCGGGTTCTTGTAGTCGCCGAAGGGAACGTTGAACTGGCCGCGGCGATTCACACGGTAAAGCCCGTTGAAGCAGGTCTTGTTCAGGTAGATGATCCGCGCGGCACGCTCCACCGGCGACAAGGTCGCGGGATCCTGGGCGCGAAGGGCGTAGTAGAAGTCGCGGTCATGGGGAAGGTCGGCCAGGGCTGCGATCAGCTCTTCGACGTGATCCCGGATCACCGTGTAGGCGTTGACCAGTTCCGGGTTGACGTCCGAGAGATGGGCGGCTTCGGGGTTCAGGTGAAAGAAGACCGCGCCGGCCCCCACGAACGGTTCGTAGTAACGCTCGAAGCGCTCCGGAAAAAGCGGCTGGTACTGCGCGAGCAGACGACCCTTCCCACCGGCCCACTTCAGGAACGGGCTCGCCTTCCCAGATTTTGACGCTTGCAACGAACGAAGCATGAGCTACTCCTAAACTGTTGAGCCGGGGGCGCGATCGTCCCCCGTGACACGGGTTCTTCCCTTATCTTCTCCAACCTGACATGGAGCACGCAGTGCGTACGATCACATGCAAGCAAGTGATCGAGCGATCACATGGATCATCCGATCGTTAGTTTCATGTTTACAACGGATCGATCCAAACAAGCAAGTGTTGGCATGATCGCGACATGGGCGGCCATCCCGATTCCCAAGTCCAGTGAGGATGGGGTTTTCGGCGTTTCGGGTCGACCTTGCGTTTACAAAAGTTGCGTTTACCACCCCCTGCGCCTTGGTACATAACCCCAGGTAACGAAGCCGTAAGAGGGGGATTCCAGGTTGAACATCACGCCCGACGTTCACGAACGATTCGTCCAGGAATTTGGCATCAACATGCTGAATACGCTGACTAGCAAAGAGAACCGCGAGACCGCGCATAAGCGCCGAATCTTCGTTTTTGACGAGCGCGGCGGAGTTTTCGGGGGGCATGGCGACCAGCTCTCGGAGTTCCAGAACCTCACGACGGGGGTCTTCCACTCCTCGCGCCGCCGCGTCGTCGGCGTGCGCTACCGCTGCAAGCCCAACGACCTCGAACTCCCGGAGATTGGCGCGTTCCACACCCATCCCGCCTTGTTCTCGACGTCGGTGAAGCAGGTTCGGGCCCGCATGGAGCGCATGCTCTGGCTCAGCGACATGGACGTGAAGGCCTTCCTCAAGCAGAACGAGCTTTACGGCTACGAGTGGCACTTCATCGGGACGATCGACATCGGCTGCTTCCACATCGACGACGTGAAGCAGGGCATCCGCGAGCCCCGCGAGATCCTGCGCTACCACGACGTGGAAGGCGTGATCGCCCGACTCGCCCCCCAGATCAAGTTCTACGATCAGATCCTGGCCAATGCGCGCCAAGGCGCGGGCACTCCCAGCGCCGAGATGATGGTCCAGCTGGTGCGCACGCTCACCCAGCGCAACGACGAGCTCGAGGCCATCCTGCGCGCCCATGACAAGCCCGAATTGGTGCAACTCGCCGACAAGGTCGCGAGCCAGTGTCAGCTCCTGGGCTACTCCCAGCGCCAGATCAACGGTCTCTTCAAGAAGATGTTCCGGACCGCCGACGAGCCGGTCGTCGATTTCCAGCACCAGATCAAGCAGGCCTACGACCGTCTTTCGGTTCTCAGCTCCTAAGCGTGCTTCGTCAGAGGCCCCTGTCGCTCAGCGGCAGGGGCCTCTGACGTTTTCGGGTCGCGAGCGGCTAGACAACATCCACGTAACTCCTCCGAGACTTTGCGTTTACTTGCTTGCTCTACGCTGGAGGGGCGCTCGTGACCCTGCACCGCGAGCGCGGTGAGAGAGGGAGATCGCCATGCGCCACCGCTTGAGGCCCTTTTGGCCGGTACTCGTGACCCTTGCTTTGATTGGCTGCCACAACCCGACGGGCCCCGGAGTGACGCCCATCGGAACGGGCCCGGACGGCACGTCGACGCCTAAGCCGAATGCCACCCCACCGGTCGATCGCGACGTTCAATCTCCCACGCCCGCTCCGACTCCCGAGACGGTTCAGGCCTATCGGATCGAGGCCTTCTTCGGAAACGGGACCGGAGGATCGGACGGTGACGGAGGGCCCGCTGTCGATGCCCGCCTCTACAAGCCTTCGAGCGTCGTCGGCGGCGCGGACGGCCGCATCTACGTCTCGGATTTCGGGCTCTACATGGTTCGCGCGGCGGAGCTTTCCACGGGCATCGCCTTCCATGTCTACGGCACCAACGAGCCTCGTGATGCCAGTGAGAGCGTCAAGGCCGCCGAGGCTCCGATTGCTCAGCCCGAGGGCCTCGCGTTCGACTCGAAGGGCCGCCTCTTCGTGGCGCAGTACGGCTTTCCGGGCGGCACGCCTGGAAAGGTCCGCATGATCGACGCCCTGGGCAATACCTATACCTTCGCGGGCGGCGGCACCGAGCCGGTCACGGACGATGCCTACGCCCTCGACGTGGAACTCAGCAACCCGACCGGCCTCGTCTTCGATGACCAAGACCGCCTCTACGTCTCGGAGAACGGAGGCCATCGGATCCTGCGCATCGACCCCGATCGCAAGATCACGATCGTCGCGGGAACCGGCGTGCCGGGCACTGCCGGCGACGGCGGGCCGGCCACGCAGGCCCAGTTGAACAGCCCCCATCGAATGGCGCTCGACCCTCAGGGACGCCTGGTCTTCGCGGATGAGGGAAGCCATCGGATTCGCCGCATTGAAAAGGACGGGACGCTGGTGACGATCGCGGGGTCGGGAGTCATGGGCTTCTCGGGTGACGGGGGGCCGGCGGTGGCCGCCGCCCTCAGCGGTCCCGGGGCGATCGCCTTCGACCCCGCCGGGAACTTGCTGATCGCCGATTCCAACAATAACTGCATCCGGCGCGTGACTGCCGATGGCGTCATCCAGACCATCGCGGGGAAGGGCGGGCCCGACTACGGAGATTCCGGGGACGGCGGCGCCGCCTTGGAGGCCGAACTGGATTATCCCTACGGCCTGTACGTGGATGCCCAGGGGAACATCTTCGTCTCGGATCGTGGCAACCACCGGGTCCGGGTCCTGAAGCCCGTTAGCTAGTTCCGGTAAGACAGGCAAGAGGCGCCCCTCCGTTCGGAGGGGCGCCTCTTGCGTGATGGCGCGGCGCTGCCGGAAAGCCGTGCCGCTACATGGCGATGGGGTTCGAGACGGGCTTGATCGTCCGCATGTAGGCGACCAGCGCGTCGACGTCCTGCTCGGTGAGGCCGTTGTAGTACTGCCAGGGCATGAGCGGGCTCAAGGCGCGACCGTCGGGCCGAACGCCCGTCTGGAGGGCCGCCTTGATCTGCTCGTCGGTCCACTTGCCGATGCCCGTCTCGGGATCGGGCGTGATGTTGGGGACCACGAGCGTGTGATCACCCATCTGGAACTTGGTGCCGCCCGCCGCGAATTTCCCTTCGATGGGCTGGCCCTTCTCCATGGGAGTGTGGCAGTCGGTGCAGCTCGCCTGGGTGAAGAGGTACTGGCCGTAGGCGACCTTTTCGGTGGGCGCCGGGGGCACCGGGCCGTCGAGCGGCTTGGGGATGGTGTTCACGATGAGGCTCATCGGGAAGTCCAGCGTCCGGGCGGGAACCTGGTTCTCCTTGGGCTCGAGGGTCCGTAGGTAGGCGACGATGGCGTAGGCGTCCTCGTCGCTCATCGTACGGTAGTTCATGTACGGCATGATCGGGAAGAGCGCGCGTCCATCCTTGGCGACTCCTTCGCGCATCGCCCGGAGGATCTCGCCGTCGGTCCAGTTGCCCAGACCGGTCTTGGGATCCGAGGTGAGGTTGGGGGAGTAGATCTTACCAGGCAGGCCCATCTCCGGGCCGAAGTACTTGCCGCCCATGCCGAAGAGTTCGGGGATCGGCGCGTGGGTCACGGGGTCCGCGCCCGTGTGGCATTCCATGCAGTTCATGACTTTGTTGGCGAGGTACTCGCCGCGCTTGACCCTCTCGGAGGTCAATTCGACCCTCACGTCGGAGGGAGGGCGCTGCGTCGCCTTGAATACGGCGCAGCCGCCAAGCAGGGCGCTACCTGCGAGGACGGTGGTCAACAGGATTCGACGGCTCATGGATCCTCCTCGACGCGCCGCTCCCCCGGGGCCTTGTCCCGAGGCCGAGGGTGCTGACGCTTGTACAGCTAAGCAAGAGATATGTACCCAAGCAAGCGTTTTGATTGCACATCGAGGGCTCGACTTTCGGTGCAAGGGGGTGGAGGCAAGCTCGGGATACTTCACTTGCGGTTAACACAGCAGAGATTTAGGCGCAAATGCTGTTGCCTATTATGTGAGCAGCCTCAAGGGCGGGCGCCCTGAGCGACGCTGTGAACCGAGCGAAAGGATGACTTCGGATGAACATGCTCAAGAAGATTTGGGTGGAGGAAGAGGGCCAGGCGCTCACCGAGTATGGCCTGATCCTGGGGCTCATCGCGGTGGTCTGCGTGGGCGCGCTCACCCTCATGGGAACCAACGTCCAGTCGATGCTCAACTCGATTGCGACCACCCTCAAGAAGTAAGGGCAAAGGAGAGAGACGATGACGATGCTTAAGAAGATCTGGGCGGAAGAAGAAGGTCAGGCCCTTACCGAGTACGGCTTGATCCTGGGCCTCATCGCGGTGGTCTGCGTGGGCGCTCTGACCCTCATGGGAACCAACGTTCAGGCGATGCTCAACTCCATCGCCAGCACCCTGAAGAAGTAAGGGCAAAGGAGAGAGACGATGACGATGCTGAAGACGATCTGGGCGGAAGAAGAAGGCCAGGCCCTTACCGAGTACGGCTTGATCCTGGGCCTCATCGCGGTGGTCTGCGTGGGCGCTCTGACCCTCATGGGAACCAACGTTCAGGCGATGCTCAACTCGATCGCCAGCACCCTGAAGAAGTAACGTCGGGACGAGGAGGTCGAGATGAAGCGAGACCGAGAACGGGGTCAGGCGGTGATCGAAACCGCCCTGGTACTGCCGGTCATCCTCGCGATGATCTTGGGGGTCTTCAGCCTCGGGAGCCTCTTCAGCACCCAGTTGATCGTCACCAACGCGAGCCGGGAGGGCGCCCGATTGGGCGCCCTCGGTCGCCCGGAATCCCGGGTCCGCGACACGGTCAAGGCTTACTTGACCCAGTCGGGACTCAAAGAGCAACCGCAAATCGCCGTCACCACGCTTAAATCGGCTGACGGGGACTCGGTGAACGTCGACGTGACCTACCCGGTCAAGCTTTTGTTCGCGATCCCCGGGGTGCCGAATCCCGTGATGCTCAACGCGGCCGCTGTCATGAGGGTTGAACAATGATGAAGAAAGCCCAGCGCCTTCTGGTCGCCACGGCCCTTGGGCTCGCCACCAGCGGTGCGCTTTTCTACTACGTCAACAGTACGGCCAAGGAGGCCGACGCAGGAGTGCCGACGGGACACGTCCTGGTGGCGATCGCCCCGATTCCCGCCAACTCCAAGGTGATGCCCGATCAGGTCAAGGTCGAATCCCGACCGGTCTCGTTCATCCCCCAAGGAGCGGTCATCAGCCCCGAAGAAGTCGTGGGCCGCGTCTCCAAGGCCGAGCTTTTCCCCGGTGAGACCGTGATCGACGCCAAGTTCTTCCCCCCTGGCCAGGAAGCCTCCATGGTCCTGCCGGTGCCTCCCGGCAAGCGAGCCGTCACGGTCGCCGTCGACGAGGTCGTGGGCGTGGCGGGCTTCGTTCAGCCCGGCTCGATCGTCGACGTCGTGGGCACGCTGGACATCGACAACCAGCCCGTCTCCAAGGTGCTCTTGCAGAAGATCCAGGTCCTGGCGATCGCCCAGGACTACGAGAAGAAGGAAGAGCAAGAGGCGAAGGTCGTCTCCTCGGCTACCTTGGCCGTCACTCCCCAGGAATCCGAGGTCCTGATCCTCGCGGCCGACCGCGGCAAGATCCGCCTGGCCATGCGCTCCGCCAACGAGGAAGAGGATGTCAAGACCTCGGGAGTCACCCCCGGGGCCTTGACCGCGACCAAGAAGCCCGCCGCCAAGGCCGCGGCGCCGAGGTCCACCAACCGGACCGTCCGGGTCCCGGTTCCCAAGAAGGACGAGGCGATTCTCGTCATCCGTGGCACGAGCACCGAACAGGTCTACCGATAGAAAGGCGTCCCTGATGATCATTCCACGCAACGCGGCGCGCTGCCTCTTGGCCCTGTCGATGGCCCTCGCGATCGTGCCCGCCCCGGCAGCTCTCGCTGCCGATCCCGCTCCCGGATCCACGACGATCCGGCCCCCGGCGGCCGACGACACCATGCCCGTCACCGTGGGCAAGTCCCAGGTGATGACGGTCGGCAACGATATCACCAAGGTCTCGATCACCAACCCGGCGATCGCCGACGTGGCCGTCGTCTCCAAGCGCGACGTCCTGATCAACGGCAAGAAGCCCGGCACCACGACCTTGATCGTCTGGACCCAGAAGGGCCGCTACTCCTACGATGTGCTGGTACGCGCCGACGCCAACCTCCTCAAGACGACCCTCGAGCGGGCCCTCAAGGTCAACGGCCTCACCGTCGAGATCACCGGCGACTCCGTCATCCTGATCGGCCGCGTGAACACCACGAGCCAGATCAAGATGGCCGAGCAAATCGCCTCGGGCTTCGCCTCCAAGGTCATCAACCTGCTTACCGCCACCAACGTCCAGCAGGTCCAGGTGAACGTCCAGGTCGTCGAGCTATCCAAGAACGCGTCTAGTGAACTAGGCGTCAAGTGGGGAACGATGTACCGCTTGCCCTCCGGTGAGGACGTGCTCCGCCCCGACGAGATGGTCGTCTCGACCATGAAGCGTCCCGCGGGCGTCGACCAGCCCTTCTTCGGCATCTACGAGCGAATCGCGGCCCGCATCAAGGCGATGGAAGCCAACGGCGACGCCAAGATCCTCGCCAAGCCCAACCTGGTGGCGGTTTCGGGAGGCAAGGCCGACTTCCTGGTCGGTGGCGAGATCCCGATTCCCATGGCGCAGCAGCTTCAAACGGTGACCTTCGAGTGGAAGCCCTACGGCATCAAGCTCGCGGTCGAGCCCCGGGTCCTCGAGGACGGCCGGATCTCCATGAAGGTCAGCCCCGAGGTCAGCACGCTCGACTACAACAACGCCGTGCGCCTCACCGACTTCCTGGTGCCCGCCATCAGCTCGCGCCGGGCCTCGACCGAGGTGGTCCTGTCGCCCGGCCAAGGGATCGCCATCGGCGGTCTGATGCAAAACATCGAGAGCAAGTCCGTCGAGCGCGTGCCCCTCCTGGGTCATATCCCGATCATCGGCGAGCTCTTCAAGTCCACCCGCTTCCAGAAGAACGAGACGGAACTGGCGATTCTGGTGACCCCCGAGTTCGTCGGGGAGTAGCCGCGCGAAGGAGGAAGGACCCATGCGCAACGGCAAACGCAATGAACGAGGGGCGACGCTCGTCACCACGGCATTCTTCGCGACGGCGCTCGTCGTCTTCGTCGGCCTGGTGGCGGACGCCGGGTTGATGATGTACCAGCGGACCCGCATGCAGGTCGCGGCGGACGCCGCGGCCCTGGCCGGAGCCAAGGCGCTTCTCACCAGCCAGGACCATGCGATCGTCGCCGCCCGGCAACTGGCGGAGCAAAACGGCTTCCCCATCTCGGCCGACAGGGTCAAGGTTCTCAAGGGCTCGCGGGTCACCGTCTCCATCGACTCGCCGACCGACAGCCTCGTGAGCCGGGTGCTGGCCGCGGGCCAGGCGCAGGCCGAGCCGAAGGCCCCCGCCAAACCGGCCACCTTCGTCATCGGTGCCGAGGCCTCGGCGGATCTTCACTGCATCGAACTCCAGCACGGAGCGCGTCCGTGGGGCGTTCCCGAGACGGACTTCGGCGTGGGGCGCGAGTACGTCCTCAAGCAAGGCGCCGGCAACTCGACCAAGGGCAACTTCCAGGCCCTGGCGCTTGACGGCAACGGGGCGAACATCTACCGCTCGGCCATCCTCAACGGCTCCAAGACTACCGTCAAGCTCGGTGACATGATTTCCACCGAGCCGGGCAACATGAACGGCCCGACCGTGACCGCCGTCAACCAGCTCGTCGGCAACGACCGGACCTCCTACGATCAGGCGCGTCTCAATCCCTCGCGCACGCCGCGGGTCGTCACCGTCGTCCTCCTCAATGAGTCCTCGTATTTCAACGCCAATGGCCGTTCGAACGTGGAGGTTTCCGGCTTCGCCCGCTTCTTCATCACGTACACCACCAACCGTGGCGAGGTCTACGGCCGCTTCATGGACCGGGTCACTGCCCCGCAGGTCGTCGGGACCCGCCTGAACTACGCCGTCAAGCTCGTCGATGCCGACAGCCCCATCTATCCCGCGTTTTAGCCTGCCGCGTTCGAGTCGCGCGTGCGGCACGTGAATAAGGAGACCCCATGCAGCCTTTGCGTACCTTACTGATCGCGCCCGACGCCCCGGGCTCCGATCGTCACCAGGCCACGGCCTGGCTCGCCTCGGTCCGCAAGGTGACGGAGGACCCCAGCCATGCTGGGGTCCCGCTCGCCATGATCGTCGGCGAAGCCCAGAGCCCCGCCGAGGGAATCGGCCTGGCGCTCGGGCAACACCCCGATGTCGCGGTGATCGGCTGGTCGGGAACGCTCGACCCGGCGTTGCGGGCCGCCGAGGCCATCCTCGCGAGCCAGCCGGCATGTACCATCATCCTGGTCGGCCCCCCGCTCGACCCGGCCGGCATGACCCATGCCATGCAAGCCGGTATCCGTGAAGTCCTCAACCAGCCCGAAGAGGTCCTCGCGGCCCTCCGGCGGGCCTCGATCTTCCTTCAGCGCCTGCGCGGCGCCCAGACCGGTCAGCTCGTCATGCCGAGCGCCGACGGCAAGGTCATCGTGGTTCACGCGCCCCGGGGCGGCTGCGGCAAGTCCACGCTCTCGGCCAGCCTCGCGGTGGCCCTGCGCGACGCCGCCGGTGCGGAGGTCTCCCTGGTCGACCTGGAGCCCCAGTTCGGCTCGCTGGATCTCTTCTTCAACCTGAAACCCGGCCCGTCCCTTTCGGATCTCGCGCGGCTCGGCACCAAGGTCGATGCCGAGGCGCTCGAGCAATCGCTGCTCACCCACGCCAAGACCGGAGTCCGGATTCTGCCGGCCGCCTCGGCCCCCGAGGACGCCGAACTGGTCACCGCTCAGACCGTCGAGTGGACGATCAATGCGCTTCGGGCACGCTCCGCATGGACCGTGATCGATACCGGCGCGCAGTTGACCGAGCCCATCCTTCGCGCGATGGAGCTCGCCGACACGATTCTGGTCCCGCTCACGATGGACATGGCCGCCCTTCGGGCATTGCAGCAGAGCCTCAAGCTTTGGCTCGAGCTGGGGATCGACCTGGACAAGGTCCAGGTGGCCGCGTATCAGCAGCCCAGCGAGATCACGCCGGAAGCGGCGCACCGCGTGATCCAGCGCCCCCTGGCCCATCGGCTCGGCTGGGAGGCCGAACAAGCGCTCTCCGCGGTGAACGCGGGAGAACCGCTCATCTTGTCGCAGCCGAACGGGGCCTTTGCCAAATCAGTCAAGGAAATCGCGCGGGCGTATGCCAAGCCCAAGTCGCGGGAGGTGGTCGCCGTGGTCCCGGTGGCGTCGAACCCGTTGTCGCAGCTCTGGCGCATGGTGAGGAGGTTGTTGGATGTTCCTACGCAATCGGCTTAAAGGAGCGCCCGACGCTCAAGGTGACGTCACCAAGGCGGCGCCTGCCGTTCCGAACATGGCCGAGCGGCCGGAGGCGGTGACGATCGCAACCCGGCCGGCGGAGGCTCCGAAGCCTGCGCCGGCGAAACCGCGCCCGCAACTGGATCCGCATACTGCGCTCAAGAACAAGGTACACCGCCTCCTCGTCGAGAACATGCGCTCGCAGAACCTCGACGAGACCAGCAGTCCGGATGCCATCAAGGAGGCCATCCGCCATGGCATCGATCAGGTGCTTGCAGAGGATAACCGCCTCTTGAGCCGCGTCGAGCGCGATCGCACGGTCGAGGATCTCTACCACGACATGCTCGGACTGGGCCCCATCGAGCCCTTGCTCTCCGACGACTCCATCTCGGAAGTCATGGTCAACGGCCCTCACTCTGTCTACATCGAGCGCGGCGGCCGCATCGAGAAGACGGACGTGACCTTCAGCGACGGCGCGCACCTGATCCGGGTGATCGACCGGATCGTCAGCCGCGTCGGCCGCCGCATCGACGAGTCGAGCCCCATGTGTGACGCCCGCCTTCCGGACGGCTCGCGCGTCAACGCCATCATCCCGCCCCTGGCCATCGACGGCGCCGCCCTCACCATCCGTAAGTTCCGCAAGGATCCGCTCAAGGTCGACAGCCTGATCGACTACGGCTCGATGACCGAGCCCATGGCCGAGTTCCTCAAGGGCTGCGTCGAGGCCCGCCTCAACGTGCTGATCTCGGGAGGTACCGGCTCGGGTAAGACGACCTTGCTCAACGTGCTCTCCTCGTTCATCCCCACGCATGAACGCCTGATCACCATCGAGGACGCTGCCGAGCTTCAGCTGCAGCAGGATCACGTCATCCGCCTGGAGACGCGGCCTGCCAACGTCGAAGGGGCCGGCCGGGTGGACCAGGCCGAACTGGTCAAGAACTCGCTGCGTATGCGCCCCGACCGCATCATCCTGGGTGAGATCCGCGGGGGCGAGGCCCTCGCGATGCTCCAGGCCATGAACACCGGTCACGAAGGCTCTTTGGCCACCATTCACGCCAATACCACCCGTGACGCCCTGGCCCGTCTCGAGACCATGGTCCTGATGGCCGGCATGGACCTGCCGCTGCGGGCCATCCGCGAGCAGACGGCCTCGGCCATCAACTTGATCTTGCAAATCGAGCGCTCGACCGACGGAGCGCGCCGGGTCACGTCCATTACCGAGGTGGTCGGCATGGAAGGCGACATCCTCCAGCTCCAGGACATCTACACCTTCGTCCGTGAAGGCGTGGATGAGAACGGCAAGATCGTGGGCGCCCACCGGCCGACCGGCATCCGTCCCAAATGCGCCGACCAGCTCAAGCTCAAGGGCATTCCGTTGCCGGTCGACCTCTTCCAGATTGGAGGCTGGTCATGATCACCTTCCTGATCCTCGCCATCGGCATCACCGGAGTCGTCTTCGCCCTTGGCGGCATGATGGGCAACCCCCAGGAAGCGGCCATCGACGGCCGCATCAGCCAACTCGAACAGCCTCACGCGCCCCAGGTGAAGCCCAAGCTCTTCAACCGTCTTGGCGCGATGCTCGACCCGATGGTCAAGGGGTTGGCGATCGCCAAACGCCTCGACCGCCAGCTTTACCAGGTCGGCTGGGCCTGGACGCCCAGTGAGTTCTTGCTCGCAGGCGCGCTTCTGGGCTTGGCGTCAGGCGCCATGGCGTTTTTCCTCTTCAAGAATCCGCTAATTGCCCTCGCCGTGGCCGCCGTGGGGGCCATGGGCCCCACGTTTCAGCTTCGCCAGCGCCGCGCCAAGACCTTGAAGGCCTTCGGCGAGCAGTTGCCGGATGCCCTGATGTTGGTCATCAACGCCCTGAAAGCGGGTAACTCCTTTCTTCAGGCCCTGCAGCTGGTTTCCCGGCAGATGAGCGCGCCCATCTCGACCGAGTTCGGGACGGCCGTCGCCGAGATCAACTTCGGCGTGCCCACCGAAACCGCCTTGCGCAACCTACGCGATCGGGTGGGCACCACCGACGTGGACCTGATGGTCCAGGCCATGGTCATCCAGCGCGAGACCGGAGGAAACCTCAGCGAGATCCTGGGCAATATCCATGACACCATCCGGGATCGCATCCGCATCTCGGGGGAGGTCCAGGCCCTGACGGCGCAGGGGCGTCTGTCGGGATGGGTCCTTGCTGCCCTGCCGGTGGGCATCGGCGCCCTCTTCTTCCTGATCAGCCCGAGCTACATCATGGGCCTTTTCACGGACCCACGCGGCCAGATGCTGATCGCCGGCGCGGTGGTCTCGGAGATCCTGGGGGTCATGCTGATCATGAAGATCGTGGACGTGAGGTACTAGCATGATGATGGTTGCACCGATGCTGGCTTTGGCGGATCCCCTGGTGATGGCGGCGGCGTGTTTCGTGGCGGTCACCTCGGTGACGCTGGTAGGGTTCGGGCTCGCCACGCCGCGCGAGCGGGACGTGAATCGCCGGATTGCGGCTTTGGCGGCCGTTCAGGTGAGCGGGGGCGGCTACGTGCCGCGTCAGCAACTGCTGGATCAACCGTTCGTGCAGCGGGTGATCGCGCCGGCGATCGCCGTCCTCGGCACGATGGGCGCCCGCCTCACTCCGCGCGCGCAGATTTCGCTCCTCACGGACAAGCTTCACCAGGCGGGAATCTACGCCCCCCTTGCCCTTCAAGCGATGCTCGCGCTTCGCCTGCTGGGCGTGGTCCTGGCGCCGCTGGTCTGGTGGCTGCTCACGCCCGTCAATCCCGGCGCTGCCTTGATCGTCGCGGCGATCGTCGGTATCTTCGGGCTGTCGGGGCCGGGCATCATCCTTTCCAAGTTGATCACCAAGCGCCGCGAGGCCATCGTCTCGGCCCTTCCCGACGCGCTGGACCTCATCACATCCTGCGTCGAGGCGGGCATCAGTTTCGACGCGGCCTTGATGCGGATCACGGGGCGAGACAACGACGCGGGCCGCGAGCTTCGCGAGGAGTTCGCGCGCTACCTCAGCGATATCCGCATGGGCCGTCCGCGCGCCGAGGCCCTTCGCGAGCTGAGCCGCCGCTGCGGAGTGGCCGACCTCGAAGGCGTGGTCGCGGCCCTGATCCAGGCCGATCAACTGGGCGTGGGCATTGGCATCGTCCTGAGGACCCAGAGCGTCCACCTGCGGACCCGGCGCCGTCAGCGGGCCCAGGAGGCCGCCATGAAGGCGCCGATTAAGATGCTCTTTCCGCTGGTCTTCTTCATCTTTCCGGCGATGTTCGTCGTGACCCTGGGGCCGGCGGTCCTGCGGGTGATCGACACCTTCGCCAAGACGGGATCCTGAGGCGCGGTTCGAGAGAAGGGGGCAGGCTCACGTTGCGGAGTCTGCCCCTTTTGACGTTCCCGAGTCGCCCACCGTCACTCCCGCGTATGCAGGAGTCCACAGCCTTTTACGGGCGTGCTAGTGGCCGCGTCCCCAGCCGATGGTCGAGAGACGCAGGCTGACGGCGGGGCTGTGGCCGATATTGGGGTTGGTCGTGAAGAGGTACGAGGCGTCGATTCCGAGCTCCATGCGATCGTAGGCCGTCCAGGCCAAGCCGATGCGCGGAGCTCCCACGCCGAACATGTAGAAGTTGTTGATGCCCGCCGGCAAGACCGCCGGCAGGATATTCGCGGTCTTGCCCAGACCCAGAAGCACGCCGGTGGTCAGCGAAAGCGGCCCCGCCGTGAAGTCCTTGCCCAGGATGGCGCCGCCGTAGTGGAAGGTGTTGGTTTGGCTGGTGATTCCGAGGTTCATGCCCCCGTACATCCCGAAGCCGCCCTTCCAGCCGAGCGAGTCCTGCTTCAGCATCTCCATGCCGAAGAGCGTGTAGATGGCGTCCTGGTTCATGTTCCAGTAGGGCTGGACCACCAGGTTGAAGTGCTTGTGACCGCCGCCATGGCCACGCTTCATGCGCATGCCGTCACGCATGCCCCCGCCGCCTCCGACGTCGTCTCGCATAGACATCTCACAGTCGGCACAATCTGCCCCATGGGCGACGGCCGGAGACGCCAGCCCTAGACAGGCCGTCCCTACCGCGATGCCGGCCCAGATCTTGATGGCGGGGCTCAAGGCTGCTTGTTTCACGCGCTGACCCTCCTCCCGATTCTTGGCCGCCCCCCCCTCTGGGGAGCCCTACCCGGGATCCTACCTCCCGTGGCAAGCGTCAAGCGGTCGTTGCAGGCGGAGACAAGGACCTATCGAGAGTCGGAAAGGCGCTTGATTCCTCTAGCTGAGGCTGGGGTCGAGCTGCGCGACCGTGATGCCCGCCCGCTCTAGGATCTCCAGGCCCGCCATGTCCCGGTAGACCTGCTGGTAGTAGACCCGCTCGAAGCCCAGCTTGTTGACGATTCGTACGCAGCAGGCGGGGCAAGGGAAGTGCGTGACCAGCATGATCTTCGGCACCCGCGCCGGAGCAAAGTTACAGGCGTTATCCTCGGCATGCGCATGGCCGCAGCGGCCGGGCTCTTCGCTCAGGCAGTCGTTGAACCCGCCGACCGGGCCTCCGTTGTAGCCCACGGCGAAAATTTCGCGCATATCCGGCGAAGCCACCACGGCCCCGACCTGTAAACGCGAACACGTGCTGCGAAGGGCCAGCATGCCCGCCAATCGCATGTAGATCGCCTCCAAGCTGGGGCGTTGGGTCGTGATCCTCGTTTCCTCCACGGCTTCCTGCCTTTCATCACAGTTTGACGCTCGCTTCTTTGCTATGATGCTCCAACGCGGCTGCGGCCGCCCCCTGCGTCACGTTGGAGAACCCCGCGCATGAAGGCCATGATACCCCGCTTTGGCGCCATCTTGATCTCCCTGGCTCTCGTCGGCTGCGGACTCGAACTCTTGAGTCCGTTGCAAAAGCTCTCGACCTCCAACTCCTCGGACGGTCTCCACTACGCATGGCCGGTCGAGATGACCCTCCCCCTGGGGACTCTCTCGCTTTCGCTCGACGATCCGGAGTTTGCGCGTTCCCTATTCGGCGACGTGCCTGTCAATGCCGCTCATGACGAGCGGCTTCAATTGCTTCCCGTCTCTCACGTGCTCGAGCCGATTCACTTGAGCAAGGGGCTAACCCTGAATTCCTCGATCTCGATCCCCATTCCGCCCCAAGGCCTTCCCGATCTCGACCATGCCTTGCCGGACATTCCCTTTCCCGACGTGGCGATCAGTGCCGAAGACCTGATGGGGGTTTCCCTTCCCCCCGGACATCTCCTGCCGTCCACCCTGACCTACGTCGATGAGCGGGTTCTGCCGGTTCCCGAGGAGCGCCGGGACTTCCTCGAGGCCAAGATCGGCACTCCCCCCGCTCAGCTCGAGTTCACGCTCCACAATCAGCTGGGAGTTCGCTTCTACCCGACGGTCCGCCTCTTCGCCACGCGGAACGGCACCACCCGCCAGATCGGTCAGACCACCTCGGCGGTGGACCTCGAAGCGGGTCAATCCCGGAAGCTCATCATCCCGCTGAACGAAGGTGCCTTGCTGACCCCCGATCTCTCGATGCGCGTCGAGATGCGGGTTCCGGGAGGCCAACGGATGCAGGCGCCGATCACGGGGGTCGCCATGACGAACGTCCTGCTCGCGACCAAGACCATCAGCCACCTTCGGGTCGCCGTTGCCAGCCATTCGCTTGCCATTCCTGATCTTACGCTCGACTTGGGCCTTGATGCCTTGGACCTCGACCCTGGCGCCATCCGGCGCATGGTGGTGGAGGAAGGAGCGTTGGAGCTGACGCTGAGCAACCAGTTCCCGCTCGACATGACCGTGGCCCTGGAGTTTCCGAACCTTTTCAGGTTGGGCCAGTCCCAGCCCCTCAAGGCCATCTACGAGCTGAGGGCCGGCTCGACCCTCAAGCCTCTGCTCTCGCTCTCGGGAGTGTCGATCCTGCCCGAGAACGGCAGGATCACCGTGAAGGCTCAGGCCGATACGAAGGAATCCGGCCCCGCAGGAGCCCTCGTGGCCGTCGACGGCACGCAGCGATTCTCCGGTCAGGTTCAGTTGCTGACCCCCTTGCGCTTCCGTGAGGTCGAGGTGCCCGTTAAGCGGGACGTGGCGCTGCCGGAGGTCACGCTGCCTCTGGAGTTCCCGCAGACCTTCACCGACCTCGGGGTTCGCCTCCAGGACGTCGTCCTGAGCCTGAGCCTGATGAACTCCAGCGCGGTTCCCGGCACGGTCACGCTCGATCTCAAGGCGGACGTTCCGGGGCAGGGAGTACTGCCTTTGCGCGATCGAGACGGCAATCCCCTGCGCTTTCCGCTCAGAGCCAAAACGGCGAATGATTTGCGGATTTCCAAGGAGAATTCCAACCTCGTCGACTTGCTAAATGCCAAGCCCAACGGCCTGATCGTGGCGGGAACGATCGCGGTGGATTCCGCAGGGGAAGCGGTGGCGCTAACGGCCTCGGATCGCCTGGAAGGACGATTGGCGGTGGAGATGCCGCTGACGATCGCCTTCGCGCCGTTCGGGGGGAGTGCGGAGCGGCCCGCCTTCGAGGTGCGTCCGGCAACTCCGCTCTCCTTCACCACCGAGAACCGCGAAACCTTGTCCAAGCTCGATCGCGCCGTTCTCACCATCGCGATCGACAATGGCTGGATGCTTCCCTTCGACCTCGACCTGCTGTTTTCGGCGACGAGCGATCCGTTCACGGATCCCGAGCCCTTCGTCAAGACGGTTTCACTGGGCAGTCCGACGGAGGGCTACCGCGTGAACAATGCCGTGACGCTCGAGGGCGAGTCGCTCGACCGCTTCCGTCAGGCCTCGACGCTCGGCATGCGGTTGCGCTCGCCGGGAACGGCGGATGCCGTGACGATTTACCGCGGTTCGAGCATCCGGGTGAACCTGGGGCTGTCGTTCAAGGCCGAGGTTTCCTCGGGGAAGGCCGGATCGTGACCCGCCGCCGTTTCGCTCGGATCTCCCAGGGCGTTGTTGGCATGGCGACCGTGGCCATGGTTGCGGTCCCCACGCCAAGCGCATTGGCCTACGAGAACGCGCGAAGCATGGGAATGGCGGGCGCCACGGCGGCCCTATCGGATGACGCGGACGCCATGATCGTGAACCCCGCGCTCTTGGGGCAGGGAGCCACGCGCGATCGCCTCTCGCTCACCCTCTTGCCCAATCTCAGTCTGGGGCTCGGCAATAACGTCCTATCCTTCGGCGAACTGGCCGGCTTGATTTCCAGCCGGGAGATTACGGCCTCGGACGTTTCCGGCGTCCTCTCGGCCTTGCCGCCCACGGGCTGGCGCTTCCTCTTCGATGGGGGAGCCGCTCTGGCGCTGGCGATGCCGACCGCGCGAACCGGAGTCTTCCTCCATGCCGCGGCCGACACCCATGGGCTCGACGTTCCGCGCGACCTCATCGCCCTTGTCCTCAACGGCAACGCCACGGTGCCCAACGTCGGGATCGAATCGTTGAACGGAGCGACGGCGACCGCCGTCGCCTCGCTGGGCTCCTCGTTCGCCATGCCCCTAGGGGAGAAGTCCAGCCTCGGCATGAACCTCCGCTACCTTCGCGGCTTGGCTTATGGTCGGGTGCGTGAAGCCCGGGGGACCTTGCTCTCGATGGACGCTTCGGGAAAGGTTTCAGCCGACGCGCATCTCGAGACCGAGTGGGCGACCGGTGGGAACGGCATCGCGGCGGATTTTGGGGTGGCCGGTCTCTTGGGCGATCGCCTCCGCTGGGGCGCGATCCTCGGCAATGTCGGAGTCATGACCTGGCGCCAGCGCGAGATCACCGCGTACACCGTGAAGGTGGAGCCGTTCTCGGTCGTGGACGCCTCCGGCTCGGTGACCGACTTCGGCGCCGTGACCCGTGACGCGCTCAAGCAAGACAAGCGTCAGGAAGGCCCCTCTGAAATCGTCTTGCCCCCCTATCTGCGTCTCGCGGCGGCTTTCAACCCCTGGGAGCCCTTCACCCTGAGCGGCGAGCTGCAACTCGGTTACGGCAGCGGCTTTGGAGTATCTCACACGCCCGAGCTCAGGCTCGGATCCGAATTGCGTCTCCTCGACTGGCTTCCCCTGCGAACGGGCGTCGCCCTGGGCGGGGATCGCGGCCTCACCTTCGCCACCGGGTTGGGGCTCGACATGCCCCATTTCCGCCTGGATTTCGCCATGGCCGCGCTCAATGGGGTGGGATCCCACGCCCGGGGCGCGTCTTACACGCTTTCCAATACCTTCCGCTTCTAATCGTTCTTCCTTCGAGGTTCCGATTACTTTCGAATCTCCTCGCGGAGGATCGGAATCTCGTTTGCGGATTTGTTTCGAGATGTTGCGATTTTAGGCGTGTCGCCGCCAGATGTTCAGTTTTTTGATAGATTTGCATCCGCTTATACGTTGATTAGTCATTCGCCGTGCGATATGCTCGCTTAACGAACTCTTTACCGTGTCTCGTTATTGCAGGAGAATGCGCGACGCCATGATGACGCCCTTCCCTCCCTCGCGACCCGCGTCGCGCTTACTCCGGGCCGGACTGCTCGTCGTCGGCCTCGGAGCGGCCGTCGCGCTGCTCAGCGCCTGCCCCGGCCACCAACTCGTGCCGGCCACTCCGGGGGCTCAGGTCTCGGAGAATGACTACCGTCTGGATACTCCCGTTCAGGTCCTGGCCCCGAGCCTGCGGACGGTTTCGGCCTTCCGGATCGCGGGTTTCCACGTGCTCAGCGATCCGGCCATCTCCTTCGACACCCCGGTGCCGGGGGCCGAGGTCCGGGCGATTCCCACCACCGGAGGCCTGACGGTCATCGGCACCACGGACTCCTCGGGCCGCGTGACGTTGCGACTGGATATCAACAAGGTCTACACGATCGTCGCCTCCTTCCAGGACGCAGACGGCAAGGCGCGCACGTTCAGGACGTTCGCCAAGGTCACGGAAGCCGACAAGGCTGCTCCGCCGACTCAGCCGCTGGACTTTGCCACGACGCTGGTCGCGGAGGCGATCGCCAAGGGACGCGACAAGGAATCGCTGCCTTCACTCGACGTCTCCAAGGTCAAGGATGCCATCAAGAGCACCCTCGATGTGTTGAGAGCCAAACCCGAGGCCTTCACCGCCATCGTCATGGAAACCGACACGGCCAATACCGACGCCGTGACCAAGGCCCTCCAGGCAATTTCGCTCGTCAAGCAACTGGACCCGGCGCTCGCGGCCATGCCGGATCCCATCGACGCCTTGACGACGGCCCAGAGCAGCGTCGACCCCAGCAATAGCCATGAGGCGGGCGGGACGCCCTCGGCGAAACCACCCGTCACGCCACCGGCTCCGCCGGTGGTCGCACCGGTCGTTATCAAGCCCCCCACCACCATCCAGCGCTTCGAACTGGTCGAGGGGCCCGACACCATCTACCTGCCCTTCGCCAACGGCGCGCAGGATGCCGCTTACCCGCAGTCTCGCCTCCTCAAGGCTCGCACGGTCCTGTCGAACGGCACGGAGCTTCCGATTGCCAACTGGTCGATCGTCTCCGGGGCACAGGGCGGCAAGATCACCCTCGAAGGGGGGCTCGTCCGTGCAAGCGCTGGGGCGATCGCCGGCGAGGCCGTCATCCGTGCCTCCGCGCTTTCGGATTCGACTCTCGCTGCCGAACGCACGGTCAAGATCGCCGAGACGCCGCGCCGCGTCCTCTCGGTCTCGCTTGCGCTTCCGGCAAGCATTCCTGCCCTCACCGTGCCGGCCGACGGCGCTTACTGGGAGGACAATAACCTGAACCATCCGACGGAAGCGCAACTCGCATGGGAGTTGACCTGGAACGATCGCTCGCACACTGCCTCTCCGGATGACGCCACGTTCCTGGAGTGGAAGAGCCTGACTCCCGGCATGGTCTCCGTCGACGCCTGGGGCCTCGTGAGCGCCAAGCCGGGAAGCTCCGAGGGCACCGCCTCGGTGGAGGTCAAGACCCGCACCGACCCCCCCGTCACGACCGTGATCCCGATTCCGGTGCGCCGTGAGGGCGCCATCCGGGTCGACATCAAGTAGTCGAGGTAACCGCTGTGAAGTCGAAATCCATCGCCCGCTGGGGCCTCGTCGTCGCCATCGGCCTCGTCGGTTGTACGGCGGGAGTGCCGGCCATCGTCGAGAAGCCGGGCAACCAATCGCCGGATGTCGCGCCCGACCATGCCCAGGAGCCGGTTGCCCAGGGCAACCTGGTCATGCGCATCCAGTGGCCCGCCCGCTCGCTCTCCACTCAGGCCATTCCCACGAACGCCACGACGCTCGTGGTCACGATCCGATCCAAGGCCGGTCAAATCCTGGCCAGTCGGACCATTACGCGCCCTGCCGGCGAGGCTCCGGTTTCGACCGTCACGTTCCAGATTGCCCCGTCCCACGGCCTGGTGGACGTGGATGTCGTCGCGACCAACGGCAACGAGATCCTCGCCCAAGGCGTCAGTAAGAACGTGCCGATCCGTGACAATACCTCGACCGGCGTCGTGATCACGCTGGACTCCGAGGCGTCCATCACGCTTCGCATCGCCCGTCAGATCGTCCTCTTGAAGGACCTCCACCACTACTTCGACCGCTTCGAGAACTGGAAGGATCCCCGCAGTTTCTCGGAAGTCCTCGCCATGGAGACCGCCGTTCGATCCGTGGGGGATTCGCTGACGATGGGCGGCCAGCGTCTCTTCCAGGCCATGCGTTTTTCCGCGACGGGCATGGAGGGAGCGCCCGGGGCTATCGAGACCTGGCACCTCCCCGGCGAACCGGCTCTCGGGCTCGAGCTTCGCGACCGCGAGATCCTCAAGGCCTACTGGCCGGGTTACCAGCTTGCCCAGGTCTTTACCGTCAATCCGGTTAATCGCCGCTGGGAGCTCGCTCTGACCCCAGGCACCGGAGTCGCCGATCAGACGCGTGCGACCCTGTCGACCGAGCTTGCCGCGACTTGGGTCCCCGAACCTCAGTTGCAGGGTAGCTTCTCGGGGGTCAAGGCCCAATCGTCGACGCCTGCCGCACGCGCCTTCATGCTCGCCGGCGGCGAACGTCCCGTCCCCGAGACGATCTCGGCCCTGCGGATGAACGCTCAGGTCGATCCGCGAGGCTCCGCCACTCACCGGTTCAAGGGAGCGCTGGAGCTCGGCGACGTGCAGGATGCTTCGGCTTCCCCGCTTTACGACGTCCTGGTCGGCGCGAATCCCTACACGTCCTTCTGGACCCGTTACCCCACCAAGGCGGAGGCGAGCCTGGAATTCGCCTCCCTGAAAGCGGCCCTGACGGCCGCGTTGCAGCCCGACTTCCTGGGGGGAGCCGCAACGCTTCGTCTCGTGCCGCGCGACAGGGCCGGCGGCCACTCGGTCTTTGTCGTCAAGGCGGATGCCAAGGTCCAGGTGGAGAAGCGGGGCGATCGCTCCATGGTCACGGGAGGAACCCTCAACTTCGCCCTCGACGACGAGCTCGAGGACATGCGGCTCGAGGGCACGCTGACTCTCGGCTCCGAGCCGCTCAGCCTCCGCGTCGCGGCGCGTTTTGTCGATATCCCGACCGGGACCGTGATCGGAACGATTGACTACGACGCGCCTTTCGACGCGAACGGCAGCCTCAACCCCGCCAAGAACGAGACCTGGCCCACCCTGGTCCTGACGGATGGGGAGAACGGAGCTCCGAAAACGCGCATCCACCTGACGCCCGGGCTCTTCACGGGACGGACCGCAGGCAACCTGAATGTCTACATCTACTAGGGGACGCAGCATGAGAACGCAAACCATCAAGACGGGCATGGCCCTCGGCCTCGTGGCGGCGCTTCTGGGATGCACCGTTCCGGTCGCAAGCCAGTTGGGCTCGCAAACCCTCGATTCGGGCTCGTCACAAAAAGCCCTGCCGGAAGGAGTCGGATCTGTCGGCCTGGCCATCCGCTGGCCGGATGCGCAGCCTACCCTTCAGGCGATTCCTAACCGCGCGGTAAAGGCCGTGGTCACCTTGACGCATGCCGATGGGTCGCCCGCGCTGGATGCCTCGGGGAAGGCGATCGCCCCCAAAGAGATCTACCGCCAGCAGGATCCTTACAACAACGGCCCCTACGTTCCGGGCTTCAACACTTACGGGGCGTTTTCCTGGGAGCTTCCCGCACAGACGGGCTTGCGGATCCGGGCCGAAGTCCGAGACGGCTCCAATCAGGTGGTCGCGTCGGATGAAAAGCAGATCGACGTGGTCCCCGGCGTCTATGCCTACCTCAACATGGAGCTCACGGCCGTCGATGCCCCGGTGATCGAGTCGCTCTCCAAGACCGATTGGCGAGTCGGCGATCAAATCGTGGTCAAAGGCTCGGGCTTCGGCAAGTCAAAGGGGTGGAAGACGTACGCCTACCTGGGGATGAACCGGATGTACGATAACTATTTCTCCTCGATCTTCCCGCAGCCGGCCCCTCCGATCTACTACGGCGGCATGCGCGCGATGATTCCGGAATTTGCCGTGTCGGTCGACTCCGATACCGAAATGACCCTGACGATTCCCGAATCCGTGATCAGCTCGCTGGGCGAATATTTCAGGTACCCGGACAAAACGTCGCTCAACTTCGCGGTCATGGTCGATGGCGTCACGTCGAAGAGCGTCGACATCTCCATGCCGCGCGACGCCGCAAGCGCGGTTCGTGTGGATCTCAGCGAAGCCGGCGACGCTCCTGCTCAGACGACGTCGCGATGGATTTATCATCATCTTTGGGAACCCCCGTACTCCGTCCCAACTGCGGCCGGTACCCGCTGGACGTACCGCGTGACCTACAGCACCACCTACCCCGGGAATAGTTACTCGTCGACGTCGAGCCGCATGCTCCAGGTGGAGATGCTCGATGACTACCGCCAGGTGCGGTATCAGTCCACCTATTCCAATGCCAGTGCTCCAACGGACTCCTACGAGTTCAATCTGGACTGGGGGTACTCATCGGAGTTGGGGCCGCTCTTCCGCCTCCAGTCCGAGAACGGGCTTCAGACCTTGTCGGACGTGACGGTTAGCGTGCCAACCGTGGGCCAGCGCCAGGCAAGGCGTTTCGTCGTCTCTCCCTACTCCGGCGTCACGACCGAGGTCTGGCTAGTCGACGGGGTGGGCGTCGTGCGATCGGTTGAGACGCGCGTCGGGGGCTACCGTAGTTATCCCGAGAACTATCAGGAGCCGTTTTCCCGTCAGCGCGAGGTGACGACTTATGACCTGATCGAGTTCTCACCGGGTGCCGGCTCGGCGGAAAGGTAAGCAACGATGCGAACGATCAAACGATGGGGGCTCGCACTTGCCCTTCCGACCCTCATGCTACTAGGCTGCGACGGCGTGAGCCCGATGACTCCCGGTCAAGTCTCCCGCTCGAGTGGGGAACTGGCGCTGACCAGCCGCTTGCGGGCCGAAGTTTCCATGCCGCGCCATCTTCAGAGTGTCTCAGGCTTGGAGGTGACGCTGGAAATCGCCTACTTGGGCTGGGAGTTCCGTGACGTGGTCGTCGAGCCGCGGACCCTGAACCTGGACAAGCCTACGCTCATTTCGGATCTCGTGCCGGGCAACGTCACGCTCACCGTGACCGTGCGTGATGCGCAAGGGATTCACGACAGGCAGAAGCAAACCATCACCCTGTTGCCCGGTGAGGAGACTCCGGTCAGCTTCAGCCTCGTCTACGGCGGAAGCGCGGCACTCGACCTCGGCGTGTCCTACGGAACGCGCCAGGTCGACTACCGGCAATTGCAGCACGGAGATGGCTTCGATGCGGCATTCGCGGCTTACCAGCCAACCATGCATGAGTTGCTTTTTTGGTTGTCGCGAGAGTCGAAGCGAATTCCGGTGATCCTGTCGATCCAGTATTCCTCGGTCATGCGTCGTATCGGCTCGGGCTCGGAAACGTATTACCCGGACTTCGCCTGGACCTCGATCCCGATGCATGCCGCCTATGTGGACTCGAACCCCTTGCCTCCCTTCACCAAGGTCCGGCATTACCGCTGGACGAACCAGTATCTGCGTGACGAGTCCACCTGGACGGAGGTCACGGTGGATCGCTGGTACGGAGCATCCGATGGCCTACTCAAGGAAGTGATCAGCGACGGCAGCGGAGTGGTTTCGACCTTGATCCGGGAAGGGGTGGAAGAATGAGCGTTCTACGGAGAAACGCGACTCGGGGCCTCGTGCTTGCGCTGATGACCTCGCTTTGGGGCTCGGGCTGCGCCCCGGCGCTCGTCTCGCCCTTGGTCACTCAGCAGCAAAGCCTTGCGTCGTTACGACTTAAGGTGGATCGTGCCATGAGTTTGCAACTCGTCGCGAAAGATATCGCCAACTTGCGGGTCGAGTTGACCTTCGAGGACGGGAGCATGGAGTCCCGGACGCTGCCTAAGATCGAGAACGAGACGGATTACCTCGATCTGTCGAACTTGCCTCCGGGGGAAGCGTCGATCAAGGTCACGGCGCTGGCGGCTAGCGGCGACGCCATCGGTCATGGCTACAGCATGGCCTTGCTCATTCCGGGACGTCGCAGCTATGCGTCACTTCGCATCCTGCTCGACAGCCAAGGCCAGACGTACTTGAACCCGTTCAGCCCGTTGACCTCCTTGGCGGATCAGAACGTCCTGGGGAGCCAGTTCCATGGACGCGTTATTGCGGACCGGGTGCCTGGTGAAGAACTCAGGTTAGTCGCCTACTATCGTGAGACCTATTCCTCGTATTTCTATTCGGTCGGATCCACGCTGGTGACAGCTGCGGGTACCGCCAACTTCTTCAACCTCTCGAACGGGACCTACCAACTGGGCTATCAAGCGCCCGGCTACGGGGGCATCGGCTACACGACTTCCAGCGACGGTGGTTTCTCGCTGGCCCGATCCATGCCGCGGCGTCCGGAGTTCGCGCTCTCCGCTCCCGTCACTGTGTCGGCCGATCAGGAAGCCGCACCGCAGGTCACGCTCAATCTGGACTGGGACCTCGGCGATGCCTCGCCCGCGATTAACGCCGTGCTGCCGTCGCGCGAGGTGACCTTCGATTTCCCGGCAAAGGTCGGCCTGACGGATCCCAAGTATGCCATCGAAATCTACGATTCCTTCGACGGTAACCTGCTGGTGCCGGTGCAGCGATTCGAGAGCTCGGCCAACGATCTCGTTACCGGTAGAACGCGCGTTTCCTTCACCCTCGCGGATGAGGTTCGTGCCGGGACGCGCTACTACGTGTTGCGGTACTGGGAGGGGAGCGGCACCTACGGAGGAGCCAATGCCTACGGCCGGACGCCGCTGATTCCCTTCATCGTTCCGACGACCGACGCGACCCCGTGATACGTCTTGCGACGCGTTTTGCCCTGGCCGTCACGGCCCTGGGGCTCGTGGTCGGCTGTCCGGCGCCTGGGGCGGACCTGCATGCCCGTTGGGCGGCCACGGGGAAATGGGTTCAACCGCCCGAGTTGTTGAACACCGAGTCTTCGGATTCGGAATCGGGAGAATCGCTCAAGGTTCTTCCGAGCAGCCCGCAGGTGAATGCGGACGACCGAGTCGAGGAGCAGCCCACCCAGGAGCTGCCCACCCAGGAGCTGCAACGGACTTACGCCCATGGCCCGATGGTCTTCGGCCCGAAGTCGATCCTCCGCTACCGGCTCGCTGCGCTCGGTAGCTGGCTTCCGGTGGGGAGCATGGCCATGGAGGTCATGCGTTTCGAGGCCAAGGGCTCGGGCTTTCAACTGGAGCTCGAGACGCGCTACACCGTCGCAGGGGTTCCGGGGCAGCAGACTTGGAAGGCTTTCCTCGACTCGGCCTGGATCCAGGTGGACGGCAAGCCGATGATGCCGCAACACGCCGAGCCAGGCATGTTTTGGCCTTCGATCAACGGTCACGCCTATTTCGTCGGCATGGAGCGCGTGGAAACCGAGTTAGGGGTTTTTGAAGGCTGCTGGAAGGTGCTTTACGCGGAGGGGACGGGCGACCCGGCCGAGTACTGGTTCGCCCCCGGACTGGGGCTGGTGAAGGCCCGCTTCACGCTCGCAGGCATTCGCGTCGAGGCCCTGCTCTCCGAGGTGAAGGGCTGAAGTGGGCGAGATGAGGGTGGTATCAGGGCTTTGGATCTTGCGGCTGGTCGCGGTGGGCGCGGGTGAAATAGGCGTCGAGCGATCCGAAGACGACGAGCGGATAGAGCCCCAGGGTACCCAGGCGGACGAGTTCGGGGTTGTTTTGATGGTTCCCGAGGACGATCGCCGTCGTCAACCCCGCGGCCGTGCCCAGCGTGACGAAGCCCTTGATCCAGTCGCGATTGGCGAACTGGCCGACGACCGGAAGCGTGCTGACGCTCGTCAGGAGCACGTCGGAAAACGCGTGGCGCGTCTCAATAGGCGAGGACAAGCGTTGCCGGATGGCCGAAATCTCCGCTTGCGTCTCGACGATCACCCGGGCATCGGCAGGAGCCCAGATGTCGACGTCGGTCGAGGCCGAAGCGTCGGGGTGATGCAGGCGGAACTCGATGGGAGCTCGCGCCGGCGCTTGGGCGGGCTGCCCCAGGACCGGACCGTCGAGTGCCGTGATGAGGAGCGACGATCCGATGAGACCCAAGACTGGGCGATTGATGAACATCTACTAGGCCTCCGAACTATCTGGTGTCATCATACCGCACACGGGCTATGACATAAGTCACCGCTTATTTTTGAGCCGCAGGCTAAGGTAACGAAAAGAGTTCGACCATTTACGAGGTTGCGTACCGTTGAAGAACCGAAAAGCCGTCATAATCGGAGCGCTGCTCGCCGGGACCTTCGCTCCCATGGCTGCCAGCGCGCAACTCAATCCACCGGAGGTTCCGCGTCATGATTCGGGTCTGGGCGTTCTAGGCTACGAGCGCTACCTCGAAGAAAGCCTGGATCGAGGGCTGAGCGCCTACCTCGGAGCCGATCGCTTCATCGTGCAGGTGAAGGCGGTTCTCAAGGATCGGGATCCGCGTGACGCGCGCCCGGCCTATGCTCCTCAGGCCGCTCCGTTGCAGCCCGTGCAAGACCTGCCTGCGATTCCGCGCCAGCGCCCGCTGATGCAGCGTCCGGGAGCCGGGGAGAATCCTCCGGTTCTTCCGGGGTTGCACTTTGGAGCCGAGGACGTCGAGATCGTCGAGGCGCCCGCTCCGGTGCCGATGCCGGTGCTTCCGAATCCGGCGCCGATCATGCAAGCGCCTAGCGACGCTCCCAGGGAGCGCGAGATCGATCGGCTCAAGGTCTCGGTCGTCCTGCCGACCAGTCTGACGAATCAGGACGAGGACTTCATCCGCAACATGGTCGCTCAGAAGGTGGATCACGCTTACGCGCGCGATCTGGTCGTCGAGATCTCGCGTCGCGACTTCCCGTCGGAACCCGGCTTGCCCGTGAAGTCCACCCCCTTGCCCTCCTGGGTCTGGGCCTTGGTTGCCGCGGGTGCGGGCCTGGGCTTGGGCTGGCTGCTCACGCGCAGACGCCGCCCGGAGTCGACGGCCTCGCTTTCGCAGGCTCCTCTTGCGGCACCGGCCGCCCCGTCCATGTCGGCCGCGCCTCAGGGGCCCAACCTCGAGCCGATGCGCCATGAGCTGACCATGTTGGTCCTGAGCGAACCCGAACTCGCGGAACGCTACATGAACCAGCTTCTGTCGCAGGATCTGGGCATGGAGCGTGCCTCGGTGTTGACGCGCGCCCTGGGGCCCGGCGTCAGTCGTCGCCTCTTCGCCGGGGTTTCGGAGGAAACCTGGCGGGCCATCGAGCTCAAGCAGTTCGAACGCAGTGACGTGCCGCTCGAAGAATCGCAGCAAGCGCTCAGCGAGGCCATCCGGGCCCTCGTTCGCGATCGCCACACGGCCGGATCCCGTTCGGCTTCTCGCCGGAATGAGCCCTTTGCTTTCCTGCAGACGCTCGATGACTCGCAGATCTTGTACATCCTTCAAGACGAGTCGCCTCGGGTTCAGGCCCTGGCGTTCTCTCAGTTGCCGCCTCAGCGGGCTATCGGGCTGATGCAACTCATGAATCCCGGCGAACTGGGGACCGTCACCGCGGCCATGGGGGCGCTCTCGGAGATTCCCCTCGAAACCTTCAACGACATCGCGCTTCATCTGGCGGGCAAGGCGATGGAAGCGCCCCGCTTCGCCACGGGCGTCACCAACGGCATCGGCGTGCTGGTGGGGCTGCTGGATCATTCCGACCGGGAGATGGAGCGCCGCATCATGCAGGAGCTCTCGACCCAGAACCCGCAGGTGCTCAAGCAGGTCAAGCAGAGCTACGTCGCCTTCGACGACTTGCCGAAGCTGCCCAAGGAGGTCCTCCGCGACGCGGTCCGGGATTTCCCCAAGGAGCAACTCGCCGAGGTGCTTCGCGACGCGCCGGCCGACGTTCTCAATTCCCTCATGGGGGCGCTCAACGAGCGGGGCCGTCAGGTGGTCGAGGAAGCCCTCAAGGGCCCGTCCTTGCTGGACGCCAACCCGGAAGCCCGGGAGGCCATGCGCCGCGATTTGCTGAACCGGGTTCGCCAGACGTCTCGCGTGCTGGTCGTCCCGCAGGCCGGAGGAAACTAACCATGTCTCAATTGCCGAGCCGCAGGCGCATCTGGGCGATCGCCTATGGCCTCACCATCGTCGCCACCCTTCCCCTCGTCATGATCCAGCAGGGCTGGTCCTCGCCCGTCACCGGGAAACGCGAGGGAGTCGTTCACCTGAAACGGGGACTGGACACGGTCGACGTGGATTCGCTCCTGGATGTGAACCAGCCGGATTTCTTCCTTCGCATCGAGATGGACAAGCCGTCCCCCGCGACGAGTCCCGAGCCCGAAGCGACCCCGGCCGCCGCGATCCAGGCCATCGAGCAACTGCAACCGACCCCGACGCCCGAACCCGTGGCGACGCCCGTGCCCCGCACCGCCTCTTACGAGTCCCAGATGCTGGCCGAAGAGGATCTGAAGCGTGAGCTGGAAGCGCCACCGGTCGCGAAGCCTGCGGCAGCCCCGGCTCCGCGTGAGACCGTCGCTCCGCTGGAGCCCGAGTCGCGTGCGTTGGCAGCCGAACGCACGCAGATCGTGGCGGATGCGCTTTACCATGCGCCGCGTCTGGCCCAGCAGGGACGGTATCAGCGGGCGCTGGAAGTCGTCGATGCGGCCTTGGGCGTGGATGAGCGGGTGGCCCCGCTGCATGCCCTGAGAGGATCGATTTGCTACAAACTCGGCCGGGAGCGCCAGGCGGAGGAAGGATGGGCCCGCGCCCTCGAGCTGGACCCGCGACTCACGGATGCGCAACAGGCCCTTGATTGGATTCGGAATCGGAGGAGGTAATCGGTGAGCGCAAAGAAGCTATTTACGGGAGGACTCGCGCTTTCGCTCGCCTTGACCTGCGTCGCCGCGCCCGCTACGGCCGCGACCGAGACGTCCGAGTTGCATCCGCTCGTCACGGATCTCTTGAACTACGCGAATGCCGCCGAGCAAATCATCCCGGGACTTCCCGAGGAGATCACCAAGGTCGACCCCACGCTCCTGCGAGTCTTCTTGTTCAATGAGCGGCGGCGTCCGGAGACCGACAAGCTGGATCTGCTCGTCGAGAACCGTCTGCATGAGCTCTTGCTGCCCCTGCGGCGCTTCAAGGTGGTGGAGTCGCGGGAATCCAAGGTGCGCAAGGTCGTCTCGACCCCCACGGCCCTGCAAGTCAGCACGACCATCGAGTCCCTGGATCGCCTCCGCGATCTGGCCGGTAACGTGGGAGCCGACGGCGTCCTCATGTACGCGCCCTTCGTGACCAACGAGGTCGTCATGGTCCACCTCAAGCTGGTGCGGGCCTCCGACGGCGAGATCGTCTGGACGCACCGCTATGCCTACGATTTCAACGCCGTGCGCCAAGGGGCGGCCATGCGCGCCAAGGCGGCCGAAGAGGCCCGGAAGGTCGCGGATGCCAAGCGCGCCGAGCAGGAGCGCAAGACCCGTGACAACGGCGTTTACCTGTACTCGGGCGTGACCGGTTTTGCGGCCGAGCGCGCGGCCACCGCCGCCGGAGCCGAAAACCGCCGGGCGGATATCTCGCTGAGCGCTGGCGTGATGGCGCTGCGCAATACCTACTTCTGGGAGAACCTGGCGGTTGGCATCGACGCCGAGTACATCCAGGGCGGTGGCGTTGACACGTCGCTCTACCATGGCCTGGTGAACGTCTCACCCCTGCTTTTCCTGCGCCTCGATCCGCTCTTCGTGGGCAAGGATAACCTTGGCGTGGTCAACCTCTATGCCGGGCCAGGAATCGCCTTCTCGCTCTCGGAGGCCCTGCGGCAGCCCACGACGGCCAAAGGCGGCTTGCTGATCCGCTTCACCCCGGATCTCTTCATGAACCTCGGCCTCACGTACGTGCCGCAGCAGACCGTCAGCCTCTCAAACGGCGGAGCCAACTTCGCCAGTTCGATGACCTACGGCGGCTTGAGCTACCATGCCACGCTCGGCATGTCCTTCCGGTAGGTGCCCGCGATGCCGATGATCTCGTTTTCCACCGTAATCGGAATCGTCATGGGCTTCGGCCTGACCGCCTGGGCCATCGTGGCGCATTCCGGAAGCCTCGATATGTTCTGGAGCATGGAGCCCTTTGCCATCATCTTCGGAGGCACCGTCGCGGCGGCCTTGATCGGTGCGCGGAGCCGCTATGTCTGGCGGGCGCTCGTGACCATGGGCCGCATCTTCGTGATGCAGCCCATCCAGCCCACCACTCTGCGCTCGGATATCAAGCAGATGGTCGAGTGGTCGTACCTCACCCAGCAGAGCCTCGGCCCCCTCGAAGACGAGATCGCCAACAACAAGTCGGTCGACGGGTTCTTGAAGTACGCCTTGACGTTGCTCATGAACGGCTACAAGGAGCCCGATCTTCGGCTTTTTCTGGGGGACTTCATCGAGTCCCAGCACCAGCGTCGCATGGTTCCCGCCAATATCCTCAACCAGATGGGCGGCCATGCCCCGGCCTTCGGCATGGTCGGTACGCTGATCGGCTTGGTCATCATGATGGCCAACATGGGATCCGACCCCTCCAAGATCGGCCCCGCGATGGCCGTCGCGCTATTGGCCACCCTTTACGGCGTCATGGCGGCGCGCTTGCTTTTCATTCCGGCTGCGGCCAAGACCCAGCAGCTCCTCGAAATCGAGCGCCATCGCCGCTACATGCAGCTCGAGGGCATCGTCATGATCGCGCAGAAGAAGCCCCCACTCTACGTCCAGGACCGCCTGAACGCCTTGATGGACCCGGCGTTTCACTACGATCACTTCGCGGCTGCCAAGGGGAATAAGGCCCCGGCGAGGACCTGATGGCGAGTCCCTTCGGCCAGAATCGAAGCCCCTTCGGCTCCAACCGCTCCAGTGGCCATTCGGAAGACGAGGGCTGGCTGATCACGTATGCGGACACCATCACCAACCTGATGGCGCTCTTCATCATGATACTTGCGGTCTCCACGGTCGACCTCGCCGCCTTCGAACAGGTCTCGGCCCAGTTGCAGAAGGATTTCACCGGCAAGGAGACGGCCCGTCCCATCTCGGAGATCAAGGCTCAGATCGAGCGAATCGTCGAGAGCAAGGGCCTCGAGGAACAGGTCGAAGTCAGCCAGGACAAGAAGGGCGTGGTGGTCGAGTTCTCGTCCAATATCCTCTTCGGTAGCGGCAAGGCCGAGCTCCTGCCGGCGATCAAGCCCACGTTCGCGGAGATCGCCGAGGAACTCAAGAACGAGACCTACCGCTCCTACACCATCGAGGTGGAGGGCCATACCGACGATAACCCGATTCGTACGGCGGAGTTCCCCTCCAACTGGGAGCTCTCCGCTCGGAGGGCCACCAACGTCATCCGCTTCATGCTCGAGGCGGACGTCGAGCAATCCCGCCTCAAGGCCGCCGGCTACTCGGATATCCATCCCAAGGTTCCCAACCGGGATGCTGCTGGTAATCCCATCCCCGAGAATCAAGCCCGAAACCGCCGGATCGTGATCCGGCTCTACCCCGAGTCCCGCCCGGCCACGGTGCCGGTGGTCGAAGCGAAGGAGGCCCGCTGATGGCGATGCCCGAGCCGGAGCCCCGCCTGCCGTTCGAGGCCGCTCCCCGGATCAATCCGCTCGAACTCAATACGATCGCACCTCCGTCCCGCCGACCGCCCTATGTCTTCAAAACGGAGTCACAACCCCTTCCGCCGCGCGGGAAGCCTTACGTCTTTCCCGAACCGCCAGCCGACGCCGACGCTGCTCGGAGCATTCACCTCTTCGAGTTCTTGGCCAAAACGACCAAGCGCTCGGAACCGGCTCCGCCGGATCCCTGGTCGACGTGGAGCGACGCGCTGGCGAGTCAGGACGATCCGGAGGAGGTCTCGGCGATGCTGGCGACGCTCTTGTCGGATCTTGAGGGTCTGGCCGAAGCACGGCTGCGACGCCAGAATCGCATGCTCCCTGTTTGGGCGCCCATGGTGCCACCGCTTTGCATCCTGCTGGCCCAGGGGCTGGGACTCTGGGCGCTTTCGCCTCTCGCCGAGGCACCAGGTTTTCAGCTATTGCCGAGCGCCGGGCCGATCGTGGCAGCCGTGCTCGCCGTGCCGATGGGACTTTGGGCCACCAGTCTCGTCCTCGGGAGATGGCTGGGGCGGACTGCGCCCGGCATGGAGGTGCGGCTCGGCGATCGGGTCGGAACGGTTTTGAGCGTGACGCGATTCGGTTGGGTGCTCAACGTCGAGGGGCTCGGGAAGCGTCGGGTTCCGTTTTATCAGACGGCCTTCGCCATTCCTGAGCGCCTCCCGGTCCGCATGCCTCACGTCTAAGCAAGCAATGGTATACTTGATGTCACTCAGCACGTGGCATCGTCATCGCAACCTCCGGCTCCATGGGAATTATCCCGGGTCGGGGAAGGGGAGAGTTCCATGAAGCGTTTTCAAGTCGCCCTGGCGGCCGTGTTGGCCCTTTCGCTCACGGGCTGCCAAGCTTACGTCCCGAGTCGACAGCCCGTCGCCGTCAAACCGGATACGGCCACCATGGCGCCGGTCACGTTTTCGTTGACTGGCCTCACCCCCCGCATCACCCGTCCGTCGTTCGGCGTCCAGGCGGTGCCGACGTATGCCTTCACCAAGGCGCGCGTCGAGATCACGGGCCCCGGCATCGTCGATCCCATCGAGATCGAGGACGTGCCGATCACTGACGGCGTAGGAACTTTCTCCGAGATGATCCCCATGGGCCCTAATCGGATCTTCCGGGCCTTCGCCGTGGACGCGGATGGCGCGGACGTGGCTGAGGTCGTGGTGGGAGCGGTCCAGACGATCAACCCTGGCGAAAACCACGTCAATCTGACCTGGCAGGGGCTTCCCGTTGCGCAGGCCTACCTCAAGCTGACCACGCTAAACTCTCCGCACGCGTCGAGCTTCCAGGTGAACTTGGTTCAGAATTACGTCACGACCCGCTTGGGCACGATGCCGCATCCCAGCCTCTTCAATGGCTATGTCCTCGGGGCCTACATCGCGGCCAATAACGCGGTGCCCGGAGGCATCATCCCGAACTTGACCCGCTCTACCGGTAAGGTATTCCTGCAGGTCAAGGGGCTCTCGGCCGGTCAATCGTATGATGCCTGGCTCGAGGATCCTGCCTCGGAACTCAAGTCCGGAATCAACACGGATGCGCTTCAGGAGTTCCCAAGCGTGCTCGCCGTGACGCTGTCGGACATCGAGAACCCCCCAGCCCTTAACTGGACCATGCACGTGGTCATCAACAACGCGTTGGGCCAGCCGGAAAAGCGCATCAAGCTGGAGAATGTGGCCATCGCCATCGCAGGCACCAAGGAGATCGTGGTGGAATTGGCAGGACCCACGAACGGGAACATCGATTTCACCAACGGTGACGGCAACCTTCCCCCGGATCCGACCGCGGTGCCGGAGCTCGATCCCACCTTGTACGACGTCACCATCAGCTAGCGCTGCGCCAAAAGCGGCCGTCTCCCTCGGAGAGACGGCCGCTTTTGCGTTCTCCCCTTCCCGGGAGAAGACGTGCTCAAGGCACCATGAACTGACGCAGGCGATGGTTGTCTCGGTCGGCCACCAGCAGCACGCCCCCCGGGGCCATGGCCACGCCGTAGGGAATGTTGAACTGCGCCTGCGACGGAAGCTTGCCGTCGCCACCATATCCCCCGAAGATCGACCCGGCGATCGTGACGATCGTGCCGTCGGGCTGCACCTGGCGGATCCGGTGGTTACCCGAATCGGCGATGTAGAGGTTGCCGAAGGCATCCATCGTGACTCCCGTCGGGTGGTTCAGTTGGGCCTCGGTGGCGAGGCCGCCGTCCCCCTCACCGCCGATGAGCCCGTTACCGGCCACGGTGGTCACCGTGCCGTCGTTGCCGATCCGGCGGATCCGATGGTTGCCGGTATCGGCCACGTAGAGGTTGTCCTTGTCGTCCACATAGACGTCCGTCGGTTGGTTGAACTCGGCGTCCAGGGCCTGCCCGTCGTCACCTGAGGCGCCCGGCATGCCGGTGCCCGCCACGACGGTGACCATCCAGTCCTGCGAGATGCGCAGGATTCGGTTGCCTCCGCGCTCGGCGACGTAGAGATCGCCTAGCGAATCGAAGTCCAAGCCCGCCGGCTCCTGGAGCTGGATGTAGACTCCACGCATGGACGTGCCGGCATCCGCCATGTACTCTCCGCCGCCCGCGATCGTGATGAGGCGCTGAGTGATGTCGATGCAGCGGATCAGGTTATTGCCCAGGTCGCTGAAGAAGACGTTGCCGGTGGCCTCGTCGGCGGTAATTTTGAAGGGCGTGTCGAGCTTGAGCACATGGCCGTTCGTCCCGTCTCCGTTGTAGCCGCGCTCTCCGGTTCCGATCACGTTTTCCAGCACGCCGTCGTAGGTCAGGCGTCGGATCCGGTGGTTGGCGGAATCGGTGATGTAGGTATCTCCCCGGATGACCACCATGTCGGTCGGAGTGTGGATCCTGCCCTGGTGTCCCACCTCGGCGTCGAGGAATCCGGGCGTGCCGTCTCCCGCCACGGTCCAGACGTACGGGTCGTTGGCCGTGACGGGAGTCGTGCCGGGCGGAGGAGTCACGATGGGCTTTGCGCTCGGCGGGGGGGGCGTCGACGAGGTTCCCGGCGTCGTCCCCGGCGCCGGAGCGTTCGTGGGCGAACTGCAAGCGGCCACGGTCAGGGACAGGGCAATGAGCAGGCTACGGTGCAGCATGGCTTCTCCTCATCGTAGGACGCGGATCCGGTGATTCTGGCGATCCGCGACGTAAATCCGACCGTCCGCGCCCACGGCCACGTCCGTCGGGTGATCGAACTGGACCGACGCCGCGGGGCCCTCCTTGAAGCCGGCGTAGTTGTTGCCGGCCACGGTCGTGACGCGACCGTCGGGCGAGACCATCCGGACTGCGTGGTTGTACGTGTCGGCCACGATGACGTTGCCGTTGGCGTCCACCGTGATCCCCGTGGGGAAGTTCATGCGCGACTGGGTGCTCGACCCATCGGTGAAGCCCAGGATGCCGTTGCCGGCCACGGTGGTGACCTGTCGATTCGGGGTGACTTTGCGGATGCGGAGGTTGCCGAAGTCGGCGACGTAAAGGTTGTTCTGGCTGTCGACGGCCAGCTTCCGGGGCAGGTTGAAGTAGGCGGCGGTGCCGGAACCGTCTCGGTAGCCCTTGGCGTCCGCGCCGACCCAGCGGGTCACGACGCCCCCCTGGATCTTGTCGATTCCGGTGGTCGTGGAGACGTAGAAGCTGCCGTCCGTGCCACGGGCGATTCCCAGGAGCTCGACCGGCTCCCAGGGGGCATCGCCATTTTTGAACGTCAAGGTCGTGACCCGGCCGTCGGGGCTGATCTGGCGGATCGTGTCGAAGTCCACGACGTAGAGGTTCCCCCCGTCGCCGATGACGAGGTCCTTGGGGCCGAAGAACTGGGCGGCGCTTCCCGTGCCGTCCGCGCGGCCGAGGCTGCCGCCGGCGAGCGTGCTCACCCGGCCGTCCGGGCTGATCTTCCGGATGCGGTAGGCGTAAGGCTCGGCAACGTAAAGCGTGCCGTCCGGGCCGATGGCCAGGCCTTCGGGATCACGGAACTGCGCCTGGAGGGAGGCGCCATCCGCCGCGCCGGAGCTTCCGCTGCCGGCGAAAGTGCTCGCATTGATGCCGGGGCGCGCGATCTCGATCTCGGGGTTCTGGGACGGCTGGCCTGGCGTGTACGTGTTCCCCTGGACCGGAGGCGGGCTCCATCCCGGGGGCTCGACGTGAGTGCTGGGCCACATGAAGCAGCCGCTCAGCGGGGCGAGGAGCGCGATCGCCAGGGCGACTCGAACGCGGGTGCTCATGGATCCTCCTTTGCTCAAAGGGCCTCTTCACCCTAGGCGGGAGGTGTTATCCGCGAATGGCCCCAGGATTAACCCGGTATGAAGCGCTCGCACAAGCAAGAGATTCATCTCTCCGCAACATCCGCGACAGCTCCGGTTAAGCCCCGCGCGGGATAACGGAGATACGTGTCCTCGGCACGCGTGATGAAGGGAGGCCCCCCATGAGCTCCATGAGAAACCTCGCGAGCAACCTCACCCCCCAGCGGATCGTGATCGCGGCCTGCTGCGGTCTGCTCGCCACCGGCGCCCTCTATGCAACCCAGCAGCAGCCGCCGGAGGGCAATGCGAGGATGGAGCCCGCGACCTTGATCCTTCCTGCCATTGCCGCCCCGACGGCAGCCTCGCAGAACGTGGCGGGACCCGAGACTTTGGCGGCCGCGCCGCGAAACGTGCGCCGCGTGGTGGTCACGCATGACCGCCCCGGGCAGATCGTCTTCTCGTGGGACGGGCCGGATTTGAAGGTCGAGATCATCGATGCCGCGCAGCCTTCCAAAGGAGCGTCCGCCTTATGATGCTTCGTACCTTGCTGGTTTCTACTTCCCAGGCGCCCGCAGAGGACGCCGCGTGGACGGTCGTCGGCGCCCAGGTGCGCGCCAATCCGGCGTTCTCGCTGATTGGCGAAGCGGTCGGAGAGGAAGCCATCGGCTTTGCCTCGCTCAGCCGTCCCGATCTCTTGATCGTGGCCTGGAGCGACGCCGCAAGCTCCGTGATGGCGGGGCTGCGCGCCGCGACTCCCGAGGCCCGCATGCTCGTGATGGAGGCCCCCGAGGGCGTGGACGGCGCGACCGGCCACGCCGACCTCGCGGCGGCGCTCGAGCGCATCGCCGCGGAGTCGTCTCGCAAACCTCCCGAGCGCCCGCGCAAGGGGAAGCTGATCGTCGTCTACGGCCCCAAGGGAGGCTCCGGACGCTCGCAGCTCGCGACCAACCTCGCGATCGCCCTCTCGCGCGGCACGTCCCGCGAAACCATCCTCTTCGATGCCGCCTTCGAGCACGGCGAGCAGGATCTCTTCCTGAACCTTCCCCCGCACGGGCTCGCCGGTGTGACGGCCCCGCACCACCTGGACGCGGCCCTGGTCTCGCATCCGACCGGTGTGAAGCTGCTGGCGGCCAAGTCCTCGGACGGACCACTCGCCTCCGATCGCCTCGGGCAACTGCTGGGCTGGTTGTCGCAGCGCGACGCCTGGATCGTGGCGGATACCCATCCGACTCTTCAAGACGTCAATGGACTTCTCTTGCGCGAGGCCGACAAGGTCTTCGTGCCCATGAACCTGGATCTCAGCCATCTGCGGGCCCTGCAACGCGAGCTCGCCTCTTGCCGCGAGAAGGGCATCGACACCTCCCGCTTCGAGTTCGTGGCCTGGAGCGAACGCTCCGATGTGTCTCGCGAGGATGCCGCCCGCACGCTCAAACGCCCCGTCGACTGGAGCCTGCCTTACGATCCGGGACGGGTCCGCGCCGCCATCAACCAGGGCATCCCCATTCTCCAGTCGGATCCCCGCGGCGCCCTGGCGCGGGAGCTGTCCCGCATGGTCGCCGTCATGGGGGAGTCCCGGCAGACCATGGCCCTCGTGACCCTGCAAACGCAGCCCTGGCATGGCTTGCTCAACTGGTTGCGCCGGGGACCTGCCCCCAACGGCTTTGGGGTCTAGCGGGGGAAGACGATGACGTATCTGCTGTTATTCGTGGCCGTGACCGCTGCGGTCCTGGGCACCTTCGCCCTGCTGCCGGCACGCTCGCATGCCGAGGTGCGTACGCGCCTCGGCCGACTCGAAACCGTCGGGGGCGCGCTCGTTCCCGTCGAGGAGCCCCGCAAGCGTCCGCGCAAGTCGCGCGCGCGCAAACGGAGGCTTCACGTTCCCCGTGCAGCTCGCCTGGCCCTCATGGCGGCGATCCTGCTGATTCCCGCGGCCCTCACCTGGGGAGCGATTCAAGGCGTCGTCGTCCTTTCGGGCTTCGTGCTCGTCCTGGGTGTCGGCGACCTGCTCGTGAAAGGTCTGACCATGCGAATGGTAAGGCGCCAGCTTCCGGCGGCGCTCCGGATCATGGCCGAGCGCCTCCGGGCGACCAACTCCTTTTACACGGCCCTCGAGGCCGTCGAGCGCTCCGGCATGCAGCCGGTCGCGGCCCAGTTCGGCAAGGTCCGGCAGGACGTGGCGCGAGGTATTCCCGAGGAACAGGCGCTCGAGCGCTTCGCTGCGAGGATTCCCATCCTGGAATCCGAGATCCTCGCCAAGGCGATCGCCTATCACCCACAGAAGGGCCAGCGCCTCGCCGCGGCCCTCGACCGCATCGCCGAGCTGCTGGATGGCCGGCGTCGGCTGATCGGCGTCCTCGACGGCGCCTGGGGAGGGGGCTAGCATGGCGATGATCGTTGGCTTTAGCCTCCTGGGCACGCTCGTCGTCCTGATGATGCTGAGGGCGGGAGCGCTTCGCAAGAAACGGGCCGTCGCCCGCCGCCTCGACATGCTAGGCCAGGTGGACGGTTGGGAGGTCCCGAGCGGCTTTTCGGGAGCCTCGGGCTGGCTATTAGACGCCATGAAGGCGCTCGGGTCCTCAAAGGCCCCCAGCCCCGTGATGGCCGGAATCGTGCTCGCCTCGGGCATCTTCGGGGTGACCTACGCCGGCTGGATCGCCGATCGATCGGGCGCACTCTGGGGATTGGTCGGAGGTACCGCTCTCGCCTCGCTGGCATGGCTCGTCGGCGGCTCGGTCCTCGAGCGTGCAGCGCGCCGCCGGCGAGACCGGATCTCTCGGGCCCTGCCCGACTGGGTCGACACGGTCGCATGTTACTTGTTGGTGGGCATGCCGTTCGAATCGGCCGTCGGCATGGCGATTCGCGCCAGGCTGCGCGCGGGTCGCGAGCTCAAGGACGAGTGGTTCCGCTTTCTTCAGGACACCCGCCTCGGCAGTAGCCGCAACGAAGCGCTGGTCTCCCTGGCCCGCCGCTGCGACTCCGAGGAGATGCACCGGGTCATCGGTGCGGTCATGGCAGCGGCGGACGACCGCGAGGCCCTGGCCCGAAACCTGCATGCCTGCGCCCTCGAGTTGCAGGCCGGAGCCCTCGTCCAGAAGCGTTCTCGCGATGGCTGGCGCTTGCTGGCGGTGCTGGCGACGGGAATCGGCATGGTCGTCGCCATCGGGGTGCTCTGAAGGGAGCGCACGCGGAGAGTCTTGTGTTTAGGCGGCTGCGGGGCTAAGATCGAAGCGTGGCGAAGGGAATTTCGTCCGCCCACGCGCTCAGCCAGGAGGTCCCCATGAACCCGTCGAATGAACCCGTGCGCCGCCTTTATCGCTCGGTGGGCGATCGCATGATCGCAGGCATCGCCGCGGGACTGGCCGAGTACCTCAAGGTGGATGCCGTCTGGATTCGCCTCGCCTTCGTCGCCATGACCCTGTTCTCAAGCGGGCTCTTCCTCTTGGTCTACCTCGCGGCGTGGGTGCTCGTTCCCGAGAATCCCAGCTCGCCTGGGACCGCGTCGAAGCCCCTGGGCCGCCTTCACCGCTCCTCGAAGGACCGCATGGTCGCCGGCGTCTGTGGCGGGCTGGCGGAGACCTTCAAGGTGGATGCGGCGCTGGTGAGGTTGGCGGCAGTGGCCGCCGTGGTCTTCACCTGGGGAGCCGCCCTCCTAGCCTACCTGATCGCCTGGGTGGTCATGCCGCTCGACACCGCCGCCCCCCTGATCCTGCCTCCGGGAGAAACCGATGCCGAATCCATCGACCCGTCGTCTCGTCCGATCGAGAAACCATAAGCTCCTCGCCGGGGTCTGCGGGGGGCTTGCGGCCCGATTTGGCATCTCGCCCACGGTCGCGCGCGTCTTCTGGCTCTTGTTGAGCCTGCTGCCGGGTCCGCTCTGGGTGCTCTACGTGATCCTCTGGATCGTGCTTCCGCAAGAAAACACCTGAGCGGACGCTAGCCTCCGACCGACTGAATCAGGGTCTTGAGCCGCTTTTGAATCTCGGCGTCCTTCGTCAGGCTCATGGCCTTGGTCCAGTGCGCCTTCGCATCGGCGTTGTTTCCCGACGCTCGGTAGACGATGCCCAGGTTCATGTGGGCGTTGAGGTGCTCGGGAGCGTCGTGAAGGGCGCGGTGATACTCGTTGATGGCGTCCTTGGCCTTCCCCTGGTAAAAGAGCGCCGTGCCCATGTCAACCCGGACATCCGGGTTCGCCGGGGTGAGCGCGAGGGCCTTGGCGTAGGTCTCGGCGGCCTTCGGGAAGTCTCCGGCATCAAAAAGGGCGTTGCCCAAGGCGATGATGCCGGCTGCGTTGTTCGGGTTGGCCTCAGCGGCGGTTTCCAGCGCCTTGATCCGCTCGGCGGCCTCGTCCGAGTGGGATGCGTGGTTATGGCCCGCATGCGGGTCGGCCGGCGACTCGAAGAGCACGGCCAGAGGCCCCAGCGACGAGAGCACCAGACCCGCGGCGAGGATGCCGACCCCGATGCCCACGATGGCCGAGCGTTTCCGCTTGGGGATGAAATCCGGATCAGAATTGGGGACGTGACGGGTTTTGCGGGCCATGCTTTCCTCCTTGAGACCTTTTGCGCCTCATGCTACGCGTTGAAGCCCCTGGACGCAAGCGGCGCCCGAGTTGTGGCGCCGGACAAGGCCCTGAAGGCGCGGATTCCTCCTGGCGTCTGTTAGAATGGAAGGGCTCGCCCGTCTTCTATTAGGGAGTCGTGATGTCGTCCACCGAAACCCAGTTGCTGACCCAGAACCTCAAGCGCTCGCTCACGTCCCTGCTCATCTGGGGCGTCCTTTACGGGGGCTTGCTCCTGCTCTTGCTCATGATGCGTCCCCAGTCCTTCCCGGGTGACGACGCGCTCTTGATCCCGTCTCTCATCGGTGCCTTCGTGCTGACCGCCATCGGCCTCGTCGCCGGAGGCATTCTCTGGAAGAAGACCTCCCGCGAAGCCCTCAAGGATGTGCCGGCGCGGAAGTTCGGCGCCAAGGAGCGCGATCCCGGCCTCACGCCGCGCGCCCAGCTCTTGCGCAAGCGGATTATTCTGACGGCCACGTGCTTTGAGATTCCCGCCTTCATCGGCTTCGCCCTCCCGCTCATGGGCGGCCGGGACCTCCTCTGGGTGGGTATGGCCCTCATCGCGGGCAGCGTGGCGGTCGTCTTCTGGCTCTCCAAGCAAGTGCCCGAGCGGGTTCGCGAGGCCCTGAGCTAAATGCTCAAGTTCCTCCACCTCGGGGATATCCACCTCGGTAACAACCAATACCAGAACGACGATCGGATGCGCGACTTCTTCTACGCGCTCCACGCGGTCATCCGCCGCTACGCGATCGCCGAGAAGGTGGATTTCGTCCTGGTGGCGGGAGATCTCTTCGACCGCCGGAACATCGAGCCGCGCGTCCTCACCCAGGCCACGCTCATCTTCAAAGAGCTGCGGGATGCCGGCATTCCCGTCTACGCCATCGAAGGCAACCATGACCGCTCGGGTCCCCATGACGGCGTGAGCTGGCTGCGCTACCTCTCCGACTGGGACTGGTTCCACCTGCTCGAGCCCGAGCACGACGAGGACGGCCGCATGACGCTTCAGCCATGGGACGGGCGGCGCGGCGGCTACATCGAGCATGGCGGCGTCCGGATCATCGGCTCCAAGTGGTACGGCTCCAGCACGGCCTCGGTGATCGGGCCCTTGTCCGAGGCGATCGCCGCCTTGCCTCCCTGCCCCGCGCAGATCCTGCTCTTCCACGCGGGCCTCGAAGGCTACATCGACTCGTACTCGGGCGGCCTCAGCCATCACCAGATGCTCCCCCTCAAGGAGGCCGGCATCACCTACCTCGCCCTGGGCCATATCCACAAGCGCTACGAGGAAGGCGGCTGGATCTACAACCCCGGCTCCACCGAGTCCTGCAACGTGGCCGAGTTCGCCGAGGAGCGCGGAGCTTACCTGGTGGAAGTCGACCCTGAAACCGGCGCCCACCAGGCTCGCCATATCCACCATTCCAAGTTCGGCGCACAGCGGCCGTTCCAGCGCTTGCGCTTCGATGTGACGCCTCATTCGACGCCTGAGGCGGTCCTCGCGGCCCTCGACGGGGAGCTTGCCGCCAGCCGCGAGGCCTTCGACGATCGCCCGGTCGTCGAGCTGACCCTCACCGGCGTTCTAGGCTTCAAGCGCCACGAGCTCGAATTGCCTCGCGTGGAGGCACTCGTGCATAAGCATCTCGAGCCCCTTCTGGCGCGAATCCGCTATGATGCCGTCCCTGCCGAGTATGCCGTGGCTCCGGGCGTGTCGGTCGGGACCGACCGCAAGCAACTCGAACGCGAGATCATGCGCGACCTCGTCTCGCGCGATGCCCGTTACGGCCCCGAGGCCGAGCGCTTCTCGCAGATCCTGATCTCGCTGAAGAGCCGGGCGCTCGCCGGGGACCCCGCCGCGGATATCGCGGAGTTCGTGGCCCAGTCGTTCGCGCAACCGTCCGCCGCCCCGGTCGTGGAGGCCTAGATGCACATCGTCTCGGTTGAACTCGAAGACATCAAGCGCTACGAGAAGGCCTCTTACACCTTCGCCCTGGGCACCAACGCCATCTCGGGCCCCAATGGCGCCGGCAAGTCGACCATCCTCGAGGCCATCGGCTACGCCCTCTTCGACACGCTTCCCTACAAGAAGGAAGACTTCCTGAGGAAGGGCGCGAAGACCGGCACGGTCCGGGTCACCTTCGAGTCCAGCCTGGACGGCCGCTCGTACACCATCGTGCGAAACACCCGCGCGACCTACTACGTCTACGATCCCCAGACCAAGACCAAGCTCGCTGAACAAAAGGCGGACGTGCTCTCCTGGCTGCGCTTACACCTGGGGGTCGAGCCCGATACCGACCTCGAAGAACTCTTCCGGACCGCCATCGGCGTCCCGCAGGGCACGTTCACGGCCATCTTCGCCGAGACGGCCGTGCGTCGCAAAGCCGTCTTCGACCGGGTCTTGAGGGTCGAAGAGTACCGCAAGTCCTCCGATGCGCTCAAGGATACCTATGCCCACCTCAACGCCCAGGTGACCGAGGTGGACATGAAGCTGGCGGGATTCCACGGACAGCTCCTGCGACTTCCCGAGCTGGAACGCCAGCGCGAGCAGCTGGCCTTGCAACTCGGCGACGCGACGCGCAAGCTTCAAGGCAGCAAGAACGAGCACGCGCTCTGGAAGTCCCGGCTCGCCGAGACCGACGCCATGCTGGAGCGGATGCAAGCCGAGGAGAACCGCCTCAAGCTCGTGACGGCGCAACACGAGGCCTCCTCCAAGGAAGTGGAGACGCTTGCCGCCCGGGTGGAGGAAGCGCGTAAGGCCAGCGAGGAAGCCGCCAAGGCTGCTCCGGATCATCAGGCCTTCCAGGAGGCGGAAGCCGCCTTGAAGTGCCTCTCCGAGGACCGTGCCAAGCGCGACGCGATCACGGGCCGCCAGGCCGAGGCCATGCGCGAGCATGCCGCGTTGAGCGCCGAGATCCAGTCCCTGGAGGCCCAGCTAAAGCTCTTGGATGCCGAGCGCCAGGAGTTCGAGACGCTGAGCCCGAAAGTTGCCGAACAAGAGGCCCTGGAGCGCGAGCTTCGCGAGCTGGAGCGCCAGGCCAATGAAGCCGCCGAGCTGGAAACCGCTCTGGGGCGGCTCGAATCGGAAATCGCCACCCGCCGGGAGCAACTCGCGTCGCTCGACCAGGAGCTCGCGGCCCTGGAGGCCCTGCGGCCCGAGGCGGAACGCGTCGGGGCGATCGCGTCCGACCTCGACGCCGCGACCAAGCGCCAAAGCGAGGTTCAAGAGATCCTTCAGGCCCAGAAAGAGGGCGAGCAGCGGCTCGCCATGCTTCGCGAAAGCCTCGCCAAGGATCAAAAGCAACATGACGAGGTTGCCCAGCTCATCGCCAAGAAGGCGCAGCAAAAGGAGCTGGCGGCTCAAGAACCCGAGATTCGCGAGAAGGGCCAGGCGCTGAGCGATCAGGTCGCTAGGCTCGAAGGGGCCTTGGAGCGGGACCGCAAGGCGCAAGCCGACTTCAAGGGCAATGCGTGTCCGATTCTCGGCGTGAGCTGCCCCGTGCTCGAAGGCCAGAGCGCCGAGGAGTACTTCGCGGCTCAGGTGGCCGAGCGCGAGCGGGAGATCACCGAGCTCAAGCACCAGCGCGATGCCCTGCGGAAGCGCTACGCCGAGGCCAAGGCCGCTGAACGCGAGGTGGCGGGCCTGAGCGAGCTCGAACGCCAGCGCGACGCGTTCGCGGCTTCCCTGAAGGCGACTGAAGTCCAGGTTCGAGAAGTCGAGATGAAGCGGCAGGTTCGGCTGGAGCCATCCGAACTCGACAAGGCTTCGGCCGAGGTCAAGCGCCTGGCCGAATCGCTGTCGAAGGCTCAGGCGGCGGCATTGCGACTGGAATCGCGCGAGCGGCTCGCCAAGCAAAAGGAGAGCCTGGCCGCCGAGACCGCCTCGCGCGTCGCCGAGAAGGACGCGGCGCTCAAGCGCGTGGAAGAGCTCGCGGGGGTGAAGCCGTTGCGCCTGGAGCGCGAGAAGCGGCTCGCGGACCTGGGCGACCCGCGCTCGCGTCACGGGGCGATCGCCAAGAACCTCGAACGCCGTCCCGCGCTCGAAGCCCAGCAGAGGGAGCGCCGGGCGCGAGAGGAGGAAATCCAAGAGCGCTTGAAGGGCCTCTTGGAAGAGCTCGCCCCTTACGCGGATCTCGATGCGCGCTGGACGCGTGAGACGAAGGCCAAGGAGCAGGCCGAGCCGGGGTACCGGAGTTTCCTCACGCTTTCGGCCAAGGCCGGTGAGCTACCGGCCCGCGAGGCGAGCCTCGCCGAAGCCCAAACCCGTCTAGACGCGTTGATCGACGAGCTGAAGAAGGTCAACCGAGAACTCGACGCGGCACGGCTCGCGTATCGCCAGGAAGACCACCAGGCTCTCAAGGCGCGGGTGGAGGCGCATGCCGCGGAGGTCATCCGCATCGAGCAGAACGTGCTATTCCTGGAAACCCAGACGGCGACCACCGAGAAGGAAATCGCCGAGCTGAGGCGGATCCAGGTCGAACTCGCGGAGACCCTTCAAGAGCGGGAGCGCCTCGCGGGCCTCGCGGCCTTCGTCGAGTTCGCGCGCCTGACCCTCAAGGAGGCGGGCCCGTTCATCACCGAGGCGTACTTGCTGAACATCTCCCTGGAGGCCGACCGCCTCTTCCGCGATATCACCGGCAACCATCACGTTCATCTGCGCTGGAACTCCGACTACGAGATCCTGCTCGAGGAGGACGGCCGCGAGCGTCCCTTCGCCAGCCTTTCCGGGGGCGAGCAGATGGCCGCGGCCCTATCGGTGCGCCTCGCGCTCTTGAAGGAGATGTCGGCGATCGACATCGCCTTCTTCGACGAGCCGACCACCAACATGGACGAGAACCGCCGCCAGAACCTTGCCTTCTCCATCGGAGAACTCAAGGGCTTCACCCAGCTCGTGGTCATCTCCCACGATGATACCTTCGAGCAATGGACCGACCATGTGGTCCGCGTCGGGGGCGTTTTAACGCAAAGTTAAATCCGGTTTCGTGAGCCCTTTACCGTTTAACGGCTTCTGAACGGGGACAAGCGTCTTGTATCCCGTGAAAGGAGACCCGGTATGGCCAACGCGATCAACTCTCCCGCCCTGACTTCGCTGGCGCGCTATGCGGTTCCCAGCTATGCGTCGGAGCTGAAACCCGCGGTCAAGGACCTTTCGGCCCAGAACATGGGAGCCCAGGGCTTGATGGGGGATACGTTGCACCTCGGCGGCAAGTTCGCGAACCACGTCTACCAAGCCTCTGCGCATACGCATGTGGCCCGGGCGGCGCTGAGCACGGGCATCAAGTCTTTCGGATCGGTCTTGGGCAAGGCGTCGGGGTTGTCGGGGCTGATCTCGGCGGCGATGTCGGCCGTGACGCACGGGTTCAAGGTGGCCAAGGGCGAAGAGACCATGAGCCGCGCCGCGAAGATGGTCGCCATCGATACGGCGGGCGGCGCGGCGGGCGGCGCGGGAGCGGCCCTGTTGAGCGGCGTGACCGCGGCGGCCCTGGGCGCGCTCGGTCTTGCGGGATGGCCCCTGACGCTGGCGGGAGCCATCGCGGGATTCGTCGGCTTCTCGTGGGGAGATAACTTCGTCCGTTCGAAGGTCTTCGGTTACCTGGACTTCCTGCGCGACAAGAAGGACGGCAAGGTCAGCTGACGGAGCGCTCCGCGATCTGAGCGTCCAGCAGCGATTCGAAGCAGCGGACGACTTCCGGATCGAAGACCGTGCCGGCACCCTCGCGAATGATCTCCCGGGCAGACATCAGGTCCGCCTGGGAGTCTTTCAGGTGCGTGAGGAAGTGGTCGATGACGGCCAGCACCCGGGAGACGAGCGGGATGGCCGCGCCCCGGATGCCGTAGGGGAAGCCCGAGCCGTCCCAGTGCTCGTGGTGGTAGAGGATGGCGTCCGCCACGGTGCCCATCCCCGCAATCTGCTCGACAATCTGCTTGGAAAGCTGGGGATGTCCCTTCACGAGGGCCAGTTCCTTCTCGTCGAGGTCCTCGCGCTTGGTGAGTGCCTCGGCGGGCAGCGCGATCTTGCCGATATGCAGCAGCGACGCTGCCAGGACCATGTCGCGGCGCTGGTTCGCCGAAAGACCGACCCGGCAGCCGAGTTCGTAGGCCATTTCGGCAAGATCCTCGGCGTAGGTCGAACGGGCCTGATCCGTGAGGGCGACCTCGGTGGCGATCTCGGCGATCGTCGTGAGGTAGGCCTGGTGGTGGGTCTTGCTCTCGGCGGCGGGAACGACCAGCTCGCCGGATTCCGCACAGACCTGGTTTCGCCCGCTGGACTTCGCCTGGTAGAGGGCCTGGTCGGCCCGGTTGATGAGCCCCGTCGGGGTATCCGACTTGCGTTGCTCGGCCACGCCGATCGAGACCGTGATGGCGGGAACTTGCTGCTTTTCTTCGGTGAGGAAGACCATGTCTCTCACGAAGCGGCGGATGCGCTCGGCCACCACCAGCGCGCCCTTGAGGTCGGTGCTGGGAAGCAGGATGGCCATCTCCTCGCCGCCGTAGCGGGCGACCCAGTCGCAGTCGCGAACCTGGCCGCGCAGGGCGTGGGCGACCCGGCGCAGGACCACGTCACCGGTCAGGTGGCCGAAGGTGTCGTTGATCTTCTTGAAGTGGTCGATGTCGACCAAGAGCAGGGTCAGGGGTGAGCCATAGCGTTTGCAGCGCGCGAACTCCAGGGCCAGCAGCTCCTTGAAGTGACCGTGGTTGTAGAGACCCGTCAGACCGTCGGTGACGGCCCGCTGGCGCGCATCCTCGTAGAGGGCGCCGAGTTCGGTCAGCTTCTTTTCTTGTTCGACGATGCGCGATTGGCCCTTGCGCTGTTCGAGCGTGAGCGCCATGAAGGGCATGAGCGCGGTGAGCACCTGCCGTTGCGCCTGGGTGAGCATGGTCTCCGAGGCGAGCACGATGGCGCCGTCGAAGCGGGATTCGTGGAAGAACGGGGCGCACCAGGCCATGCGGCCGTCCCAGTCCCCGTCGCGGGGCTCGCGCTCGGCCATGGCCTCGAGCACGATTTCCGGCACCATTTCCAGCTCGCCCTGCGGAACCATCGCTGCCACGTAGAGCTCGGTATCGAGAAGGATGAGCCCCTGCTGCAGATCGAAGTGCGCGGTCAAGATCTCCAGGATCCCCTGTGAGAGATCATCGACGAGCAGGGTCTGCTTGCGCACCTCCTCGATGGCTTGCATGAGAAGGGCCAGTTGCGTCAGGTTCGCCTCGGTCTGTGTCACGTCCGCCATGCCATTAACCCTTGGTTGAGGGATTTTCTAGGTTCTTCATACCCGTCTCTCCGGTAACCTAGCACGCGTCCGGTGCGAGCGGGACGGTAAAGGTGAAGGTCGAGCCTTGATCGATGCCGCTCGTGAGGGTGATTCGGCCGCCGTGAAGCTCAATCAGCCGCTTCGCGATGGGCAATCCCAAGCCCGTGCCGCGAATCTCGCGATCGCGCACCTGCCGAAACCGCTCAAAGACGAGCTTTTGATTCTCGGGCGAAATCCCGCAACCCGTGTCGGTGACGCTGATGGCGACCTGCGGGGCCTTGCGTCCGGTGGTCTTTTCGAGCCAGGCTTTGACGCTCACCGAGCCGCCGTGCGGGGTAAACTTGATGGCATTGGAGACGAGGTTCAAGAGCACCTGCCGGATACGGACCGCATCGGCGTGAATCAACGGAAGTGTCTCGGCGACGTCCTTTTCCCAGCGCAGGCCTTTCTCGCCGAGCAGCGGCGCGATGAGCACCTCGGTGTCGTGAACCAGTTGGGCAACGCTCATCGGCTCGCAGTGAAGGTCGAGTCGCTTGGCGTCGAGTTTCGCCAGGTCGAGCACGTCGTCGATCAGCTTGCGGATCAGGACGGCCCCGTGGGAGATCATGGAGATGTACTCTTCCTGGGGGCCGCTGAGCTCGGAGGCGAAGTCTTCGAGCAAGAGCTCGCAGGCGCCTGAGATGGCCGTGAGGGGGGTGCGCAGCTCGTGCGAAAGCGACGAGATGAATTCGGCGCGGTTGCGATCCACTTCCAGCAGCTTGCGGTTGGTGGTCTTGAGCTCGTCGAGGTGGCGTTTCTGGGTATCCTTGTAGCGCTGCTCGAAGGCATCGGCCACCAGCAGCTGGAACCTCGCGACGACCATGGGCTCGGGTGAGCGCAGGCGGAACTGCGCCTCCAGGAAGAGCCCGAGCGCGTGCTTCAGGCTCAAGCCTTCGTCCTGGAAGGCATTGACCCAGGAGTTGGCAAGCTCGTCGAGCGGGGGCTGGGGGGCCGTCAGCGAGCGGAGGATTTCCTGGGCTTCCTTGGCCAGGGCGTCATTGGCGCCCGTCGTCTGAACCCAATCCGAAAGGAGGGCGTCCATTGCTTGCGTCGAGCGTTCGGAAGGTGACGGCGACGGATCTTTGGCGGCGTCGGCAGGCTTAACCGTTCGTGTCTTGTCGCTGCTGGCCACGCACGTCCCTCGATTCAAGCTGGAAATGCCACCCCCGGGGAGAGAACATCAGGATAGCATAGCGATCAAGCGCATCGCAACGTTCCTAGTTCGGGAGGTGCCGTCAATGCCCGTGAATTGGCTGGGCGCGGAGGCGGCGATCGCCCTAGGGACGCGGATGAGCCTGCTGGTAGACCTGACGAAGACGCTCTTGACTGACGTGCGTGTAAATCTGCGTGGTCGAGAGGCTGGCGTGACCGAGAAGTTCCTGGACCACGCGAAGGTCGGCCCCGCCTTCGAGGAGGTGCGTGGCGAAGGTATGCCGTAGGGTATGGGGCGAGATGGGCTTGGCGATGCCGGCACGGCGGGCATGGGCCTTGAGCATGCGGTCGATGGAGCGCGCGCTGAGGGGCTTGCCGCTGCGGTTGAGGAAGAGCCTCTCGGTGCTCGACGGACGAAGCAGCGGGCGGCCCTCGTCGAGGTACCGACGAAGGTGTCGCATGGCTTCCTCGCTCATCAGGACCATGCGCTCCTTGCTGCCTTTGCCGACGACGCGAATCTCGGCCTCTTCCCAGTTGATTTGACGGACGGTCAGGTCGGCGATCTCGCTGACGCGCATCCCGGTGGCGTAGAGCAACTCGAGGAGGGCGCGGTCGCGCAGGCCGCGCGGGCTCTCGTCAGGAGCGGCCAGCAAGCGAATGAGCTCTTCCCAGTCGAGGAAGCTCGGGAGCTTGCGGCTGAGCTTGGGGCTTTGCAGGCCGACGGTCGGGTTGCCGGCGATCATGCGCTCGCGGGCGAGGAAGCGAAAATACGTGCGAAGGGTGGCCATCCTTCGCGCGATGGTCGAGCGCTCGTAGCCTTCTTGCTTGAGATGGCCCAGGTAGCGCCGTAGCAGGCGGTAATCGACCTTGTCCAGCGGGTGATCCGCCAGGAAGGCGTGAAAGAAGTCGAGATCCTGGCGGTAGGCGCGAATCGAGTGCGGGGAGAGGTTGCGCTCGATTTCCAAGTAAAGGCTGAAGGCCTCCTTGGGGTGCATCAGTTCCGTTCCACGCTCGAGAAGGAAAGCTGCGTGACCCCGGGACGCACCGGCACGACGTGGCAGCGGCGGCAGCGGGGCTCGTACTTGTCGTGGGCCCCCACCATGATCACGGGGTCGTCCCATTCGGCCGGCTGGCCGTTGATCAGGCGTTGAGAGCGCGTGGCGGGCGCGTTGCACTGGACGCAGATGGCCGTGAGCTTCTCGACCTGTTCGGCCAGGGCCAGGAGGCGCGGCATGATGCCGAAGGGCTCTCCACGGAAGTCCATGTCGAGGCCCGAGCAGATCACGCGCTTGCCGGCATTCGCGAGAGCCTGGATCACCTCGACGACCGCGTCGTCGAAGAACTGGACCTCGTCGATGGCGACCACCTCGGTGGCCTCGTCCGTGAGGCGCCAGACTTCGTCGGAACCGTTGGCCCGCACGGCGCGGTAGCGGGTTCCCGAGTGGCTGCTGACGTCTTCGGGCGAATAGCGGATGTCGATGATGGGCTTGAAGACCTGGACGCGCTGGCGCGCGATTTCAGCTCGCTTGATACGGCGAATCAGCTCTTCGGTCTTGCCGCAGTACATCGACCCACAGATGACCTCGATCCAGCCCTGGGGGGAAGTCGATGCGTAGAATCCCGCTCTCACTCTCTGCTTCCTTGTTAGACGACCAGGCAAAGCGATCCCCAGAATACCATTCCCTGCCCGCCTGAAACCACCGGGTCGACAAAAGTTTACCTGCTTGCCTGCGGGGGGATCGGCTCGCTGAGCCGATTTGTTCCATTTTGTGATATTAATACGTACTTGTGTATATTTAGCATGACACGCTGTCGCTCGAAAGGAGGAGGCCGCATGGGACTGCTCGAATCCGTGCTGGGAACGACCCTTCTTGCCGCCGTCGGGGCTGTCGGGATCCGGGCGATCGCCCCCCGTCCCTTGCCCCTTCCCACCGATCCTCATGATTCCGAAGCCTTGCGGCTAGCAAAGAAGCGCTTCATCGCCGAGATGAATCATCGGATCTTCCACGAGCCTCAGGTCGCCACGCAGCTCCAGACCCTTCGCGACATGGTGGTGGGGTGGTACGAGATGAAGGGCCCCGTGATCGGGGTGCGCTTCGTGGCCCGGGCATGTTGCGAATCCTGTTATCAACTGGACGGCCAGCAGATCAGCTTGCTCGACGTCCGCCACATGGTGCGCCACGTGCCCCCGGTGCATCGGGAGCGCGGGGCCAGAGGGGATTGCACCTGCACGCTCATGCCGATCACGGTGGGGCGTGGCAGCCATGCGCATACAAAAGGAGCGGTCCGGTCATCCCGGCCGCTCCTCAGGTGAGGGGGAGTTAGACGGTGGCGAGCTCGCTGGCCATGGTGGTTTCAAGGTCGGCGAGCGCCCGCTGGGCTTGCATCTCATGCCGCTTGACCTTGTCGCGGATCTTCTCCGGCCAAGGCTCGATGATGCCCCAATTGGAGTTCATCGGCTGGAAATGCTTGACCTCGGCATGCGAGACGTAGTGAAGCAGCGAGCCCAGCATGGTCGTCCGCGGCAGGATCAGGGGATCCTGGCCGCGCATGATCCGCGCGAGGTTGATGCCGGCCATCAAGCCGGCGGCCGTGGACTCGGTGTAGCCTTCCACTCCGATCAGCTGGCCCGCGAGGAACCAGTTGGGGAACTCGCGCCACTGCAAGGAGGCGTTGAGGAAGGCCGGGGATGCCAGGTAGGTGTTGCGGTGCATGACGCCCAGTCGGACGAACTCGGCATTCTCCATGCCGGGGATCATCTGGAAGACGCGCTTTTGCTCGCCCCACTTGAGTTGGGTCTGGAAGCCGACCATGTTGTAGAGGTCGCCGGCGACGTTGTCCTGCCGGAGCTGAAGCACGGCGTAAGGGCGGCGGCCGGTCCGCGGATCGGTCAGGCCCACCGGCTTCATGGGACCGAAGCGCAGGGTGTCGATGCCGCGCCGGGCAATGACTTCAGCGGGCAGGCAGCCCTCGAAGAACTTCGTCTCCTCGTCGCCCAGGTGCAGGACGGCGCCTTCGGCCTGGGTCAGCGCGTTCCAGAAGGCCTCGTACTCCTCCTTGGTGAAGGGGCAGTTGAGGTACTCGCCTTCGCCCTTGTCGTAGCGCGCCTGCCGGAAGATCTTGTCCATGTCCAGGCTTTCGAGCGTCACGATGGGTGCGGCGGCGTCGTAGAAGTGCAGGTGCTCGGCACCCGTGCGCCGGCGCAACTCCTCGGAGAGGGCTTCCGAGGTCAGGGGCCCCGTGGCGATGATCGTGAACTCGTCCTCCGCAAGGGCATGGTGCTCCTCGCGGTGGATCGTGATCTTGGGGTGCTGGGAGATCTTCTCGGTGACGAAGGCCGCGAAGCGATCGCGATCGACCGCTAGCGCGCCGCCGGCCGGCACCTGTGCATGATCGGCCGCTTGCAGGATCAGCGAGCCGAGCTTGCGCATCTCGGCCTTGATCAAGCCCGAGGCGTTGCCCATGCCGAAGGATCCCAGCGAGTTGGAGCAGACCAATTCCGCCAGGCGATCCGTGTGATGGGCCTTGGTGTTGACTTGCGGACGCATCTCGTAGAGATCGACGTCGATGCCCCGCTGGGCGAGCTGCCAGGCCGCTTCCGACCCGGCGAGCCCGCCTCCGATGACCTTGGCTCGCATCTTAGGCCTCCTTCGCGGCGTCCGCGCCGGCGTCGCCTTCCGCGCCTTCCTCGGAGCCAGCCTTGGCGGTGGCCTTCTTGGGAAGGTTCTGGATGTTCTTGCAGTCGGCGTTGGTGCACAAGAGGAAGCTGCGACCCGCCTTGGAGCGCTTGATCACCATGTAGGTGGAGCACTTCACGCAATGGGTGTCCGTGGGCTGATCCCACGAGGTGAACGAGCACTCGGGGTACTTCGAGCAGCCGTAGAACGTCTTGCCCGTCCGGGTGCGCTTGATGATGATGTCGCCCTCGCAACCCGGCGTCTTGCAGGCCACTCCCACCTTCTTGATGATGGGCTTGGTGGTCTTGCACTCGGGGTACTTCGAGCAAGCCATGAACTCGCCGAAGCGGCCCGACTTGATCAGCATCTCGGCTCCGCAGGTCTCGCAGTTCTCGCCCGAGGGGATGGCCACGGGCTTCATCTCCTTGGCGGCGACCTTGAGGGTCTGCTGGAAGGGCTCGTAGAAGTTCGAGATGATCAGCTGCCACTCGCGCTCGCCGGTTTCGACCGAGTCGAGCTTGTCCTCCATGTCGGCGGTGAAGTTCACGTCGACGATGTCGGGGAAGTGCTGGACCAGCTGCTCGTTGACCTGCATGCCCAGCTCGGTGGGCTTGAGGGCGCGTCCGTCCTTCTCGACGTAGCCGCGGTCCTGGATGGTGGCGATGGTCGGGGCGTAGGTCGAGGGGCGACCGATGCCCTTCTCTTCGAGCGTCCGGACCAGGGTGGCTTCGGTGAAGCGCGGGGGCGGCTGGGTGAAGTGCTGCTTGGGATTCAGCGCCTTCAGCTTGAGCTTGTCGCCTTCCTTGAGGTCAGGCAGCTTGGAAGGCTTCTTCTCGGCGGCCTCGTCGTCCTCTTCGGGGGTCTCCATGTAGACGGCCTGGTAGCCGGGGAAGACCACCTTGGTGTCGGAGGCCCGGAAGACGCCGTCTCCGGCCGTGATGTCCACGGAGGTCACGGCCAGGGTTGCGTTGGCCATCTGGCTCGCGGCGAAGCGCTCCCAGATCACCCGGTAGAGCTTGAACTGATCCGGGGTGAGGTGGGACTTGACCGACTCGGGCGTGCGGATGATGGAGGTCGGGCGGATGGCTTCGTGAGCTTCCTGCGCGCCCTTCTTGGAGGCGTACTGGCGGCGCGACGGGGGCAGGTACTGCTTGCCGTAGCGCTCGGCGATGTACTGGCTGGCTTCTTCCCAGGCTTCGTCGGCGATGCGGACCGAGTCGGTACGCATGTAGGTGATGAGACCGACGGGGCCCTCGGAGCCGAGCTCGATGCCTTCGTAGAGCTGCTGAGCAAGGGTCATCGTGCGCTTGACGGTGAAGCCGTAACGGCGGGAGGCTTCCTGCTGAAGCGTGGAGGTGATGAAGGGAGCCGACGGCTGGCGCTTCTGCTCCTTGGTGGCGACCTTCGTGACGAGGTACTCGACGCCCGAGAGCGCGGAGACGATGGCGTCGGATTCGGCTTGCGAGCCGATGTCGGGCTTCTTGCCCTTCCAGCGGGCGAGCTCGGCGGGGAAGGCCGTCTTGGCGGCGCCCTTCAAGAGCTCGGCGGTCAGCGACCAGTATTCCTTGGGTTGGAACTTGCGAATTTCGTCCTCGCGGTCGCAGATCAATCGGACGGCCACCGATTGCACGCGGCCGGCCGAAAGGCCGCGGCGGACCTTCTGCCAAAGCAGGGGCGAGATCTTGTAGCCCACGAGGCGATCCAGGACGCGGCGCGCCTGCTGGGCGTTGACGCGCGGCTGGTCGATGTCGCGGGGATGCTGGATGGCCCTGAGGATGGCGTCCTTGGTGATCTCGTTGAACTCGATCCGGCGCAGGGGCTTGGAGACGTCCTCGAGGATGTTGGCGAGGTGCCAGGCGATCGCCTCTCCTTCGCGGTCCGGGTCAGGAGCGAGGTAGATATCCTTGGCTTCCATGGCGGCTTCACGCAGCTCGTTGACGACCTTGGCCTTCTCGGCCAGCACCTCGTACTGCGGCTGGAAGTTATGCTTCACGTCCACGCCGAGGCCCTTCTTGGGAAGGTCTCTAACGTGGCCCGCTGAGGCTTTCACGAAAAAGTCCTTGCCCAGTATCTTACCGATCGTCTTGGCCTTGGCGGGGCTTTCTACGATCACCAGCGATTTGGCTGCCATAAGCACCTCATTGAAATTAGGCCCGCGGCATGGGCTCCCCGATTCGCCGCGGCGCAGCGCCACGTCATGCGTGACGGATGTAAGTGTTCCCGGGGAGCTGTACGACAAAGGCCTTCAATTCTAGCACCAGGAGGAGTCCGGTGACTACCGCCGTCGGAAGCCCCGTCACCGCCGCGATTCGATCCGCATGGAGCGGGTCGTTGCCAATGGCCCTCAGAATTCGGGCTTCGTCGGCGGGAAGGTCAACGGGCAACTGCTTCTGCGCCAGTCGCGGCATCGGGCCTCCGGGGAGGGATGCCGCGATTTCGGCGGGGAGTTCGCTGAGGATATCGTCGACTCCGGTCACCAGCTTCGCCCCCTGGCTGAGCAGCCGGAGCGTCCCTTCGCTCTGGCGTTGGTCGATCGGGCCCGGCACGGCCATGACCTCGCGGCCTTGCTCCAAAGCGAGATCCGCGGTGATCAGCGCGCCCGAGCGCAGGGGCGCCTCGATCACGACGGTGGCAAGGCACATGCCGCTCACGATCCGGTTGCGCGCCGGAAACTGTCCCGAGGCGGGGGGTGTTTCGGGCGGGTATTCGCTCAAAATCGCGCCTCCACGCTGGACGATCGAGTCGGCCAAGCGGCGATTTCGCGAGGGCCCCACGTGATCGAGGCCGGAGCCCAGCACCGCGGCGGTGAGGCCGCCTTCGAGGGCGCCCGCATGGGCTGCCGCGTCGATCCCGAGGGCGAGCCCGCTCACCACCGTGATGCCGCGCTCGGCGAGCTCCAGGCCCAGCCGTCGTGCAATCCGCAAGCCGTAGGCGGTCGCCGAACGGGTCCCGACCAAGGCGACCATGGGGCCCGTGAGGTCGAGCGTGCCATGGGCGAAAAGCAACGCGGGCGGATCGGAGATCTCGCCCAGCAAGGGAGGATAGGTCGGATCGCCGAGCAAGTGTAGGCCCAGCCCGCGCGCAGCGTAGGCCGCCAGGTCCCGGCGGGCCTTTCGCAGCGACTCCGGGGCTCGGCGCGTGGCGTCGAGTTCGGCGGCGGTTCTGGCGCCGAGCTCGGGCATGGTTCGCAAATCGTCCCAGGGCGCGTGCCACGCGGCGCTCAGCGAGCCGAAGCGCTCGCGCAACCGGGTGAGGCGCCGCGACCCGATCCCGGGAACCCGTATCAGGGCTAGTGCGTAGGGGGATTCGTCGTTCATGGGGCCCTCCGATTTCGACGCCGTCGAGCATGATCTGACATGAAAGCGATCAGGCGTCAATCCGTCGCGGGCGGGAGGGGAGTTCAGAGAAAACTCTAGACGACGGAGGGGCAATCGAATTACCATAATTCTGGTGTAAGGAGATACCCATGCAAAAGCTGGTTCACGGCATCCACCAATTCCAATCCAATGTCGTTCCGTCGCATCGCGAGTTCTTCAAGCGGCTGGCCGACGGACAGCGCCCGGAAGCGTTGTTCATCACCTGTTCAGATTCGCGCATCAATCCAAATCTGCTGACCCAGACCAAGCCTGGGGAACTGTTCATCATCCGAAATGCCGGTAATATCGTGCCTCCGCATGGCGCCGCCAACGGCGGTGAAGGGGCGACCATCGAGTACGCGCTCGAGGGCCTCGGGGTCACGGATATCATCGTCTGCGGTCATTCGCATTGCGGGGCCATGCAGGGCCTTCTCCACCTCGAAGAGCTTTCGTCCATGCCGACCGTGAAGGCTTGGCTCTCGCATGCCGAGGCGACGCGCCGGATCATCGAGGGCAACTACCCCGATCTCGAAGGCGATGCCCGCTTGACCGCCACGGTCGAGGAGAACGTGCTCGTACAACTCGAGCATCTCAAGACGCTTCCCTCGGTGGCGGCCCGCCTCGCCAAGGGCTCGCTCTTCCTTCACGGCTGGGTCTACAAGATCGAGACCGGCGAGGTCTTCGCCTACGATGCCTCGGAAGGCCAGTTCTTGCCGCTGGAGAATTTCCGCGTCCCGGTGACGGGCTGGCGCGTCGATCATGGTGGCGCGACCCCTCCCGTGGAGGAAGAGGCTGTCGCCGGCTTGTTCCCGCGCTTGCTCCGCAAGGCGGCGAAGCTGATCGGCGATACCCAGAAGCTAGGAAGAATGGCGGTCGCCAAAGGCAGCGAGATCGAGCGCTAGCCGCGACGATCCCCGTCAACGCGTTTGCCGAACGCAGCAAGACGCCCGCCCGGTTCATCCGGGCGGGCGTCTTCTTATGAGGGGCGAGCGGGTTAGAAGCCCAGCTTCTCGCGAATCTTGGCCAGGGTCTGGGGCTCGGCGTACTCGTTGACCGCCCAGTTGCCGTCAGCCGACTTGTAAGTCTGGTGCAGGCCGTTGTCGATCTTGAACTTCATGACGGCCTGGCTGGTCGCGGCATCCCAGTTGCCCGAGGGGGTGACGGCGTAGCCCCAGTGCTGGAGGATTTCCTGGAGTTCGGCGATATCCTCTGCGTTGGGGTAGTCCGGGCCGAGGGTGCCGTTGTTGGCGTACTCGCGAACCTCGGCGAGGAAGGCCTGGACGTTGCTCTCGGTGCTTTCGAGCTTGTACTGGCTGGCGATCGCCTGGTAGTTGAGGGCGCCGGGCTGGGTGGGAGTGCCGGTCGCCGGGGGAGTCTGGGTAGCCGGTGGGGTGGTGGGAGGCGTCTGGTTGGAGTTCAGAAGCTCGTGCATCTTGGCGAGCGTGGCGTTGTCGAGGTACTCGTTGACGGCCCAGGAGCCGTCGGCCATCTTGTAGGTCTGGTGGAGGCCGTTGGCCTGCTTGAAGGCCTTGATGGCTTCGCCGGTGGCATGGTCGTAGGTGCCGTTCACGGTGACGTTGAAGCCCCAGTTCGATAGGACGCCCTGGAGTTCGGTGATGGCGTCGGTGTTGGCGCTGCCGGGTCCGAGGGTGCCGTTCTGCTCGTAGGAGCGCGCTTCGGCGAGGAACGCGTCGACGTTCTCCTTGGTCGGAAGCAGGTTATAGGCCTGGGCGATCGCCTGGGTGTCCGGATCCAGCGTGCTGGAGGGCGCCTTGGGGCTGAAGAGGTTCTTGAAGAAGTTGAGGATCCCGCTGAAGAACTTTTTGACGCCCTCGAAGAGGCCGGCGACGTCGAAGTTCATGGGAGCGACCGACTGGGACTGAGCCATCACTGCCGTCGGCTGGGCGGCTGGCGCCGCGCTCTGGACTCCACCGGCACGGACGGCGGTGGTGGGACGGGCGGTGGGATAGGGGCGGCTCGCGACTCCAGCGATCATGGCGTCCTCCTCTCGGAACGGGTTCAAGGGGATTATCCCCCCCGGGACGAGGCAGCTTGTCTCTCTGCGGTTAAGCGGGCGCAAAACCTCCGTTAAGGTTTGGGGGCTTGGAGGTCTCGACCAAAGTTCACGCTCGCCTGGCGACTCCGGGGGCACGGGGTGCTAGGCTGGAGCGGTAAACTCACGAGGAGGGACGCATGTTCAACGATCTCGTGCTGGGCTTTTCGGTGGCCTTGAGCTACCTGATGCTCTTCATCGGCGCCTTCTTGGTTCTTTACGTCTTCGGCATGGCCATGCGTCAGATCGTCGGGCGCAAGGCCGCGTCGACCCCGGCGCATGGCGCGGTCTTCGCCGCCAGCGAGCCGGAGAAGCCAGAAGCGCCGGAGTCCCGAGACCCGGGAAACCGGCGCCAATAGGCCAACCTGGCTAGAACGTGGTGCCGAAGCCCAGGATGTACTGGGTGGAGGGCTGGGTCGTCGAGGTTGAAACGAGTCCTCGAGCGATGCCCAGTCGGAAATCCGTGCGCAAATAGCGGAATAGCGTCATTTTGCTGCGTAATTCGGCCGAGGCTCCGTGAACGGTCTCGCCTGCCTGGAACTGTCGGATCGAGCCGAACGGAGAGTCCCAGGTATTGCTGACGTCGTAGCCGACGACTCCGTAGAGCCTATCCATGTAGAAGGGCAGGGTCCAGAGGCCTTTGTTGACTTCCAGCAAGGGGAAGCGGTACTCGGCGCTCAGGAGGGCCATCTTGTTGCCGATGCCGGCCACGTCGTAGCCGCGCATGCCGATGCTGGAGTGGAAGACGTCGGTGGCCGCGGTCAGGTCCACTTGCGAGAGGAAGTGCGGGGCGTCGATGCCGCCCACGAAGAAGTGTCCGCCGTTCTTGCCCCAGTTCAGGCCCATGGTGCCGCGCAAGGCCAGGACGTGATGCTGCCAGGGCAGGGAGACGTAGCGGCGATAATCCCCCCAGACCCGATCGTAGTTCGCTTGCCCGCCCAGCATGGGCGAGGCCTTTTCGTAGCCGATCGTGGACAGCGAGCCGCCTTCTGGGCTGATGCCGTAGGAGCGCGTGAAGTTGTCGGCACGCTGGAACATGGCGTAGACGGCGTTGTTCTGTCCGGGGTCGGCCGCGAGCTCGAAGCGCGGGAGCGTGTTGGCGTTCGCGGGATCGAGGTACTCCAGTTGCCGGCGATCGGTCGTGCTGACCGCATAGTTCTGCGAATGCTGGGCGCGGAAGCCGACGACCCACGAGTCCCCGGTGACCCAGCTCGCGCCGAGCAAGGGGAACGGGATGCCTGGCAAGCGCATGGACACGTCGATCAGCTGCTGATCCTGCCAGAGGCGCCCGAACGTCAACTGGTTGTTCACCATCAACGGGTAGGCGCTCGCCCCCGGAGCGCGGAAGACCATCAGCGACAGCGACGGCAAGAGCTGGTCGTTCTGGTAGACGAAGCCCGCGATCGGCTTGCCCGACGAGAGTCCCGCGCCGGCGAGCACGTTATAGGTATGCTGCCGCAAGACGTCCTGCCCGAAGGCCGAGACGCCTAGCGCGAACCCGCCTTCGTCCTGGGCGATCAGCGGCACGAGCGCGTTGGGTGCGATGGACGGCCAAGGGTTGTAGCGCCGGGGCGTGGCCGATAGCGCCAGGGACATGTCGACCGGTGTCGCGGCTTCAGCGACGAACGGGACGAATTGGCCCTCGAAGTCACTGGTGAGGACCGTGTCCGGGGCGACCGGGCGCCAGGCGCCAGGCTCGAAGGGCATCTCATGCACGTCGAAGCCCGCACTTCCATAATTGATGAACGCGAGCATCTTCCCGTCGGGCGAAACGCGGCCCTGGAAGGCGCCACCCAGGACGTTGGTGACCTGGAAGAGTGCCTTGTCAGAGACGCGCAGAGCAAAGAGGTTGAAGACTCCCGTGCGATCCGAGGTGAAGACGATATGCTGCCCATCCGGAGTGAAGGAAGGGTAATAATCGAGCGCCTGAGCCGAGGTCAACTCGTTTTCCGCGCCGGTTTCGGGGTCGACGAGGACGAGCTGGTAGCCGCCCGGCACCCAGCGCGAGACGACGAGTTGCTTGCCATCGGGTGACCATGCGGGGTTGGCGTAGGTCTTCTCCGGCGTGGCCTCCGTCAGGGATTTGATGACCTCGCCGTTCGCATCCAACATGACCAGGTGATTGCTGCCCCGCTGGGTGACGACCGCGACGATCCGGCTACCATCGGGCGAAACGGCGGGATCGCTGGCGCGCATCTCGTGGGTGAGACGCTTGGCCTTTCCGGTCGTCGCATCGAAGCGGTAAAGGTCCGAGTAGCTCTTGAAGCTGGCCTCGTCCCCGCTTTGCATGGCGTAGGTGACGGTCGCGCCGTCGGCGCTGACGGCGTAATCTCGCAGCGGGTCCTTGCTCATGATGGCCGTGGTCTCGCCCGAGGGCGAGCGCTTCAGCAGCCGGGAGCCCTTGCCCTTGTACGACTCGGTGTAGACGAGCGTGCCGTCCTCGAGCCAGCGCGGGTGGTGGTGGTAGCGGCCCGTGGAGGTGAGGGCCTTCGAGGCGGTGAGGCCTTGCGCCTTGATCTCGCGGGCCTGCATGGCGTAGCGCTGATGAAGCCAGCCGATGGTCTCGTCCCAGAGCGAGGCGCAGGTCTTGCCGGGAAGCACCTGCGCGACCGCGAAGTCGATGCCTAGCCATGGCATCCGGCCGAAGACCTCGAGGATCTTGCTGGGGACTTCCTCGCCGTAGGTGGTCGCGACGTACTGGAAGAAGGCGGTGCCGTAGTCGTACTCGTTGCCGCCCGCGGGCCACTCGAGCAGGTAGCTGCCGTTCACCTGGTCCAGGGTGTGGAGCTTTTTGTCGAGGGTGGCCATGCGCAGGCGCATGTCGCCGTAGCCTTCCTTGGCGCGGCCTCCGGGGGTGAAGCGGGATTCGGTGTGGACGGCCCAGCCTTCGGTGATAAATCGGGGAGAGTCCGACAAGAGGGTGGGGATGTACTCGGTGACGAAGCTGGGCACGCCAGGAATGGCCAGGTACTGGAAGAAGATCTTGCCGAGCACGCGGTTGAGCTGGTTGATCCCCCAATGCGTATGATTTTGGTGGAGGATATGCGTGTACTCGTGAAGCACGACGTAGCGGATCCAGTCGTCGTGGCGTCCGATGGGCAGGCCCGCGTCGGGCGACGGCGGATGGAGGTTCAAGAGGATCCGGTTATGCGGGTAGTTGCTCGCGTTGGCATTGGTATCGTCGTAGGTGTCGAAGCAGACGATCTCGGTTTTTTCGTAAGGCTCGGCCTTCATGTAAGGAGCGACCTTGCGGTGGGCGTCCTCGGCATAGGCGGCGACCCGGCGACCGATGTCTTCGAGGTCGGCGGGGTAGTTCACGCGGAAGTGAGGGGTTTCGATGGTGCGCCAGTCGATGCCCGGCTCGTAGCTGGTGGCGGCCATGGCCGGGACGGCGCCAATCAAGAGGCTTCCGGCCATGGCCAACGTGATCAGGTGCTGCTTCATTCCTACTCCAAGCCTACTGCAGGCTTCGTCCCTGCTCCGATGAACCGATCGAGCCCCTGCGGGTTCGGGCTCGGCGTCCCGTTGCGCTGCGAACGGGGCTCCCCCCAATATTCCCTTCGAACGCCAGCTTAAACGCCCGAGAGCGGGCTTGGCGCGCTCGGTCGCGCCGCTTGTCGATACTCACGTCGGCGGGGCTTTTGCGGTAACATGCGGGGGTGATCGCCATTAGCGCCCGCGGCTGTTGCGAAAGGCAGCGAAGCTGACCTGCAGCAACGACCATCGCTAGTTTGAAAGTGAGACCTGATTGCGGATCCGTGCGCTGCTCGTCGCGGCCTTGCTGGCCACGACCCCTTTGAGTGCCCATGCGGCGACCATCATCGACCCGGCTCAACGCTGGCACACGCTCGAGACGCCGCATTTCCGGGTGAACTACGCCGAAGGGTATGAGGCGATCGCCCAGCGCGCGGCCCACTTCGCCGAAGAAGCGCATGCCAAGCTCGCTCCGGTCATGCAGCGCGTCCCCACCATGCGGACCGAGTTGGTCCTCCTGGACAGTCAGGATACCACCAACGGCTTCGCCTTCCCTTACCCCAACAACCAGATCCAGATCTACCTGACTCCCCCGGACCAGGACATGCTCTGGGGCAAGTACGATTCCTGGTTGAAGCACCTGATCACCCACGAGTACACTCATATCCTCCACCTCGAGACCACCGACGGCATCTCCGAATGGGTGAACCGCCTCCTGGGGCGCGCGCTATACCCCAACCTCACGGTGCCCAACTTCCTGATCGAAGGCCTCGCGGTCCACATGGAAACCGAGTTCACGACCGGCGGCCGGGGTCGCGAAGGCGACTTCGACATGATTTTGCGCAGCCTCGCCCTCGAGGACCAACTCGCCGCCATCGACCAAGCCGCAGCCCCCTATCTGGGTGGCGGGCCCGGCAGCAACGGAGCGTATCTGTACGGCACCTACTTTTATCGCTACTTGATCGATACCTACGGCGCGGACGTTCCCACCAAGATCGCCCATCAGTACGCGGCGCTTCCCATTTTGGACATCAACCTGGCGATTCATCAGGTGCTTCCGGGCAAGAACGCCTTCATCCTCTGGGACGAACTCAAGGCCTACCTCAAGCAGCGTGCCGAGAGGCAGCTCGCCGGCATCTCGGCGAATCCGCTCACCG
>Ga0180215_1000249_pt1 | contig 75897 bp, 80 predicted proteins | sample eDN3rd37CBELigBY_FD_128871 | JGI IMG/M metagenome (GOLD analysis project Ga0180215, IMG submission 128871) | Enriched backyard soil microbial communities from Emeryville, California, USA - eDNA 3rd pass 37_C BE-Lig BY (version 2) (version 2) | ecosystem: Environmental > Terrestrial > Soil >...
CCAGCTGCATGAACTGCTCGTGTCGCCGGGGAACCGGCTCGGGGCTCGACGTCGTCATGGGGAAGAATCCTAGCACGCGCCGATCGGGCTGTCGACCGCTACGTTTTCGGGTACCATAGAAGGGCCACGCCCTCAAGACGCAAGGAGCCAGGCATGTTTTTCAATACCGTCACCGCATCGATCGCGACCCTTTTCGTCGCCATGGGAGGTTGGATGAGCCCGAGTCAAGACAAGACCTTTACGACCTACGGCTACGTCGATCACCTGGAGGCGCCGGCGACGGCGAAGGTCGGCCAGCGCCTCGTCATCACGGTCACGGGGGCCTGGCCGCAGGCAGGCTTGACCTTCCGGGGTGTCGAGTTCGTCGAGCATCCGGAGACCAAGACCATCTTGGTCAAGGCGATCGCCACCGGCGAGAAGGACATGGCCTACGCTGACATGATGGCGCCCTTCACCGCGACGGGATCCTTCACCCCGAAGACTCCCGGGGCGTACCAGTTCACCGCCATGCAGCCCAACGGCACCTCGGCACCGCTGGAGCACCGCCTTGAGGTGCGTCCGTAAGGCCTCGCCCGCCGCTCGGGCGCTCGCACCCGAGCGGCAAAAGCCGATTTGCCGGGGATTTCACGGGTGGGAGAATATTTCGTCATCTTGACGTAATATTTCTGGGGCATAGGAGAGGCAGGATCTGCTAGGGTTGTTCCGGGAGGGTGACGCTATGATTCGCACCTATGCCTGCCCGCAATGCAAGGGAAAGCTGACGCGGGCGTCCAAATGGCTCGGTTACTGTTGTGAGGCTTGTCGCTTGGCGGTGACCATCGTCAGCGAGCGGGAGGTTCGGCTTTCTCCCTTGAGTGGCTCCGAGCCCACGTTGATACCGCTCGACACGCTCTGCGAGATTGCCTGAGCCTCAGTCGCCGAGATCGGCCGGCAAGTCGATGGTAAAGCGGCTGCCCTTTCCGGGCTTGCTCTCGACATCGACGCGGCCGTGATGAAGCTCCACGAGCTTCGAGACGATCGTCAGCCCGAGCCCTAACCCTGCCTGCCTGACGGACTGCCCGGTTTCGAGCTGGGTGAACGCCTGCCAGATCCGCTCCAGATCCTCCTTTTTGATCCCCTTACCGGTATCCCAGACCACGATCCTCACATCCCCGTCATGCGGTGAGACGTCCACTCCGACGCTTCCGCCGGCGGGGGTATTCTTGCGGGCATTGTCGAGAAGCTCGAGGAGCATCTGCGTGATCCGCCGCGAGTCCCCGCAGATCGGCGGGACGTCGCTTGCCACGTGAGCTTCGACATGCAGGTCGGCGAGCTTGAACTCGGTGTCCATGATGTCGAGGGCGTTGTTCGTGACCTCGGGAATCGAGACCTCGGTCTTGTATAGCGGCAGGCTACCTCCCAGTAGCGCGCTGTAATCGAGCATGTTGTTGATATGCGTGCTCAAGCGCCGGCTGCCGTCCAGGAGCCCCTTGAGCAGCTCCTCGTCGGGGTACTTGTCTTGCAGGAGCTCGGTGTAGCCGATGATCAGCGAGAGCGGGGTCTTCATCTCGTGTGAGATGGTCGAGAGAAACGTGTCCTTGAGGCGGTCGAGCGTCTTGAGCTGCGTGAGGGCCTCGGATAATGCGCGGGTGCGCTCGTCGACCTGGGCTTCGAGCGAGACGTGGGCGCGGGCGATCTCCTCGGCCATCTGATTGAACGATTTGCCCAGGGTAGATAGCTCTTGCGAGTTGAACGGGGGAACCCGGACGTCGAGATCCCCCTCGCCGATCTTACGGGCGTTTTCGACCAGCTGCGCGATGGGGCGGCTCGCTTGCCGGATGCCGAGCTGGAGCATCCAGAAGACCAAGGCGAAGCCCAGGATTCCGATGCCCAGGATGGCGAGCAGCGTGCGCTGGACCATGCCCAGGGTGTCGGCGACGGGGATCCCGGCGGCGACGATCCAGCCCGTCGGGGCATGGTGGTAGAAGGCCGAGATGCGCCAGATGTCGTCTGACCAGAGCAAGATGCGCTCGCCCTCCGGATGGGCGAACATGTAGTCCATGGCCGGGGAAACGATCGTTTCTCCGATCGGGCCTTCGATCTGAGAACGCCCCAAGCGCCGCCCCTTGGCGTCGAGCATGCTCACCACGACCTGGCTGTTGAAGGGGCGGGCCAGGAAGAAGTCCGCGATGAACTGGGGGCGGTAGTGGATGGCCAAGGCGCGCCGCGCGCCGTCCTCGTAGGGGTAGACCAAGGTCAGCATCGGCTCGGAGGCGAGCCGGGTGGTGGTGTAGCCCGACATGGCCGGCTCGCCCGTGCGAAGCGCGCGCGCCACGAACGGCGCGTCACTGAGATCGACGGGCGGGCTTCCGAAGGGCCTGAGGGTCGACAGGACGACCCGCCCATCGGCGTCCAGCATCGAGATGCCGACCCAGCCAGGGGCGCCTTGAGCGACCCGGCGCAAGAGCGCTTCGGCCTCACGCGACGGCCCCTCCCGGATCTCGGGCGCGCGCGATACCACGGCCATGAGCGCCAGCTGCTGACCATACCAGCGATCCAGGCTCGAATACGCCAGCTGCGCATGCCGCTCCACCTGGTCGAAGTAGTTCTGACGGGCCGCCAGGTAAAGCCAGACCATCAGCGCGCCGCCGAGGATCAGCACCGGGACGTACGCCAAGAGGAAGAGCACCCGAAACCGGGTCCCCAGACTAAATTCCTCCCAGCGGTGGCGCCAGCGGTCCATGCATTCCTCCCGTGGCGGGACTTTCGCATGGTACGGAGGAGCGGAGGCGCTGCCTTCGGTCCGAAGGGCTAAGGAATTCGCTGGAAACGTCAGCGCGTCGCCCGGGGCGCGCGGGGCCCGCCTACTTCGACATCAAGCCCGTGATGGCGGTCCAGAGGCGCTCGCGGTTCAACCCGCTCTCCGCCGACACCGGAATCAGCTCGTCGCCGGGGAAGTGCTCCATCCCCAGCCCCTCCCAGACCTGCGCCAGATGCGGGTCGATCTGCGAGCGGTTCAGCTTGTCCGCCTTGGTCGCCGCCACCACCACCGGCACTTCGGCCGCCTTCGCCCACTGGTACATCTGAAGATCGTCGGCCGTCGGAGGATGGCGAAGATCCACGATCAGCACCAAGGCCTTCAGGTCCTCGTAATCATTGAGGAAACGCTCGATCATCACGCCCCAGGCCGCTTTCTCGGCCTTGGAGACCTTCGCGTACCCGTAGCCCGGCAGGTCCACCAGGTACATCTGTTTGTTGACGATGAAGAAATTGAGTGTCGCGGTCTTGCCCGGCTTCCCCGAGACGTTCGCGAGGGCCTTGCGGTTCACCAGCTTGTTGATCAGCGAGCTCTTGCCGACGTTCGAGCGGCCCGCGAAAGCCACGCCAGGAAGCCTCTGGCGGGGGTGCTGCTCCGGCTTGACGGCCGAGCAAACGAAATCTGCCGTCTGAATCTTCACAGGATCTCACTCACACGCTCGGGAGGACGCGCCACCACGGCCTTGTCGCCGCGAACCACAATCGGACGTTCCAGCAGGGCCGGATGCTCGGCCAAGAGGCGGATGCCCTCGTCGCGCGTGAAGGTCTTGCCCTGCAGGCCCAGCTCCTTGAAGAGATCGTCCTTCGTGCGCATGACGTCGAGGGGCTCCAGGCCGAGCTTGGTCAGGAGCGCGTCCAGCTCCGACGCCGAGGGGGGCGTTTCCAGGTACTTCACCACCTGGGCGTCCGCGCCGGCCTCTTCGAGCAGCGCCAAGGCCTGGCGGGACTTGCTGCAACGGGGGTTATGGTAGATGACGGTGTTCAATCCAAGACTCCTCTCTGAAACCCTCATGATAGCAGAGGGCCGAGCATGCGCCATATTCGTCACTCCCGCGAAGGCGGGAGTCCAGGTGCGTCCGCATCAGGGGCGGCGGCCAAGGCGATCGCCTCGTCCAGCGCCTTCCGCAAACTCAGTCCCGAGGTCGGTCCCACGAAGCGCTTCAAGGGATTGCCCTCGCCGTCCAGGACCACGAAGGTCGGCGTCGCGCGCACGCCCAACCTCGGTGCCAGCCGCCTCACGGCCTCGCCTTCGGGGTAATCCCCCAGGCGATCCAGCTCGTAAACCTTCACGGCCGCCCGCCCCTCGTAATCCTTGCGGATGTCGGCGACCACCGGCCGCAGGACCACGCACGCGGGGCAATTCGTCTGGCTGAACTCCACCAGGGCCGGCTGCCCGTTCGCCAGGAAGGGGATGGCCTCGCCAGCGACGGGTTCACCGGCGCGCGGCAGGAAGTACTTCCCGAGGACCCAGGCGATCATGACGATCGCCGCCACGGTCAGCGCGCGGTCCAGCCAGCGCTTCCAGTCAAACTTACCGGCCATGCCGCACACTCCTTCCGAAGCCTCGCCAGTTCCAGTCTCCTGCCAGCCGCATGAAGGCCGGCACCAGCAGAATCCGGATGATGGTGGCGTCCACCAGGACCGCGACGGCCAGCCCCAATCCCAGCATCTGCACGATCACCATCTCGGCCCAGGCGAACGACCCGAAGACCACGACCATGATCAAGGCCGCCGAGGTGATGATGCCCGCGGTCGAGGCCACGCCTTCCACGGTCGCGTGGGTATTGTCGCCTGTCTCGTCGTAGACCTCCTTGATCCGGTGGAGCAGGAAGACCTCGTAGTCCATGGACAGGCCGAAGATGATGCAGAAGAGCATCAACGGGATGCTCAGAGGAACGGCCCCCGAGGGCGCGTCGAGCCCGAAGATTCCCGCCCCCCAGCCGAACTGGAAGACCGCCACGACCGCGCCATAGCCCGCCCCTACCGACAAGAGGTTCATCAGGACCGCTTTGATGGGAACCAGGTACGACTTGAAGGCCAGGGTCATCACCAAGAGGGTGGCCAGCACGACGAAGCCGATCACCCATGGGTAGACGCCCAGCATCGCCTCGTCGAAGTCGTTGTAGAACGAGGCCTGTCCTCCGACCAGGACCGAGAAGCCCTGGGGCGCCTTGCTTTCGAGCTCGCGGGCGAAGCGCTTGGTTTCCTCGAACGCCACGTCGTCTTTGAGGGTCAGGTACATGTAGGTGGTCTGGCGATCGCGGCTCAGGAAGAGGTCGCCGAGCAGGGGGAAGCGCTTCACTGCGGAGTCGAGGTTCTGGTAGAGCAAGACGTACTCTGCCGCTCCCATGCCACGGCGCAGGTCCACGGGGCCCGCGACCTCGGCCACGCGCGGATCCTTGGCGAGCTCGCGCGAGTATGCCAATAGCGACGGTAGGGTTTTGAGGCTCAGCGCGTCTTGAGCTTCCTCCGACTTCAAGATCAAGTGAATCGGGGCGACGACCCCGCCCTTGCCCATGTCGATCAAGGCGTCATAGCCCTGCTGGTACTCCAGACGCTCGGGAAGCCATTTTCCATCGGGGAATCCCAGCTTGATCGACGCCGCCGGCCAGCTCAGGGCCAAGAGCAGCACCAAGGCCGTCAGCCCGAACGGCCATGGCCGCTTCATGATGCGCTCAGCCCAGCGGCGCCAGGTGGCGTGTTTGCTGGCGAGCGTGGGCAGCTTGAACCAGCGCGGCGAGTCCACGCGGGGACCGAGGATGCCCAGAAGAGCGGGAAGCAGGGTGAGGGCGAGGGTCACAGCCCCGATGACGACGATGAAGCCGCCCCAGCCGATGGAGCGCGTATCGAGGATGGGGGTGGCGACCAGGCCCGCGAAGCCGATCAAGACCGTGAGGCCCGAGAAAAGCACCGCGACGCCGGCCGTTGCGACGGTTTCCGAGACCGCCTCGGCGGTGTCCAGGCCGCGGGCCAGGGCGTCGCGGAAGCGGTTGACCATCAGAAGCGAGTAATCGATACCCATGGCCAGTCCGAGCATGGTCGAGACGCTCTGGGCGAACGCCGTGAGCTCGATGTTGCCGGCAACGAGATACAAGAGTCCCTGGGTGAGCACGATGGCGCAGGCGCCCATGACGAGGGGGACGCCGGCCGCCATGAGGGTACCGAAGGCCAAGAGCAGCACCAAGATGGTCAGGGGCATGCTGCGGAGTTCGGAGCGGCTGGTGTCCTCGGTGCTGAACTGGTTGATGTCGTAGGTCAGGGCGCCCCGGCCGGTGACGTGCCATTCGAAGGTCGGATCCGCTTGCCTGGCGGCCTCTCCGGCGGCTTTGACCGCCTCGCGCAGCGTCGGGACGGCCTTCTCGGCCCCGCGCACGTCGCGGGCCGCGAGGCCCACGAAGGCGAAGGTCTCGCGCCGGTCATCCGACAAGAGGCGCGCGTCGTCGGCCTCCGGGTAGGCCGTGACGTCCGAGACGTCCGGATGGGCCTTCAGGCGGCTGACGGCGTCTTGCAAAAACGCCTTGAAGGTGGGATCGTCCACGGTTTCGCTTTTGCTCTTGGCGACGAGGACCAGCACCTGCGAGTAGGGGTTCGTGAACTCCTGGCCCAGGATCTGCTCGACCCGTTCGGACTGGCTGCCGGCGATGCCGCCGGTGCCGCCCGAGAGGACGTCGGCGATTCGCGCGGAGCCGAGGCTCGCGACGATCACGGCGACCAGCCAGAAAGCCAGCACCGCGTACCTTTGGCGGTAAAGCCAGGAGCCTAGTCTGGCGAAGCGACCTTTGAGCATCCGTCCTCCTGTAGCTTTAGAGTTTCAAGCGCCGTCGGAGCTTGGTGTAATCGATTTTGACGTTGTGGCGGGGGTCCACGGGCATCTTTCGGACGAAGTGGACCCGCTCCAGCGGCATCCCGTTGAGGGCCATGTGCTGGTGCAAGGCTTCCTCCCAGGTGCGGCGCTCCTTGGTCGATGCCCAGGTCGTCGGCGTGACGGCCAGGATCAGCCGGCCAGATTGGCTCAAGAGGGCCGCCTTGTCCACGAAGGGGAGCTGATGGACGATGGCCTCCGCCTGGATGGGGTAGAGCGTGCGCCCGTCGAAGGGAATCAACTGGTTGACCCGTCCGACCAGCCAGATGCGCCCCTTGGCATCCAGGTAGCCCAGGTCTCCGAGGCGATGCCAGATCGTGCCGTCTTCGTCCGTGATCTTGTTTTCGCGTACGGCCTCGGGGTTTCGGTAGTAGTCTTTGCCGACGTGATCGCCCGTGACGACCAGCTCGCCGATTTCGCCGGGGGGTAGCGCAAGGGCCTCGAGGCCTTCGGGGCCGACCGTCACGGGGCCGTCGACGATCCGGATCACCCTGAGGCGGATGCCGTGGGCGGGCTTGCCGACGCAGTTGCCGCGTCCCTCGCGAGTGAGTGCGCCGGTTTCCTCGCAGACTTCTTTGGCGGTGATCATGGCGACCGGTTCGGCCTCGGTGGAGCCGTAGCCGATCATCGCTTCTCCGTTGGGCATCAGGGGGCGCAAGGTCTCCAGCAGGCCGGGGGGCACGGGGCCGCCGCCGGTGAAGAGCGTGCGGAGGGTGGAGAGTTTGATGCCGTTTGCCTGGCAGTAATCGGCGATGGGTTTCCAGTAGGCGGGAGAGCCCACGGCGGTCGTGATCCGGTGGTCTTGAATCTGCTTGACGATGACGCGCGGGTCCACCTCGGAGGGTTTGGCCGTGGTCCGCTGAGGCAAGACGCTCGTCACGCCCGACGCGAGGTTGTTCAGCACGAAGATCGGCAAGGTCGTGAGGTCAACGTCCCCTTCCCGCAGCCCCATCTCTCTCGACAGCGCCCGGTGCTGGGCCATCAAGAACCCGTGCGTGCGGTTTGCCCCCTTGGGGGTGCCCGTGCTTCCCGTGGTGAACGTGACGAGGGCCGTGGTCTCGGGCGAGACGTCCTGGGTGGCGACCTCCGGGTGGGACTCGTCCAGGAGGCGTTCGAGCTGGATTTCGCCGGGCATGGCGGGCCCTCGCGCGGTCAGGCGCATGGGGATGGGCTTAAGGGCGCCGCTGAGACGGCCCAGGAGCTGGATCATGGGGATGCCCGCGAAGGCCTTGGGCTCGGTGAGGGCGATGCAGCGCTTGATCTGGGCGAGGCCGACCCAGGGGTCGATGAAGACGATGACGACGGCCGTCTTGAGGAGCGCCAGCAGGAGCGTGTACAGCTCGAGGCTCATGGGGATCATGACGACGACGCGATCGCCCGCCTGAAGCCCGCGCGCCGAGAGGGCGGCGGCCATGCGATTGACGCGGCGGCTCAGCTCGCCAAAGCTGATGGAGCCGTCGGGGAAGATGATGGCGGGACGGTCGGGAGCAACCTCCGCCCAGTGGTCGAGGTAGGCGATGACGTTGGAGTGCTTGAGCAGCTTGTCCATGGGTCAGGCCTCCCGCTCGTAGAGTGCATAGCGCTTGAAGGTCTCGCCTCCGAAGCGATGCGACATCCGCAGGCTCGTGTTATCGTCCCGCATCAAGGCGTGCACGGTCTTGGCGTAGCCCTTGCGGGAAGCGGCCTCGTGCATGAGGTAGCAGAGCGCGAGGGCCAGCGAGCCGTTGCGATGCGTCGGAAGCACGCCGAAGGTCTTGAGCAGGGCGGCGGGCGCTTGGTGGCGCGTCATCAGGAAGCGAAGCTTGGCCCAGGGGGATTGGCTGCCGTTCATGGCCCGGATGGCCGGGGCGAAGTCGGGGAGCCCGAAGACGAAGCCCACGGGCTCGTCTCCTTGAAACAGGAAATGGCAGAGGTCGGCGTCCATGATGCCGCGCATGCCCGCGTAGAGGCCCCGGAACTCCTCGAAGGCGATGGGCTTCCACATCCACGAGCCCGCGAAGATGGCGGTCGAGAGGTCGTACATGAGCCTGAGCTCGGTATCGAAGCGCGAGACGTCGAACGGGCGCGAGCGGTAGCCCGCGGCGATGGCGCGGTCGTGGTGGCGTTTCGTGCCTTCGGCGAAGCCGGCGGAGTCCACGATCGAGGACGAGTAGCCGAAGCACGGGGAGAAGCCGAAGCGTTCCCAGTGCTGCGGGTAGTGGGGCGGGTTGTAGGGTTCCATGAAGAACGCGCCGCGCTCGAAGCCCTCGGTCATGAAGCGGTATGGGAAGTAGGTGCTGGTGTTGATGGGGCCGCGGACGGTCTTGACGCCACGCTGCCTCAACCAACTCATGGCGGCCGAGAGGACGGCCTCGGAGGCGGCATAATCGTCGACGGCTTCAAAGTAGCCGACAAAGCCGAGGCCCGCGTCGTAGCGCTGGTTGATCATGGCCGCGCAGCGGGCGACCGCTTTGCCGCCGTCGCGGGCCATGAAGAGCTCCCAGTCGCCGTGCCGGGTGAACGGAGCGTCGGGGGCCAGTTGCGCGCGGATGGCGTCGCGAAACGGGGGAACCCAGGCGGGGTTCCCCTTTTGGAGCCGGTACGGCAGGTCGACAAAGGCCTGCCGGAAGGCTTTTTCGCCTTCCGGGGCCTCCGAGCCGCGGACGACCTGCATCAGGGCTCCGGGTTGAGGCGGACGATGCCCTGGCGGGCGTCCATCTCGACGAGCTGACCGTCCTTGACGCGCTTGGTCAGGTTCTTGATGCCCACGATGGTGGGAAGTCCCAGTTCTCGCGCGACGATGGCCGAGTGGCTGAGGATGCTGCCACGCTCGATGAGGAGGCCCGAGGCCGCGGGGTAGAGGGGCACCCAGCCGGGATCGGTGCGCTCGGCGACCAGGATCTGGCCGTTGAGACTCATGTCGTCCTCGGGCGAGCGGATGACGCGGACCGTGTTCTTGACGGTGCCGGGGCAGCAGCTGATGCCCTTGAGGAGGTTCGGGTCGTCGGGTTCGGCGGAGCGATCGCCCTCGAAGTGGTTGGCGTAGTGGACCGTCCCGTAGGTCTTGAAGCGGTCGTCGACGTCTTCCTGGCGGTAGCGGGCGAACTCGGCCTTGCGTAGCGCCGTCAGGGCCTTGAGATCCGTGCAGGTGGCCGTGCCCTGGATGTAGCCCCAGATCTCTTCGAGGTTGAGGTAGAAGATGTCCTGCGAGTCGTCGAGGACGTCCCAGCGCTGGAAAGTCGCGCCGATGGACTGGAACATGTCGCGAAGGATGCCGAAGATCTTGGTCCGGGCAAAGCGCATGTTCTCGCGGTTCTTGACATGGCGGCGGGCATTGAAGACCACCCAGCGGAACGTGGCGTGCCGCAAGGGGTTGGCGCCCAGGTGAGCTTTCACGCGCTGTTCGGCCTGCTCGCGAATCCGGCGCTCGTTGGCTTCCATGGCCGCGATGTCCAGCTTCTCCATCTTGAGGTAGTTCTTGACCATGGCGAAGACGAAGCTGGGGTCTTCCTTGAGGTTCTTTTCTTCGAGCTTCAGCTCGTTCATGCAGCGGTAGCCGTACTTATCGAGGAAGTCCTGGACCTGGGCGCGCATCTCGGGGAAGCGATCGTCGGCGCGAAGCGCATCCCAGACCTGGGAGTCGGGGGTTTCTTCGAAGAAGCGCTTGAGGTCGGCATCGGCCTTGGCGGCGATCGCCATGCGCATGATGGCCTTGGTGGGCTCGGTGGATTCGATCTCGCCCTCGCCGCAAAGGAGGTCGTTTTGCAGCGAGCCGGTGTCGTCGCCGCACCAGGAGACGCAGAGCTTCTTCAGGACGCCGTAGAAGACCATGGCCGAGATGTCGGTGAGGATGGGGGCCTGCCAGCGCCAAAGGAGGCGCTGCTCGAGGTCGTGGTAGCAGACCTTGATCTCGTCGGGGCGCATGGCCTTCCAGTCGTAGGTCTTGTACTCCGCGTAGGTGCGGTTGAAATTGTCCTGGAAGCCTGCCACCGTGCGGTCGATCTTGCGGTAGTGGTCGAGCATGCGGAAGGCGACCATCAGGAGCTTGGGAAGCTCGCGGTAGTCCTTGGCTTCCTTGACGTGCTCGCCCTTCTCCTTGACGCCCATCATCTGCTCCATGAAGCCCTTGTTGTAGTTGAAGCCGGGCAGCAGGGAGGTCATCTGGTACCAGTTGCCGAGGTTGTAGAAGACGCGGCCGCGCACGAGGCCGAGCAAGTTGCGGAAAGTCTGCTCGTTCTGGCGGATCGTGGAGTCGGAGATGCCGAGCGCGCGGCAGACCTGGTTGTAGACGATGTTGTAGGCCTGGGACGCGAACGAGAAGGTCAAGGGCGAGGTGACGCCCGAGTAGGATTCGGTGATATTGGAGTTATCCCAGACGATCTCGCGGCCGATCGTGGTCTGGGGAACCTTGAGGTTGGTGATCGGGCGGGACTGCAAGATGTACAGCTTGCCGCCGCTGAGCGCCCATTCGATGTCCTGAGGGCTTCCGTAATGCGCCTCGATCGCCGCTCCCAATCGCCCCAGTTCCTGGGCTTGCGCATCCGTGAGGCAAGCGACATCTTGCTTCTCGGCGGGCACGGGGGCTTCGCAGGTGCCATAGCCGCGCGTGGCGTCGAAGACGATCTGCACGGGCTTGGTGACGAGTTCTGTTGATAGCTCCCAGGTGTCCTTGCGGACGATGAAGGAGTCGGTGTCGAGCGCTCCCGAGACGATGCCTTCGCCGGCGCCGTAGGTGCCGTTGATGACGAGGACGTCGCGATCGCCCGTGAGGGGGTTGGCGGTGAACATGACGCCCGCGACGTCGGGCGTGACCATCTCCTGGATCACGACCGCCACGTCGATGGCCAGGACATCCACGCCCTTCATGTGCCTGTAGCTCAAGGCGCGTTCGGAGAAGGCGGAAGCCCAGCAGGCGCGAACCGAGTCAAGGAGGGCATTTTGGCTCTTGACGAAGAGGAAGGAGTCCAGCTGACCGGCGTAGGAGTCCTTGCTGCCGTCCTCTCCAAGCGCCGAGGAGCGCACGGCGAGGTACGCGTCGCCGAAGGCCTCGGCCTCGCGGCGGATGGCATCGGCCAGCGCGTCGGGGATAGGGCGAGACGTGATCATGCCCTGGATGGTCCGGCTCGCGGTCTTCACGGCGTCGGTCTGCGAGAAATCGAGCTGCGAAAGCAGGGCGCGGACGGCGTCCTGGAGGGGCTCGCGTACGTCGGCGGAGCCGGGGACGGCGTCTCGCATGTAGGCCCGGAAGGTGGCGACGGGGACGGTGACGAAGCGGGGCACGGGGAAGCCCGCGTCGTCGAGGATCCGGAGGTTGGCGGCCTTTCCGCCGAGGTCGCGCTCGGAAGCGGCGGGAGAGGTGGGGGCGGCCTGTGGCGTCGGGGTCATGGGTGTCTCCTAATCGGGCACGCGCGGGCTAGAAGCCGAGGCGGACGGTCTGGCCGGCGAGTGCGCCGAGCGTGACGGTGAGGTAGCTGGTGAGCATCATGACGGCGGCCCAGTCGCCGAGTTTGCGGGCGCCCTTGGCGGTGGGGTTGCGCCAGAAGCGGACGAAGCCGACCTCGGTGAGGGTCAGGCCCAGGACGAAGAGTCCGTAGACGTAAAAGGGGACGCGAAGCAGGAGGCAGAGGACGAGGGCGCAGAGGGCGCCGGCCATCAAGATGGTGAAGGCCAGGGCCGAGGCTCCTTCGTAGCCGAAGTGCTTGGAATAGGTGTCGACCTGCTCGTGTTCTTCTTCGGGGAAGCGGATCTTGCGGGCCATCTCCCAGCCGAGTCCGGTACCGGCTCCCATGGCCAGTTGCAGCCAAAACAACGGGTTCCAGCCGCCTCCGGTGGGAAAGGCGACGAGTGTGTAAACATAAAGACAGATCAGTGGAGTGATGAGCTGATGAGTCAATGCGTAGATGACGAGGTGCTTGTTCAGCCAGTCGCCGACGAAGAACTCCTTGAACATCAACAAGGAAAATCCGATGACAAGCAGACATGCTGCCACGGCGTGGAGGCCGACTGCGGCATTGAGGCCGAGCATGACGGCGACCACGACGATGCCGATCGTCTTGAGCTCGGAAAGCGGCATGATGCCCCGGGAAACGACGCGGTCGGGGTGGCCGACGAGGTCCTTCTCGTAGTCCTTGAACTCGTCGAGGACGCGCAGGAAGAAGAGCGCGAAGAGGACGGTGACGGAGCCGGCGAGAGCCGCCATGCCGAAGACGGTTTCGCCTGGTCGGAGCAAGCGCTCGGCGAGCAGGTAGCTGCTGAAGAAGAAGGCGATGACGACCACCAGGTGGGTCGCAAGCGGGAAGCGCTCGTCGAGATAGAGCTTGAAGCGCTTCAAAAAGGGCAAGTTGACCGCGTGGGTGGCCATGAAATCTCCTCTCTGGACGTCACCTACTAGTTTTACCCGGTTACGGGGCTGAATGACCGCTTGAACTCCCATGCTAGGCAAAGCCTCGTTCGTGGTACAAGGCTCCTTGTCCAAGAAAGCGAGACCAAGGCCGTGACCGACACCCTCCCGCTAACCGCCAGCAAGCCCCCCCGCAGCCTCACGCGCAACTTGCGAAGTGAGGTGGCGGACCGTCCCTTCTTCAAGAGCATCGGCTACAGCAACTGCTGGGAGGACCCGGCAATCCTGCAAGAAGCCTTGCAGGTGGGCCCCGGAGACGTTTGCTTCTCGATCACCTCGGGAGGCTGCAACACGCTCGACCTCTTGCGCCATGATCCGGCGCGCGTCGTCGCCCTCGACTTCAACCCGAACCAGAATCATCTTCTTCGCCTGAAGATCGCTTGCTTCAAGGCCTTGACGCACGGCGAGATGCTCGAATTCCTCGGCGTTCGCCCCTCAACGCGACGGGGCGCCCTTTATGCCAGGTTGCGCGACGAGCTGACCCCGGAGGCGCAGGCCTTCTGGGATTCGCAAGGAGCGACCATCGAGCGCGGCGTGCTCTTCTCGGGCCGGCTGGAACGCTACCTCCTCGCCTTCGGAAAGCTCATGCGCCTTCTCTACGGGCGCAAGCGCATCCGGCGCTTCTTCGATTGTCAGACGCTCGACGAGCAGCGGGCCTTCTACGATCGCGAGATCGATGGGTTCGTTTGGCGGTTCATCTTCGACGTCTTCTTCAGCCGGACCGTGATGACCCGGACCAAGGACAAGGAGCATTTCCGGCTGGTCGATTTCCGGGACTTCGGCAAGATCTTCCGGGCCCGCACCGAGCACGCGTTCACGCGGATTCCGCTGCGCAGCAACTACTTCCTCGCGCTCATCCTCCTGGGCCGCTACCTCGACGAGGACGCGCTTCCGGCGTACCTGTCGCGCGAGAACTTCGACCTGATGCGCGAGCGGGTGGACCGGATCACGATCGTCACCGGCGAGATCGAGCAGTACCTGGTGAGCGTGCCGGACGACACGTTCACGCGCTTCAACGTCTCCAACCTCTTCGACTGGATCCAGACGCCGATTTTCGTGAGGCTTCACGAGGAAATCGCGCGCACGGGGCGCGACGGCGCGCGCATGGCCAACTGGAACACCTTGCTGGCTCGGGCCATCCCGGTGGAGGTCCCGCGGATCGAGCGCCTAGCGGAACGCGGCGCCGACCTGCTCCTCCGCGACCGGGCTTTTCTTTATGCGAACTTCGAGGTAGGCGTCATCCGCAAGTAGGCGTCCCGAGATCACGCGCAAGGCCTGTGGAACGACTTTCAATTCGAGCGAACGGGTCTCTGCGAGCACCTCGCCGTCCCCGATGAAGATCTTGGGGTCGGGCGCATTGATCGTGAGCGTGGCGGCTTCTTGCAAGAGGACGTCCTTGCGGCCGGTATGCGCGCCTTTCAAGCTCATCAGGATGACCGTCAAGATGGACTGCAGGCGGCTGCGCTCGCGCATGACGCAGAGGCCCAGCTTGCCGTCCGTCATCTTGGCCTCGGGATACCCGAAGACGAACTTCCCGATTGACGGCTGGTTATGCACGAAGAGGGCCACCGAGCGAATCTTGCCGAGGTCCTTGCCGTCGACGGCGATCGTGAAGTCGCTGAGGATCCGGCGCGAGAAGAGCAAGAGCATGAAGCTGTAGAGCACGTAGACGAGGCTACCGAACGTTTTGGTCGCCTTGCGGACCCAGCCGTCGCGCGCCTTGAGGACGTTGACGCCCACGGCGGTATCGCTGAGGACGCCGAGGCCTCCCGCGGTCACGAAGTAGCGGCCGTTGATCGCGATGAGGTCGATGGGCATGGCGGCCCCCTGGCGGATGCGGCGGCAGGCCTTCCGGGGATTGAGCGGGATGCCCAGCTGCGAGGCCAGGTCGTTGGCGGTGCCGGCGGGAATGATGCCCAAGGGCACGGGCGAGTGCGCGAGCTGGTTGGCGACCGCGTTGACGGTGCCGTCTCCGCCGATCACCAGGACGAGGTCCGTGCCGTCCCGGGTCGCTTCCTGGGCCGCCTCGACGAGCGCCTCGTAGGACGAGGGAGTGAGAACGCGGAGGTCGCAGTCGGGGAATTCGCGGCGAACGGCGTCGAGGCGACGGCGATCGCACCCGTTCCGCGCTGCCCGGTTCACCAGGACCGTGATTTTCACGTGACTCCCCCCTTCGCAAGCTTCATGAATTGTCGCCGCTTCGGTCGTTTGGCGGGTTAGCGTCTGGTTAAGATGAGGACAAGTTTCAGCTACGAGCAGAGGGGGCGACTTGGCAGGCCCTCGACGGCGGTGTGGCAAGCTTGTTGTACCCCGGAAAAAGAGCGGATCCAGCAGGCGTGAGCATGCCTGGTCAAATCCCGCGAAACGGGGTATGCATGAGCATGGCACTGCGTGCCATTGCCCCTTTCCGCCTTTGTTTGCCGGAGGCGCTTGGGTTGGGCAGGCGCGAGGGCTCGAGGAGGTGACATGGAAACGGTTCCCACGGGGCTCTTCAGGCAACTTACCCTGACGATCACGGGGAGCCCGGTCTTGCCTCCCCAACTCTCGGCCCGCGTGGCTCCGGTACCTGCCACGACGGCCGTCCGGCCGCTCGGCGAGCATCCTCGCACGCCCTTGCCCCCCGAGGTGCAGGCGCGCCGTCAGGCCTACCTCAAGGCCTTCGAGCTCCTGAGCGTCGTCTACGAGGCCTTGCGCAGCGCAGCCACGAGCCGTGAGGCCCCTTCCGTGCGCCTCCGCATCTTCATCGACGGGGCCTCTCCCGCGCTTCAAACCATGCAAACCCTGCTGCAAGGCCCTCTCGCCGGCACGCCCTTCGCAAGGGCCGTCCGGGCCAAGTTCGCCCGCGGGATCCACGCCCGAGAGCGCGATCACGCCAGCCTTTGGGACCTTGGCATCCGCATGGACGAGTCGCTGACGCTCTCGGGTCCCGTCACGCCGATCCTCGACGCGAGCCGCCTCGCCGGCACGCTTCACGAGGCCTGTCACGGGCCGCGCGCCCTGGCCGCTATCCTCATCGAACTGGCAGGCGAAGCCTGGGGCAACGTCCTCAGCCCGGATTACCCCGAGGCGGGTGCCGCATGGGGAGCGTTCGCGCGTGCTCGCTGGACCGAGGCCGAGCTTCGCAACCGCTCGCGCTTGTTCAGCACCCTCTCGCGCCGACTCTTGACGGCGCGCACGCGACTCGACCGCCAGGAGCGCATGCTGCGCCTGCCACTCGACCCCTAATCCAACCCCCCAGAGACGCCACCGTGACTGCAGCAGACCATCCGCCCACAGACCACCCGCCTGCCGACGGCCTGGCGACTCGTCCCCGAGAGGTTCGCAAGGTCCTCTGGATCGTTCTCGTCCTGAACCTCGCCGTCGCCGCCCTCAAGGCGCTCATCGGCTTCTGGACCGGCTCGCTGGGAGTCCTGGGCGATGCCCTGCACTCGACCACCGACGGACTCTCCAACGTCGTCGCGCTGGTCGGCATTCACTTCGCCATCTCGCCGCCCGACCGCGAGCATCCCTACGGCCATGCCAAGTTCGAGACCCTGGCCGGCTTCGGTATCGCCGGCTTCCTCCTGATCACGGGCTTCGAGCTCTTGCAGCAAGCCTTCCATCGGCTGGCGACACCCGGCATCCACGTCATCGACGCCAGCCTCCCGGCCATTCTCCTGCTGGCCGGCACCTTCGTCATCAACCTCTTCGTCACGCTCTACGAGGCGCGCGAAGCCAAACGCCTCGACAGCGACCTCCTGGCCGCCGACGCGGCCCATACCCGTAGCGACCTTCTGGTCACCCTCGGGCTGATCGGAGGGATCTTGCTGGCCAACCAGGGCATGCCGTGGTTGGACCCGGTGATCACGATCGGGATCGCCGGCGTCATCCTCTTGAGCGGCTTTCGCATCATCCGGGTGAACATGCCGACCTTGGTCGACGAAGCCTACTTCGACGCCGACGAGATCTGCCGCGTCGTCCTGGCTTGCCCCGGCGTCATGGCCTGTGGGAGCGTCAGGACCCGGGGCCGCCCGGGAACGGCCTTTACTGAACTCACCATCGACGTTCCGGCGGACCTGACCGTCGCCGAGGCCCATGCGATCACCGACCAGATTGAAGCGGACCTGGTCGCGCGCTTCGGCTCCATGGAGATCGTCATCCACGTGGAGCCCGCGAAGCGGGGTACCCGTCAGTCTGACGAGTCCCCCTCCGCGCGAAACTAACGTCTCGAATCCGGGTTTCCCCTTATGAGCGGCGGCGCCTGCGTGCGCGCGGCATGACGCCGTGCAGCTCACCGGCTGCCAGCAAGGGCTCGAAGCGGGGGGCGCGGGATTCCCTCCATCGGGTGAGGGCCGTTTCGACGGTCAGGTCGGGAGGCAGGGACGTCTCCAAGGTCTCGGAGGCGGCATCGGTGGACTGGAAGGCCATCTGGAAGGCTTGATTGGCCTTGGGCAGGGGTTTCTCAGGAATGGGGGTCGTCATGGGGAACCTCCTTACACCTGCGATGGGGCTGCTGTATGCTTCATGATGCTCCAGGGCACGGGCTTTCGCTACGGGGTGAAGTACGGATCCGGTAATGACTACGGACGTCGTCAGTATGGCCAAAAGCTACGCTATGAGAACATCAGACAGATATCGGGAGGTCCACATGCGTCGCGTCTTGATTGCCATGGAAGGAGCGTCTTGCTCCGACGAAGCCATCCAGCAATTGGCCAGCTTGTTTCCGCCGACCGATCTCGCGGTCTTCGTCCTGGCGGTCATTCCCCCGGTCCGCTATCCGGTCGAACTCATGCCGGTTTCGACGCTTTACCAATGGCAATCGGAGGAAGCCTTGCTCGCGCTGGATCGCGCCACCGCCGCCCTGACCGCGGAGGGCTTCACCTCTTTCGGCGTCATTCGCATCGGAGAGCCCGTCGCGGCCATCCTGAACGTCGCGAACGACCTCGAGGCCGACCTGATCGTGCTGGGCACCCACGGACGACCGGGCATCAAGCGCTTGGTTCGCAGCTCGGTCGCCGAGGAGGTGCTCGCGCAAGCCCCGTGCGACGTGATGCTCAATCCGTTCGACGCGAAGCCCCCCCATGAGAGCCTGGAAAACCCGGCCGCCTGAGGGCGAAGACGCGACCTCCCCCTTCGCTCACGGCTGGGCCCACGGCCTCGCGCTCTTACGGAACGAAATCCGAGCCCTGAGGCATCGTCCGGTCTGGACGCTTTCGGTGATGCTGGTGCTTGCCTTGAGCTTGGTCATGCACCCGTGGCGAAACGCCGCGCGCGCCTTGATGCTGCTTTCGGCGTCGGGCCGCCGGGGCCGAATGGCCGTCCTGGGAACGGTCCTGGCCTTCTTGCTCGTCTCTCCGCTGGTCTTGCCGTTCCTGGCCTTGATCCGGTGGCGTTTGCAGATGGCGGACGACGCTTTCGAGATTTCACGCGCCGATCGCATCCAGCGCGAGGGCTCAGGGGCGCCTCCGGGCCGTAGTCACGTGGGGACGGCCGTGAACCGCGCGGTCTGGGGCACTGCCAACGGCACCGTCTCGCCGGCCATGGCCGTGACCTCCGGGACGATCTTGGAACTCTGGCAGAACCCCACCAATGGCGTGGACGTGGCCATTCACCACGCGTGCGAGCTGATTCGCCGCGAGGCCGTCCGGGAAGTCCGCCTTCAGACGTATCTCTTCGATCCGGCATCCGCGGCGGGGCGCGACCTGATCGCCACGCTCGCCCTCAAGCAGCAGCAAGACCCCGAGTTTCGGGTCATGGCCGTCGTGGATCGCCGGGGACTGGACGTCGCCCTCGCCGAGGCGGGGGTGAAGGCCCAGGTGGCGATCGCCCGCCCCTGGTGGAGCCGCCGCGGTCACCATACCAAGTGCTTCATCATCGACGGCCGGATCGGCATCCTGGGAGGCGACAACATCGACTCACCCCGCGAAAAAGACCTCATGGTCGTCGTCGAAGGCCCCGTCCTCGCCGCCATGCTCCAGGACTTCTCGGATGCCTGGGACCATGCGGCAAGACGCTTGAGCAAGGCCCCGCTTCCCGCGCCACCCGAGGAGCCCTGGCGGGAGGGGACGTCCCCCATGACGGTCTTGAGCAAGCGAGGCCTAGCGCATTACTGGGGCGACTACCATGCCAACGACTCGGACCAGGCCCTCGTGGCGGCCCTGCGCGCGGCCCAGCGGGAGATCCTGATTCAGTCGCCCGCGCTCAATTCGGATCTCGTCTTGCGCGCGCTCGTCGAGGTGGCGGCCAAAGGGGTGACCGTGCGAATCTGCCTGCCATTGCTTCAGCATAACCGCCTGGCCACGAAGATCGACGCGGCGGACAACAGATCCTTCGTCGCCTTCTGGACTCAGCTTCCACCCGCGCTTCGCGAGAAGATTCATGTTCGCGACTTCTCGACCAACGGCCGGGTCCGCGAGGAGAATCACACCAAGTTCGTCTGCGTGGATCGGCAATGGATCTACGTGGGATCCCAGAACCTCGACAACCAGTCCTTCGCCTTCTCGCGCGAGTTCGGCATCGGCATCGACGATCCGGATCAGGCCGAGCGCTTCGCCCGCGAGGTCTTCGAGGCGGACTGGGAGACCAGCCTGCCGATCACGCCACGCTGGATGGAGCGTTGGATTCCCTTCGCCCTCTGGTACCACTGAGCCGGCGCCCGCGACAAAGCGAGGGCAAAGGCTACCGGGTTCGAGCTTAGGTGAGGCGTTCGAGGGGAGCGCTCAGAGCACGAGGCCCCGGCGCTTGGCGTAGGCGACGAGGGCGGCGCGGCCCTTGATGCCCAGCTTGTCCATGATGCGCGCGCGGTGGGTCTCGACGGTCCGGACGCTCAGGACGAGCTTGTCGGCCACCTGCTGGTTGGTCATGCCCATGGCCAGCAGCTGAAGCACCTCGCGCTCGCGCTCGGTCAGGTCCTCGTAGGACTGGGTTTCCTCGCCCGTGTCGACTCGCGACAGGTAGTCCTGGACCACCTGCTTGGCGAGGTCGGGCCGGAGGAAGGTCTCGCCGCGGCTGACCTGGTAGATAGCTTCGACGAGCTCATTGTCGGCGGATTTCTTGAGGACGTAGCCCGAGCCGCCAGCCTGGACGGTGCGGAAGAGCAGCTCTTCGTTCTCGTGCATGGTGAGGAAGAGCACCTTGGTCTTGGGAAGGCGCTTCTTCAGCTCGGTGGTGGCTTCGATGCCGTTCATCTCGGGCATGGTGATATCCATGATCACCAGGTCGGGCTTGAGCTCCTCGGCCTTGGCGAGGGCCTCGCGACCGTTGGTCGCTTCGCCCACGACGTCGAGGTTGGGGACGTTGGAAAGCATCAGGCGCAGTCCCGTCCTGAGAATGGCGTGGTCGTCCGCCAGCATGATGCGGACCGGCTGCGTGAACTCGAAGGACATCCGGTACGGGCTCCTTTCAAGAGCGGTATCGAGGCGAGCGGCTTCGGCTATGCCGCGCGCAACGGAAGCGGCAGGCTGAGGTGCACGCGCACTCCCTGGCCGGGAGCCGTCTCGATGCGACAGGTTCCTCCCAGGAAGGCGGCACGCTCCTGCATGCCCCAGATTCCGACGGGAGGGCCTTGCGGGCCGCTCACCAGCAGGCGGGAATCCATGCCGACGCCGTTGTCCTCTATTTTAACCATCAATTCTCCGGCTGCAAAGGTCACGGCGACCGTGACCTGGGAGGCACGAGAGTACTTGCCGGCGTTGATGAGCGCTTCTTGAACGATCCGAAAGAGCGTGATCTCGCTCATGGGGTCGAGGCGAACCTCGTCGCCGTGGACCGTGAAATGGGCCTCGATTTGCTGGCGGGTGGCGAAATCGCGCGTGTAAGAGCGAAGCGTCGAGACCAGGCCGAGGTCCTCCAGGAGGGACGGGCGCAGGTTCACCGAGATCTGGCGCAAGGTTTCGAGCGTATCCCAGACCTGGCTCTTCAACTCGGGGAGGAGGCGGGTCATCTCGTCGAGGCTCTGGGCCCCTTCGAGAAGCTTGATCCCGAAGAGGAGCGAGGTGAGCATCTGGCCCGCGCCCTCGTGGAGCTCGCGGGCCACCTCCCGACGCTCGTCCTCTTGCAGGACCAGGAAGCGGCGAAGCAACCGCTGGTGGCGCTCTTCGGCGCTCGAACTGGGAACGTCCACGTTCTTCGGTTCCACGGGCTGCTTCATCCCCTTTCCCCTTAGGCCTCCGCCGTCTTCTCGGCGGTGACGGCTTTGCGGGAGGCCTCTACCGGCTGCTTGGCGACCAGCACCGAGCAAGGCGCGTGGCTCGCGACCTGGCTGGACACCGAGCCCAGCAGGAAGCGGGTCAGGCCCGTCCGGCCATGCGAGCCCACCACGATGAGGTCGACCGCTTCGTACTCGGCCACTTCCAGAATGGTATCAGAGATTCCCCCCAGGCGATGCAACTTCCGAGCCTTCAATCCCCGGGCGTTCAAGATCGCCTCGGCCTCCTCGAGAATCTCGAGGGCTTGGACCTTCGTGGGGACTTCCCAGCTGGATTCGGGGACGTAGGCGACCGCGGCGTAGGAGCCCATGTTGACCACGCTCGAAACGCTCAACAGAAGGATTTCGGCCTTTGCCGCCTGGGCGATATCCGCGGCTTGCTGCACTGCCAGGCGGGAGAACCCAGAGCCGTCGACGGCAATCAGAATCTTCATACGGCACCTCCTTTTCGGGTTTCATGGTCCCAAAAATCCCCCCCGATCGTCATCCGCTGAAACTACCCGATCCCCCTGGAGCCCGTCGCCACGCTCGTTTACCCGTTCGTCCGCGACCCGAGGAATCGCGCCATGCGCTGAGCTGCCTTATGGTCAAATGCCGCGGGATCTGAGACCATGCGCATGACGAGAAAGAGGAGGTTTTCCGATGATCGACTTGATGGGCGCCGCTCCTGGCTTCGACACTCCCCTGGAGATGCTCTCGGCTTGCCATCGCCGCCTCGAGCGCCGCCTGGAGCAGCTGATCCTGATCGCCGAGCGCCTCGCGGAACCTGAAAGCGAGCGCCATGCCGAGGCCTTGAAGGTGCTCGCGGACGTCCGTCGTCACTTCGCGACCTCGGGAGCGCATCATACCGATGACGAGGAACTCACCCTCTTCCCGATGCTGAGGACCGCCGGCGACCCGGCCCTGCAAGCGCTTCTCGACGTCTTGGAGGCGGATCACGACGCGCTCGACGCCATGCATGCCGAGCTGGACGCGCTGGGCGATCGCCTCGACGCCGCCGTCACGCCCGAGGACGTCGACAGCCTGCGCGCGCTCGGCGCGGATCTCAAGGTCCACTACGAGCGCCATATTCGCCAGGAAGACACGCAGATCCTCCCCAGAGCCGCGCAAGTCCTCTCGCCCGACCAGCTCGCCAAGCTCGGCTTCGAGATGCAGCGCCGCCGCGGAGCCTAAGCCCCGCCGCGTTCACCGGTCGTTCGCTTCCCTGAGCTAGATCAGTGTCACGCCTTCGTCAAAGATTTAACCTGGTTACGGAATTCGACGCCCAACGACGAAGGATGTGCCATGGGAATTTGCGACCGAGTAGGAATACACTGCACGGGCTGTGCCACGCTGCCTCGCCTGAGCAACGCGGAAGGCCGGCTTTACCTCTTCTTTTCGAGAGAGCTCAGCCTCGCCAAGGTCCAAGTGGCCTTTCCGGAGGCCGTGGCTCATGACCCTCGGGCGCTCAGCCTGGCGGTCCCCCCCGAGGGCCTCGCGCCCCTCCTGACGCGCTTGGGCGCTCAGCTGACCCGAAACGAGCGCGCCGACGTGAAGGTGCTTTTCAAGGAAGGACTATCGCAACCGGGATTCGCCGACCTCGGTCGGGTGAGCCCGCTCGATGAGCTCGTGGCCAGGGGACAAGGCGACTGGTTGATCGGCTTGATGCTTGCCGATCGCATGACCAGCCATTTCCAGCCGATCGTCAGGGCCAAGTCCCCGTCGACGATCTTTGCCCAGGAAGCGCTGCTCCGGGGCATCGACGAGGCGGGCATGGCCGTTCCTCCCGGTCGCATGTTCGACGCTGCCCGGGAGGCCGGCCTGCTGGTGCAGCTGGATCAACGCGCCCGCGATACGGCCGTCCGCTCGGCCGCTCAGGGAGGACTGGCGCAGCCGCTCTTCATGAACCTCAATCCGGCCGCCATCACCGAACCCGCCTCTTGCCTCCAGGCGACCTTGCGGCAGATCGACGCCGCTGGCCTGAAGCGCGAGCGGATCGTCTTCGAGATCGTCGAGACCGACCGGGCCCGAAGCCCCCGGGACCTCGAACTGCTCCGGGAGTATTGCCGGGACGAGGGCGTGCGGATCGCCCTCGACGACTTCGGTGCCGGGTATTCCTCGGTCACCTTGCTCCACCGCCTGCGCCCCGAATTCGTGAAGCTCGATCGCGACCTCGTCAGCGGCATCCAAGAGGACCGTTACAAGGCCGCCATCGTGGATCGCTTGCTCGAACTTTGCCGCTCCCTGGGCATCCTCACGGTGGCCGAAGGCGTCGAAACCGACGCGGAGCACCGCTGGTTCGTGGACCACGGAGCCGACCTCGCTCAAGGCTTCCTCTTCGCCAAGCCCGCGCCCTTGACGGCAACTCCCCTGCCCGTCATCGCCACCGTCTGAAAGGAGATCCCATGACCATCCAGCAGAAGTTGATTTTCCATGTGGTCTCCGTGGGCTTGCTGATCGCAGGCTTCCAGCTCCTGGTGGGCTTCGAGATGAGCCTCGCCACCGCGTTCTTCTTCGTCGCCTTGCTCGCCATCGACCTGGCCGGCGATTTCTGGACGCTGCTCACCATCCGCCGGGATGTCACGACCGTGATGGACCACCTGGTGACGGTCAGCGCCGGGGACCTCAGCCGGGAGGTCCCGAGTTCCGAGGGCAAGGACGAGACCTCCGCCATGCTGCGCACGCTCGGCGGCATGGTGCGCAGCCTCCGCAGTCTGGTCTCGGAGGTGCGCGGGGCCGCCGACGAGGTGGAAGCCGGTGTCGTGCGGATCACCAGCGGTACGGAGCAAACGGCGCGAGCCTCGGACGAGCAGTTGGCGGCGATCGCCTCGGCCTCGGCCAGCGTCGCGACCATGGCCGAACGGAGCCGTGCCGTGGGGGCCAACGCCCTCTCCCTCAGCCAGAACGTGGACGTCGCCTCGCGCTCGGTTCTCGACATGGTCTCGGCCATCCACGAGGTGGCCGGCCATGCCGACGCCCTGGCCGCCGCAGTCGGACAGACCTCGGCCTCTATCGAGCAAATGGCCATGAGCATCCAGCAGGTGGCCTCCCACGTCGACCAGGCGACCGCCGATTCGGAGCGATCGGCCCAGGCCGCCGTGACCGGTCAAATGGCGGTCGAGCAGAGCATCGCCGGCATGGCCCGCATTCAAGACACCATGGACGCGATCGTCACGGCCATCGAAAGCCTTGGCAAGCGCTCCAAGGAGATCGGGGCCATCATCGAGGTGATCGACGATATCGCCGACCAAACGAACCTTCTGGCCCTCAACGCGGCCATCGAGGCCGCACGGGCCGGCGAGCACGGCCGAGGCTTCGCGGTGGTCGCCGACGAGGTGCGCAAGCTCGCCGAGCGCTCCTCTCACGCCACCGGCGAGATCGCCTCGCTCATCCAGGCCATCCAGACGGATACCAGCCATGCCGTGAGCCGAACCCAGGTCGGTCGCACCGCCATCGAGGACGGCACGCGGCTCGCCTCGGAAGCCGGAAGCTCCCTGGGAGTCATCGTTTCCTCGGTCGAACGGGTCTCGACGCTCATGACCCAGATTTCCCACGCGTCACACGAGCAATCGCTCGCCGCCGCGCAGATCACCCAGGCGGTCGGCTCCATGAACCAGCTCACGGACCAGGTCTCGAGCGCCACCCGCGCTCAGTCCGAGCGCTCCGAGCGCGTGATGGGCGAGGTTGAACGCATGACCGAGCGCCTCCCCGAGGTCGCGCTTTCCAGTCAGTTGCAGGAAGAAGGGGGCCGCGAGGTCCTGGCCTCGGTCGACAGCATCCGGCAATCGGCCGAGGAAAGCGCCAAGGCCACGTCGGATATCGTGCACTCGGCACAGGACCTTTACGACCGTGCGCGCCGGATGCAGGCCGCGGTCTCGGTCTTCAAGGCAAGCCTACCCTCCGAGCGACTCGTCACGGCTTCTTCTTCGTTGCCCCCGGCCCGTGCGCATGTCAGAATGCCCTGATAGGAGCTTGTATGTCCCTGAAACGCCGATTCGTCACACTCTTAGGGAAGGGAGCACCCCGATGACCGAGACCAAACCCTGGATTCCTCCCTTTGCCCTCATGGCCGGCATGGGCGCCCACGGCCTCTCCTGGCTGCTCCTGGCGCTCACGGTCTGGCCGAGCGTTCCGGGGCTCACGTTTCCGGCCCTCGCCTGGATTCACCTGGTCGCGCTCGGCTGGCTCACCATGATTGCACTCGCCGTCATGGTCCACGTGATCCCGGGTTTCCTCGACACGGACTGGGAACTCGAACCCATCGCCCGCTGGGCGCTCCTCCCCTACGGCATCGGCATGCTGCTGCTCGTCGGAGCGTTTCTCGGCATCGGCCCCTGGGCCTTCCAGTGGGGTGGCGGCCTACTGGTCGCGAGCCTGGTGAGCTTCATGATCCCGGCCTTTCTCACCATGATCCGCTACAAGGCCCCCGAGGGCACCAAGGTTCCCTACCGCTTCGCCTTCACCTCGGTGCTCTGCTCGCTCTTGGTGGCCGCCATTCTCGGCGCCACCATGGCCTGGGCGCTCGCCGGAGCCCCCTGGTCCCATTTGCTCGCCACCCTGCTTCCCCTGCATGCCATCCTCGCGGGCGGCGGCTGGCTGAGCCTCTTGATCCTCGGCGTCTCGGCCCGCACGATCTTTCCGGTCACCGGCCGGAAACGCTACCTCTTGCCGTTTCACGTGATCATCTCCGCGGGCTTCTTCGGAGGCTTGATCCTGCTCTTGCTGGGCCTCATCCCGGGCGTCGCCCACGTCGCCTGGCGCTGGCTGGGAGTGGGGCTGGCCAGCCTCGCCGCCGTCCTCTACCTGGTCGACATCGCCAAGGTCCTCTGGAAGGCTCCCAACCCCAACCGGCCCCCGCAAGCCTTCATCGCCGCCGCGCTCGTCTACTTCGTGATCACCATGATCCTCGGCGCCGGCGTGAACGCCGGCATGACCCAGTGGCAGGCCCCCCTGGCCTTCGTCGCCCTGGTCGGCTGGATGGGCCAGTCCGTGAACGGCTACCTGCTTCACATCGGGATTCGCCTCATGCTCACCATGGTGCGCGGCGAGGAGGACGAGACCGCCCCTGGCGAGGTCACTCCCCCGGCCTGGTCCTGGACCTCCTTCGTCCTCTTCCAGCTCGCCATCCTCTGGGGCCTCGGCGTGCTGCTCACCGGTCATGGCGAGTGGCTGCCGCTCTCGGGAGTCTTCGGTCTCCTGGGATGGTTCTGGTTGGTCGGAAGTGCGTGGCTCTCGTACCGGCGCGCCCGCGTCGTCTAGCAAATCCGGAAACCGCCTCGCGCTCGCGAGGCCTTACATCAGGTGAGCAGTCGTGGGTATGTTGTTCATGTCAGAACTCTCAACGCGCGTCACACGAAGGATGGACGATGAACGACAACGCCTACCAGGAGCTGATGCACAAGGCCGCCACGGATGACGAGTTCCGCGGGAAGCTGCTCGCGGATCCGAGGTCCACGCTCGAGGCGGTTCTGGGGGTGAACCTTCCCGCCGGCCTCACCGTACGCATCGTCGAGAATTCCCCCAGCGAGCTCACCCTCGTCATTCCGCCCGCTGTTTCGTCGGAACTCGACGACGATCAGCTCGAGGCCATTGCCGGTGGGAAATCCGCACGACAGTCGGGGGACGTCGCCCTCTCGTTGATGACGTTCGGATGGGGGTGCCTCGCCTCGCTAGCCGTCGAGAAAAGCGTCGCGGGATGCCGCAAGACCTTGAACCCGGACTTGAAATCGTGATAGCCGGCAGTCGATCCGGCGTCTAGCCAGCGGTAAGCTTAAGGCGGTCCGATCGCAGTGCCGATCGGACCGCCGCTTCACGTTTACTTGATGACCGTTCGCTCGATCACCGAGACGGTGCCGTCCAGCATGTTCGAAACGTAGGCTTTTTCCGTGGTGAAGGCCATCTTGTGCATGCCCTTGCCCACCGTGATCACGGCGCTGACCTTCTGGGTTTCGGCGTCCACGACCGTCACCGAGTCATCCCCGTCGCCGCTGATCCAGATTTGCTGGGCCGCGGCCGCATCGCTCGCTCCGGGCTTGGCGATCGCGAAGGCATGCGTCGGCTGTGAGGGGCGGTCGGCGAGACCGCGCCCGACCTTGAGCTTGGCCTGAAGGCTCCGGCTCGCGAGGTCGATGACCGCGACCTCACCGGCGCCCTTGCTGGTCACGTAGGCGAACTTGCCGTCCCCGCGCAGGACCATGTCGGTGGGGGTGGAGCCGACCTGGAAGGTCGTGATCGGGGACTTGGCGGCGAGGTCGTAAAGCGTCACCGAGTTCGAGGTCGCGTTGGCGACGGCCAGGGTCGACTTGCCGCCAAAGGTCGAGATGCCCAGCGCGCTGGGGCCGTTGCCTTCTTTTAGGGTGGTGACGGCTTTTCGGTCGCTCAGGGGGACGAAGGAGACGCTGTTATCCGGAGTGTTCGCGACGGCCAGGAAGCCGCCTCCGACGGCGATCGCCCCCGCGGTGAACGCGCTCACGCCGTCGCGGTTCACGCGGAACGACGCCGAGTGGACGTCCGCCTCGAAGCCGTTGGGCCAGGAAACCTTCACGACGTTGTCGTCGGAGCTTTCCGTCGTGGCGTGCATGGTGTGCATGCCCGCGTGAGAGCCGCCTGACGACGAGGGCAAGAGCGTCACGTAGGCCGTCGTCGCATCGGCCCAGACCAGTTGGCCGGGCTTCTTGGGGAGCATGACTGTGTCGACGAGCGCCTGGGTCGAGCCCTTGACGACCCTCAGCGCGTTGGCCGTGGTGTCGAGTGCGATGGCGTACTGACCATCGGGAGTGCCCACGGTGTTGTTGGGCGAGGCATGATCCTTGCCACCGTCCAGCTCGAGGGTCTTGACGACGGTGTCGGTGGCCGGGTCGATCAGCGAGAGGGTTCCCGAGCCGGTGTTGCCGTTGATGAGGATACCGCCGGCCAGGGCGATGCCGTGGGGATGCTCGCCGACCGTCAGGGTCTTGATGGCCGAGAGCTTGAGGACGTCCGCGGGGAGGTCCTGGACGCCGAGGCCATTGGGACTGGGACAGCCCGCGAGCATGATCGTGAGCGCGAGGGTGAGGGTGGGGGCGATCGCCCGATGGGCGTCGCGCGCGTTGAATGCGTTCATGGGGGTGAGATCCTTTCGAATGAGGCTCGACCGTCAGGGAGCCTAAAAGTAGCGGTAATAGACCAGGAACAAGGTCTGGTCGGTCATGGCGTTGAACTGGGGGCCGACGGCGGGATCCGAGCCGTAGGCCAGCCGGATGCCTTGCGCGGGGACGAAGCGCCATTCGATGCTCGGCATGAGTTTGACCTTGCCGAGCACGGAGTCGGCCGTCGCGGGATCCGAGCTCGCGATCGCGCCGTAATAGCCCGATGCGCCAAGTCCTAGCCGCCAACCCGGCAGCACCTCGACGGCCGCCTGCACCTGGGCGGTCGCGACCTGCCCGATGCTGAAGGCCGTCGACGAGCCTTCCGCGGGCCGGGTCATCGGGCGCTGGTAGCCGAGGCTTCCCGTGACCTCCCAGGGACCGACGGACTTGAGCAGGCTGAGGCCGACCTGGCCGCTCCAGACGCCGCTGCCCGTGAAGTTCTCGGGGCTGCCGGCGGCATTGCCCGAGGGCATGATCACTCCGCCCCAGACGGCCAAAGACGGCCAGAACTCGTCACCCCTGTAAGCCACGGACGAGGCCTGGAGCAGCATGTCTCCGATGCCTCCGCCGCTGAGCGTGCTGGAACCGTTCGTGGCGTCGAGCGGGATGACCGAGCCCAGGGCGCCCCACTGGGCGTGGTTGAGCCGGTTGGCGGCCATGGGAACGTGGAGTCCCAGCGACCAGCCATCCTTGGGGAAGTACGTGAGCCCTAGGCTTCCCTGGAGCGAGGTGATGCTGCTGCCTTGGGGCTTGGGGGTCCACGCGCTCCGCTCGTTGAAGCTGCCGGTGATGTCGCGGAAGTTTAGGCTGGTTTGCACGAGGAACTTTCCGGGGGGTTCGAACTGAAGGGTCGAGCCCGAGAGGGAGGTGAACTCCGAGCTGCTGCTCGACATCGAGACACAGCAATCATGGGCCACCGCCGGATCGGCGGCCAGCATCAAGGGAACTGCCGCCGACAGGAAAACAGCAGGCAGCTTGAAAGGAATGGTCATGGCCATTCTCTCCTTTCCGAATCAAAGTTCAGGGCGCATTTCGCAGTGAGGCAGACAATTGAGTGTTGCCGTGTGCTAGGCGCGGATTCGGGGAGGAGGTTCGGCGGGGAGGAGGCTGGGGGGCGGATAGGGATCCGACGTCGTGAGGGGACGTTCTCGCGCGACGAGCGGGAATTTGAGGCGCGGCATGCCGGCGAAAAGCAAGGTCGGAGGCTGGGGCTCGGGTAGCGAGAAATGCGCCGGGACGGCGCCCGCGTCGTCAGCGGCGTGAAGGTGGCATGAGGCGTCGGCGGCAGTTGCCGTGGAAGCCTCGGTGTCGCAGACCGAGCGGCAGGAGCATAGGGCATTGCAACGGCATTGCTCGATTGCACAGGGATTGCCCAGACCGTCCCCGAGGCATGGGCGCGGGAGATCCCGCGCCCCCATCAGGATCAGGGCCAGGACGATCAGTATCGCGTTAAGGAAGCGCTTCATACGCTGCTCCGCATCCGATGAGGAAAAACCAGGATCACATGGTTGACGGTATCAACCGTGCGCGCTCCTGGCTCTGAGGTGCCTCATACTGGCGAACGTTCGGTAGTTTTCCTCATGGGGCCGGTTCTAGAGGTCGGCCTTTCGGAAGATTCTAAGGGCGCCCAGCAGGGGGATGATCATCCAGGCGACGAGGGCGGCGAGCAGGACGAGCGGGGCTCCGATCTGGCCGAACATGCGCATGAGGCTCGCTCCGGTCGCGCCGAAGGCCGTCACCGAGTCAAGGGTCATGATCCCCAGCACGCGGACCAGGTCCACGGGGTTCAAGAGGAGGAAGAGCACCAGCGCGACCGAGAGCTGCTTCGCTCCGATCAGGACGGCCCCCCCGACGATCACGAGATCGTAGAGGATCACGGTCGTGAACCAGACGGCCACCGCGGCTCCCAGGGCGCGTACCCGGCTCTGGGTGAGGACGGCGATCAGCATCGCGAGACTGAGGAACGCGATTTCCAGGGCGCAAGACAGCCCCAGTAGGACGAGATAGCGCCCGAAGTCCGAGCTTCCCGCCCGAAGCGCTATCAGGATGCCCGCCGCCCCGAAGCCCACCAAGGTCGAGGCGATAAGGGTCAAGCTCAGGCCCAGGAACTTGCCGGTCATCACCTCCGAGCGGGTCACCGGCTGCGAAAGCAGCAATTCGAGCGCGCCTCGCTCGCTGGTGAGGCTCGACGTCCCGAGGAAGAGCGCGATCAAGGGCAGGAGGATCAGGACCAGGTTCAAGAGGCTGGCCGTCGTGCGAGCGAAGCCCGTCACCTCGGCGTAGCCTGCCCCCACGAGCCCGAAGTACGAGAGGCCCATGGCAAGAAGCCCGAAGATGCCCGCGAAGATCCAGATCAGCTTGCTTCGCATGGCGTCGATGAGTTCGCGCTGCGCGATCACCCAGATGGCTTGCCCGTCCATGCTACTTGCCCGTCACGAGGGAGGACCAGGTCACGACCTTGGCCTTGTACTTGGCGTCGAGCGTCTTGACATCCTCGGGCTTTGCGAAGGCCAGGATTCCGTAGCGCATGGGCGTGGGGTACGTGCTCTTGGCGAAGGTCGCTTTCGATACGGCGAGCCAGTTCTTGGTCTTGAGATCATGGACCCATGCTCCCTGGACTTGTGATTCGCGAATGCGCTTCTGTTTCCAGTAGGCCACCATGCACCCGATATCGTCGAACTTGGCGACCGTGCGATTTGATAGGATCAGCTCGGCGGAGAGGGGGACGTTCGAGATGGCCATGGTGCAGGTGGCGCATTCATCGGCCTCGGGCATGATCTCGATAGGCTTGCCCTGGCTCGTGAAGCCCACGAGCAAGAGCGTGGTCAGCGGGACGACCATCGTTTTGACCAGTGACGACATGGGTTACTCCTTTCCGGCGGGGCGTTCCCGCGCGACGATCGCCATGAAGATATCCTCGAGGGTGGCTTCCTCGGTGCGGAAGTCCTCCACCCGTGCCCCCTGAGCCTCGAGCGTGCGAACCATGGCGGCCTTGTGCCGATCGTCGATCACGACCTTGAGGATGCCGTCATGGAATTCCACGTGCTGGGCTCCGGCGTCGAGGGAGAGCCGCTCGAGTGAGAGGTTGCTGGGTGGGACCGTCTCGCGGGCGAGCCTGAGGGTCATGCGGGTGGGCATGGCGAGGCTCTCTCTGAGGGCGTCCAGGGTGTCGAGCGCGACGATGCGGCCCTGGTGGCAAACGGCGATGCGGTCCGAGATGGACTCGACCTCCCCCAGGAAGTGCGAGCTCAAGAGGATGGTGCTTCCCGCCGCCTGGCGTTCGCGAATGATTCCCTTGAAGAGCTTCGAGCCTTCGGGATCGAGTCCCGCGGTCGGTTCGTCGAGCACCAGGAGCTTGGGATCGCCGAGAAGGGCGACCGCCAGCCCGAGACGCTGCAGCATGCCCCCCGAGAATCCCGCCGTGCGGCGCTCGGCGACGTCCTGGAGGCCGACTTTACGCAGCAAGGGCTCGATCTGGGAGGGGGACGTCTTGCGCAGCTTGGCGAAGAAGGCCAGCACTTCGCGGGGGTTGAGGTTCTCGTAGAAGTGCACTCGCTGCGGCAGGTAGCCGATCAGCTTGCGGGCCCTGCGGGGCTCGCGCGTCGCGTCGAGGCCGTCGATCGTGATCGTGCCGGAGTCCGGATGAACCAGCCCCACGATGCTCTTGATCGTCGTGCTCTTGCCGGCGCCGTTGGGCCCCAGGAGGGCGAGGACCTCGCCGGGGCGCGTCTCCAGGTCGAGACCGCGGAGGGCGTTGACGCTTCCGAATTCCTTTTTGAGGTTTGATAGGCTGATCACGCGGAGAAGGCCTTTCTGACGAAGACGAGCGGGATGATTCCCAGTAAGAGGACTCCCAGCGAGACGCCGAGCATCGCGAGGTCGATGCCGCCGGCGCCCAGGGCCTTGGTCTCGCCTTGGACGGTCGGCTTCATGCTGGGGGAGGGATCCTCCACGCCCGGGACGTTCATGATGGGGAAGGTTCGTTCGGCGAACTCGAGGGCCTGGATCGCGGGGCTCAGGAGGAAGAGCCTGGCGGGGGGCATGTTCTCGGTGAGGTAGGCGAAGACGCTTCCCGCCGTGTGCGAGACGTCGCCTCGTCCGTTTCCGTCGAGGTCGTAGCCTCGGTAGTCGCTCCAGTAATTGCCGCCCCAGTGGTTCTCGCTTCGGCCGGTCGGCAGGGCCGCGGAGACGGCGTTCCCGGCGATGGTGTTGCCCAGGAACTCGTTGGCCTCCGAGCTGCCTCTAACCTCGATGCCCAGGTCATTGCCGACGATCCGGTTATGCGTGATCTTCAGGCCGATGGCTCCGTCCAGGAAGATGCCGACGCGGTTTCCGAGGATGGCATTGGCTTCGACGAGGGAGTCCTCGCAGTCCTTGATGAGGAGGCCGTAGTCCCGGAAGCCCCGGTTGCCCGAGAAGAGGTTGTCGCGCAGGGTGAGGCGCCGGCTGAACATGACCGCTGAGCCCGCCTCGGACTCGGTGAAGCGGTTCCCGGTGAAGACGTTGTCGTCCGAGTACATGTAGTGGAGGCCGTAGCGGGCCTTCGAGACATCGTTACCGGTGAGCGTGTTGAAGGGGGAGGCGTTGAAGTAGATGCCGTCGCGGGCCACGCTGATGCGGTTGTTCGAGATGAGGTTGTGCTGTGAGTCGAAGAGGCGGATGCCGTCTCCTCGGTTGCCTGGTGCTAGTTCGGCGATGCCGCGTATCTCGTTGTCGCGGATGACGGCGTTCCTGACGCTTTCGAGGTAGAGGCCGTAGAGCGATTCGTCGAGGAGGTTTCCCTCGATGACGGCCCCGGAGGCCGAGAGCTTGATGGCGGCGGTATCGCTGAGGGCTTCCCTGCCGCTTCCCGTCACGTGAAGGCCGCTGATCCGGCAGTCGGGGGCGGTCACGTGGATCACGTCTCCAGAGCCGCCTCCGTCGATGCGCGGCATGCCTTCGCCGATCAGGGTCAGGGGCTTGGAGAGGACGAGGTTCTCGCGGTAATGGCCTGGGCTGATGCGAAGGATGTCCCCTGGCGAGGCGGCCTCGATGGCAGCCGTGATGCTGGGGTACCCTTCGGGGCCCACGCGAAGCTCGGCTGCCTGCGCGATTGAGGTCATGAGCGCGGGGGCGAGCGTGAGGCTCAGGGCCAGGATGAGCTTGGTCATGCGGGGCGCTTCCGGTTTCGGAAGTAGACGAACAAGGCGACGGCGGTGAGCACCCAGGCCAGGATGAGCATGTAGCCACCGAGGCCGAAGTAGCCGTAGGTCATGAAGTTGACGAGCTTGTTGCTTCCGATGAGGGGGGGCGTGAAGCCGGGGATCTTCAGCGGGGCGTCGGGGTCGAGGTTCTGTCCGTACTGATACAGCCGGAAGTAGGCGGAGCTGAGACCGGTGGCGCCCGTCACGGTGAGCAGGGCGACGCTGGCGGCGAGCCCCAGCGGGCTGGCGAGGGCCGCGGCGAGTCCGAGCAGAGCGACGGAGATGCCGAGCGCGATGGGCATCCATTTGAGCTCGGGGAAGTCTTCCTCGTGAATCTCCCGCATGCCGATGTAATGGTTGAGGGTGTTGATCTCGGCGATGTCGTCGATGACGGGGTTGCCGCTGCCTTCGAACTTGTGAGCGTAGACGTAGAGGTTGAGGGTTTCCGGATACTGGGGGGCCTTCAGGTGGAGGAACCACAGAGGAAACGCAAAGGAGGCGAGCACGAGGATCGCTGCGACGGCGGCGGCGATCCGCTGCTTGGAAGTCAACCGCTTGGCTCGGGAGGTGGAAGCGGCCTTTGGGGGTGGGGAGACGGGAAAGGTGCTCATGGGGGCCTCGTTTTCGTTTCGTCCTGATGGGGCCTGGGTCCCGGCGACGCCGGGACCCAGGCTTGACTTAGTTGGGTTTGACCGTCAGGTAGCCTTGCATTTCCTGGTGCAAAGCCGAGCAGAAGTTCGTGCAGTAGAAGGGGAAGACCCCTGGTTTATCCGCCACGAACTTGACCGTCTTGGTCTCGCCGGGGTCGACGACCACGTTGATGTTGTACTCGTTGAGGCCCCAGCCGTGGATCTCGTCGCGGGTTTGCTCCGCGTTGGTGATATGCACCGTCACGGTGTCGCCTTGTCGGACGTCGAGGCTTTGGGGAGCGAAGAAGGTCCGGACCATGTAGAGGTTGATATCGACGTTCTTGCCGTTGCGGGTGATCTTGGCCTCCCCGGGGGTCCAGACGGCGTTGGGGTTCTTGTTCTCGGCCTTGGGGTAGACCTCGATCGGCTTGATGGCGTCCGCCTTCAGGATCTGAGCCGAGTGCGGCTCGGGTTCGGTGAAGGCCTCGTAGAGCATGGTCATCTTGTTGCCCGTGATGTCGATCAGCTGCGAGGACTCGGGCTTGGAGGGACCGGTGTTGATCTGGCGACCCTTGGAGATCTTGTTGAGGGAGACCAGGTACTTGCCGTAGGGATTCCGGGTGTTGCCGCCCGCCACGGTGAGGTGGCCGACGTTGTAGGAGACGGGGATCTTGTCGACGACTTCCCAGGTGCCGATCTTCCACTTGGCGATCGCGCTCTCGAGGAAGAGCGAGGTGTAGCCGTAGCCCTGATCGTCGTACTCGGTGTGGAGGGGGCCCATGCCCACGGGCACCTCGGCGATCTTGACGGATTCGTGGCGGATGACGGGGACGCCGTCCTCGTTGCCGCTGAAGTCCTTCTTGACGATCGCCTCCTGCATCTTGGCGAACTCGAAGATGGTCGTGACGGGGGCGAGCTTGCCCGAGGCGGCCATGTACTCGCCGCTGGGGGTCACGTCGACGCCGTGGGGGCTCGAGGGCGTGGGAAGCAGGTAGACGATGTCGGGGACCTTCTTGGGATCCAGGACCGGCACGCCGTTGATCATGTCGGCCTTGCCGTCGGCGACGGCGGCCTCGGCGGCCTTCCAGTTGAGGGCGACGACGTAGTCCATGGGGTTCTTGGAGGCGGTGACTTCCAGTCGACCGGTGGCGCGCTCGGAGTTGTAGCTGGTCCAGAAGGCCCAGCCCTCGGAGGGGCCCTTGCCCGCGCTGCCGAGGTCGTAGTTGAACGGCGGCATCAGGACCTGGAAGCCCGGGGACATGTGCCCGGAGTCGGGGTTGACCTTCACGCCGGAGACGATGCCCTTGTACTTGGAGGCGTAGTCACTGACCGGAACGTAGGTGTTGGGAACGGGCACCGAGAAGCGCGAGGCGGAGAGGATGTACTCGGAGTTGCTGGTGACGAACGAGGACCCGTGATTGCCCATGACGTTGGGGAGCTTCATGATCTGGTGGGTCTTCATGTCGTTGAGGTTGATGCGCGCGACCCGGTTATTGGCGTTGTCGTTGACGAAGAGCCAGCGGCCGTCGTAGTTGCCGTCCGTCTGCGAGAGGGCGGGGTGGTGGACGTCGCCCCAGGTGTAGCCGCCGAGCATCGCCTTGGTCTCTTCATCGAAACCATAGCCGGTGCCCGGGTAGGGAGTGAAGACCGGGATGGTCGCGATATGGCGCATGGAGGGAATTCCCGCCAGGAAGACCTGGCCGGAGTGGCCGCCCGAGTAGAACAAGTAGTACTCATCCAACTGTCCGGGGGCGACAAACGTCCGCTGGGCGGCATCCGAGGCGACCCGGCTCTCCTGGTCGCCTCCCCGGGAGCCGTTTTGCGCTTGCTCTCCAGCGGGACCGCAACCCGCCAGGGACAATACTCCAGCCGCTGCGGCGAATGCGGCCGTTCGTTTCAAGATGGGTCTCATTCAGATCCTTTCTTCTTCAGAGCGGGGTGCGTTCAATCAACCATGGGCGACCTGGTGACGCGGCTCGGAATCCGCCTCAGGCCTCTGGACCTATCTGCGGGACGTCGATTCGGCCTTAATTGCGGAGTGCCTTCACCTGAGCCGTGCTCACGGCTCCTCCGGTATTGCCCCAGGCCGTCCGCTCGTAGGTCACGATATCCGCGATCTCTTGATCCGAGAGATGCTTGAACGGCGACATGAAGCCGTTGTACTCTTCGCCGTTGACCGTGATGGGACCTGAAAGTCCGTTTAGCACGATCGCGATATGCTCGTCGGCAGGGCCACTCATCCGCTCCGTCCCCACCATGGGGGGGAAGGTTCCCGGAACCCCTTCTCCGTTGGCACCATGGCAAGCCGCGCAATTCGCCTCGAATAGCGCCTTGCCTGCCACGGCGTCTCCCATGCCACCCTGGACGGCCGACACCGTGCGGTCAGCCGCCTCGGACCCCGTCGACGTCTCAGTCGTCTTCTCCCCGCCCTGGCAACCCACAAGCAGGGCGGCCAGGAGAACGCTCATCGCGGTGAGACGCAATGATGAATCAGCTTTTGACACTCGATATCCTCTTTCGATGAACCCGACTCGAGCCGGGAATTGGTTGATTGCAAGCATAGAGAGACGTTCGACTCTGCCCCGACGAGACAGCCTTGCTTGAGCCGTGGTACCGGACTTGCGTCCTGAGGCGCGTGCTCGTGGGAACGTCTGGCCTTCAACGTATCAACCGGCAAGCGAACCTTCTCTGAGGTGGCTCATACTGGCGAAAGATAGGTAGTCTGCCGCAGCGGGCGCGCCGGCCTGCCGCTCATGCGCCAAGCACGCCAATGACAACGCCCCGAGAACGCCATGACGGGCGTTCTCGGGGCGTTGTCGGGAGCGGCTGAGCTTTACTCGGCGAGGATCAAGGCTTCGAGGCGCTGGCGATCCTTGACCGTGATCACGCCGCCGCGCTCGTAGCGCAGGATGGCGGGCTCTTGGCACCAGTCGCGGATGAGCCTGACGCATTCCTCGTAGGTGATCCCCACCATGCGGGACAGCGTGCCGTGCGGGAGCTTGGTCGATAGCGTGAGGCCCTCGGGAGTGCGTTTTCCCCCTTCGCGATCGAGAATCCGCAAGATGAGGATCGCAAGCCGGGTCTTGGCGCGCTCGGAAACCACTGCGTGAAGCGCATCTTGGGTCTCGCGTAGCCGCTGGGCGAAGGCCACCAGCAGCTTCATGGCGATGCCCGGGTTCTCGGCCAGATGGGCCTGGATCGAGTCGAGGCGGATTTCGAGGACCTCGCTCTTCTCGGAGGCTACCACGGTGCCCGGGGCGACCTTTCGGTCGAAGAGGGCCGCCACGGCGAAGATTTCGTTGGGGCGGATCAGGCGGACCACGGTTTCCTTGCCGCTGACGGCGGATTTGCGGATCTCGAGTCCCCCGCTGATCAGGATGCGCAGCGTGGGTTCGAGCGGATCCCCTTCGTGAAAGAGCACCTCGGAGGCGTGGCATGAGCGCAAGCGCGAATGCGCCGTCAGATGCTGGAGCTCGGAGTCGTCGAGTCCTTGAAAGAAATCGAGCTTCTTGAGGTCGATTGTCGCGGTCATGGCCACCTCCTCTTGATGATTAACCATGTTACCTAACTATCGAGCAAGAGGATCCGTAGTTTCCCCCGATCCCGGAAAAGCGGCTTGCCATGCGCTTGACGTGCCTAGCAGAACGAAGCAGAATGAGGGAGATGAAACCTGAGTAATTTGGTCAGGTTTAACCGACGACCGGGAGGAACTCCATGAATCCAGCTTACCGCTTGCTCCCCGACGCTCCCCTGAACTCCGTGAAAGATTTCCCTGAAGCCGGCCTCGCGATTGCCAAGGCCCTGGCGCTCGGTCCTGAAGGCACCATCGCTCAGATCCGGGACGCCAAGTTGCGCGGGCGGGGCGGGGCAGGCTTCCCGACGGCCACCAAATGGGCAAGCATCCGAGCGGAAGCCTGTCCGACCAAGTACGTCGTCTGCAATGCCGCCGAAGGCGAGCCCGGCACGTTCAAGGATCGCACGCTCATCCGCTACAACCCGTACGTGCTGCTCGAAGGCGTGGCGATCGCCGCCTTCGCCATCGGAGCCCAGGCGGCTTACATCGGCATGAAGGAGACCTTCGGGCGCGAGTACCAGCGCCTCGAGTCGGCCCTCGAGGAGATGACCGAGGCGGGGATGCTGGGGGAGATCCCGATTCACCTCGCCATGGGGCCCGACGAATACCTTCTCGGAGAGGAGAAGGGCTTGCTCGAGGCCATCGAAGGCAACTTTCCCTTCCCGCGCATCTTGCCCCCCTACCAGCACGGCCTCTTCGCGCCTCAAGGCATGTTCGCCCCGGAGGGCCGAGAGAATCCCACCTCGGTCAACAACGCCGAGACTCTCGCTCATGCCGCGCGGATCCTGCTTCACGGTTCCGAGGGCTTCCGGGCGATCGGTAGCCCCGAGCATCCGGGCACCGGGATCTTCACCTTGGTCGGCGACGTCGAACGCCCCGGCGTCTACGAGTTGCCCACGGGCACGCCGTTCCGCACGCTCCTCGAGGAGCACGGAGGCGGCATGAAGGGCGGCCGTCCCTTCAAGATGATGCTTTCGGGAGTTTCCTCGGGAGCGCTCACCGCCGCCCATCTCGACGTGCCCATGGATCTCCCGTCGATGAAGGCGGCCGGCTCGGGCTTCGGCTCGGGGGGCTACATCGTCTACGACGATACCGCCGACGCCGTCGTGGTTGCCAATCTCTACTCCCGCTTCCTGGCCAACGAATCCTGTGGCCAATGTCCCTCCTGCAAGACCGGTACCGCCTACATCACCAAGCACCTGGAGCGTCTCGTCACCGGCACGGCCACCGAACGCGACCTCGCCGAGATTGACACGGCCTTGGACCGCGTGGCCTCGGGAAATCGCTGCTACTTGCCGGTCGCCGAGCGCACGCTCATCGCGAGTCTACTTGCGGACTTCACCGCGGATTTCACGTCCGCCCTCGAACCGGGTTACGCCCCTGGCCGCACGCTGGACCTCCCGAAGCTCTTGGATTTCGATGCGGAGCGCCGGAGCTTCACCTTCGATTCCAAGTATCCGCTCAAGCGCCCCGACGGGGCCTACAATCTCCCCGAGGACGGCCCTTACCGCTACGCCACCCCTTGAGGCCTTCAGCGGGACCTTTCGAGTCCAAAAGAGAGGGGCGTCGCGACAATGCGGCGCCCCTCTCTTTTTGCTCTTTTAGACTTTGCCGATCTCGATCCGCCACTCCTCGGGACCTTCCATCACGGGGGTCCAGGTGAACTGCCCCGGACGCTCGAACTGGAACTGGTAGTTCAAGGGCGCGGGGTTATGATCGTTCACGAGGACCATCTTCTCGCCGGAGGCCAGGCCGTCGAAGGTCCGGAAGATGGTGGGGTGCTTCTCGCGGGGAACCATCGGACGAACGTCGACGATGGGCATGGACTGAGTCATGAGCTTATCCTTTCTGAGTGGGGGGCGGGATTTCTTTATCCAGGTTAACCAATGGCCTAAGCCCTGTCCTTGAGCCACCTCAGATTCGGCAGATTTTTTTATGGCTTGCGGGCGACGATGGCGATCGCCCCCATCCGCTCCATGTGCCGCCGGAACACCTTGCGCATCTCCAGGACCCGCGCGAGGGCGTCCGGATCTCGGACGAGATTCCAGACGAACATCAGGGTTCGCGCCACGCCCTCGTCCCTGACGAAGCGCCTCAGTTCCAGCAGGTGCATCGGAGCTTGCGCGAAGGCTTCGATCACGAAGCCTTCGGCTTCCAGCAAGGCGCGCCACTCGCCCACGGTGAGCGGGCGGGCTCCGACGCGGATCGCGGCCGAGAGGTCGCGAAGGATGTCCTGCTTGACCTCGTCGGATACCTCGTCGGGCTGCAGGCACATCTCGTGGATGCCGTATCGCCCCCCGCTCTCGAGGCAACGGTAGGCCTCGGCGATGATCCGCCGCTTCATGGGGTCCGGCTGCATGGTCAGCATGGCTTCCCCGTAGAAGACGCTGGCGGATCCGTCCGGGAGGCCCGTCTCATGTGCTTGGCCCACATGGCTGCGCTGAGACTCGCCTTTGAGGAGGCGCGAGACCTGGGCGACGGCGGCCTCGTCGCGATCGATGGCGATGTAGCTGGCCGGCTGCTTGGCCAGCGTGAGGGCCGCAGTGGCCCCCATGCCGGGGGCCACTTCCACCACCCGGTCGTTTCGGCCGATGGCGAGCCCCGCGAGCATGCGATGCGTCAGTTCGAGGCCGCCGGGCCGCAGGACACGTTTGCCTAGCCGTGCGAGCAGCCAGTGGCCGGGCATGCGCCGGGTGTCCAGGTTGGCGCCCGGCATCGGGAGGTCGGGATGCTGAATCATGAGGGGCCTCTTTCAATCCGGTCGAAACCGGCAAGGGAAGGAAAGTCATTAGATGAGAATAATTATCATCTAGGTCTCATAAAACGACTATGAGCCACCTCATGGGAGTGACGAAGCGCCAGGGGCGTCGGCTACAGCCGACGCCCCTGGCGCTTCGAGTCTTACTTGACGGTTTTGATGGGAGCCTTGGCCTGACTGGGCGCCTTCTTGGCCTGGGTCGGGGTGACCTTGGCGGACTCGGTGGCGGCGGCCGGGATCACGGGGTTCTCTCGGCCGATGATCTTCGTCCAGGTTTTATCCTCGCGCTCGGTGCCGTGCATGATGCAGTTCGGGCAGGCCATGGCGGCGGTGGGGATCAGCACGCTCGCGACGAGGGCGATGGGAATCAAGAAACGCATAGGAAATCCTCCTCGTTAAACTCTGGCGATGCCTAGTGAGAGACCTTGGGGCCCTTGCCGTCGGTGGCGTCGATGAAACCGACCGCTCCGAGGCTGGCATCCGCGAACTCGTGGTCCACGATGGCGTACTTGCCGGTCTCCGGCACCACGAACTCGACCACCGCGCCGTTCGACGAGCCCAGAAGGACCGTCTGCATGCCGCGCAGGAGGTTAGATGGGTTGCCGTCCAGGTAGACCTTGTCGAAAATGGTGCCGACGATATGGAAGCTCGAGGTATCCGTGGGACCGACGTTCATCACGTAGAGTCGGACGCGCTCGCCGGGCTTGGCCTTCAGGGGGTTGTTGACGAGCTGGTTGATCCGACCGTTGAAGAGCACGTGCGAGGGGCTCTTGCGCTTGGCGGATTCCACGTCCGAGACCAGCACGTTGGGGTTCGCCGGATCCTTGGGCTTGGTGTAAAGCTCCGACTGCACGATCACATACTCGCGGTCGACCTTGTCGGGGTAGCCTCCGACGGGATCCACGACGACCGTGCCGTACATGCCCATGATCATGTGGTGAAGCAGCATCGGCGTGCCGCAGTGGTACATGAAGACGCCGGGGTAGTTCGCGGTCCATTCGAAGGTGATCGTCTGGCCCGCGCCGATGGTCCGGTACTTGTCCAGCGGGTTGACCATCGCGGAGTGGAAGTCGATCGAGTGGGGCATCGGGAAGGTCACGGTCGCGTCATCTCCCGACCGGTTGGTCATGGTGAAGACGACCTTGTCGCCCTGGCGAACGTGAATGGTCGGGCCGGGGATGCTGTCTCCGAAGGTCCAGCCTTCGAGCATGACGCCGTCATCGATTTCGACCATGCGATGGGTCATGTCCATGCGAACGTGGTGGGTCTTGGCGTTGGGCACCTTCTTGATCTCGGGAAGCGCGGTGACCACGTCGCCCCCTTCCACGTAGGCGCCCTTGTAGGGAACGCTCGAGACCTTGGACTCGGGGGCACCGTAGACCATCTTGACGCCGGGCTTGGCCAGCGTGTAGCTCGCGGTGGTGACCAGGGCGAGACCGAGGAGGGCGGTGGTGAGGATGAGGGGCTTTGCAGTCATGGCGAACCTCTTTCAGCGTGTTGCGGGTCCTTTGTTGAGTTCACCGTATCGAACTTGTGCACGCTGATCTTTGAGGTTTCTCATATCCGGGAAAGTCCGGTAATTTCCCGATCCTAGGGGTTTCTACGGAGTCAGCCACCCACCAGTTCGCGTTCCAAGGCGTCGCGATCGAGTAGGGTCAGGACTCCACCCCGCTGGTAGGTCAGGATGGCGGGGTCGTGGCACCAATCCCGGATGATCCTCACGCATTCCTCGTAGGTGATGCCGATCATGCGCGACATCACGGCGTGGGGAAGGCGGGTATTGAGGCGAATCGCGCCGTCGCCGGCGGGCTGTCCGCCGCCGCGGTCGAGCGTGCGGAGGATGAGGGCCGCGAGGCGCGCGCGGGCCCGTTCGGAGGCCACGGTATGGAGGGTCTCCTGGAGGTCCTTGAGGCGCTGCGCGAAGGCGGCCAGCAGCTTGATGGCCAGCATGGGATAGCGCGTGAGATGGGCCTGGAAGTCCTCGAGGGGAATCTCGAGCACGACCGTGGGGACGGTGGCGGTGACCGTGGCCGGTGCGATCCGGCGGTCGAAGAGGGCCGCCACGGCGAAGACCTCGCCGGGTCTGATTAATCGGACGATGGTTTCCTTGCCGCTGGCGGCGGATTTATGGATCTGGAGCTGGCCGCTACAGACGAAGCGTAACTTGGCGGCCAGGGGCTCGCGTTCGTGGAAGAGCACCTCGCCGGCGTCGTAGCGGCGGCAGGAGCTGCGCTCATCGAGGTCGCGCAGCTCCTGCTCGTCCAGTCCCTTGAAGAAGTCGAGCTCATGCAGGCTGCATGGTTTCGACGGCTTGGCCATGGCCGCTTAGGGCGAGGGCTCACTGGGGGGAGGGATATGGGGGTCCTGGCGGTTGCTCACCGACCAGCCGAACCTGAGTCCGAAGACGAACCAGCCGAGGGCCAGGGCTCCGATGGCGAAGAGCGTGTCACCGACGACCCGCAGCCAGCGCAGGATATCCATGAGGCCGGTCTGCGTGAACTCCGCCGAACGGGCGTACCAGTAGCCCTGGTCGACGCTGGCCCAGGTCTGCAGGAGGCCGATGGGCAAGAGGCTCAAGAGGACCATCAGGGCGAGGCCGAGGTTGATGCTCCAGAACGAGAAGGAGAGAACCTTGGTTTTCCACTGGTTCTGCGAGGCCAGCCCCTTCAGGCAGAAGAGCATCAGGCCGAGGCCCAGCATGCCGTAGACGCCGAAGAGCGCGGTATGGCCGTGGACGGCGGTGGTGTTCAGGCCCTGCATGAAGTAGAGCGCGATGGGCGGGTTGATGAAGAAGCCGAAGAGTCCGGCGCCGACCAGGTTCCAGAAGGCCACCGCTATGAAGAAGTAGATGGGCCACTTGTAGGCCTGGACCCAGGGGCTCGCATGGGTATGGCTGTAGTGCTCGTAGGCCTCGAAGCCGATCAGTACCAGGGGCACGACCTCGAGGGCGGAGAACGTGGCGCCGATGGCCAGGATCGGCAGGGTGGTGCCCGAGAAGTACAGGTGGTGGAAGGTGCCGAGGATGCCACCGAAGAGGAAGATGACGGTCGAGAAGAGCACGGCCCTGGCGGCGGTGATCGAGCGGATCAGGCCCATGCGGGTGAAGAGGAAGGCGATGACCGTGGTGGCGAAGACCTCGAAGAAGCCTTCCACCCAGAGGTGGACCACCCACCAGCGCCAGTACTCGGCGATCGCGAGGTTGGTCTCGCGGTTCCACATGACGCCGGCGCCCCAGAAGAGGGCGATCGCCGCCGAGGCCAGGAGGAACAAGCCCAAGAGGTGGCGGTTCTCGTTGGGGTCCTTGAAGGCCGGCCACATGGCGCGCGTCATCAAGCCGAGCCAGATGAACAGCCCCGCCCAGAGGAAGAGCTGCCAGAAGCGGCCCATGTCCACGTACTCGTAGCCCATGTGCCCGAACCAGAAGTTCTGATCGTGGCTCAGCACCTGCTGCACGCCGAGCCATTGCCCGAATAGCGAGCCGACCACGATGACGACCAAGGCCACGAAGAGCACGTTCACGCCGAGGCGCTGGAACTTCGGCTCGTAGCCCGAGACCGCCGGCGCGATGAACAAGCCCGTCGCGAGCCAGGTCGTGGCGATCCAGAGGATGCCCAGCTGCAGGTGCCAGGTTCGCGCGACCGAGTACGGAAGCCACTTGTCGAGTGGAATCCCGTAGAGGCCGCCGCCTTCCACGCCGTAGTGCGCCGTCACGACGCCCAGGAGCACCTGGACCATCCAGAGCGCCCCCGCGACCCAGAAGTACTTGAGGGTCGCGCGCATCGAGGGAGTGGGCTTAAGCGCCAAGAGCGGATCCGTGGTCGGGCACTCGGGATCCGCATGCTTGCGCGGATCCGGGCGCTGCATCGCGTAGAACCACGCGAGCGCGCCGATGCCCGCCAGCAGCAAGACGAAGCTGATGACGGACCAGAAGACCATCGAGCCCGTGGCGACGTTGCCCACGAGCGCCTCGGGCGGCCAGTTATGCGTGTAGGAGACGTCGTCGCCGGGACGGTTGGTGACCGTCGCCCAGGTGGCCCAGAAGAAGAACGCGTTCATCATCCGGAGCCGCTCGGCGTCCTTGATGGTGTTGGCGGGGATGGCGTAGGCGTCGCGAAGCTCGGCCAAGGCCGGGTCATTGCCGAAGAGGCTGGTGTAATGCGCGCTCACGGCGGCGATCGCCTCGGCCCGCATCGGCGAGATCGTCAAGGTCCCCGTCGCCGGATCGTAGGTATTGGTTCGCAGCTCCTGCTGCAGCCGCGCCCTCAGGGCCGCTTGCTGCTCGGCATTGAGCTCGGCGTACGGCACGCCGTGATCCCGCGTCGCCCAGGTATCCAGGAACCAGACCGCCTCACGGTGCAGCCAATCCGCCGTCCAGTCGGGAGCCGTGTAACCGCCGTGCCCCCAGACCGAACCGACCTCTTGACCGCCCATGGACTGCCAGACGTTCTGACCGGTGGTGATGTCCGCGCGCGTGTAGAGCTCGCGCCCGTCCGTCGTGACCACGCGCTCCGGGATGGGTGGAGCCACCTGGTAGATCTCCCAGCCATAGTAGCCAAGCACGGCGAACGAGGCCACGATGACCCCGATCAACCAGGCCCAATACCGTCGGAAGCCCATGCTGACCATCCTTCCCCGGCGCCACGCCAGCCGAAACGTCGCTCGCTCGGTTTCGGCCGGGTCTCGTCAGTCACGTCATGCCCCCCATCTAAGACGCCCTCTCTCCGTAGTGACATAGCCATGTCGGCCAAAGCCCCTCGACAATTTTGGAGAGTCCCCGCCAATCTCGCCCAGTATGAGCCCCCTCATACCGCCGCCGCGCGCCGCCGCCTATGCTGAAGGCAAGAACTTCCAAAGGAGGACCCCATGGCAACACCCATCACGGCCGATATGAAAGTCAACGAGGTCTTGACCCGTTTTCCTCAGACGCTGGAGGTCTTCGTGAGCCATGGCTTCAAGCCGCTCGCAAATCCCCTCATGCGCCGCACCTTCGCCCACCTCGTCAGCATCAAGGGCGCGACCCAGATGCACCACTGGGAGCCGGAACGCCTCTCGCGCTTCCTTCATGAACTCAACGCCCGGGCCGCCATGGGCCCTGCCGCGGCTTCCCCTCAGGACACGCCGGTCGACGAGGCCCCGCTCTACGACGTCCGAGATGTTGATGCGCTCGCCGCGCAGGGCATCCACGTCGCTCCCGACGTGATCCGCGTCGAGAACCAAGGCCTCGAGCCTCCCGAGCCCATGGTCCGGATCCTCGCCATCGCGCAGCAACTCGCCCCGGGCCAGCGCATGGAGGCCCTCAACGACCGCCGCCCCATGCTCCTGTATCCCAAGCTCGATGAGCTCGGCCTGACCCATGAGACCGACGAGCTTCCCGGAGGCGGTTATCGGATCACAGTGAGGAAGTAAAGATGGCCATCTTGACCCGCGGCCCCGACGCCAAGCCCAACCCGCCCGCCCGCAGCGGAGGCATCGCCACCGAGCGCTCCCCCGAGTTCTCGCTGCCGCTTCGCTACTTCGGCCTCGGCGTGGCCGCCTACCTCGTGGCGATGCTCGGCCTCGTCCTCGTGGGTCCCGCCCTCACCGGCTCGCCCTGGAACCCCCGCGTCCTCGGCCTCACCCACGTCATGACCCTGGGAGCCATCGTCGGCATGATCATGGGAGCCGCCTACCAGATGGTCCCTGTCGTCCTCTTGGCCCCCATCTGGAGCCAGCCTCTCGGCAAGGCGAGCTTCTGGGTCTTCCTGCCCGGCGTTCTCGCCATGGTCGCCGGCTTCTGGTTCTCACAAGCGGCATGGCTGGGCATCGGCGCCACTTTGGCGGGTTTCGCCATTGCCGCCTTCCTCGTCAATATCGCGCTTTCCCTGCTGAAGGGCGCCCAGTGGAACGTCGTCGGAGCCTTCCTCGTCACGTCCCTGCTCGCGCTCGGAGCCGCGGTGAGCTTGGGCATGATTCGCGCCCTGAGCTATGCCAACCCGGCCGGGGCCTGGGTGATCCCCAACGCGATGACCATTCACGCCCACCTCGCGGCCTTCGGCTGCGCCACCCTCTTGATCTTCGGCGTTTCGTACCGGCTGATCCCGATGTTCGCCGTCACGGCCGAGCGCGACCACCGCGCCTGGGGCGTCCTGGCGCTCGGCACGCTCGGCCTGCTCGGCATCGCCTGCGGCAGCTTTCATCAGCTGGATGGCTTGGTCCGCGCCGGAGCCCTCGTGGCGGCCGCGAGCGCGGCGCTCTGGGCCTGGGACGCCCTGGCGATGTTTCGCGCTCGGACGCGCCGCACGCTCGATGCCGGCCTGAGCTACGTCTACGCGGCGATCGCCTGGTTGATCCTCGCGGCCGCCATGGGAGTCGCCCTCGCCTGGGGCTGGATCCCGCCCGGCATCCCTACCGACCGCTGGGCGATCGCCTACGCCGTCACCGGCATGGTCGGCTTCATCACCTTCACCACCATCGGCCAGTTCCACAAGATCATGCCCTTCCTGGCCTGGTATCACCGCTACTCGTCCCTGGTGGGCAAGGCAAAGGTGCCCCTCATCAAGGACATCTACGATCCGAAGCTCGCATGGAGCGGCTTCTGGGCCGCGCAAGCCGGTCTCGCCGTCGCCGTCGTCGCCATCCTTGCGGGCTCGGGCCTTGCCGTCCAGGCCGCCGGCTTGCTGCTCGCCTGGAGCGCGCTGGCCACGGCCGGCATGACCATCCAAACCCTGAAACGCTAGAGGGAGATTACCCATGCTCAACGAAACCACGGTGCGCGACGCCCTCGCCACGGTTTACGACCCCGAGATCGGACTCGATCTCATCACCCTGGGCCTGATCTACGGCGTCGACGTCTCGGACGCGGGAGCCGTCGAGATTCGCATGACCTTGACCACGCCCGGTTGCCCGATGGAGCGGGTGATCATGGACGGCATCCAGCATGCCGTGAGCAAGCTCGACGGAGTGACGGCCATCGGCGTGAATCTCGTCTGGGATCCCCGCTGGAGCCCGGATCAGATCACGCCGGAAGGACAGAAGGTCCTGGGAATGGGGCGGCGATGAGCTTCGAGACGATCTGGTTCATCCGCGCCGCCCTGATCTACCTGGGCATCGGCGTCCTCATGGGCCTCACCATGGCCATCCAGCCCAACTGGATGCTCTACCTCAAACCCGCCCATGCCCACGTCAACCTCCTGGGCTTCATGGCCATGTTCGTTTACGGCGTGGCTTACCATGTCCTTCCCCGCTTCCGCGGCAAGGCCCTCTACAGCAACAAGCTCGCGCGCTATCACCTGATCCTCGCCAACGTCGGGCTGGTCGGGATGGCGATCGCCTTCGTCCTGCGCTTCAGCCTGGGAGCCCCCGCCACCATGGCCCTTGCGGCCTTCGGCACCGTCCAGGTCATCGCCGTGGCCTTGTTCATCCTCAACGCCTGGAAAACCCTCGAATGAAAGGAGTCCCCATGTCAGCCCTTCCGCTCGCCGATCTCAAGGTCGGCCAGATCCTCGCGAAACTTCCCGGATCGATCGCCATCCTCAACCACTACCTGATCGACACCTGCTGCGGCGAGAACCTCACCCTGGCGAAAGCGGCCGCGGACGCCAACGCCTCGCTCGACGCGATCCTCGCCGATTTGAACCGACTGGAGGAAGCCCATGCCTGACGTTTCGACGACCTTCTCCGTCAAGGATAGGGCCCGCTTCTCGGCGGAACGGCCCATCACCCAATTGCTTCACGACTCGCCGAATGCCCGTCTGGTCATCTTCGGCCTGGAGGCCGGCCAAGAGATCCACGCCCATGTCAGCCCTTCCGAGGTCTACATGCACGTCGTCGAGGGGCAAGGCAACGTCCTGGTGGGCGACGTCCGTCATCCCGCCTCGGCGGGAGACCTCTTCGTCTGTGGCCCGAACGTGCCCCACGGCTTCGGAGCCGATACCCGCATGGTCGTTCTTGCCACCATCACCCCGCGCCCTTGACCGTTCCCAAAGACGAGCGTCCCCGCCAGCCGCTGACGGCCGGCGGGGACGCTTCTTGGATGCTGGCTAGAAGGCGAGCTGGGTGTGAAGGGCCAAGGTATTGCGTACGGTCGCGGCGCCTCCGATCGTCTCACGCGTGATCTGATCGTCGAGTACCAGCGTGACGCCCGGAGCCGGCTTCACGCTGAAGCCCACGAGCCCTTGTACCGACTCGGCCTGGCCGGCAACGGGGGCGGCGAAGAGGTTACCGTCCTGAACGTCCACGCGCGCGATCAGCTCGGGAGAGGGCAGAAGTGGAAGGGGAAGACCCAGGACGCTGTAGGCCGAAAGAATCTGGCCGCTGAAAGGCGCCCCGCCAAGAGCCTGTGTCTCGAGGCGGATCGCTTCGGCGGCCACGCGGAAACCCGTTCCCCGGTAGCCGGCGAAGGCGCCGTAGCGGTCGAACTGCACGAGCGTCGGGTTGTCGCCTCGATATCCGAACGCGGCGAGCGTCAATCCCGCCACCGGATCCACGCTCACGCCGGCGGTATAGGCCTTGCGGCCGTTGTTCTCGGTCGCCCGGAACCCCGCCCCATTGTCCACTTGCGCCACGTAGCCCAGGGGACCGAGCTTGCCCGTGGCTTTGAGGCCGAGGTCGTAGGGGGGGATGAGGCCGGTATGGAAGACCGGATAGTACTGGAAGCCCAGCATGCGGTATCCCCAGAAGGCCGTCTCGAAGTCGAACCAGGGATTGCTCACCATGCCCATCTGGAGGCTGAGATCGGGAAGCAAGCCGGTCGCTTGCAGGTAGGCGCTTTGGAGGATCGCGTTATGGGGCTCCGCGGCGGGCGTGGCGGGGGCCAGACCCGAGAAGGGGAACAAGGGCGCGGCGTTGTACGTGATGGCTCCTGACCAGATGTCGTTGAACCGGGCCTTGCCGGTGAGAAAGGCCCGGGTGACGTTGAAGGATGCCGCGCGTCCGTCGGTCGGCATCGTGTATTCCGTGAAGAACGTCCCCAAGACCGAGGTCTGGCTTTGGGCGGCTGCCGGAGCCGCGAGCAACGTGCTCGCCAGCAAGGCCAGGATGGCCGGCGAATAGGGTTTGCGAGACATAGACAGGCTCCTTGAAACGAAGGCTCCAGGAACGAGTCTATCGTCCCTGGAGCGCATCCGAATCCGTAATCGACACGGAATCTCCCGACGCGTCCCCGCTTGGCACGGGGCTGCGAGAAGGTCGATGCGACCGTAGGGCTAGTGGGTTTCGAGGTTGGGCGAAACCGACGAGGCCTGGGGCAGGCTGAACCAGAAGGTCGAACCCGATCCCTCCTGGCTGATGACGCCGATCTTGCCGCCGTGCTCTTCGACTGCGAACTTGCAGAAGGCGAGGCCCAGGCCGAAGCCGTGCTCGGGGCGCTCTTTGCGCCTGCGGATGTGGAAATACTTGTCGAAGATGCGATCCAGCTCATCGGGAGGGATTCCGGGGCCCGTGTCGGAGACTTCGAAGCGGATCAGGTCGTCTTGGACGAAGGCGCGCAGGGTGACCGAGCCTTTCACGGTGAACTTCAAGGCATTGCTCACGAGGTTGGCCAGCACGCGCTTGATGATCCGGGGATCGGCCATGATCAACGGCACGTCGGCGCCGAGTTCCAGGTCGAGCGTGAGTCCCTTGTCCTGGGCCAAAAGCCGCGTCTCGGCAACGAGATCGTCGAGTAAGGCTCGCGGGGGAAGGGGCTCGGGAGCCACGGCCATTCCGGACTCGACGCGGTGGAACTCGACGAGTTCCTCGACCATGCGGGAGAGGCCCAGGATCTGGTCGCGGGCCATGCCGACGAGCTGCTTGGCGTCCGTCTCCGGTAGGTTCTGGGTGAGGATCAGGTTGAGGGCGATCCCGATGCCTTCCAAGGGGCTGCGCAGGTCGTGAACCAGCATCGAGGCGAGGTCTTGGCGCAGTTGCTGAAGGTCGCGCTCGGCCTTGCGGGTGCGGATCACCGAGCGAATGCGGACCAGCAGTTCCTCGGTGTTGATGGGCTTGGTCAGGTACTCGTCCGCGCCCAGGCCCAGGCCGCGCTCGACGCTGAGGGGCTGCAAGTAGGTGGCGGTCAAGATGATGACCGGGATGTCCCGGGTGCGGGTGTCTGCCTTGAGGGCTTCGAGCATCGCGAAGCCATCCATGATGGGCATCTCGAGGTCCAGAAGGATGAGGTCGGGGCGCTCCGCTTGGGCGACCGTGAGGCCTTGAAGGCCGTCCGTGGCGGTCAGGCAACCGAGTCCTCGGGCTTCGAGGACCATCTTGAGAAGAATCAGGTTGTCGTCGTGGTCATCGACCACCAGCACTCGGATCTCAGGAGCGGACACGACCCACGACCTCTGCGATCTGAGCCAGGAAGGTTCCCACCTCGATGGGTTTGGTGATGTACCCATCGAAGCCGGCGGCCAGCGCGCGGTCCGAATCCCCCGCCATGGCATGGGCGGTCAGGGCGACGATGGGAACGGTGTGACTGGCCTTGATCATGCGGGTGGCTCCCCAGCCATCGATATCGCCGGGCAAGGAGAGGTCCATGAGGATGAGATCGAAGGCCTGGCGATCGGCCGTGGCGATCGCCTCTTCCCCCGTGATGGCCTCGGTGACCTCCCAGCCGCCGAAGCGCAGCAGGTCGCCTGCCAGTTTCCGGTTATCGTCGACGTCCTCGACCAGCAAGACTCGCCGCATCATTCTTCCTCCACGGGCTGAGACTCGAGCGGCAGCCTCACGGTGAAGGTGGAGCCTTCGCCAGGCGTGCTCGATACCGCCAGGTCGCCGCCCAGCAAGGACGACATGCGCATGCAAATCGGAAGTCCGAGCCCGGTGCCGCCCACCTTGCGCGTGGTGGACGAGTCGACTTGATAGAACTCGTCGAAGACCCGGCTGATATCCTCGGGGGCGATTCCGATGCCCGTGTCGCTGACCGTGATGATCCAGTGCGTCTCGGTCTTGCGCGAGACCAGGCGAACCTCGCCGCTGTCGGTGAAGTTGATCGCGTTGGTGAGGAGGTTGAGCACGATCTGCCGGATCTTGGTCGGGTCGCTCTTGACCAGCAGGGGGCTGTCGTCGAGTTCGTGAACCAGGACATGGCCTTTCTTGCGGGCCAGAGGCTCGACCGCGGAAAGGACGCCCATGAGGATCTCGCGCGGAATGCAGGGCTCGATACGGACCGGCATCCGCGAGGCTTCGATCTTGGAGATGTCGAGCACGTCGTTGATCAGGGCCAGCAAGTGCTTGCCGTTCCGTAGGACGCGCTCCAGACCGTCTTGCTGCTGATCGTTGAGCGGTCCGTAGAACTGGTTGAGCAGCATGTCGGAGAAGCCGATGATGGAGTTGAGCGGGGTGCGCAGTTCGTGGCTCATCTTGGCCAGGAACTCGGACTTGAGACGGTTGGCGTTGAGAAGTTCGTCGTTCTTGCGGGCCAACTCCGCCGTTCGGGCCTCGACCTGCGCTTCAAGGGTCGACTTGGCATCCTTGAGCTCTTGATAGAGCTTGGCGTTCGAAACGGCGATTCCGCCCTGGCGGGCCAAGGACAGGAAGATCTGCTCGTCTTCGTCCGTGAAGGGCGTTCCGTCAAGCTTGTCGCTCGCCATCAGCAGGCCGATCGAGCGGCCGTTGCGGTCGAGGAGGGGAACGCCCATGAGCTTCTGGATGGGGATGTGGTTGGCGGGAGTTCCGGCGCGGCGGGGATAGGTCTCGATGTCGCCGAGGCGCACCGGAACTCCCCCGAAGAAGATATCCGAGATCAGGCCGCGACCGAGCGGGATCATGAAGTGCCCGTCGCCGGGATCCCGGTGGTCCGTCCGGTCATGATACGAGAAGGCGGCGGATTCGAGGCTGGTGAGCGCTTCGTTGACGTGGTAGATGATGGCCGCGTTGGCATTCACCAGCGTGCGGGCCGCGTCGACGATCACCTGGAAGATCTTCTCGAGATCCGATTCGGCCGTGATCGCCATGGCGATGGCGTTGAGGGCGTCGGTGAGTAGTTGGTAGCGTTTTTCCGGGCTGGCCGGCTCTTGGGTCTGGTACTCGCGCATCAGCGCCATTATATCGTCGTACCAGCTTCGTTGTGCGATATCTTTCAACGCGACCCCTCAACGAATTCTTAAGCATGCCTTGGCCCGGAGTCAGCTTACCGGCGGGTGCGGGGGATGCCTAACGTAGTTTCTACGGAAAACCCGCAATCTGTGAGGAAAGCGTCGGCAAGCGTAGTTTTCGCGGATGCCGGGCGTCGGGCGAGCGGCTAGATTGGGGGCGATCGCCGCCCCGCTCGTGAGCCGAGACAAGGAGTTTCCGATGAACCGATCCCTCTGGGCCCTCGCCCTCGGCGCCGTCATGGTCGGCGCCCTCGGAGCCCCGGCCCTGGCCAATCCGCCCAAGGACCTCGCCATTTGCGCTGCCTGCCATGACCTGTCCCCTGCCAAGCAAAAGCTGGGAGGAGCCCCGCTCTTCGGCCTCTACGGCCAGAAACCGACCATCTCGGGCACGGGCTTCGCCAAGTGGGACCGGGCCGCCCTCGACAAGTGGCTCGCGAACCCCAGCGCCGTGAAGCCCGACACCACCATGGCCTTCGTGGTCAAGAACGACAGCCGCCGCGCCAAGATCATCGAGGCCCTGTCCCAGCTCAAGTAGCCTCTCGTCACGAGGGCCCGGAGAAGCGCAAGCTTCCCGGGCCCATTTTTTTTGGCGCGAAACTTTCCGCGAAACTAAGCTCCCTCATAGTAACGCGAGCGAGCGCTCGTCTAGACTGCACGTCGACCCATCATGCGCCACGCAAGCTAAGGAGCCACTTGATGCTTTCAAAGTCCCAAGCGCGCGCGTTCTTCATCGGCGGGACCTTCCTCTTCTCGGCCATCTTCCTCTGGCTGACCGTCGACACGCTGCGCCAAATTCCCAAGCAAACCAACGCCGACGCGATGACCGCGGAGGTCGTCCGAGGCAAGCACCTCTTCGACAAGAACAACTGCATGGGCTGTCACACGATCATGGGGGAAGGCGCCTACTACGCCCCCGAGCTCACCAAGGTCTACGATCGCCGTGGTCCCGAGTGGATGGCGCTCTTCCTCAAGGACCCCCAGGCCATGTATCCCGGTGAGCGCAAGATGACCCAGTATCACTTCAGCGACCAGGAAATCTCCGATCTCATCGCCTTCTTCAAGTGGATCGGAGAGATCGACCTGAACGGCTTCCCCGCCAAGCCCGACCTGGCTCCGGCGGCCGTGGCCGCCCCCGTCTCCGCCACCGCCCAGACCTCGACGGCCCCCAAGCCCGCGATGCTCGCGAGCATCTGCATGAGCTGCCACACGGTCGGCGGCCAGGGCGGAGCGGTCGGTCCCAGCCTCGATGGCGTCGGCTCGCGCATGACCGAGGCCGAGATCGCCGCCTTCATCGGCGATCCCCAGAAGGTCAGGCCCGGGACCACCATGCCCAACCTGGGGCTCAGCGAGCCCGTGAAGACCGAGTTGGCCAGCTACCTGGCCGGCCTGAAATAGGAGACCGTTCATGACCATCAAGTTCGAATCTCAGAAGGTCGCCTACTGGTTCTTCCTGTCGGCCATCCTTTTGCTCTGCCTGCAGATCATCTACGGCTTCATCATGGGCTTCGCCCACATGGGCTTCGATGTGCTGCACGACTGGATTCCCTTTAATACCGCCCGCGCGGTTCATACCAACCTGCTCGTCTTCTGGTTGCTTCTGGGCTTCATGGGGGCGGCCTACTTCATCATTCCCGAAGAAGCCGACCGTGAGCTGTATTCGGTTCCCCTCGCCTACGTTCAGCTCGTGAGCTTCCTCGCTGTCGGCGTCATCTCCCTCGCCGGTTACCACATGAACATCTGGGAGGGCCGGAAGTTCCTGGAGATCCCGCGACCGCTCGATTATCTGGTCGTGGTCAACGTCTTGATGTTCCTCTTCAACACGGGCAGGACCATCTGGAAGGCCCCTCGTTTCTCGACCACGGGCATCGTCCTCTATGGCGGCCTCTTCTCGGCGGCCCTGCTTTACCTCCCCGGTATGATCACCTTCGATAGCCAGACGATCGATTCCTACTTCCGCTGGTGGGTCGTCCACCTCTGGGTGGAGGGCGTCTGGGAGCTCATCATGGGCGGCATGCTCGCATACCTCCTGATCAAGCTCACGGGCATCGACCGCGAGATCATCGAGAAATGGCTCTACGTGATCGTGGGCATCACCTTCCTCTCGGGCATCCTCGGAACCGGCCACCATTACTACTACATCGGCGCCCCCAAGTACTGGCTGATGGTCGGCGGCATCTTCGGCGCCCTCGAGCCCCTGGCGTTCCTTGGCATGGCCCTTTGGGCGCTGACCATGGCCAAGAAGGGAGGCGGCAAGCACCCCAACAAGGCCGCCCTCACCTGGACGCTCGGTTGCGCCGTCCTCTCCTTCGTCGGAGCGGGCTTCCTCGGCTTCGCCCATACCTTGCCCCAGGTCAACCTCTGGACTCACGGCACGCTCGTCACCGCGATGCACGGCCACCTCGCCTTCTGGGGCGCGTACGCCATGATCGTGATCGGCATCATCACCTACGCCATGCCCCTCCTGACCGGCCGCAAGCTTTACGACTCCGCCCTCGAGCTTTGGTCGTTCTGGTGCGCCAACATCGGCATGGTTGCGATGACGGCAGCGTTCGCCGTGGCCGGCATCACCCAGGTCTACCTCGAGCGCAAGGCCGGCATGGACTTCCTCTTGGTCCAAAAGGAGCTGCACCCGCATTTCCTCGGCTTGGTCCTGGCCGCCTCGCTCTTCGCCTTGGGCATTTTGGCCTTCATCATCCAGTTCTTCCGCTACGGCCTGCCCGCGGCGAGCCCCAAGCCGCGCCCCGCGATCTCGGGCTCGGAGGCTTTCAACCCGTAACCCCCCTCGGGCCGGCGTCACGCCGGCCCTACCCAGGAGGCGCCCATGCCCGTGCAAGACGTTCCCTACTACCGTGAGATCGACCACGAGGTCGGCACCTGCGAGCTCGCCTGGCGCGAGCGCCTCCCCGTCCTCCTCAAGGGCCCCACCGGCTGCGGCAAGACCCGCTTCGTCGAGCACATGGCCGCGAGGCTCGGCCGCCCGCTCATCACCATCGCCTGCAACGAGGACACGACTGCCTCCGACCTGCTCGGTCGGCACTTGATCCTCGGCGGCGACACCGTCTGGGTGGACGGTCCCCTGACCCGTGCCGTCCGCGAGGGTGCCCTCGTCTACCTCGACGAGTTCCTGGAGGCCCGCGCCGACACCCTCGTCGTCATTCACTCCCTGACCGACCACCGGCGCCGCCTCATGCTCGATCGCCTCGATCAGGAGCTCGCCGCTCCCCCCGAGTTCATGCTGATCGTCTCCTACAATCCCGGCTACCAGCAGGGCTTCAAGGAGCTCAAACCGTCGACCCGCCAGCGCTTCCTCGCCATCGACTTCACCTACCCCGAGCCCGAGGTCGAGCAGGAGATCATCGTCGCCGAAACCGGCGTCGCCTCCGATCGCGCGCGCCAACTGGTGAAGCTCGCCGGCAAGATTCGCAACCTCAAGCACCTGGGCCTCAGCGAGGCTCCTTCCACTCGCCTCTTGGTCGGAGCCGCCACGCTCATTCGCGCCGGCATGGCCCCCCGGCAGGCATGCAAGGTCGCCCTGGTCAACGCCCTCAGCGACGACGTCGAGATCCTCGAATCCCTCCAGGATCTCGCCAACCTCCATTTCTAGCCATGCTGAAACGCGACCCGTCTCGATCGGCTCCCAAGCCCCCCGCCAAGCCGGGATTCGTTCCCGAAGAGGCGGCTGCGGCCGGCCTGGGCAAGATCCTGGACTTCGATCTGCAGTTCCTGATCTGGCGGGGATTCTCCGGAACCCTGAAGTGGCTTTCCCGCGATCCCGGCGAGCGCCGCCGGCGCGCAGCGGCCGTGTCACTCGGCGAAAGGCGCGAGCGCCTTCAGACCATGGCGCGGGCCCTTTCGGGCTTGCCGTTGCTTGTTCGCCCCACGACCTCGTTGCCGGGGACCGACGGCCACCACCTCCTCCTGCCGCGAGAGGCGGCCTGGTTCGAGGAAGAAGGCGCGAACCACCGCGTGCTCGTCCTCTTGACCGTGATCCTCGCAGAGGCTGCGCGGCAAGGCCTTTCCGGCGATCGCCCCCCGATCCAGGACCCCGCCACCTGGGCCAACGGCGTGCTTTCGAGTTATCCGGGCCTTCGCGACGCCCTCGCTGAGCACCAGGTTGCCGAGCTCGAGCGCCGCGCGCGGGAACCCCAGGCGATCCCGGCCTTGACCTTTCGCCTGCTCGACCTGCAACCGGGCCTGCTCGCGCCCGGTGACGCCGCCGGCGCGACCCCCGAGGCCATCGACGGCAGCGAGGCCGAGGCCCCCATCCAGGAATCCGTCTCGCGCACGACCGTCGACGCGGAGGATCAAGAAGCCAACACCCTCATGCACAACTTCGAGAAGGTCGAGACCCTCGACGAGTACCGGGGCCTGGCGCGCGACTTCGACGGCGAGGATCAGCTCGAGGACCAACTGGAAGCCATGCAGGAGCTGAAACTCACCGAGGTCATTCGGGTCGATGAGGCGGTTCATGCGCTCTACCAGGCCGAACTGCTCATGGTCGACGGCATCGGCGACCTGGAGGCTCCCGCCTCGGGCGGCATCCCCTATGACGAGTGGGATCCCTCCAAGCGCGCCTACCGCAAGGGCTGGTGCCGGGTCTTCCCCGGCCAAGCCGAGAAGCGCGACGCCTCTTGGGCTGCCGAGCGCTTGCCCCAGCTATCGAAGACCATCCTCCGGCTCCGCAAGGCCCTCGAGCGGGTCGTGCGCGCGACCGAGCAGGTGCGCCGCCAGAAGGATGGCGCGGAGATCGACCTAGACGCCGCCATCGACAACCGGATCCGGCTTCACGGCAACGAGAGCCCGCTGGAGCACCTGTACCGCGATCGCTGTCGCCGCCGGCGCGACCTCGCCGTCTTGATCCTCGTCGATCTCAGCCTCTCGACCGATGCCCATGTGGAGGGCCGGCGGGTCCTCGACGTCTCCCGGGACGCCTTGCTGGTGATGACCCGGGTCTTCGCCCACTACGGAGATCAGGTGGAGGTCGCGGGTTTCTTCAGCCACACCCGAAACCAGGTGCATTACCAGACCCTCAAGCGTTTCGAGGAGCCCTGGACCTCCCTCGAGGCGGTCATCGGGGGCCTCGAACCCCGTGGGTACACGCGCATCGGTCCCGCCATCCGGCATGGCACCCGCCAGCTGCTTCGCAGCAACGCTAAGCACCGGGTCATCCTGATCCTCAGCGACGGCAAACCCAGCGACTACGATCGCTACGAGGGACGGCACGGCATCGGGGATATCCGTCAGGCCATCCGCGAGGCCGAAGGCGGAGGCGTGAACGTCCATGCGCTGGCCATCGACACGCAGGCCCGCGACTACCTGCCTCAGATGCTCGGCCGTCAGCGGTTCTCCATCCTGCGGCATCCGGAGGACCTGCCCGAGGCCCTCGGGACGTTTTTCATGACGCTCATGCGTCGCTAGGTCGCGGCCCTGAAGCCCGCGCGAACACGGGAGAAAGAGAGGGGAGTTCACAACCCTTTACGGGTACTACGTAGTTTCCCCTGATTAATAGATTTGAAAGCTGAGTTAACCTGAAGATGCTCATAGGGTACCTTGCGGGCGAGTCATAGACTGGGTTTTCACTGCTGCGAGGGCGGACCCGGTCCGCTATGCCGTTGATGGCCGCAAGGTAGCGCCGTATCTTTCGGAGGAAGTATGCAAGTCGAAACCCAAGCGACGACGCTGGCAACCCCGAACTACGACGAGGAGATCGTCAAGAAGTTTGCGATCGCCTCGCTCGTATTCGGGGTCATCGGCATGTTCGTCGGCGTCTGGATCGCCGCCCAGCTCGCCTATCCCGCATTGAACTTTGGCATTCCCGAACTCTCGTTCGGGCGCCTCCGGCCGCTTCACACGAACGCGGTCATTTTCGCATTCGGTGGCAACATGCTCTTCGCTGCCGGTTACTACATCGTGCAGCGCACCTGCCAGACACGACTTTGGAACGACTTCCTCTCGAACTTCACGTTCTGGGGTTGGCAAGCCGTCCTCATCGGCGCGGTGATCACCCTGCCCATGGGGCTCACGAGCACCCATGAGTACGCGGAGCTCATCTGGCCCCTCGACATCTTGATCGCCCTCGTCTGGGTCGCTTACGGCGTCAACTTCTTCGGGACCCTCGCCACGCGCAAGGTCTCGCATATCTACGTCGCCAACTGGTTCACCGCCGCGCTGATCATCACCGTGGCCCTTCTCCACATCTTCCGGAGCCTCCAGCTTCCCTACTCCTGGACGCAGGCCATCCCCTTCTACTCGGGCGTTCAGGACGCGATGGTGCAGTGGTGGTACGGCCATAACGCCGTCGGCTTCTTCCTGACCGCGGGCTTCCTGGCCCTCATGTACTACTTCCTGCCCAAGCAGGCCAATCGCCCCGTCTACTCGTATCGCTTGTCGATCGTTCACTTCTGGGGCCTGATCTTCATCTACGTCTGGGCGGGGCCTCACCACCTGCTCTACACCTCGCTCCCCGAGTGGACCCAGACCCTGGGCATGGCTTTCTCGATCGTTCTCTGGGTGCCGTCCTGGGGCGGTATGTTCAACGGTCTCATGACCCTGAAGGGCGCGTGGCACAAGCTTCGCACCGACCCGATCATCAAGTTCATGATCGTCGCCGTCACCTTCTACGGCATGTCGACCTTTGAAGGCCCGATGATGTCCATCCGCTCGGTCCACACCCTCTCGCACTACACCGACTGGGTCATCGGTCACGTCCACTCCGGCGCGATCGGCTGGGTCGCCATGATCTCGATCGGCTCGCTTTACTACCTCTTCCCGCGCCTTTTCAAGAAGGACGCGATCTACAGCACCAAGCTCATCAACGTCCACTTCTGGATGCACACGCTGGGCCTCGTGCTCTACGTCGCCGCGATGTGGGTTTCGGGTATCACCCAGGGCCTCATGTGGCGTGCGGTCAACGCTGACGGTTCGCTCACCTACTCGTTCGCCGAGTCGGTCGCCGCGATGATGCCTTACTACAACATCCGGATGATGGGCGGCATCTTGGTCGTCGGCGGCATGCTGATCATGGCCTACAACGTTTACAAGACCGCCAAGTTGCCGGACGCGAAGCCCTCCCTCGAACCCAAGCTCGCGGTGCAGTAAGGAAGGTCGGGTCATGAAACACGAAACACTCGAAAAGAACACGTTCCTCCTGGGGGTTTTCATCACCGTGGTGGTCTCCATCGGAGGCTTGGTCGAGATCGTTCCCCTGTACTTCCTGAAGGACACCGTTCCCCCGATGGAAGGCGTCAAGCCCTACGAGCCGCTCGCGCTCAAGGGCATGGATATCTACATCCGCGAGGGCTGCGTTTCCTGCCATACTCAGCAGCTGCGTCCGTTCCGCGCGGAAACCGAGCGTTACGGCACGTACTCCAAGCCGGCCGAGTCGATGTACGACTTCCCGCACCTCTGGGGCTCCAAGCGGACGGGTCCGGATCTGGCCCGCGTCGGCGGCAAGTACCCCGATTCCTGGCACGTCCAACACATGCGCGACCCGCAGAGCATGGTTCCCGAGTCGGTGATGCCGAAGTACCCCTGGCTTGAGAAGCGTCAGCTCGACGGCTCCGACGTCCAGGCCAAGATGAAGGCCCTGCAGCGGATTGGCGTCCCTTACACGGACGACCAGATCGCCGCCGCTCCGGCCCAGGTCGCCGACAAGACCGAGCTCGACGCGCTGATCGCGTACCTGCAGGGCCTTGGCACCGCGGTGAAGGAGTAAGGCATGGACTTCGACTCGTTTGTCGCCGCGACCAAGATCTTCGCCCTGTTGCTCTTCGTCGTCATCTTCACGGGGGCGTGCATCTGGGCCCTTTCCGGGAAGAAATCCGAGTTCGATCGCTTCAGCCAGATCCCCTTTCAGGATGAATAAGGAAGTCGCACATGTCTGAAGAACGCGAAATGCACGTCTTCGATGGAATCGAAGAACACGATAACCCCCCTCCGGCGTGGTTCAACCTGCTCTTCGTCGGGACCACCGTCTGGGCGCTGATCTACATCGCCCTGATGCCCGGCTTCGGGCCCGGCCTCCTGGGCTGGAGCCAGTACAAGCAGTACGACGCCGAGGTCGCGGCGGCGAAGGAGCATTACGCTTCGGTCGCCCCTCCGACCGTCGACCTGGCCACGGCGCTCAACGATCCCTCGATGATCGCCGACGGCCAGAAGATCTACGCCACCAACTGCGCGGCCTGCCATGGCCCCGAAGGCAAGGGCGCGATCGGTCCCGACCTCACGGACAAGACTTGGCTCTACGGCGGCACCGCCGAGGAGATCGTTCATACCGTCACCAAGGGTGCCCCCAAGGGCATGCCCGCCTGGGAAAGCCAGCTTGGCGCTGCCAACATCGCCAAAGTCTCGGCCTTCGTCCACGGCTTGGGAGGAGGTCTCTAAATGGTTGACCTGGCCGTCGTCTTCGCAACCGGCTTTCTCGGAAGTGCGCATTGCGTTGGGATGTGCGGCCCCCTGGTTGCCTCCTGTGCTCGCGCCGGAGGCCTCCAGGGCTCCCTGGCTCGCCAAGCGACCTTCCACGCCGGAAGGCTCACGGGTTACGCCGCGCTTGGCGCGCTCGCTGGGGTCATCGGTTCGTTCTTCCGGATGGAGGGCCCCTGGGCCCTCCTCTCGGTCGTCGCGGGCATGCTCGCTGGCCTCGTGATGGTGGCGCTCGCCCTTGAGCAACTCAACATCCTCCCGAAGCTCGGTCTTCGCATGCCCTCGCTTCCCATCGGTAAACTCCTCGCCAACCCGAGGCCTTGGGCCTCGTTCCCCGTGGGCCTCGCCCTGGGCCTCATGCCCTGTGGCATGCTCTACGCCGTCGTGGCCTACGCCGCGGCGACCGGCTCGCCCCTCAAAGGCGCTCTCGTCATGGCCCTCTTCTGGCTAGGAAACCTTTTCCCCCTTTTGGCCTTCGGCCTGGCCTCCCAGTTCGCCTGGGGCCGGCTTCGCGGCCACGCCGCTCGATTCGCGGCCATCGCCATCCTCGTCCTCGGGGTTCATACCATCGTCGATCGGGGCATGGCCCTGGTTCCCGCTGCCAATGCCCAGCAGGACCACGCTTCCTGCCATCCCTCGGAGGTGCTCCATGATCCCGGACACTCACACTGACGATAAAGGTCGCTGGGGTTTGCGACGCTGGCTACGCTCCTCGTTCCGTAGCCCCAAGAAGATCGTCGTCAAGCACACCTGGGGCCAGACCCAGCAGTTTCGTACCGTCATCTTCGCCCTGCAGTTCCTGCTCTACCTGGGGATTCCCTGGTGGCAATGGGGCGATCGCCCCGCCGTCCTCTTCGATATCGGCAACCGCAAGTTCCACCTCTGGGGCCTGACCATCTGGCCGCAGGAGTTCTACTTGCTCACCCTGCTGCTGATCGTCTTCGCGCTCACCCTCTTCCTCGCCACCGCCGTGGTCGGCCGACTCTTCTGCTCCGTCGGCTGCCCCCATACCACGATGACCTCGCTCTTCATGGAGATCGAGCGCCGCGTTCAGGGCGATCGCATGGCCCGGATGAAGCTCTCCAAGGCCCCCTGGAACGCCGAAAAGGTCGCCAAGCTCGGCCTAACCCAGTTCCTCTACGTCCTGGCCTCCTTGATCCTGGGCGGCACCTTCGTGGCGTACTTCGTCGGCGCCAAGGCCATGCTGACCGGCGTCCTCACGCTTAGCCTCGCCCCCGCCACCCTCATCGCCTGGCTCATCGTCGCGGCCATCGTCTACACCTTCGCCGCCCTCGCCCGCGAGAAGATCTGTCAGGTCGCCTGCCCCTACGGCCGCTTCCAGAGCGTCATGATCGACCCCAACTCGCTGATCGTCGCTTACGACGTCCAGCGCGGCGAGCCCCGCGGCAAGTACCGCGCCGGCCAGGTCAGCGAATTCAAGGACTGCGTGGACTGCTCCATGTGCGTTCAGGTCTGCCCCGCCGGCATCGACATCCGCAACGGCCTCCAGATGGAATGCATCGGTTGCGCTCGCTGCATCGACGCCTGCGACGACGTCATGACCAAGATCAAGCGCCCCAAGGGCCTCATCCGTCTGGGATCCATGAACTCCTTCGCCGGCAAGGAAACCAAGATTGTCCGCCCGCGCGTCATCGTCTACGCGAGCGTCGTCACCCTCGCCCTCGCCGGCATCATCGGCACCCTGGCGACGCGCCCCGTCGTCACGGCCGAGATCATCCGCAACCGCGATGCCCTTTACCGTGAACTCCCCGACGGCCGCATCGCCAACGTCTACACCCTGCGCGCCATCAACAAGTCCGAAGTGCCACAAGTGGTACACTTGGAGATCACCGGAGTCGAGAACCCCGAGCTCTTCATGGGCACCAACCCCGTGACCCTGCCGCCCGGTTCGGTCGAGTCCCTCAACCTTTCGGTCGTCGCGCCCGCGGCGGAATGCAAACCCGGCGTCAACGCCATCCGCCTCGAGCTTCGCGATCCCGCGTCCGGCAAGGTTCGCAGCGCCGTGGATACCACCTTCATGGCCCCCGTGCAGATTTCAAAGGATGACAAGGAGGAATCGACGCTATGAGCCAAAACACGCCGAACGCCCCCGTGGAAACCCCCAAGGGCAAGATCAGCGAAGGCAAGCGCGTTATGATCGCCCTCTTGGCCTTCTTCGGAGTGGTCTTCACCGTCGACGGCATCTTCATCTACCTTGCCGCCACCGGCAAGGACGGCCTTGTCGAGACCAACTACTACCAGAAGGGCCTTCACTACGACGACGTCATCCAGATCAAGAAGCGTCAGGCCGAGCTCGGCTGGACCTTCGACGTCACTCCGCCGACCAAGGACGGCTCGAGCCCCCTCGAGATCCGCCTCAAGGACGGCCAGGGTCAGCCGCTTTCGGGGATGCGGATTGCCGCGTCCGTGCGCCGCCCCGCCGAGGCCGGCTTCGACCAGGACCTGACCCTTCGAGAGGTTGCGCCCGGCACCTACCGGGCCGAGGTCCAATTGCCCCTCGACGGCCTCTGGGACCTGAAGGCGCAGGTGCGCGACGGGGAGTCCGAGAAGAGCCAGGCGCTCTTCGAGTCGCGCTTCACGATAAGCGGTTGACATGATCGCGACCGTCACGCCCTGCTTCCACTGCGGCCTGGAAACCCGTAATCCCCTCACGGGAACGATTGAGGGCCAGGAACGCCTGTTCTGCTGCAGCGGGTGCCGGACGGTCTGCGAGATCATCCACTCCCAGGGCCTCGAGTCCTACTACGACAAGCGCGGTGATGCCAAGTCCGGCCGCGCCGCGGCCGAGGCCCCGGAGTTCCCCTTCGATCACGAGGATTTCCAGCGTCAGTACGTGCAGCAGGACGGCGAATCCTGTCAGGTCAGCCTCATGGTCGACGGCATGCACTGCGCGGCCTGCGTCTGGCTCATCGAGAAGGGCATGGCCCGCCATTCCGGCATCCAGGACGTCCAGGTCAGCCTCGGCACCCAGCGCGCCCACCTGCGCTGGGATCCCAAGCAAACCCAACTCAGCGACCTCGCGCGCGCCATCACCCAGCTGGGCTACCGCCCTTATCCTTACGATCCCTCCAAGCTGGACCAGCCGCTGAAGGCGCGTAACCGCGACCTCCTCATGCGCATGGCCGTCGCCGGCCTCGGCACGCTCGCCACTATGTACCTCGCCGAACCCCTTTACTTCTCGGATTTCACGGGTGAGGAAGGCTCCGAGAAGCTGCTCGTCTGGTTGGCCCTCCTGCTCGCCACACCGACCTCGCTTTACGCCATCACGCCGATCCTCAAGGGGGCATGGAGCGGGCTTCGCCAAAAGACCATCAACATGGACGGCACCATCGCCCTCGGGGCCCTGGGCACCTACTTTGCGAGCGTATGGGGGGCGGTGACCGGCGGACCGATTTACTTCGAGTCCCTGACGATGTTTCTGTTCCTTATCCTGGCGGGCCGCTTCGTCGAGCATGCGGTTCGACGCAAGGTCTTCTCGGCCACCGAGCGTCTGCTCAAGCTCGAAGCCAAGACCGCATCCGTCATCCAGGACGGCGTGCCCCGGCGCGTCCCCTTGCAAGCCGTACGCGTCGGGGACCTCGTCGCGGTCTCCGCGGGCGAGGCCATCCCGGTCGACGGCGTGATCCAGGAAGGCACGGCCGGGGTCAACGAGGCCATGCTCTCGGGTGAGTCCCGTCCCGTCCTCAAGCAGCCCGGCGATCGCGTCCTGGGGTCCTCGGTGGCCGTCGACGGCTCCCTGGTGGTCAAGGCGACCGGAGTCGGCCAGGAGACCCAGCTCAACCAGATCATTCGCCTCATCGAGCAGGCGGATTCGCATCGCTCCCCCGGAGCGCGCCGGATCGACCAGATCACCAACCTCTTCGGCCTCAGCGTGGTCGTCGTCGCCGCCCTCAGCTTCCTGGTCTGGAGTCTGATCGCGGATCCGTCGACCGCTGTGATGATCGCTGTCGCCGTCCTCGTGATCACCTGCCCATGCGCCCTGGGACTCGCGATTCCGGCCGCCAACGTGCTCGCGGCCACCAAGGGCGTCGACAAGGGGATTCTCTTCGCCGACGGCGCCGCCCTGGAGGCCTTGCCGGGCGTCACCCACGTGGTGCTCGACAAGACGGGCACGGTCACCACCGGCCACATGGAGGTCGCCTCCCTCGTGCCGTTCCGAGGCACCGAAAAAGAGCTGCTGACCCTGGCTGCGGCCCTCGAAGAGCGCTTCGAGCACCCCATCGCCAGGGCCATCAAGGCGCTGGGCCAAGAACGCGGGCTCGACTTGCCCCTAGTGGAGGACTTCCAGGTGGTGGCGGGCCGCGGAGTGCTCGGACGCGTGCCGGCAGGTCAGGCCGCCATCGGCAGCGAGGCGTTGCTGGCCGCTCAGGGAATCGCGCTTTCGCCGGAGGCGCGCCGCTCGTCGGACGTCCTCAAAGAGCGGGGCTTGACGGTGGCCTTCGTCGGACTGGACGGGGAAGTCGTTGGCTTGCTCGGACTTCGCGACGAACTTCGAGACGACGCCCAGGAGACGGTCCGCGCCTTGCAGGCACAGGGCATCCACGTCACCTTGCTATCGGGGGATCATCGTCAGGCCGCCGAACTTGCCGGCAAGGCGCTCGGCGTGGATCGGATCCTGAGCGAGGTGATGCCCGATGAGAAGCAGCAGGTCATCCGCGACCTCCAGCATCCGGACCGCGTGGTCGTGATGGTGGGGGACGGCGTGAACGACGCCCCGGCCCTTGCCCAGGCGGATGTGGGAATTGCCATGGGGGAAGGCACCGATTTGTCGATCACCTCGGCGAAGGTAATCCTGCTCGGGGACCGTTTGGGCCTCTTGACCCGCGCGCTGCAGCTCTCCAGGGATACCCAGCGCGTGATCCGACAAAACCTGATTCTGTCTGCCGTCTACAACGCCCTGACCATTCCCCTGGCTGTCTTCGGCCTGGTCACGCCGTTGTTCGCGGCCATCGTCATGCCGCTGAGTTCCTTGGCGGTCATCGGCAACTCGTTGCGTCTCACCCGAAAGGAGGCCTGAGGTGGATATTCTGCTGATCATGATCCCCGGGTGCATCGTGCTCGCGCTCATCATGTTCGGATTCTTCATCTGGGCGAACAAGTCCGGACAGTTCGAGGACCTCGAAGGCGCCAAGTACCGCATTCTCTACGACGACGAACCCCAGCGCTAAATTGTACGAGGACGGGGGCCAGGTATTGGTTAACATGGGGACGCTCGAAAGGAGGTCGTCATGGGTCCGGACCTGGGTGCGCTTCATCCCCTCCTCGTTCACTTTCCCATCGCGTTGCTGATTGCGGTGCTCCTCTTCGACGCCGTCGGCTGGCTTTGGCGGCGAGTGGCCTTCACGGAGGCGGCGCTTGGCATCCAAGCCCTCGGAGTACTCGGCGCCGCCGCTGCGGTGATCAGCGGCAATCAAGCCGAAGAGGCGGTCGAGGGCATTCCCGGTATCCATGACGTCCTGGAGCTCCATGAGCGTCTTGGTCAGATGGTGCTCTGGGTGGGGCTGGCGCTGCTCGCGCTGAGGCTCTTCTTACTCTGGAAACGGATGTCGGGTCAGGTGACCAAGGGCCTCATGACCCTACTCAGCCTCGGGCTGGCCATCTTGGTCGGCGTGACGGGCTACTACGGCGGAGAGTTGGTTTACCGGTACGGGGCCGGCGTCGAGCCGGTCATGCGGATGCTCCCGCCCGGAGAGTGACGCCCGCAGCGGTCAGGCGATGGCTGCGGGCGCGGGCTTTAAAAGGTCCGGTAGTAAATCTCGAACGGGTTCCCGCTGGGATCGTTGAAGTAAAAGGCGTAGTAGGTGCCCGGGACTTCCGTGACCGCTCCGGGGGCTTCGGGGGCCTGCGCTCCCGCCATCTTGAGGGCGGCGGCGATGCCGTCGACCTCTTCGGGGCTATTGGCCCAGAACGCGATCCGGTTGGAGTTCGGCTGATGAGCGGGATCCTCGGTGATGCTGAGGTAGGAGGCCTGGGGCAGTTCTCCCTCGGCCGCGAAGACCTTCCAGGTGGGGCCGTGAAACTCGCGCGTGTAGCCGAGCTGGAAGGCGAGCGTCCGGTAGAACGGGAAGGCCTGTTCCAAGTCCCGGACGCGGAGGTCGACGTGGCCGAAGCGGTTCATCTAAGGGACCTGCCTTTCGGTGAGGGGGACTTCCGGCTGAATGGCGAGGGCCGCGTTGAGGGAGGCGATCGCCACCTCGATCTGGTCGGCGCTGGCCGGACGGGTCGTGACCCGCTGCAGCCACATGCCGGGGGCCGTGATCCAGAAGGCGGTCCAGGCGAGGAAGCCCGCCGACTTATCGGTGCTGGTCTTGCCCGCGAGGCGAATCAGCTCGAAGGCGAGGCCCGCGACCACCGGCAGCAGCGCCAGTTTGGCCAGCGTGCGCTCGATGGCGCCGAGTTCCAGCGAGATCACCGAGAAGACCACGATGCTCATCAGGAGGGTGACCAAGAGGAAGCTGGTCCCGCAGCGCGGGTGGATGGGCGAGAAGGAGAGGGCGTTCTCCACCGTGACTTCCTTGCCGGCTTCCATGCAGTTGATGACCTGGTGCTCGGCGCCGTGGTACTGGAAGAGGCGCTTGACCTCCTCGAAGCGCGAGATGCCGAGCAGGTACGCCAGGAAGATGCCCATGCGGATGAGGCCTTCGATGGCGTTGAGGGCGATCAGGTGGTTGACGACGGGCTTGAGCCATTCGAGGGCGAGGGCGGGCAGGAACTTGAAGAGAAGGACCGCGATGCCGAGGCCGATGACCATGCCGAACCAGCCGCTGCCCTTCGATTCCTCGGTTTCCCCCGTGGCGACGGAGGCGGAGTAGTTGAGCATGCGGATGCCCACCGTCATGGACTCGACCAGGGCGGCGACGCCCCGGACGAACGGCAGCTTGAGGATCGGGAAGCGCTGGCGCCAGGAGACCAGGGACTCCTGCTTGATATGGATCTCGCCTTCGGGCGAGCGGACGGCGACGCCGACTCCGTTGAGCCCGCGCATCATGACGCCTTCGATGACGGCTTGTCCGCCGATGGGGTCAATCCGAGCGCTCATTATTCACCTCGCTTGAAGATGCGGCGGACGACCTCGCCCTTGGCTCCGAGGGTTCCGAGCGAGCGATCGCCGAGAAGCACCTCGACGCCCCCGGCGTTGCCGATGGAGACGTTGAGATCCTGGGTGGCCGTCCAGGACATGGCCTGGCCCGCGGCGAGCGTGCCGACGTAGACCTGCTGGCCGTCGCGCAGGACGCGCAGCCACGAGGCTTCGTTGGCCACGATCCGCAGCCTGATGTCCTCGCCTGCCGGGACCGAGACGGGCACGGGGCTCGCCGCCGGGGTCGGCGAGGGACTGGGTTGTGGAGTAGCGGCCGGGGTGGCCGTCGGCCGCGGGCTGGCCGGAGCGGGCGTCGCCGGAGCCGGAGTGGCTGCGGCCGGAGCGGCAGCCGGTGCCGGCGAGGGCGTCACGACGGGAGCGGCTCCGGTGGCCGTCGGAAGGCTGGGGCTCGCGGCGCCCGGCACGGCCGAGGGGGAGGCCGGGGTCGCCGTGGGCAACGGAGACGGGGTGATGAGCGGGCCGGCTTCCGGCACGGAGCGCGGAGCCACGGCGATGAAGTAAACGACCACGCCGATCAGGACGGCGGCGATCACCCAGGGGAAGATCCACCAGGGCAGGTTGATTTCTTGCTTCTGCTCGGGAGCGGGCGGCAAAGGCTTGGTTTCCCAGTACTGGTTGGCCAGCTCGTCGGCGGGAAGCCCCACGGCCTGGGCGTACTTGCGGATGAAGCTCTTGACGTAGACGGGCTCGGGAAGGGCGGATTCGTCCCCGTCCTCGAGGGCCCGCAAGTGCGAGACCTTCATGCGGGTCTGGGTCGCGACCTCTTCGAGGGTTCGGCCCCGGCTTTCCCGGGCGGCTCGTAAATCCTGTCCAATCTCGGCTAGCGTCCTCACGCCTGGACCTCGTTTCTTGCTAGGCGGAATAGGGAGTCGACTTCGTCGGGGCCCAAGGGGCGAACCTGGCCGGGGGCGAGATCCCCCAGCGTGATTGGGCCTACGGCGGTGCGCTTGAGGCGAAGCACCGGGTGACCGATGGCCTCGAACATGCGGCGCACTTGGCGGTTGCGTCCCTCGTGAATCTTGACCTGCACGTGGGTCGAGCCGCCCTCATGGCCCAACCGAACGACTTCGGCGGGCTGGGTGGGACCGTCGTCGAGGACGATCCCTTCGCGAAGCTTCTGCAGCGCCAGCTCGGAAGGGCGTCCGCGCAGCGTGGCATGGTAGGTCTTCGACAGGCCGAAGCGCGGATGCGTCAGGGCCAGGGTGAAATCGCCGTCGTTGGTCATCAAGAGCACGCCAGAGGTGTCGTAATCCAGGCGTCCCACGGGGTGGAGGCCAGGCACGGGCGTGACGAGGTCCATGACCGTGCGCCGGCGGCGCGGGTCCTTGACGGTGGTCACGTAGCCCTGGGGCTTGTGGAGCACGAGGTAGACGCGATCGCTAGGCTTGGGCAGGGGACGGCCGTCGACTTCGATGCGATCGTGCATGGGATCGGCCTTGGAGCCGAGCTCGCGGACGATCTTGCCGTTTACCGTGACCCTGCCGTCGAGGATCAGCTCCTCGCTGTGGCGCCGCGACGCGACGCCCGCGCTAGCAAGGACTTTTTGCAGCCGCTGGGGAGTGGACATTGAGCTTCATTACCTCGCGAACTTCGGCCAGGGTCTCTTGCGCGGCTTGCCGCGCCTTGCGGGTTCCCTCCTCGAGGACCTCGTCGAGAAGGTCAGGCTGCTGGGCGAAAAGCTCCCGGCGCTCGCGCAGGGGATCCAGCACGCCGTTGAGCGTCTCGGCCATCCGGCGTTTGCACTGGACGCAGCCGATGCCGGCCGAACGGCACTCGGAGTCGACCTGCTCGACCATCTGGGGAGCGAGCACCTTGTAGTAAGAGAAGACGGTGCAGACGTCCGGATTGCCCGGGTCGGTCTTCCGCTGGCGCTGGGGATCGGTGACCATGGTCATGACCTTCTGGGTCACGGTTTCCGCCGGGTCGGCCAGCTTGATGTCGTTATTGTACGACTTGCTCATCTTGCGCCCGTCGGTGCCGACCAGGCTGGGGGCCTCCGTGAAGACCGCCTGCGGCTCGGGGAAGGTCTCCGCGTAGAGGTGGTTGAACCGGCGTGCCATGTCCCGGGCGAACTCCAGGTGCGGCAGCTGATCCTTGCCCACCGGCACGCGCTCGCCCTTGAAGGCGAGGATATCCGAGCCCATCAGCACGGGATAGCCCAGCAGACCGGCCGTCATCGAATCCTCGGCCAGATGCAGCTGCTCGGCTTGCTCCTTGATGGTCGGGTTACGCTGCAGCCAGTTGACCGGCGTGATCATCGAGAAGAGCAAGTTGAGCTCGGCCACTTCCGGGACGGACGATTGGATATACATCGTCGCCTGTTCCGGGTCCACGCCGGCCGCCAGCCAGTCGAGGAACATCAGGCGGGTATCCTGGCGGATGTTGGCGGTATCATTGAACTTGGTCGTCAAGGCATGCCAGTCGGCGGCGAAGAAGTAGCAGTCGTACTCGCTCTGCAGACGCTCCCAGTTGGTGAGCACGCCGAGCCAGTGGCCGAGGTGCAACTGACCGGTGGGACGCATGCCGCTGAGAATCCGTTTCTTCGCCAAGGGAGTCGCCTCCGTGAAAATAGGGGTGGGGTGGGCCTTGAAGATCCGATTCATTGTAACACACGCTCCCCTCACGCGAAGGCCGCGTCGCGCAAGTTTGGGGCTTGCGCGGGGCATAAGACAGGTATGAGGAGGCAAGCCTTGTTGAAGTCGTCGGTCCTGAAACTCGGAGTGATAGGCTCCCTCGCCTTGGGGGTGCTGGCCTCGGGTTGCGGCACCACGCCGTTTTTCTTCCCGCTCACCGACCAGGAGCGCCAGCAGATCGCCGCCCTCCGCGCTTTCCGAAACGTCGTTTCATCCCAGTCCAACCGCGCCATGAGCATCTTCCAGCGCGACATGCTGACCATGCTCTCGCTCAAGTTGCCTTCCGAGTACGGCTTGGATCTCACGCCGTACTTCATTCCGTATCCCAAGGTCGCGATCCCGAACCCGCCTGCCGGCTACCAGCCGAGCATCGATTCGGCGAAGCAACTCGTGGGCTTCATGGTGCCGTCCCAGATCATGGTGACGGCCCAAGCGGTTCCCCCGGCGTCGCAAGTCGGCTCGCAGGCGTCCTGGCAGTACAACCTCGTCCTGCAACCCACCTTGCTGGGCCAGTCGGGGACCATGCAGGTCATCACGTCGGGCGCCAACTGGATGTCCAACAACTTCGCGGGCTCGGACAAGCAGTATTACTTCGGTCAGAAGTACACGCGCCTTCCCGATTCCGTTCAGGCCAAGGCCGAGCTCAACCTCCAGCAGAATGCCGGCAAAGTCACCCTGAACGCGTCCTTGGGCTCGTTCCAGCTCGATCCCGCCGGCTCCGACCTCATGCTCCCCCAAAGCGTCTCCTTCGACGGCTCCATTCCGGGCCTTTCCTGGTATCTGAACGGGCTCATGTCGACCACGACCGCGGTCAAGCTGCAAGGCACCCTGACCGTTCAAGGCAATCAAGGGTCGGATTCGTACATGGTCGAGGCGACCTCGTCCAGCGGCGACGTGACCATGCGCCTGACGAACGATGAGAAGGCGATCGACCTCAACTTCTCGATGCATGGCGGCAAGATCAAGGGACAGGCCAAGAGCCGGGTCGACCGGCGCTACGTGCTTGCGGACATCGTCCAGATGCAGGACGGCAAGGTCATGATCAAGTACGGCGACGGCTCGCAGGACGTGCTTTTCTAATTAAGGGTAGATGGCCTGATAGACCGCGTCGAGGGCGTCGAGGACTCTCGGGCCCGGCCGCGAGATCAGATCGTCGTCGAGCAAGACGATGCGCCCATGCTTGACCGCCTTCATGCCTTTTTGCGTGCGCCGTAGCCGATCCAAGGCCGGCTTGAGGTGCTCGGGGGCGAGGATCACGTCAGGATCCGCCGCGACCAGGGCTTCCCATGAGTAGGGCGGGTAAGGGTTCCCCGAGGGCAGATCGCGTACCGCGTTCACTCCCCCCGCCGTCCGGATCAGGTCGTCGAGATACGACCCCGGCCCCGCCGTGATCAGTGGTTCCCCCCAGACCATGTAGAAGACGCGCGGCCGCTTCGATTGCGCCGCGGCGCGGCGCGTCGCGTGCTGAATCCCGTCGCGAATCCGCGCGGCAAGCTTCTCCGCCTGGGCGTCGCGGCCCGTGATGCGCCCGAGTTCGACCACGTTATCGGCCACCGACGCGAGGGTCACGCTGGAGACTTGCACGATCTGGGCTTTGCTCAGGCGGTCGAGCCGCTCGTAGAAGCGCGGCGTGCCGTCGGTGGTGAGGAAGAGACCGGGTTTCAAGCTCAGGGTCTTCTCGAGGTTGAGGGTCATGACGCCTCCCACGCGGGGGCGTGTGGCCACCTCGGCGGGGTAGTTGCAGTAGTCGGAGACCCCGACCACCATGGGACCTGCTCCAATCGCGAAGAGCATCTCGGTGGTGGCCGGCGACAGCGAGATGATCCGGTGCTCCTTGCTTCGCGTCACGGGCTTTCCCGCCATGTCCTTCAGCGCCTGGGCCGGGGCCATGGCGGCGAAGCCGAAGGTGGCGGCGAGCAGCAGGGTCGCGCCAAGGCGCATGAGCGGGTGTCTCATCTAGTTGGCCACCGTGACGCGGACGCGCCGCGACGCGTGCTTCGCCCCCGAGGGTTCATAGGCGACGATCTCGAGCGTTCGGGCGCCGTTGGTCGTGCCCGTGGTATCCCAGTCGAAGGTGAAGGGTGGGCGGTTGGAGAGGCCTTGCCACTCGCCGTCGACCAGGAATTCGACGCGCTCGATGTAGCCCTGGCCCTCGATGCGGGCGTTGACCGTGACGAGGCCCTTGACCTTGGCTCCCGAGGCGGGAGCCAAGAGCGAGACCTTCCAGGGCGCCGGCTTGGCGACACCGGGCTTGGGGGCGTTGGCGACGGGGCGTGCGGCGGGGGCGATCGCCGCCTGGTCTTCCTCCGCCTCGTTGGACCAGTCGCTGAGCATGGCCCAGAGCTTCTGGGCTTGCGGATCGGAGGCAGGGGGAGCGTTACCGGATTTCTGGGTGAGGCGAGACAGCTTGGTCAGGGCGTCGCGTTGGCCGGTATCCACGGCTTCTCCGTTTTGAATGCGGGCCATGAGGCGTTCGGTGGCTTCGACGTCCGCATCGGTCACGACGCCGGATTCCAGGCGGCTCATCATTTGCGTGAGGTCGGCTTGGCCCTGCCCCTTGGGGAGGCCTGGCATCTTCTTGCGGGTGGCCGCGGCCTGGGTCGCGAAGTCCTTGAAGACTCCGTATTGGAAGGAGAGCACGGTCCCGATGCCGGCGAGTATGAGGCCGCCGAGCACGAGGCGCACGGCCTTGCGCTGCCAGCCCTTATGTCGGTTCAGGCCGCCGGTGTAGGAGAGATCCACTTTTTGGGACTTGCGACGCCGGCGCGGCCCGGGAGCGTCGGACTTCTCGGGGCTCGCCTGGGGATACTGGGGGGCGCAGGCCGTGCAGACGCCTTGCCAGTTCAGGCAACTCGGGCAGAAGTTCTTTCCGCAGTCATGACAGGGTTTGGTATTGAGTGCCTTGGCGTGATTGACGCAGCGGAGCTTGGCTTCTTCGGCGGAGCCCGCCTTCGGCGGCGAGGTCAGGGTAGTGCGGTGGCAGAGCGAGCAGGGTTTGCCCGGCTGAGCGCAACGTCGGCAGAAGCGTGCCCGACATGTCGCGCAGTAGGCGACGGCGTCCGATTGAGGATGAAAGCGACACGTGGCCATGCGTGGGCTCCTACGGCGGCTCCAAGGGCAGGGGGCAATCGTATGCTAGCATGCCTCCTCGAACGCGGTCCATGGAGCGCTCAAGCCCGGCATGGCGGGCGTTTCGCCAGGTCGATCGGCTTTACAGGTCGTCGACGGACGCACTATACTAGCTAAAAGGCCCACTTATTCTAAGGAAAGGGAGACGGTCATGGCCGCGATGCCACTTACCTACTACGGTAACTCCGTCCTTCGCGAGGTCGCTCAGCCGGTCCGCAAGGTCAACGCCGAGATCAAGCAGCTTGTCGAGCACATGTTCGAGACCATGAAGCTCGAGCGTGGCATCGGCCTTGCGGCTCCCCAGGTGGGCGTCAGCAAGCGGGTGATCGTGCTGGATCTCAGCCACGAGGGAATTCCTCCCTTCGCCTTGATCAACCCGGAGATCGTCAAGGTCGCCGGCAAGGACACGGATTCCGAGGGCTGCTTGAGCATTCCGGGGGTCTTTCTCCCCGTGACGCGCCCGAGCAAGATCAAGATCAAGGCCCGCAATCTCGCGGATCGGCAAATCGTCATGGAGGCCGACGGTCTCTTGGCGCGTGCGATCCAGCATGAGATCGATCACCTGGACGGCAAGCTGTTCACGGACATGGTCGAGGATGAAGAGGCCCTGAAGCGCGAGATGGCCATGTTGGGCGAGCGCATCCAGAAGATCGAGCGTGGGGAGACCACCCAGGCCGAGATCCAGGAGAAGGCGCTCGAGCAGCAGGAAGCGGTGATTTCGTAGCGATGCGAAAGCCCCTGATTATCGGCGTCGCTGGCGGGACGGGCTCGGGTAAGTCTACGGTCGCGCGGAACATCCTGGATCTCGCCGGAGCGGGGCAGGTCGCGCACCTCTGCCATGACAACTACTACTTCGATCATTCGAATCTGACGCTCGAGGAGCGCTCGAAGGTCAACTACGACCATCCTGATTCGCTGGACAACGCGCTCTTCGTCGAGCATCTCCGCGCGCTTCAGAAGGGGCAGTCCATCGAGTGTCCGGTCTACGACTTCAAGACGCACGCGCGCTTGTCGAAGACCGTCACGATCATGCCGCATCGGGTGATCCTGGTGGAAGGCATCTTGATCTTCGCGAGCCCGGAGATCCGGCGGCTTCTCGATATTCGGGTCTTCGTGGACACGGACGCGGATATTCGCTTCATCCGGCGCCTCAGCCGCGACATCAACGACCGGGGGCGGAGCCCCCAGGCCGTGATCGATCAGTACCTGGCGACCGTGCGTCCCATGCACATGGAGTTCGTCGAGCCTAGCAAGAAGTACGCCAATATCGTGGTTCCCGAGGGGGGGATGAACGACGTGGCGATCGATATCCTCAACACCAAGATCCAGTCTGTGCTCAGGAAGGCGACGGGCCAGCTGGTCCATCCCTAGAAATGCTTGCTGGCGCTAGCGCGCCAGTTTCTTGAGACGGGCATCGAGAATGCCGGGCGTCGCCGGAATCAGCCGGGTCGAGCGCCCGGCTTCTTTCATGGTGACGGCGAGCATGATCTTCTTGACGCCTTGGCGCTCGAGATAGCGCTGCATGAGGCCGATGTCCTCGACGGCCTCATCGTCGAAGTACTTGACGGAGGTGCAGTCCAGGATGAGGGCAGGGCGTTCGCCGAACTCGGCGAGCGTCATGCGGAGCGGGAGCAGCGATTCGAGGTCGAGGCGTCCCGTGAACGGAACGATCAGGCAGCAGGGATGGTTTTCGTTGATGATCATGATGACGTCCTCGTGTGGTCGGTATCCGCAGCCTTGGTTGAAGAGGTTAATGACGGAATGTTAAGTAACAGATTATCAAGCCTTGGATCGAAATGCAAGGGAAAGTTCGAAAGTTTCGCTGCGGCCAGATCGTTTGCCAGGGCCCAGCGTGGCGGGCCTTCAGGCTTCTCGCATGGGGGATTTCGCGAGACGGACGCGCTTGGGGGCTTTGCGATCAATTTGGGGGCTTGACGAGGGGCAGCGAGGGAGTTAGAGTAAGTCTTGTCGCAGTGAGCGAGAGCCGCTGCGGCTCCTTTTTGCCCCAGGGCCTTAACGAAACCAAAACTCGGTTTTAAAAAGGCCTTGACACAGCGGAAACGCTGAGGTAG
>Ga0180215_1000250_pt1 | contig 75786 bp, 75 predicted proteins | sample eDN3rd37CBELigBY_FD_128871 | JGI IMG/M metagenome (GOLD analysis project Ga0180215, IMG submission 128871) | Enriched backyard soil microbial communities from Emeryville, California, USA - eDNA 3rd pass 37_C BE-Lig BY (version 2) (version 2) | ecosystem: Environmental > Terrestrial > Soil >...
AAAATGTATCTGTTATACCTACAAGGGTATACGCCAAACCATCATCGAGGGGAGACTACGATGTATACAGGATTAACTGTGTTGACCATCATAATGGCATATATGATCGTTCGTTATCGCCCAGTGCGCGGATTACAAGCCGTCGACAGGGCACAGTTATGTGAGATGAAGAGAGAAGATGAGGTGCAGCTACTAGATGTACGTGATCCGGTTGACTATGAAGCCGAACATCTGAATGGTGCGCTGAACATATATGTCGGCAGGCTACCGTATGTGAGTCTGCAGGAGCTTCAACAAGGGATGAAAGTGGTGATCGTGTCAACGTCGGGATATCAGATCCGCAGAGCGGCGAGAGTGTTAATCAAGCATGGATACTGCGAGGTATATGGATATCTCTGGAGACCGAGCGAGCAGGATCGAATCAATGGAACGAGTAAGCCATGTTGCGCATAATACAAGGAATACCGAATGCCGAATCATGATCGATAGATGAGGTGGTGTCTGCAGTGAGATATGATGATGATGTGAAGAGAAGGCTGAAGCGGATCGAAGGTCAGATACGCGGTGTGCTGAAGATGATGGAAGAAGATAAGGATTGCAAGGACGTCGTCAGCCAGATGTCAGCAGTACGCAATGCGACGGATAAAGCGATCGCCTATATCGTGGCGAAGAATCTCGGTCACTGTATCGTCGAACAGCAGGCATCAGGCGAAGCATCGGATAAGCTCGTACAAGAAGCGGTGGAATTATTAATCAAGAGTCGCTGATGGTTGATCTTAGGTTACCCGAGACTAATTAGACGAAGCTGAAATGGAGCGCATAACAGTGAACGTGATACGAAACATCTACTGTGTAGGACGAAACTATGGATTGCATGCCGCTGAGCTTGGCAATGCGATACCGGATAGCCCGATGATCTTCATGAAGCCAACCCATGCTGCTGTAGAGATGGATGGGAGCGTGGTGAGTCTTCCTTCTGGATTCGGTAGCGTTCATTATGAAGCTGAACTCGTCGTGCGGATCGGCCGACCGTATACGCTCGGTGCCACGGCTGACGAACTGATCAACGGCTTCGCGTTAGGTATCGATCTTACGATGCGTGATGTGCAAGACGAGCTCAAGATGAAGCAGCATCCTTGGCTGAAGGCGAAGGGCTTTCGTGCATCAGCACCGATGACAGCATTTCGCCCGCTTGCGGAACCGTTAGCTGAGCTCGCGGCTCATGAATTTTCGCTATGGATTAACGATAGTGAGAAGCAACGCGGACATATCCGGGACATGATCTTCGATCTGCAGCTGTTAATCGATCATATCGGTGACCATTACGGTCTTGATCAAGGAGATATTATCTTCACCGGTACACCTGCGGGCGTGGGACAAGTCTATGATGGGGATCGACTCGAGTTAATCTGGGGCGATGCTGTCATCGGTTCATGCCGGATTCAACTATAAGGCTCGGTTTGGATACTCACATTTTTTCCTGCTTGTGTAGCAGGATTTTTTCATTTCGTGATGGATATGGATAGACTTCGCTTTATTGCTTAGCATTGGGGAGGGACTAGTCGGGTGCGATCGTTTTGGGCTGGATTCATATGGACCGCAACTGTGTGGACGATCTATCTCATCGGTGTCGGGGAAGCTGCGATATCAGAGGGTGGATTATTAGGGTGTGTGGCGTTCTTTGCATGCTATTTTCTATCTGATCTGTTTCGTAGGAACTCATTCATCTATATGCTGCTAGTTACGGGATCACTCCTATCGTCGCTGATCGTATCCGCTCTAACGTATGAGGCCTCAGCAGACGATACAGCGATCTGGTTCGCGCTGCTTATGTGTAGCTATCTCATGTGGAGAAGCTTCACGCGGCTCACTAGAGCATGGGCGATCGCGTTCTGTCTGATAGGCACAGGCTCGTTGATCATACTTACGATCCTGGTAGAACGATGGCCACTCCTTCCATATGTCGCTACGTACGCTGCGGCGTTCCTGTCTGTGAGCGTCTTATATAGACAAGCCTATCATGCGCAACTAGAGTCGACCACACGATACGATGCGCTGCTCGATGAGTACCGACAGCTGAAACGGAATGTGAAGCACCATGAAGACGCGGCGAGAAGCGAAGAACGAACACATATCGCGCGGAAGATCCATGACTCGGTCGGGCATAAGCTGACCTCGTTGCTCATGCAGCTCGAGGTGTTTCGGATGCAAGCAGAAGGGGATGTCCAGGCCAAGGCTGACCAGATGAAGCGTCTCGCTCAGGAGAGTCTGCAAGAGACGAGGATTGCCGTCAAGGCGCTGCAGGAGGAAGAGCCGGGCGGTATGCAAGCGTTGATGAGACTGATCCGCAATCTGGAGACAGAGAATGCTATGCAGATCGAGTTCGTCGTCCGTCACGGTGCTTTGTCCGTCTCGCTTGATAACGATCAGTCGGTCGCTGTATACCGTGCGATACAGGAAGCGTTAACGAATGCGATGCGACACGGATCTTCGCGGAAGATGAATATCTTGCTGGAGTCACCGGGGGGAAGCGTGTTTCGCTTCGAGGTGAGTAATGAGACGGCGGATGATGAGGATAGAGCTGTGGTATCAGGATTCGGGTTGACGGCGATGCGTGATCGACTGGAGCAAGCGGGCGGTACGCTCGAGGTCTACCGCTTGCGGCATCAATTCATCGTACGAGGGACGTTCATGCTTCAGTCGTAGAAAACCGTACCGTATACATAGCAGAGAAGGGAGAATGATCCGATGATCAGGATCTTAATCGCGGAAGACCAGAAGCTGGTCAGACAAGGGCTGAAGATGATGATCGAATCCGATCCCGCGATGAAAGTACTCGGGGAAGCAGGTAACGGTCAGGAAGCGGTCGAGCTGGCTGAGAAGCATGTCTATGATGTCGTGATCCTAGATATCCGGATGCCGGAGATGGACGGACTGGAGGCCGCACGCCGGATCCTAGCACGGAGGCCAGAGCAGAAGGTGTTGATCTTGACGACGTTCAACGATGACAGCTACGCACTAGAAGCACTCAAGATCGGTGCGAGCGGGTATATGCTGAAGGATGCGGATGCGGAAGCACTCATCCGATCGATACGCAGCACACTAAGCGGCGGGTTATCGATCGAGGAGCACGTCGCCGCGAAGGTTATGCCCCGTCTGCTACGAGGCTCAGAATCACCGCAGCCTCATCCATCGCTGACGCCACGCGAGCTAGACATCATCCGCAGGGTAGGAGAGGGACGTAGCAACAAGGAGATCGCAGATGAGCTAGCCCTGTCAGTCGGGACGGTGAAGAATCATATCAGCTTGATCCTAGATAAGCTAGAGCTACGCGACCGCACGCAGCTCGCGATCTATGCGATTCGTCATGATCTCGTGTAGAGGAGAGAGATTGCTTCGAAGAGACACAACAGAGCATACCGCAATATTAAAATGACTCAAGTCATGGTTCAACGATAAAGTTGTGACGAAAGGCAGTGTGGACACTGTCTTTTTATCTGTATATTAAAGGCATTACGAACGAACGAGGGGGAACCACAACATGCTAGAAACGATCGAACTGCGTAAAGTGTTCAAGAACAAAGCAGCAGTAGATAATGTTAACCTGTACCTAGATCCTGGCGAATCTGTCGGTTTGCTCGGGCCGAATGGCGCAGGCAAATCGACGACGATCTCGATGATCTCTACGCTCATCAGACCGACTTCAGGCGATGTCAAGCTCGACGGACACAGCATCATCAGACAGCCGCAATCGATACGCAGTGTCTTAGGTGTCGTACCCCAGGAGATCGCGTTATATGAAGATCTCAGTGCGCTGGAGAATCTGCAATTCTTCGGCCGGATCTATGGACTGCGAGGGAAGGAGCTGGCTAGAGCGGTCGCTGAAGTGCTGGAGCTAGTAGGCTTAAGCGATCGGCAGAAGGATCGTATCAAAACATACAGCGGTGGGATGAAACGACGAATCAATATAGCCGCGGCGCTCCTGCATCAGCCGAAGATCATCATCATGGACGAACCGACTGTTGGGATCGATCCACAGTCACGTAATCATATCCTGGATACCGTCAGACTGCTCAATGTGGAAAAGCAGATGACTGTCCTCTATACGAGCCACTACATGGAGGAGGTCGAGCAGCTGTGCGATCGCATCTATATCATGGATCACGGTAAAGTGATCGCTTCGGGGCGGAAGGAAGAGCTCAAGAGTATCTTATCCGCAGAGGATACGATCTGGCTGCAGCTTGAGGAGCCTTGTGAGGCGCTGGCAGCCGAGCTACGGGAGAATCATGACATCCGGCAAGTGAATGAAGAGCCGTCCGGCATCAAGCTGATCGTACCGAAGAACAGCGGGATCCTCGGCCAGCTGTTCCAAGCGGCAGAACGCCATCATGCACGAATCGTCAATCTACATGTTCAGAAGCCGACCCTAGAAGATGTGTTCTTGCATCTGACGGGACGCAAACTACGAGACTAGGAGGCCGCCAGATGGGAAGCTTCGTGAAGAAAGATATGCTGCTCATGCTTCGTGATCGGAAGGAACTCACGATCCTCGTCCTCATGCCGTTCATCTTGATCGCGATCCTCGGATTCGCACTAGGCGGCTTCGTTAATGGAGGCACGATCTCGCTCGATATGACCTTCATCCTCGTCGATGAAGATGATAACGCATCTGGTAAGGAACGTCTGATTCAAGAGATCCACGATTCATCGATCCTGCCAGAGGACGTTAAGCTGCAGCTGATCGAAACCGCTGATAGCATACAGCCACGGGAGATGCTAGTTGCATTGTTAGACAGCGAGGAGTTCGCGGCGGTCGGTGAATATACGGAGATGAGGTTGCCTGATGCGAGGAAGGCGTTAGAGCGCGAAGAAGCGGTGGCGATCTTGCATATTCCGCAAGGGTTCACCTATGACATGCTGAAGAAGATGCTGCTCGGTAGTGGTGAAGGAGCTGTCATCGGCTTGGAGGGATCGGCTACCTATGCGCTCAGTGCCGGCATCCTACAGGATATCATGGAGAGCTTCGCGTATAGCGTGAATTTTCAGACCGCTGTGCAGCAAGTGTCAGCAGTGCAAGGTAGCGCGGAAGGGATTGACGAGGCATTACTCTCGTCTAATACTGTCGAGGGCGGAGTAGAGTTCGTCTCGGTGAATGAACCCGTGAATTCGATGCAATATTACACGATCGGCATGGCCGTCTTGTTCGTCATGTATGTGGCAACTTCGATCGCGAGCAAGGCGTATGGCGAGCGAAATCAGTTCACCTTCGATCGGATTATGATTGCCGGTTCACATCCTTTGCAGTTTCTGAGCGGGAAATTCATCTCAACTGTAATCCTCGCCTTCATTCAGTTATGTTTGTTGTTCCTGTTGTCTACGATCGTGTTTCAGTCGTTTGCTGGGAAGTCGGTCGATTTCTGGATCGGTATGCTGACCGTGACAGCTGCTCTTGCGCTATGTATGGGTGGACTTGCGACTTTGTTAACATCGTTAAATTTCCGCTCGGGGAATGAAAATTCGTCGGAAGTATTCGGCAGTCTGCTCGTCATGATGCTGGCGTTCGTCGGCGGTAGCTTCTTCCCGACCTCGCAGATGTCAGAATGGATCGGAGCGATCGGTAAGTGGACGCCTAATGGAGGCGCGTTGTATTCCTATATGCAGATCACGCAAGGTGCAGGATTCGATCGATATGCTCTACCGATCGTCCGCTTGCTTATCATGTCGGCGCTCTTCATCGCTGCTGGCCTGTGGGTATTTCCGAGAAGGAGGGAGGGCTAGCGATGTACGCCATACTGAAAGCACAACTGCAGAAGCAAAGAAGGAATCCTGCGAGTATGATCATGATGATCGGCTTAACGATCTTGTTCACGGTGATGCTCGGGATTAATACGACGAGTAAGGTTACGGTCTATACGTATCATGATGAGTATATTGAGGAGGCTTCGGCGGCACATTGGTTAGATCGGTTGAATAGCTCAGCGTCCTTTGCCTTCGAATTAGTCGATGAGACCGAAGCGAGGCATAAGGTGATCGATGGAGAAGCGATGTTTGCTCTGAAGCTATTAGACGATGACTATCGAATCATCGCCTCTGTGGATAATACGAATATCGCGATGCTCGAGACGTATGTTCGTGCCGTCTATGATGAAGAGCTAGCGTATGAAGCGGTTGATCACATCCTTCCAGCGGCGGAGGTGCGGGAACAGATAGCGTCACGGATGGCTGAGCCGGTCTTGTCGGTTCATTCGACAGAGGTCGAGACAGAGGATGGGTTCGAATATGATACACGCATTCAGTCATTGTTCGGATTCTCGCTCTTCTTCGCTATCTATACGATCGCATCTGCGGTGAATGCTCTTCTCTATGATAAGAAGAACCGGATATGGGATCGCGTGATCTTATCGCCGGTCTCCAAGACCTCCATGTATATCGGGCATCTTATGCATAGCTTCTTGTTGGGGTATATACAGATCGTCTTGGTGTTCTCACTGTTCCAGTATGCGTTCGACTTCCCGCTCGGTGACAGCTTCCTGACGATCCTTGTGATCGCCGCCGTCTATACGTTCGCGATCGTCGCGCTCAGTATGCTGATGGCGAGCCTCGTTCGTACACCGCAGCAGATGAACGTGCTCACACCGATCGTCGCGGTCAGCTCGGCGATGATCGGTGGAGCTTACTGGCCGATCGAGATCGTGACGAATCCGGTCTTGCTCGCACTGTCGAAGCTCGTGCCGATCACGTATGGCATGGAAGCACTGAAAGGCGTTGCATATTACACCTATACATGGGCCGATCTGCTGCAGCCACTCTCATCCTTATGCTTGATCGGTGTCATCTGTATGGGGCTCGGGATCAATCTCATGGAGAGACGTTCTGCTTAAGGTTGGTAGAGAAGAAGGGAGACGCAGCTGCGCACGGTGGGCACTGCGTCTCCCTTACTATGCTGTGATGAGGTTGACTTCCGATGTTCAAAGCGCACCATACACCGCGGCACGCACGCGCAGATGATGGTAGACCTCCATATGCGGGAATGTCTGATGCATGTACACGATAGACAGGCGCTCAGCTGGGTCGATCGACGTCCATGTGCCTGCCAAGCCACTCCAGCCGAACTCCCCGAGGGAGGCGTTGGCGTTCGCAGCGGCACGGTCCATGAGGGTACGAACCCCGAGTCCATATCCGTAGCCTGTATAGTATGGACCAGAGCGGAATTCGGCCAATCTGGTGTCGTCAAGGAAGTTCGTCCGCATCAGATCGATCGTCTTGCGACCGAGGATCCGCTCACCAGCATATTCACCGCCACATGCAAGCATCTGTGAGAATGTCAGATAGTCGCGAAGTGTCGCATACAGCCCGGAGCCTCCGCCTTCATAAGTGGCATCAGGCGCATGGAAGGCGTCGAATACACCCTGGACAGGAACGCGCTCGCCTGTCGGTCCGATATTATAACAAGTAGCCATGCGGTCTGCGATGTCATCGCGATATCGATAGCCCGTATCCTTCATCCCGAGCGGTGCGAAGATCTCGTCCTGAAGGAACTGGCCGATCGTCTTGCCAGATATGACCTCAACGAGCGCAGCGACGATATCATGGCCAAGTCCGTACATCCAGTGTTCACCGGGTTCGAAGGCCATCGGTACATGGGCGACCCCGCGAATCGCTGTCTGTAGGTCGAACCTTCCGTTATGCTGGGCATACAGTTGGTCATATGCACGGTTCAACGTGATGCCGGTCGGTGTGTCACTCCAATGCGGGTTCGGTAATCCGACAGACATCGTGAACGCGTCTCTGATTAAGACCGGCCTCTTGGCAGGCATCGCGATCGGTTCACCATCGGCATCGTGATGGTATACGTGGGCATCCTTGAACTCTGGAATATACTCATACAGAGGCTCATGGAGCAAGTAATGTCCCTGTTCGAATAGCTTCAGTGCAGCTGTACAGACGATCACCTTCGTCATGGAATACAGCCTATATACGGTGTCAGGCGTGATCAGTTGCTGCTTGTCTAGGTCTGCAAAGCCGTGGTACCCCTCGTAGAGGATCTTGCCGTCCTGAGCGACCGCACATGCACAGCCAGCAGGACCAGATCGGATAAACTTCGATAATAACGTATCTAAGTGGTCGAACTTGCCCATGTTACTACCCCCAATAGTATGTATTAACTCTATTCTAGCATGAATAACGAATCGAAAGCATGTGTTAGGTAGATACGCGTAGATGAACCGCTTGGCGCTTGTATGAGACAGGATGGAAGATCAATAACAGACGGGGACGATAGACGAGCTCATGGTCACAAATGGACACAAATGTTCATCAATCGATCATTAGATCACCATAGAACGGTCAACTTCTTCCTTTAATCTATACATCGTACCAACAATACGATGTATGAGGTGATCACATGAAAACAAATTCTTTCAAGAAAAAAATACTTCTGCTATGTGTGACATTCGTCTTGGCATTAACGCTTGCCGCATGTAACGAGAATACTGTCTCGGATGTGAATCTGAATGACGGTACAGAAGTGAATGATTCCGTCGGCAATGCACCGGTCAATGATCCAGCTGAGGGTGAAGAACCTGTAAATGATGCAGATGCTGGACTAGATGCCGAACTAGAAGCTGAGATTGGCGCTGAATAAGCTATCTGGAAGATCGGAAGGATATTAACCTTCGAAACTATCTTATGCTGTAACTCGTATGGATAACCGACGATCAGTCATTTGATGCCCAGTTCAATGATTGACATATAGGAGAAATCCGCGATAAAAATCCCGCTTCTGCGGGATTTTTTGCGTACCCCCGCATAACTAATTAGCATCTCGAACGTCTATATCATAGATTAACGATACTGGAAAGGACAGACAACTGAACATGAATGGATTGAAAGTACTAGTTGCAGATGATGACCCGAACGTACGGGAGATTATACGCCTATATTTTGCGCAGCAGCAGATCCAGATGATCGAAGCCAGTAACGGCGCTGAAGCGGTCGAGAAGGCACTCTCCGGTTCGCCGGATATTGTCATATTAGATGTGATGATGCCACAGATGGATGGTTATGAAGCATGTAGAGAGATCTTGAAGCACTCCGATCTGCCGATCATTATGCTCACGGCGAAGGGTGAGGAGTTCGATCGGGTGCTCGGACTCGAGCTTGGGGCTGACGACTATATGACTAAGCCATTCAGTCCGCGTGAGCTTGTCGCACGCATCAAGGCGATCTTCCGCCGTATACAACGTAGTCAGACCATGGATGAGGAGAATAGATCGAACCAACCCCTTCACTACGACGGACTCACGATCTCTCTCGACAGGAGAGAGGTTATCATCGGAGAGGAGAGGATTCAGCTGCGACCTAAAGAGTTTGACCTCCTGGCCCATATGGCCAAAGCGCCCGGACAGGTGTTCACCCGCGAACAGCTGCTCGAACAAGTGTGGGGATATGACTTCTTCGGGGATATCCGTACGGTCGATGTCCATGTGAAGAAGGTCAGGAAGAAGCTTAGCCCGTATCCCGGTGAATGCATCCATACCGTATGGGGAGTCGGCTATAAATTCGAGGTTATTCATGATTAATAAGAGCATGTTCTTTCGACTCCTGATCAGCTACGTGCTAACCGTGCTGGTCGGGCTGAGCGCTGTTGGTTTCGTGATGTCTTATGTGATCAAGGATAATATCTCCCGCACGAAGATAGAAGATATGGTTCGTAAAGCGAAGAAGGTGAACCTCGCGATTCAGGAATTCACCGAGCTTGATGATGATGCACGAGCGATGCTCGTCTTCCTCGACCAAGCGTTCGATTCACGGATATGGGTATTCGATGCGGATGGGAAGATCGTCGCGAGTTCATCCCAGGAAGAGATCGCGATCGGTAAGCTAGTGGATAAAACGGTCGTCGGTAAGGTGATGGACGGTGCGACAGCAGAGGTCAATATCACGTTCGGCGAACTGTCAGCTCCTATGTTGTCTGTCGTCGTCCCGTGGGGGAAGAACGACACTGTATATGGCGGGATTATCGTACACTCACCTCTCACGGATATGAATAATACCGTCCAAGATATGCGGGAGACGATCCTATGGATCGCCCAGATCTGTATCGTCTTATCATGCGGTCTCGCGTTCTATATGTCCTGGTCGATCACACGTCCACTGCAGCAGATCGAGCGGGCTGCTTCGAAGATCGGGATGGGCGATTATAGCGAGCGGATCACGACGAAGTATAAGGATGAGATCGGAGATCTCGCAACGACGATCAATCAGCTTGCGGAGCGGCTAGAGCTATCGAATGTCGAGAAGCAGAAGCTAGAGCAGATCCGGCTTGATTTTCTCGCAAATGCCTCACATGAGCTACGTACGCCATTAACCGCGATGCAAGGATTCCTGGAGGCGCTACAGGACGGACTCATCGATGATCAAGCGAGGCAGAGATACTATCAGATCATCTACAATGAGACGATCCACATGAATCGTCTGGTCGATGATATCATGGATCTGTCCCGCTTGGAGAATAATGAGATCAAGCTCACCTTGCAACCGGTCGATGCTTCATCCCTGCTGAAGAAAGTGCAGTTCAAGTTCCAGCACGAAGTGGAAGAGCGCAAGACGCGGATCAACCTACAGATCTGGGATCCGTTGCCGTTCGTCGTCGCAGATCCAGATCGACTAGAACAGATCTTGAACAATCTCGTGAAGAATGCCGTTAAGTTCACGGAAGAAGGGACGATCACGATCACAGCAGGTGAGGATGGAGACCATGTTCGCTTCTCTGTGACCGATACCGGCATCGGCATCTCCAAGGCGGATCAAGAGCTCATCTGGAAGCGACTATATAAAGTCGATCGTGGACGCTCTAGCAGGGCGAAAGGAAGTGGACTTGGACTGGCGATCGTGAAGCAGCTGGTCGATCTGCATGGTGGTCGGATCTCGGTCAACAGTGAGATCGGTCAAGGCGCGACGTTTACCGTCTGGATCCCGAAGTCTTCGTTAGGTACTTCAACATCGACCGGGCGATATTTACAGGGTTAGTGGTAAGTGAGTTCGTGTTCGTGTCACGGATGTTCATCAACCTAAGCGACATCGCTCAACGGAGATGACTCATGAATAAACGATAAATTGGTGATTGGTGATGATGATGAAAGAAAACCGATACTTTATCGCGGTTCCCTTACCGAGTCATGTGAAGCGTATGCTGTTCGGATGGCACGAAAGAAGGCGGGGACAAGCTGCTTTCCGTAAATGGGTGTATGAACAAGACTACCATATCACGTTGAAGTATCTCGGCTCGTGCGATAATATCATATTGCAACAAGTGAAGACACATCTTGCTAACCTCTTGGAGCACGAGAGTTTTCGATTGACGTTATCTGGGATCGGTACATTCGGTAGGCTAGAACGACCGCGTATCTTATGGGCTGGAGTTGGCGGTGATCTCACGGCATTGCATAGCCTACAAGCTTCAGTTGAAGCATCGATGCATGAGCTTGGCTTCGCTGTTGAGGACCGGCCTTACCGACCTCACGTGACGATTGCGAAGCAATATCTAGGTGCGCGGTTCGATCAGGCGCAGATGGCTGTAGCCTGGGAAGAAGAGATGAAGATACCGGTATGGGAGGCCACGTCGATCGTCCTGTATCGGACGGAGCTAGGCAGGCAGCCGATGTATGTGAGTGAGGAGGAATATGAGCTGGTGAAGCGTTGATTGTGAGTGTTGATCGGTTGAATTGATGTAATAAAGGGGAGAGAGTAATCGTTATGAAACGCCAACGGTATGCGAATATAGATTCTGTTAGCAACGATAAATCGTTCTCGGACATGCGACGCTGGATGAAAGAACGGAAGCAGAAGGTCAAGGATCTATCTGTCCAGATCCCCCAGATAGACGACAAGCAGCTCTCTTACATACAGACCAACCGCTCTGAGCAAGCGATTACGTGGATCGGACATGCGACCTTCCTCATCCAGATGGGGGGATTGAATATCGTGACGGACCCTGTCTGGGCGAGCAGGATGGGATTCCAGAGACGGTTAACTGATCCTGGTATCTCGCTGCAGGACATGCCTGAGATCGATGTGGTCCTCATCTCGCACGGCCATTATGACCATCTGGATATTCCAACGCTGCGTCGTCTGAGAGGACGACCTACCTATCTCGTGCCGATCGGTCTGAGGACGTTACTCGAGCGGAAGGGATTCCAGAACGTTACGGAGTTGTCATGGTGGGAGGAGGTTCATGTTGGTTCGTTACGCTTCACCTTCGTGCCAGCACAGCACTGGACGCGCAGAAGCTTATTCGATATGAACACTTCTCACTGGGGTGGATGGATGATCGAAGCTGGTGCAGGTTCATCTCGGCATCTCCGATTCGAGACGATATACTTCGTTGGTGACACGGGCTATTTCCGCGGATTCCAGATGATCGCTGAGAAGTTTCAAGTCGATACGGCCTTGCTGCCGATCGGCGCTTATGAACCGGAATGGTTCATGAACGTGTCTCATATGACACCGGAGGAAGCGGTGCAAGCGTTCATCGAGCTGGGAGCGAAGCGATTCATCCCGATGCACTATGGGACCTATCGCTTGGCAGATGATACGGGACCCGAGGCACTGGTGCGATTGACTCGCTCTTGGGAAACGCGTTGTTCAGAGGGAGATGGCGAGCTAGCGGTGATGAAGCTGGGGGAGACGATCAGGCTCTCGGATGATCCGGGCTTGACATAAGATTGAGCTTGGGTCGAAGCCTAGATAGCGCAGGCCCTCCTCTTGATAATCTTCCTTTGCGGTGTTTCGCTGCATGACGGCGGCGGACGGTCGACGAGCTAACGGAACTCCAATACCTTATTATGCGTAAATCGACCTTTTTTCGTACCCTAAGGGAACTCCAGTACCTTATTTAGGTCATATGGGGGATTTTATAGCTTAAAATGATGCAATAGCGCACTCCGGTTCCGTTAAGATCTGAGATTGTACGAAAAACAGCTGAATAGCGCACTCCAGTTCCCTTAGCTGCTCCCATCGCGCGGTGCTTCGCTGTATGGCGGCGGTTCTTAGGCCGCAGGGGGGGTCAGCTCTATTTTTCGTCAGAATGCCATCTGGAATACTTCTGTTCAATCTGCCGTTCAATCCAATAACACGTCTGCAATGGAGCACCGGAGGGGTTACCGACACCCAGTTCATGCACGCATGAACTCGATACTCGAACTTAGTGACGCCGTCAGGCTTTTCTTCTCATTGTGTAGGATTATTTCATCGAGTGGCAGGAATTTATTTCTGTATGTCTAAATATATATTTAGTCGACTAACTAATTCACATGACGTATAGGACTAATTGATCGATGAAGGGAGTTAAGCGTATGTACTACCTAAGAGAAGTGAAGGTGGAGAACGGCCTCGTTCGGGGATTACCGGCTGCCGATCCACGGATTACAAGCTTTAAGGGCATTCCGTTCGCGGCACCACCTGTAGGAGAGAACCGTTGGCGAGCTCCACAGCCTGCTGCTGATTGGGAGGGTGTGTTCCTAGCTCACGACTTCGCGCCGATCTCGATGCAGGCGAAGACTGTGATCGACGAGAAAAACATCTACACTCGCGAATGGTCAGTCGATCCCGGTATCGCGATGGACGAAGATTGTCTCTACTTGAACGTCTGGACGCCAGCTCGTAGTCCGGATGAGAAGCTGCCTGTGTATGTGTGGTATTTTGGCGGAGGGCTGCAGGTCGGTCATACCGCTGAGATGGAATTCGATGGTGAGCGGATCGCGCGTAGAGGCATCGTCGTCGTCACGATTAACTATCGGTTGAACGCATTCGGATTCCTATGTCATCCTGAGATTACAGCTGAATCTCCGGAAGCGCCAGCTAACTTCGGTCATCTCGATCAGCAGTTCGCGACGAAATGGGTGAAGCGTAATATCGAGGCATTCGGCGGTGATCCGGATAACATCACGATCGGTGGGCAGTCTGCAGGTGGCGGAAGTGTCATGTCACAGCTTACATCCCCTCAGAACGACGGCCTGTTCCAGAGAGCGATCGTCGAAAGCGGTGTTGTCACGCGTTTATATCCTGGAAACCGTATGCCTGGAGTTCGGAACAGATTGGCAGAAGCGGAGCAGGAGGGCGTTAAGTTTTTTGATTTCCTAGGCGTCTCATCCTTAGCAGAAGCTCGCAAGCTCGATGCGGAATATCTGCGCGACAAAGCCCTCGAGTATCGAGGCTTCTGGGGTACGGTCGTCGATGACAAGTTCTGTATCGGCAACGCGTTCGATCGCTTCATCGAAAATGAACGTTGGATGGTACCGGTCATGTGGGGGCATACGTCTTCGGAATTTTTCAGTGTTCCTCATGTTCAGACGACGGATGAATTACGCGAATTAGCCGTTGAGATGTTCGGTGAGGATGCGGATCAGTTCCTCGAGCTAGTACAGGCTGAATCGAAGAGCATCGATGAGGCGAAGAAGAATGCCGCTGTTAGTGGTATTGAATATGCGATCCGCGTAGCGGGTCAGGCGAACAGTGATACAGGCGCGAATACGCCGCTCTATTACTATAATTTCGATGCGGAGATTCCTGGCTGGGATAATCCTGGAACGTTCCACTCCGTAGATCTCTGGTTCTTCTTCGAGACGCTCGCGAAGTGCTGGAGACCTTTCGTCGGCAAGCACTATGATCTTGCGCGGCAGATGTGTAACTACTGGGCGAACTTCATCAAGACTGGGGATCCGAACGGCAAGGATGCGACAGGCGAAGATATGCCGAGATGGGAACCATACACGGCCGATGCACCATATGGTATGCTGTTCGGCGATCAAGCGGAATTTGTGAAGGAACAACCGAGTGAGCTTATGCAGTTCCTCGTGAAGCAATATTATAAGAAGCAAGCGACGCATGTGTAGCAAGATTGGAAGTGTGTACAAGTGTATATGATCATGATGGTGAAGGTCCGGACGATGTTTCGTTCGGATCTTTTGTGTCATGTGATATGTTGAGGGGTGTAGCCGTCTCTTCGGATGTTGCAGGGGGAAGTCTCGCGTTACGAGTCTCTAAAATGATGGCGGTATATGGAAGGAAGGGGGGGAGTCTCGCGTTGTAACGAGTCTCCAGAGATGCTGCGGAATATGGTCGTCTAGCATTGTTACGAGACTCAACATGGTGGCGGTATATGGAAGGAAGGGGGGGGAGTCTCGCGTTGTAACGAGTCTCCAGAGATGCTGCGGAATATGGTCGTCTATTGTAACGGTCTCCACAGACACTAATTGGGCAAAATAAGGCTGTTCTAGAATGTAACGGTCTCAGAAGACACTATCAGCAGAAATAGGAGGGTTATCGAGAGAAAAACGAATGATTAGTGCATCTGGAGACCGTTAGAATAAAAAAGTGGCCTAAAACAGGGCGATAGTGCATCTGGGGACCGTTAGACGAAAATCATAGCGCTGACCGCCACCTCGAGTACGTATCTGGAGACCGTTAGACGAAAGTCACGGCGCGGAACACCGCCGCAATCCTCCATCCAGGAGACCAATCGAACATGATGTTGTAATAATGGTAGTCTACGAATATAATCTAGGTAATCGCTTACATATAGGATGGATTCAGGAGATGCCTTTCTGTCAGGTCTTCGGACAATCTATCCAACTTACAATGAAGGAGATGGAACGACTATGATTCGTGTAGCAATCATCGGGACTGGTGCGATATCATCAGCTCACATCGAAGCCTATCAGACATTTGGAGATCGCTGTAAGATTACGGCGTTATGCGATATCTATCCGGACAAAGCCGAGAAGCATAAGCAGCGGTTTCAGCTGGACTGCTCGATCTATAGTGATTACGAGGAGCTGCTGCAGCGAGATGATATCGATCTCGTCTCCGTATGCACACCGCCTTATACACATGCCGACATTACCGTGAATGCACTAAGAGCTGGCAAGCATGTGATCGTCGAGAAGCCGATGGCATCCTCGCTCGAGGAGTGTGATCGGATGAACGAGGCTGCGGAAGCTTCAGGCAAGATCTTGTCGGTCATCAGTCAGAATCGATTCGGCGATGCCGTCATGAAGCTGAAGAAGGTGCTGGATACGGGGCTTGCCGGTCGGATCGTTCATGCGCAGATTAACTCTTTCTGGTGGAGAGGCTATGTATACTATGATCTGTGGTGGCGCGGTACTTGGGAGAAAGAAGGCGGAGGCTGCACGTTGAATCACGCCGTTCATCATATCGACATGTTCCAATGGATGATGGGCATGCCAGAAGACGTGACCGCCGTCATGAGCAATACCTCTCACGATAACGCGGAAGTGGAGGATCTATCGATCGCGATCCTATCCTACCCACGTGCCTTAGCACAGATCACGAGCTCTGTCGTTCATCACGGAGAGGAGCAGCAGATGATCTTCCAGGGTGAGAAGGCTCGTATCTCGATGCCGTGGAAGGTAACGGCGTCACTGGCGAAGGATAACGGATTCCCTACGCCACATCCCGAGCTGGAGCAAGAGATTCACGAAGTTGCGAATGGTCTCCCACCCCTTCAATATTATGGTCATAAGGGGCAGTTAGATAACGTCTTGACGGCGATCGAGAACGGTACGAACGACATATTAGTAACCGGGCAGGAAGGAAGAAAGACGCTCGAGCTGATCACGGCGATCTACCAAGCGGCAAGTACTCGTACGACAGTGAAGCTTCCACTTCAGCCAGACAGTCCGTTCTACACGCGTGAAGGCCTGTTGGCGAATGCTCCGCGATTCTATGAGAAGAAAAACTCGCTTGTTGGATTCACGGCTAATGAGATCACGGTGAGCGGAGAAACCAAATAAGGGAGGTAGGCTTATTGACAGACTTAACATTGAAACTATCTATCCCTTCGACTCTAACAGATGCACAACTACCTACCATCGTAAGAGTAGAGTTGGACGAACGCACCTACCGAAAGCTGGAGACTTGGGCGGCAGATGCTGATCTATATGCGATCGAGGAGAACGGCGGCGTCGAGATCGCTTGTCAACTGAATCAAGTAGCCAACACTGCAACTCCGCATGGGATGGATGAAGAGTACGCCCTATATATGTTATGGAAAGAATCAACCCTACCACAGGATTCGGTCGTAACGCTTCGGAGAAAGCCGCGAAGTCAAGCGGCTCCGATCGATCGACGGTATAATCCATGGGGTGAGCTGCCGGGCGTCTATCTCGATCATCAAGCAGAGAACGCACGCGTGGTCGTCAGCATCGAGGGCAAGCTGTTCACGCGCTATCTCTATTCCTCGGATGTTGGCAAGCCTTACTATTATCCATTGATCGGGCCGAATGGTAAGACGTTGATTCAGGATGCACCTGATGATCACCTCCATCATCACGGACTATGGTGGGGACACGATGATGTGAATGGTCACAAGCTATACCATGAATTCCGTGGTGAAGGGCGACAGCTACATCGGAAGTTCCTAGCGATGCTCGGAGGACCTGTGTTCGGCCAGCTCACGACTCTGATCGATTGGGTAGACGAGCGAGGTGGGCTGCTGCTGCAGGAGACCCGCACCGTGCGGATCTATAATCTTCCTCCTGAGTCCAGATATATCGACCTGACGACTCAGCTATATGCGACGGCTGGAGACGTGAGGTTCGGCGATACGAAGGAAGGTGGTTTCCCATTCGTCCGCGTGAATGAGCAGATCAACGGTCATCATACAGGTGTGATCACGGCGGCTAATGGTAAGGTTGGTGAAGCGGAGATCTTCGGGACGGTGACGGAGTGGGTGGATTATAGCGGTAAGCTGCTTCAATCCATCCACTGGGAAGACGGGGCGAAGACACAGAAGTACGTCGAAGCAGGTATCGCGCTCTTCTCTCATCCAACCAATGAAACCTATGCATCACAGTGGTTCGTCCGTGATTACGGTCCATTCACACCGGCCAACTTCCACTTCAGTGGGGGGAAAGTGCTTCCGCAAGGCGACTCTATTACGATGAAGCATCGGCTGTTCATTCACCAAGGGGACGCAGTTGGTGGTCAGGTCGCGGAACGCTATCGAGAGTATGCGGAGCCACTACAGGTGAAGGTGCAGCTTCTATAGATTCCGATCTCAGCGGTGGAATCGCGTTCGGCGAAGGCTGAGAGCCGGAAAAGTCGTGTCTCAGCGATGGAATCACGAATATATGGCTCTGATTCACAGGACATTATCAAGTAAGCGGGTATCGGCGTCATCACGATACACAGACAACGGAGGAAGGTATCAAGTGTTAAACTTGATCACTTCCTCCGCATGTGAGATCGTACGATGAGTCTATAGAGCATATAGTCGGAACAGTTCACGTAGCTCGACATCTTCCTCGTGATCTTCCACTTCTAACTCAGCAAGGTTACAGAAGCATTCGACGCATTTTTCTTCCGTATCGCATTTGTAGGCATCGTCGCAGTTATAGCAGTGGCGGAGAAGCAGCTCAGTCGTCTTATTTTCGTTCATTAGCATCATGATCATCTCCTTTATGGTCACATCATAACAAATATCACGCCCTTAGTATGTGAATAAAATCACAAACAAAGCAATAAAACAAATAAGTATGAAGAAAAAGCGACAGGCGCGTTCTCCCCGTCACTTTCTCTTCTGAAGTGAGCGTATCGTTCTGTAGTATGATCGATCTTTCAGCTTGCGAAACAACGTAATGTCCGGGTGAAAGTTTGGCTCGATGATCCAGACGTGACCATGAGGATCTAATCCAATATCCAGGCCAACTGTCCGAATGGCATAATACTTCTGTAGATGCTTCGCAGAGTGAAGTGAGATGTGGTGAACGCCAGCTGTGATCTTACGCGTATCGCGAGATCGTATATTCGATCGCCGAATGGCTGTCTGGAATGGCAGTACTCTACCCTGACTTCGTCTAATATTCGTGATGATATATCCCGCTCCTGCTACTTTAGCTAGCTTTCCTGTTACAACCCATCTCCCACGGCGATTACGCTGAACCATGACACGGATATCGAACGGACGATTATTCACTTTGGCTAAGTTGATTTTACGTTGGACGACGTGAGACTTGCCTCGTGTTCGACTCCTCATATACCGATAGGCTGCATGAAAGCCCGTTTTTGATACGACTTTTTTACCCGAGTGAATTCGGTATTCATCGTGACCATGGCTAGTTACAGCGATCACCCCAGCTCCCCCATAACCGTATGATGGCTTGATGATGACGCTGTGATATCGGCTTAATAATCGACGAAGATTGGTCTTAGAGAACGTTCGATAGGAGGGGAGGGCGGAACGTAGCTTCGCTGATCTCGCCATTAACCGATACTTCATCGTTTTACTTCGCTTGTAGCGCATGCCAATTCACTTCCCCAGATTCGTTATATAGTGGATGATCCTCGCATCGCGTGATCTGATTATGCGCATCTACGAAGACAACCCGCGGAGTGAGCTTCAGCAGTTCGTCTTCTGCGAACAGGCCCATACTGAGGATGATCACGACATCCTTAGGCTGGAACAGATGGGCTGGAGGGCCATTCAGACAGATGCAGCCAGAGCCAGATTGAGCAGGTATCGCATAGGTTTTCCATCTTGCTGCGTTGCGTAGATTGGTCACTTGGACCATCTCATAGGGCTGAATATTCGCCGCTTCCATCAGCGATCGATCGATCGTGATGCTGCCTACATAATCGAGATTCGCTTCCGTAACGGTAGCACGATGGATCTTTCCTTTACACATCATTCTATGCATCGTTCGAACATCTCTCCTATTAGCATGAGTCACAGAACCTATGTCTCTTCAAGTTATGCAGGGCAAGTGCATGTCGATCATAGGCGGGAGTTGATTTTCATACGAAGATGACCTATGTTAAGGTTCGTAAGGGACGAGCGTGAGGTTCGTCACAGCATCTTGATCGTCCAGCCGTTATCTTACATAGAAGAAGCGAGAAGCCAATGTATGAATCGAGGGAGTTGTAGCATGAATAGAACGATGAGTATCGTCGGCGGAGTCGTCGTGGCTGTCGTTGTCTTGATCGTCCTATGGAGCTTCGGTGGCGAGCAAGAGAGAGCAACGGTGGAGATCGATCGTATGGAGATGAAGCAGCTCGTTCAGTCGTATAGTGCGGGGACTCTGCGTGATGGCTCGGCATCGATCACATCTCAGCAGCTGATCGTCACGCATGATGACGGTCGTCAGCAGGTTTATGATCTGCCTGATGAAGAGTTCTTCGTATCCATCGCTCCCTATGTGGAGCAGACGCATCCGTGCGCGATTCACAGTCTGACTGGATGCCGGGGGGAGTTAGTTGCCGCCCAGTTCGATGTGCTGATCGAGGATGGCGAAGGTCAGATCATCATCGATGAGAAGATGTATGCACAGCCGAACGGCTTCATCGATCTGTGGCTGCCACGTGATGATTCGTATGAGGTAACGGTTCGCTACGAAGGGAAGATTGCAACGTCGACGATATCGACGAATACAGGAGATCAAACGTGTATCACGACGATGCAGCTGATGGAGGGGTAGGGCATGTGCTCTACTTCTTTTTTAATATTATACGGGATTCTCTCTATTCACGCTGTTGTCCTCTTCCTATGATCGCTAGAAGCGGTGAATGTCGATCTATGTTATATTAGTGTATATGAATTCGTTAGGAGAACGGATCGATGAATGTATTCGACATACTACCAGAGCGCTTCTTCGTGCTACTGACCGGTGTGAATAAGAAGCTATATGCAGAAGCGGTTCTGCTCGTCTATGAACAGTCACAGCGGGAGCGGTTCGGGATCCGTTATGATGTGATGCGCGACTTGCTGCAAGAGCTGATCGAGACGCAGCGTGAGCTAGGCGTCGATTTTGCTGTTGACGAGGAAGATAGCTCACAAGCGGCGGATGTTCAACATCGGGATCAGCAGCAGATTACACTAGATGAAGTGGCGAGGTCGCAGGCGAATGTCATGCTGCGAAGGATGGAATCGCTGAAGTGGATCGATATCGAGGTGCGGGATCAGTTCCAGCGCTATATCGTTCTGCCGCATTATACTAGTCGCATGATGGCGTTGCTGAAGGAACTATGTGAAGCGCGGGCGGTAGAATATCAGCGGTTCGCTTTCTCGACTTATCAGATCTTGTCTGGGGACGAGGCGAAGCTTCGGCCTTGTTTTGCCGTGCGCGAAGCGAAGGAGATCACGCAGCAGTTCCGACAAGAGCTCATCACTCTCTATAATAATATGAAGCATCATATGGAGCAGGTCGTGAAGAAGACCTCGATCCAGGATGTACTGGATCACCACTTCGATACGTACAAGTCGCAGATCGTCGACAAGAGCTATCATCGGCTGAAGACATCTGATCATGTGTCGCGGTATCGGTTCCAGATCCTGCAGAAGGTCCAGAACTGGCTGCTCGATCAAGACTTACTAGAGGAGACGATATCCGACGGTCTACAGAGCGACTTCTATAAGTCTCGCGAGGAGGCAGAGGTAGATATCCGTGACGCGCTGATGACGATCGAGGAGATCTATGCGGGATTAGACGAGATCTTCTATCAGATCGATGTACGTCATAACCAATACTTGCGATCCTCTTACGACCGAGCACGTTACCTGAGTCAGCATCAGACGGGCGTCAATCAACAGCTGGCGATGCTGCTCGAGCTCTTGTCTACTAAGGCAGAGTGGTTCTCATCAGGTCGGCAAGCCGCTCAGGGATTCGCGGATATCGAGTCAACGGAGGACGTAAGCCAGAGGCTGTTCCGTCTCCAGCTCCATGAGCAGCTGAGTGAAGGCTCTCTATATACTCCACGGCAACGCAGGCAACCGCACCAACCTGAACAGCATGTCGTCGTAGATATTCCACAGGAGCTGAAGGAGCAGCTTCGCGTAGCGAATCTCGAACGGATGCAGCGATCGATCACACGCAAGAAGGTTGAGCAGTTCGTGCTGGAGCGTCTAGGTAACCGTGAACGGATGGAGATGCGGGAGCTGGCGCCAGACACGGTGGAGCAGCTGCTACTGCTGACCTATGTATATCTGTACGGACAAGATGGAAGCTCAGGGTTCCGTATCACGCGCAGTGAAGAACGTGTCATCGTAGAGATCGGACCTTATCGGTTCCATAATCATGCGATCGAGCGTGCGAGACGAGGAGCAACACGTGAACGTTAACATACGAGGATGAGGTGAATGACATGGCGAGTATCGGTTCGACTACTGACGGCGGACTGTCACTGCTTGACGCACTCGGAGAAGCGGATAAGCAGAAGATGAGCAGTGCCTTGAACAGGCTCTTAACGAACAACTTTCTCATCAAGGAGAAAGACCGCGATACGTATATGTTGATCCGCCGGAACCGAGAGGCGGCGCAGGCGTTCTTCCGCTTCTTAGGGTGGGAGTTCGTACTGGATGAACGGCATGAATGCATCTATGTGCAAGGAGCCGATAGCAGCATGCGACGCTCACTCTCTCGTGAAGAGACGTTATGGATGCTCATCCTGCGCATGATCTATCAAGAGAAACGTGAGTCTCTTTCGCTGAGCGAATATCCGATGACGACGCTACATGAGATTCGTTCGAAATACGAGACGTTCCGCCTCCCATGGGTGAATATGACGACGCTGGACAAGCTGGTGCGCCTCTGTGCACGCTATCATCTACTGGATGCGCTAGACTCTGATGTGCGATCAGATGACGCGCGTTTTCGCCTATTCCATAGCTGGATCTATATGATCAATATGGAGGAAGCGAGGCTGATTACGGAACGGATCGAGCGCTACGAGATGAAGAAGGAGGGGGAGCTGCTGGATGAAGTGGATGAAGAAGCTGCGGCTGATTAACTGGCATTATTTCGCAGATGAGACGATGGAGTTTGGCCGACAGACACTGATCACAGGGCAGAATGCAGCCGGCAAATCAACGATCATCGATGCATTGCAAGTGCTGCTGGTTGCGGATCAACGACAGATTCGCTTCAATCCGGCGGCACATGAGGAAGCGAAGCGGTCGATGATCAATTATCTGAAGGGCAAGATCGGCAGTGATGACCGTACGTTCGTGCGTGACGGTGACTTTACGACTTATATCGCGGCGGAGTTCCGTGATGAAGTGAAGAAGGAATCATTCGTTATCGGCGTCGTCATCGACGTATTCCGCGATCAGCAGTATGAGGAAGAATATTATATCCTTGCGGATACGCGTCTCGATGATGTGGACTTCGTCAAGCCTTCCGGCCATCTGCGTAATCGGAGTGAGTTCAAGGATAGACATAGCGGTTCGATACCTAGCAGTAGGGTACGTGCGATCTTCGAGCGGAACAAGTCGATGTACCAGAAGGCGCTCATGCAGCGGCTCGGCAGCTTACACGAGCGCTTCTTCTCGATCTTCCTTAAGGCGCTCTCCTTCAAACCGATCCATAACGTGCGTGATTTCGTCTACGACTATATCCTAGATCGACGTGAGCTACAGCTCGATCTGATGAAGCAAAATTTCGAGATTCATGAGAAATATAAGCTCGAGCTCGAGCAACTGCAGGTGCGGAAGGACAAATTAACGACGATCCGAGGTCAATATGAGCAATATGATAAGCTACGCGTAACGATCCAAGAGCAAGATTATGTAATCCGGCGGTTGAGGCTGACGTTAGAGCAAGAGAATCTCGAATCAGCTCAGCGTGAACAGGCTAATCTAGAGGATGCCCTGCGTAAGCTCCGTGATGAGATCGAGCTGGCAGCTCGGAAGCATGAGCAAGCTCGGACCGAAGCAGAGCAGGCGCTGACGCGTTGGAAGAGTCATGATGTCGTGAGACGGCAAGAGGAGTTACAGAGTCGGATCAGCGAACTGACAGAGCGGACACAGACGCTTGAGCGTGAGCTAGCATTCGCAAGACGGGCACTAGAGAGTGAGCGGACGGACATCGAGCAGCTTATCGGATGGCACGGCCATGAGCTATGGGAATGGGATCCTGCGGAACGAGATGAGCTTCGTCAAGGTGTCGAGAGCTTGACGATCGCGATCGATGGACTCGATCGGGGAGAGCTATCAGACGGGATCTTGGAGCAGCTTACCGCACTAGGTGCGGTGCTGAATAGACTATACGAGCGCTTGGTCGGTGATCGCTCACGCATCGAGGAGCACATCAAGACGACTTCGGCACATATCGAGGAGCTAGAACAGGTCATTCGTGACCTGGAGCAGCAGAAGCGGACGTACCCTTCCTCCGTGAGTGCGCTGAAGCGGCTGTTGGAAGAGAGGCTCGGGGAGCGATCTCCGGTATGGATCTTCTGCGAAGAGATGGAAGTTGAAGATGATGTATGGCGTGATGCCGTCGAAGGATATCTGAACACACAGCGCTTCGATCTGCTCGTTCGTCCGGAAGTGTTCGCAGAGGCACTGGCGATCTATGAGCAGGAGAAGTTCGCGCTGAAGCTTGAAGGTGTCGGATTAGTCGATACGGAGAAGGAACAGCGCTATCTGCATACTGCGGAAGCCGGCTCGCTTGCTCATGTGCTAAGAGCGGATAACTCGATCATCCAAGCTCATCTGGAGCACCTGCTCGGACGCGTCATGAAGGCGGAGAATGAACAAGGGCTGCGTCAGCATCGGACAGCTGTGACAAGGTCCTGTATGGTATACCACAACCTCGTGGCGAGACAGATGAGAAGGTCTCAATATGAGCTCCCTTATATCGGAACGAAGGCGATCGTCCGTCAGCTCGAGCTGAAGAAGCAAGAACGAGCGGAAGCGATGCAGGAGCTCGAGAGACTGCGTAAGATCCATCACGATGTTGCAGAATGGACGGCGAAGCTCGGGGATAAGCGGGCGCGGCTCGAGCGACTTGGCGAACAGCTAGCACTCTTGCCACAACTGATCGAAGCGCGCTCAGAGCTGGATCACAAGCAGCATGAGCTGGCAAGCTTGGATCTGAGCGAAGCGGAACGGCTCGAGAAGGTGTATCATGACTGGCGTCAACAAGAGATAGAGTGGAATAATCGATGGGCAGCGCTTGGTAACGACAAGGCGAAGAAGGAAGTCGAGCACCAGCAGCTGACCGCACAGACCTATATCTTAACGAATAAAGTGAAGGATGCGGAGCAAGCACTCGATCGATGGTCTGTGGAGCATGATCCGAGCTTGCTGCAGGGTGCATTCGCACGCTGGGCAGATGCTGAGAAGCAGAATATACCTACTCATCGGAAGATCGACAACTGGTCGGGGAGTCAGAGCGGGAACATGACGAGGCGTGACAATGCCTACCATACCCTGCAACGACTGCGCCTGCAGTTCAACACAGAGCATCTGTTCGACGGATCAGAGACGGCCGAGGATAACACGGCCTATGATGCGGCTCTGCAGACGGTCGCCGATCTCAACATCCCGGAATATCAACAGAAGGTAGAGAAGGCACTGCTAGACTCTGAGGAGGAGTTCAAGTCGCACTTCATCTTCAAGCTGCGCGAGGCGATCGAGATGGCAAGGCGTGAATTCCATGAGTTGAACCATGCTTTACGTCACTTTCCGTTCTCACAGGATCGATATCACTTCGAAGTGTCACCGAGTGAGAAGTATCGGAAGTTCTATGATGCGGTCATGAATCCGTCACTCGGAGAGAAGGGCTCACTCTTCGACTTACCAGACCACGATTCGGCGGAGACGCTCCATGAGCTATTCGAGATGCTGGTGAGAGGCGAGGCTGGTGATCTGGAGGAGTTTACCGATTATCGCAACTATCTGGACTTCGATATCCGGGTTCATTCGCGCTCGTCCTCGTATTCTTTCTCGAAAGTGCTGAAGGAGAAATCTGGTGGTGAGACGCAGACCCCGTTCTATATCGCGATCCTTGCTTCGTTCTATCATCTGTACAAGAGTAATAAGACGTCGCGACTCGTCGTGTTCGATGAAGCGTTCAACAAGATGGACGAGCAACGTATCCAATCGAGCTTGCGACTGATCAAGCAGCTTAATCTGCAGTTAATCGCAGCCGTACCTGATGAGAAGATGCAGCATATGGCGCCAGAAGTAACGACAACGCTGATCGTAACGAACCAGAACTACCGATGCTTCGTCGATATGGTCGATCGTTGGGATCTGCCAGAAGACGAGCAAGTAGGCCTCATCGCAGGTGACGGATATGCAGATAAAGCGGATGACGATACGGAGCAGGAAGAGGATGTACAGCAGACAGAGCTGTTCTAAGCGAATGGAGGTGGCAGTGCATGAATGAACTCGAATATAAGGATCGATTCCGTCGGGAGCTACTGCAGCTGCTGATCCGAAAGTACGAGAGCAGCAAGGCATTCGTCAGCGGGGAACCAGCCAAACAGCGGCCGCAGATCGCGATCGGTTCAAGCCCGTTCCAGAAGGATTATCACGATGAGATGGAGTTTCGTAAGAAGGATTGGATCCATGACGTGGTGATGGGATTAAGCGAATCCGGCATGATCTCTCATACGTGGGTGAGGTTCCAGGAAGGACGTCAGCTCGCCAAACTATATCTAGAGCTTGATCAACTCCAAGACGCATACGAGCTCGCCGGTGTAACACCGCGCGATGCGAAGATGGAGAAGCTTCAGCGTGTGTTACGGCCACTCCAGAAGCACCCTTGGACATGGGTAGCAGCATGGGCATCGTCATCAGTTCAAGCACTAGCTGATCGGAGAGCGGCAGGTCTCGATCTTGATGACCTTACTGGATATGAGCTGCTTGGCGCAGTGCTTATAGAGTTACCGAAGCTGGATGAAGAGGTGCCGAAACGGGTGCTTAGCCAACGGCTGTTCCAGGATACGAAGCTGTTCGAGCGCAGCGTCGAACGGCGACTGGTCCATCTGATCCGCACTCATGCCGACATGGAATTCGAATCGGATGCTGACGCTCTGGATAGCGTCGGCATCGCCGATCACCCTCGCAGAGTATACATCGCGGGGCCGCTTACTTGTCGCATCGGGGACGGGACGGAGATATCGCTGGATATGTTCCGAGGCGGCATCGGATTATCACGAGACACCGTTCGAGAACTCGAGCTGGTTCATTCTGATGTGAGACGGATCATCTTGATCGAGAACTTGACTTCGTGGCATCAGTGGGTGGCGCAGCGTGAAGCGGAACAGGAGGTCGTCATCTATACAGGCGGATTTCCGAACCGAACGGTGCAGCTGCTGCTGAAGAAGATCGCAGGACTCGCTCAGGCTTATCATTGGGGAGATATCGATGTCGGGGGCATCCGAATCTATGAGTATATTCGGGAGAACCTCATCCCAGATCTAGAGCCGATCGGCATGGATGCTCAGCATCTTATGGCATATGCAGCACATGGCATGGATCTAAGTCGCGGGTACGAACGTAAGCTTCAAGATATGATGGAAGACAACAGGTTCACGAGATGGCATCCGCTGCTGCGGCTCATGCTTGCCGAAGGTAAGCGTATCGAGCAGGAGTCGATGACGGAGCTACCAGTGCCATAACTATTAACATATCGAACCATAAGTATACCCAAAATAAGTGTATGATGATAATATTGGTAATGTACGTCAGTCCGGCTCAGGGGGGATCACGTTGAACATTACCATTATTATACCGTCTTATAACGCAAGAGATCATCTATATCGATCGTTAACCTTCATCAGCAAGCAAGAGCTATCGCCCGAGACTCAGCTTGAAGTCATCGTCGTGAACGACTGCTCGACAGACGACACAGAGGCAGTCATCGAGCAGTTTAAACATGACATCAACAACTTGCGCAGCATATATCGACCACGGGACGAATATTCCAACAGATCGAGAGCAAGAAATCTCGGAATCCTTCATAGCACGGGTGATATTCTCGTATTCTTGGATAGTGGGATGCTAATACCACAAGATTTCGTAGAGATCGTAGCAGATTATTATCAGTCTGGGCGATCGGGTAACAAGATCCTCTGTCACGTCATGTATGGCACGAATATAGACCCTGAACAGGCGGATATGTCTGCGATCGAACGATTGACTCCGGATCGTCTGCGTCATGTATGTGATCAGTTACTGGTGGAGCCAGATTGGGATGATGTGCGGATCGGACTGTTTGACCTCGTGAGAGACGATATCGATCTCCTATCTGCTCCATGGACGATGGGATATAGCGGCGCCTTCACCGTTCCTGCTGCGTTAGCTAAGAAGGTAGGGGGATTCGACGAGTCGTTCATGGGATGGGGTTCAGAAGATACTGACTTTGCCTATCGATTGTACCTGGAAGGTGCATCTTTTGTAGCTGAGAGGCGAGCCTTTGCGCTTCATATCCCATACGTCTCCGCCAGCTGGGAGCAGAAGAAGGTAACGAACATTGAGAATCGTCAGAAGCTCCATCGGAAGAAGTTCAGACTGGAAACAGAGCTTTATCCGTATTATCCCGGACCATATTACAACCAAGTGATTGCCCGTTTCGATCAGATGGTCTTGTTTGATGTATTACCGTCATATTCGTATGAGCTCTTCAGGCAGTTGGACCAGGATTATATACAAGGCTTAAGCACAACATTAGTAATTGGACTGGATCATCTACCTTCCCTAGCATCCCTAAGCTGTACGCACGTGTTTGCTCACAATAAGAGCACATATGATAAATTCAGGGCTCACTTACCCGAACGGGTGGTAGAATATCTACTAGGGTGCGACACGCCATATTCGGACCGGACATTCGACACAGTCGTCGTCACGGATATGATCCGATTACTAGGACCTTCGATCCAACAATTGATGTTTCAGGAATTGCATCGCATCTCGAACCGTGTTCTGGTGATCATGTCTGACTATGTAGCTGTTGTCCAGCGGATCGACGGTGGCGCATGGGCAAGCTTGACAGATATGAACGACAACATTCGTTCGCTTGAGCTGAGGTTAACTCCCATACAACAGATTCAACGTCATACGATCTGTTCGCTGGAGCAGTTAGAACCATAAGACTTACGGGTGATTAGGGATAGAAAATCTTATGAAATAGTAGAGGGAGTGGGAGATATTGCGGATCTCAGTTAAAGATTTCACGGGGATATTCCTTAGTTTTATACTGGCTTCGATACTTGGCATATTCGGTCAAGATCTGGCTAGTATGTTAAATCGCCATCTCATGGAAATAAACACAACATACTATCTAACCTTTCTAACGATCACAAGCTTGGTCGTATATGTATTCACATTTGTATATTCGTATAAACGCTTGAGAAATCCCGTCTTAACATCTGTTACCGGGTTAGTAGGTGTACTAATATCATGTTGGTCACTCTTCGTATTGGTAATGTGGTGGAGTTAGTCGCTGCTTGGATGCTAATCATTCTGTAAACTCAGAAATTGAAACGTACACGACAAATAGCCATGAGACAAGTTTACATAATTAATGTTATGTAAATTGATGCGAGTAGTGCCTCCTTGATGGAGAGGAGGCTTAGATGAAACGTCATTTGACCGTAAAGCGGTTGATTGCTGTTTCCATCGTCTTATCGGTTAACTGCGCGTATAATTCAGTTGTATCCGTACTAGCATGGCCAAGCTGCCGTTGTGTTTTGTAGATATCATTCTTCAGATAGTAGCTCGTTGCGAATGAGTGGCGTAGCTTATGAACGGAGAGCATCGGCTTACCGAAGGCCCTGGCGTATTTTGTGACCATCTGCTGAATAGAGCGTTTTGACATTCGTTTCGCTTGAGTAGAGCCACGAGGGACGGCTAGAAACAAAGCCTTCTCCGCTCGTTCATGCGGGTAGTGGGTGGAACGAATCTGTAGATAGTGCTGGATAGTCTCTTTGCCATGCTCTGCGAAGAAGACACTTTGCTTCAGTCCAGGATCTCGGCTTCCTTTCCTTAATATATGTGCGATCTTCTTCGTCAGGTCGATATCATCTACATCCAGATTAACCACCTCAGAAACTCTTAGGCCAGAAGCGAGAATGAGCGATATGATCGCAGTATCTCGAACACGGTTCAACTCATAGTAATGGACTGCTTGCGGATTATCACTGATCTCATGCAAGTAACCCCTCATAACAAAATCGATGAAGCCTTGGATCTCATCATCGTCTTCGAGTATCTTGCCTTGTAATCGATTCGCCATCAGCTTCGGATTCGTCAGACGTTGTGTTCTCAGCTTGGCCATCACATTGCGCTTCAACAGGGGATAATGGTCTTCATCCTCGGCGATCTGACTTAGATAATGGAATAATGACTTGAGCGAAGCAAGCTTCCGTTCGCGAGTTGTCACACTATTCGATTGTTTAAGCTGTAGATGGAGCTTGTATATCAATGATCTGTAGCTGTTCGAGGTCGGCCAGTTCGATCTGATCGATCGATAGGGCAGGGGATATACCTTCATGAATGATCCATCCAAAGAAATTTTCGAAATCTCGCGTATATTCCAGCAGAGTAGAAGGGGAGAGATCCACTAATTTATGCTGAATGTACTGCTCTACGAACCATGGGAACATGGGAAGGCGTTGTTCTAACAACCTCAGATCTTGTGCTTTTAAGACATTCATCGAGATGAATTCCCCCTTAAGACATCTATTTAGTTAACCACATTAATTATTATACACGAGAACATACGTTCAGTAAATATGGTTTTTATATTGGTCATCGACCTACAGTTTAGCTTAATTAGAACATATGTTCTTGCGGTTGAGTAGTTACTGTATTATAGTTTAAATGAGGTGACTACTTTTATGGATTGGAGTTTAATACATAAAAACGATGAGCACTACCTTGCCGAATTTTCATTATTAACACGTGTAGACCTACAACAATTGAAAAAAGCTCATGGTTGGAGTAGGGGGATCAATTGGTCAAAATACCTTCGATCAAATTCAAATATTCAAGCATTTAAACTGAACGTCATTGGAGACAATGCTATCCAAGGCTGTGTTGCTATTGATGTGCGAGAAGGTTATGTTTTCATTGATATGATTGAGAAAGCTCCAAATAATCGTAAGCCCAGGGAGGATTTCAAAAATGCTGGAGATTTGTTAATCGCTTTTGCATGTAAGATTAGTGTCGATCACGGATTTTCTGGGTATGTATCATTAATCCCAAAGAGTGGATTAGAACAAACCTATTTGAATAAATATCGTTTCCAATGGACTAATCCGAGATTGCGTCTTATGGGATTGGATGAAGTTGAAGCACAGCGACTAATTGCGTTATACTATATAGAAAGGATGTGATATATATGAAGTCTAGATCGATATCACTTAAATCTGGTCGTAGGGTTCATGTGCGGTACCGAAAAGTAGCACCAATACTACGTTATTTAGAATCCGGTGTAATGGCGGTTCAACCAGAAGAAGCCGGAGTTACCCGCGAACAAATCGATCAAGCGATGAGGCAATTTGTAAAACGGACACGGGATTGATTCATAAGTATTTCAATCAATGTTCCTTTTTTTTGATTGTTACACACAAAAACCGTATTTTGTGCGCAAGATGATGAGCTTAACTTTGGTTAACGATGTGGATGATTGTCATACCAATGTTATATGAATGTTATATGGATATAGATTTCTCGAGTTATCAAGTCATAATCAGAGTAAGACTTAGCCATGTCATATTATCAAGTCAGAATTGCTAACTTGCTGTTCGTCGCAGTTCCAGGAATAATCTCGATCTATCTATGATTTTGTAATGATTAATGCTGAATTTATTCAATATGAGTTATATGGACCCAAGACACGATAGATTGTTTCTTATATAAGGCTGATGAATGATATTGAGAAATATTAGATGAATAACGACGGTAATAGTAAGCACATCGTGTACGGACGAAGTAAACAGCAAAACAGCACAAACTTACGAGCTGTAAGGAACGTAAGGAATAAGCCGCCGATAGAACAGATTGGATGGGGTAATCGAAGTAATCAATCCAATGAGTAAAGGCTAGTTCATCATAAATCATCATCATCCGTATTCGTTTTTTGGTTGTTGGTTTACATAATATATATTATCGGACAAAGAATCTATTGAGTTGTCGGAGGATTTCTTGAGTTGACGACACTCCAAATTAAGGCAACATTATAACGACACAGCAGTTGCTTAACTGGGCAACGCCCAAACAAAAGAATGCCCCACAAGAATTTCTGTTCTTGTAGGGCATTCTTTTGTTTTATACAAATTCGGAAGTAGATGCGACCTGTCCTAATTCCGATCTTAAGATTTCCCGTTCCCTTGCGATGGTTTCTTCGTTGGTTGACCTTCTTCCGGCCACCCAACCGGTTCGTATTGCTTTGGAAGCAGTTCGATGTATGATCGGTATTGAATCCATTTCAGATGAGGACGCAGGAAGCTTAACACGGGCATTCATTTGATTGTTCAGCATTTCCTTCATGATCCTCACTCCTTCATTCATTAATTCTGGCCTCTGTAATAAATCCTAAGATTCAACTTCAAAAACTTGTATATCCAGTCGCTCCAGTGTATGACATCCTATGGCCGTTTACTCCACGGCGTAAGTGTTCCGACGAGATACTTACTCGCCTGAGACTGGATCGCATGGATAACTCCATCGGATATTTCTTCGTGTGTTAACCATCTGGAACGATCGTTATCGATGATAAATCCAAGTTGAACTTGGTGATACTCGCAAGATTTCGCGACCTTCATCTCTCTAGCTATCTCATCAAGGCTCGAACTACTGCCCAGTACGTGATACAGACACCACGGATCATTCGAACCCATATCGATCTCTTCACTAATGATATCGATAATTTGATTCTCGTGACTATGTATCCATGCGACAACAAGTTCATACGGTCCGTAATCTGCTATCGATTGTCTTACCTGTGCTCTGAACTGCTCCTGATCGTAATAATCAACTAAGATCGGGATAATGTTGTTGTTTCTCTTGGTTATACGATTGAACTTGTGTTGGCTTCTACCAACCACGGATACTCTATCGTAATGATTAGCTAACCAACATGAAGCCTTGGCTAGCATCCCTGATCCACCAATAACGAGTGTATGCCTCATACAATCAACCTCCATAGAAGCAATTTCATCACTGGTATCCGATTATGTTCCTTCCCTCTCCACCGTAATGTCGTAGCCTTTCTCTATTATATACTTCGCGAGGGGCTTCATATGATGTTGATCATGCCATATAAAATCAATAAGATATTGCTTCACTTGGAATACACGGCCGTCTCCATCTACGTAGTGATACTCAATCTGTTCTTCTGATAATGATCGAATCGTAGCGATGATCTTCTCTCGAATATCGATCGCGTCCTTCAACAGTTGATCGGCAGTTATGTTTCGTGCATATTGTATCGCCTTCTGATTGAATTCATCGAAATCCTGATGGATCAGTGTAATCTCCTGGTTGCTTGCTATTTTACGTATAGCTTCTTCATAAAAATATCTATCCCACAACATGATATGGGATACTATGCTTTTGACCGACCATTTATCCGCTTTAATGGAACTGTCCCATATTTGTTGATCTAGCTGCGACAGCGATCTGCAAAATGTGATCCATTGTTCAAAGTCTATTGTTAACTGCACGATGGCAATCACTCCTCATCGGTAGCATCAGTCTTAACTCATGAGTCAGTATGTAGCGTTCAGCCCTGTCGTCTTTAAAGCTGTATAATTCGTGATTATATTCGTTATATATTCATCTCGTTCGACAACAACTTAATCAAACGGATGCGATCGTATAATGTCGATCAACTCGCCCTAGATCAGTCACTTCTATACCTGGGTGAGCTTCTTCTATGAATAAACATACGGGGTAATATATTTTAGGTTTTTCGGTCAAGAAACGGCCATCAGGTGCGGCGTGCTCGCGGATTAATAATTCACATATGGTCCGAGCACTTCTGATCCCTCTTTGTAAGTATTGTCGCACGGGATCTTGAAAACGAGCATCCAAGGAATCTTTCTCGGGTTCTCTTAAAGATTGCTCTAAAGTATACTCTTGTTCAACTGTAAACAAATCATATTCCACGGCATTCACTTCGTGCTCCGCCCTGTCCTTCGAAACACTCGCTTGAATGATGTGAGCAGCATGGAGTTTACGATACACTGTCAATCGACGAATATGGCGATCTAGAATCGGTAGATGAAGCGATATCATTTCCTTAGCTTCGTTCGTTAGGTTCGGGTGGTTCAAGATTTCAGGCTCAGGTGTCCAATGATCCTGGATTTTTATCAATACCTCGTCCAACTCAAAATCAACCGCATCTAAGCCCTTTCTGATGATAGACACGATAGAGGCATCGATGTTTAGATGTTCCTTGAGATGATCGATCCCAAACTTCATCACATCGCCTGTGATTTTGTGCTTGACATGATGTTGATAGCGAAGCGCCCGTCCACATTCACACTTGAGTTCTGGGGTAACATGACCGGCATCGATGTACCCCACATAGATCCAGTCATCTAGCAGGTGTTCGATGTCTTCGTACTCGGCATTGGGGGGAATGTGAATTCCCTTCGCTTTTGCCATCGCATTCGCAAAGACTGTTCGCCGACTTCGCATCATTCTCTCTTTCAAGAAGGCTTGTTGTTGTTGATCTAACATCGAGAATCGTTGATCTCGATCTAGAATATTTAATATGTACAACATAACCTCCTCCTTAATCAGCCACTCCAAGATTGATTCGTCCTACATAAATTCGCCACAATACCACAGCATTCCTCTTTAGTGGAAATTATTCTATCCGCTTCTCTTATCACTGGTATGAATGACAGAATAGTCATCTCTCTCATATATTTTTTTTAACTTTATATGACTTACTGAATCTCTTAAATAGTTGCATAGATAAAAAGATTACACTCATTCCGAGCAAAAATATTCGATCCAGTTTAAGGATAAGTTCGTTATAAGCAAAATTATTAGCGCCATTAAAAGAATATCTATCGTAGAACAACCGATGTTCAATCGTATAAGAACGGCCAGAAGCACTCATAATAGTGTGGCTATTCATAAGATCAACAAACCAACAGGTAAATAAGTAAGCTAGTATTACTATCGATGATACCGCAATTTTTTTAATCATTCGTTATCCCCTTTATTATTGACTCCTATCACAATCTATCTCGTTCGATTACGTGAAGCAGACCTATCCTTCATCGTATGTCTACGTAACCATCTGTAACCTGATCCGAACAAGTACCCAATATATAAACCTAGTGTATTCAGGATCAGATCGTCAATATCGAATGATCGAGGTAAGATCGATCCTAGCTTCGTTAACACTACCTGAAGTATCTCTATCATAAGCGATATACTGAATCCAATAAGTACAGCACGTAAGTGTCCATTAAGCTTCAAAAGTAATCCCAAGGGAAGCAATAGAACGATATTACCGACAATATTGCGAATCCCTACTACAAAATAATCATGTTGAACAGATCTAACGATCGTCTCAAAAGGATGAAGGTTATAGGAAATCTCTGACCACTCCAATGGTGGTTGATTCGGTACAAGCGGCAACAGAGTTAGTTGCATAATCACTAGTATGTATGAGGTGATCACTATATATCGGATACGACTGAATAGCGGGCGTTTCCGTAGGATGTTAAAGATGATTAAAATAGGAAATAGGACGATGAATCCGAGGATAAACCATCCTAAAATCTCTTGTACCTGGTGTATGATCGCCCCCATATGCAATAGTCCTTTCATCGAAAAGTTAGCGCCTCTGTATAATCATCAATTGCATGATACCACAATAGGAAGGTTATGGTAAGTCGCTTCGTAAAAGAACCAGAAGTTCTCCCCCATGCACAGGGAAAACTTCTGGTTGCTTGACGGAGGTTATAATTCTATTCTTACTTAGCTAGTAAAGTTGGAGGAACGCGATGATTCGTAGCTTGCTCGTAATCATAAGCCATCCCGAGTAGATCCGCTTCTGTCCACATCTTGCCAACGAATACGACTGAGAATGGAGCGCCGCTCTCATAATATCCGCCTGGTACATTCACAAGTGGCACTCCCGCGATGTTGATCTCAGACACAGTCGTGGCACCGATATTCTCATTGTTTCCTAACAGAGGTGTTTCTTTATACATCTGCGGGAAGAATAGAGCGTCTAGATCATGTTTATCCATGACTTCATTGAAAATCTCCAGGTACTTGGTCCTCACTTCAGCGAAGTTGGATAGATACGCAATTCCATCTGCATCAGGCAAGTTTCCATTATATCGATTGAAGATAGAAGGCATCTCCCCTGTTTTCTTCAATAATTCCACGACAGATCTGATCGCAGCCGTCGAACCTAGCCGTTCGAGATAATCCTCCATATCGTAAATGACGGATTCAACGCCAACACTCCCGTTTTCTGAAACATACTCTGCAAAGCCACTTCCCGCGAATGGATCTGGTATAACGATCGCGCCTTGAGCTTCAAGATCCTTGATCGCTTGATCATATAGTTGTTGCGTTTCCTCGGTTAATGCCTGATCGCGCCAACCGGGACCGAATAGACCGATTCGTTTACCTCTTAATTCCTGTGTATTCAACTTGCTCGTATATCCGCCTTTTGGGATATTGCTGAATGATGCGACGGTCTTCTGATCTTCGTGCGTATATCCCGCGATAACATCCAGCATGATCGCAGCATCCTTCACGGTCCTAGCATGTGGCCCGATCACGTCTCGAGTACTACCGCCTAACGGAACAACACCTGCATTCGGTACGAGCGCGAATGTTGGCTTGATCCCGACCACACCTTGGGCAGCAGCCGGGTTCTGGATCGAACCACCTGTTTCTTCGGCTATCCCGAGTACAGCGAAGTTACCCGATATTGCGGTAGCCGTGCCACTGCTACTGGCGCCAGGCACGAGTGTTCGATCATATGCATTGTACGTATCACCATCCCAACTCGTTGATGCATGAGTACCCGACGAACTGAATGCCGGAATATTCGTCTTGCCGATGATAATCGCTCCGGCTGCTTTAAGCCTAGCAACAACGGGTGCATCTCGTTCTGGGATGAGCTCGATACCACCTAATTCGCTAGCTAGCGGTTCCCAGCCCATCGTCGATGGATAGCCCGCGATATCTACCGCTTCCTTGATGACGATCGGAACACCCGCCAACGGTCCTAACGGCTTTTCTGCTGCTCTCAGTCGATCTATTTCACGCGCTTCTTCGATAATATTCGGATTCATGATCGTAAAAGCATTGTACATCGGTTCGTACTGCTCGATCCGCTCAAGATAGGCTGTGACGACTTCCTCGACCGTGTATTCCCCTTTCTCATAACCCTCCATTAATTCATCAACCGTTATTTCCTCGAACCTGAAAGCTTCAGCAGCTGTTACATTAGAGATCGTGAACATCGTGAACAGCAGAATGATCGAAAGAAAGATAAGATTAGCGCGTTTCAAACCTTTTTTTGCCACAAAGTACATATGATCCTCTCCTCTAGATATAAAGTAATGAACAGCTGAACAGCCCACTCCTCTCTCACTTGATTGATTTAATGTTACAATATGTATCAACCACTGTAAATTTAATGTTCTTTATCAAGGGTATTGGCTGTTTTTATGTGAATATTTATGACATTATGACACAAAACAAAAAGAAGCCCGATTCATCTTGGAATGAGCTTCTCAATCACATATGTGGTTAGGTTTAAATATGTTTAACTCATTCGATTTCCTTAATATAGGCAACGATTCTTCCGGCTTCTCGAAACCCGATTCTTTCGTGAAACGCTTGGCTAGCGAGATTCTCTAATTCTGTATCCGAAGCCATCTCTCTGCAGCCTTGCGATCTGGACCAGCTCTCACCTGCTTCGACCAGTTGTCTAGATATTCCTTTGTGACGATGGTCCTCATCAACGTAGATCCCTTCGATATATCCTACCGGACTCGTCTGAGACCCTTCGACATAATCATGTCGGAGTGACATCTGGATAAAACCGATATAGGCGCCATCAACAACAGCCAGATATACCGTATCTCGCTTAGATTCGAGTAACGCTGCGAACTCAGCCTGAAGTTCGTCCCAGTCATTGTCCGGCCATAGCTTCAGAGCGAGATTGGTAACTTCGTCCAAGGTTTCTTTGTTGAATGCTTCGATCTTCATAGGCAACACATCCCCTTCGCAGCAACGATAACGAATCGTATTTTCGATATAAAGCATCAGCCACTCCATTACGAAGTAACCATATCCACTGATTCTTCAAGTAGACTTCTATATCTTACCACAACCCCGATCATCACGAGAATATACAATCGGATAAGCTATCTTCCTCTCACTGGATACCCGACTGGATATTTGGTAAGATACATACAGAACCACATCATCACTATTAGAGAAGGAGTCAAAGAAGATGACGAAACCTGCAAAGCAGAACGAACCGATAGTCACACATATCTATACGGCGGACCCTTCCGCGCATGTGTTCGAAGGCAAAATCTATATCTATCCTTCCCATGACCTGGATCATGACAATGTGTCCAACGATGATGGCGATCAGTATGACATGGAAGATTATCATGTGCTATCCATGGATGACATGAACTCGCCTGTCGTCGATCATGGTCAAGCACTCCATATCAAGGATGTGCCATGGGCGAAGAAGCAGATGTGGGCGCCAGACTGTGCATTCAAGAATGACACCTACTATTTCTATTTCCCAGCGAAGGATAAGGATGACATCTTCCGCATCGGCGTGGCCACGAGCAAGAGCCCAGCGGGCCCGTTCAAGCCAGAACCGAATTACATACCGGGAAGCTTCAGCATCGACCCGGCTGTCTTCATCGACGATGACGATAAAGCATACATGTATCTTGGCGGCCTATGGGGCGGACAGCTTGAGAGATGGCAGACAGGTGAATATAACCCGAATCCAGAAGGTCCGATCGGCGATCAGCAAGCGCTAGGCGTGCGCGTGGCCGAGATGAGCGATGACATGCTATCATTCAAGGAGACACTACAAGAGGTTCTGATTCTCGATGAGAACGGCAAACCGCTCACAGCAGGCGATACGGAACGGAGATTCTTCGAAGGTCCATGGATGCACAAGTATAACGGACTGTACTACCTCTCCTATTCAACCGGAGACACACACAGGCTGGTCTATGCTACAAGCACGAGTCCTAAGGGACCGTTCACTTATAGAGGCGTCATCCTGACACCGGTGCTCGGCTGGACGACACACCAATCGATCGTCGAGTTCCAGGGCAAGTGGTATCTGTTCTACCACGATGCTTCGTTGTCCGGCGGAGCGAACAACAAGCGCAGCGTGAAGTTCACGGAGATCAAGTACAACGAAGATGGCACGATCCAGACGCTGAACTACGAAGATCTGAAGTAAAGCTGATATCATACAATAAGCGAGACAGCCCTAAGGGTTGTCTCGCTTACGTTTAAGATGGTCTCTACGCTTCACATACGACGCATAGTTTATCTTTACTGAATTGTTGTGCCGCATTCGTGCTGTGTTGATAGTATAACGTCTTGATCTTATTTTCCCAAGCAAATAAGTATAACTCATTAATGTCCTTCGCAGACACCTCTGGATTAATCATGAGATTTAGCGACTGGCTCTGATCCAAAAATTGCTGGCGAGTAGAAGCTTGATCCAAGATGACATACTGATCAATCTCACAGAATGTCTTGAATACCTCTTTCTCATGCTCGGTTAGAAAGTCTAGATGCTGCACAGAGCCATCATGGTCACGGATGCTATTCCATACTTCTCTAGTATCCTTATCGTATGCTTGTAGGACAGCCTGCAGATACGGGTTGCGGATGGTCACTTTCATCTTGGCAACGTCCTTCACATAGATGTTTGACCAGATCGGCTCAATACTTTGGGATACCTGTCCTAATATAAAGGCTGACGATGTGGTCGGCGCGATTGCCGTTAGTGTCGTATTTCTCCTTCCATAGCCTTCTAACAGCTCTGGCTCTCCGTATAATCTAGCCAGCTCCTTAGATGCTTCATGCGCTTTACTCTGGATAAAGCTGAATATACGTGAATTCAGCTTAGCGGCATCCATACTTTCGAATGGGATCATCTTGGACTGTAGGTAAGAGTGCCAGCCTAAGGCTCCAAGTCCTAATGCACGGTTAGATTTGGCGAAGTTATACGCTCGCTCCATATATTCAAATCCTAATCGATCCTCTTTCGAGTTAGAATCACGAAGTCGCTCAAGCTTCGTAACAAAATCAGTCATGACGGCATCGAGGAAGAAGATCATCGTTTCTACGGCATCGGTCTCTTTCCACTCGTCATAATAAAGCAGGTTCATGGACGATAAGTTACAGACAAATGACCAATCATCATGATTCGGTAAGGCAATCTCCGAGCATAGATTACTATGGTGGATTTTTAATCCTTTATCCTTATAGACGTCAACCGTGTTTTTGTTAACGGTATCGGTAAAGAAAATGTACGGATAGCCAATCTCCACACGGCGTTGGATGACCTTAGCCCATAACGCACGCTTCTCAGCATCGCCTGCGATCATATCCTTCATCCATTCGTCTGTTACCGTTACCCCATGCGTTAATTCCTGTATCGGATCCCCTTCAGTACCGATCTTCAGAAATTCTTCTATATCGGGATGATCGATCGGTAAGTAAGGGGCAAATCGTCCGCGACGGGTAGAGCCCTGGGAGACAACATCGATAATCGCTTCGAACAATTTCATAAAATGAACAGCACCTGATGACTGCCCGTTATCTGTTATTGGCGCTCCGCGATGACGTAGATCTCCGAAATAACCCGATGTACCACCACCGAATTTGCTCATCATCCCAACTTCAGCTTGTGTATACAAGATCCCACCCATATGATCCGGCAGATACGAACCGAAGCAGCTGATCGGGAGACCTTTATCGATCCCGAAGTTTGCCCACACTGGCGTGGACAACGAATAATAGCCTTTTTCCATATATCCATAGAACTTATCTGCAAAGCCATCAATGCCAAGAATCGATTGTGCGATATCCGCTATGGTGCGAATACGTTGTTCAGGTGTTACACCCTCCGTCAGATAACCGCGTGATAAAAAGAGTCTGCTGTTGTCATTCAACCATCTCATAGGAATAGCCTCCAGATCATGTATTAATAAACCACATTAAAATAAGTCATCTCCGGTAATGCTTCGTGTCCGCTTGCTATAATTAATAGAACGCTTCACGAAGAAGTCCACATGCTTCGTTGCAACAACCTCATCATCGAACCAATCCGTAGCCTCGATAGCCGTCTTATCAACTTCAAAAACCGGCTGAAAACCTATGTTTCTCAGGGAGTTATTCAAGCGATTTTTCACGAACTCATAAACCGTTAGCTTCGGTAAGAAATCCAAGTCGCCCTGCTCATAGATCCAGTCGATTACGATCTTTTCCGATTCGTAAGCTTCCTTACACACCTCGATCACAGAACGCTCTAATTGGTCATCGAACCATTCTGGATGCTCCTTGCGTATAATATTGATAAGCTCGATCCCGAATAGCCCATGAATCTGTTCCTCTTTCGAGGTGGCCTCGATGACATTGGACATTCCCTTGAATATATTCCGATATTTATTGAAGGACATAATGATCAAAAATTGCGAGAACAGGGAGACATGCTCAATAAATAACGAGAATAATAGGATGGATAGCGTATAATCCCGATCGCTTTCTGTACGCGCTAGGATTGCACCCTTCGTTAAATAGTTAACACGCTGGAGCAATTCGGGTATTTCTTTAATGTGTTCGAACTCTTCATTCAATCCCAGGATTTCAAGCAAGTGCGAGTATGCATCCTGATGGCGCACTTCACTTTCGGCAAATGTATAGCCTACAGAGCCTAATTCGGGCTTTCGCAAACGGTGGTACAGATCTCCCCAGAATGTTTTAACCGCGACCTCGACCTGGGCAATCGCAAGCATCGCATTTTTGATCGCACTACGCTCAGCTTCGGTTACATTAACCTTAAAATCATGAAGATCAGAGGTGTAGTTAAATTCCGTATGTAGCCAATACGAATGCTGAATCGCTTCTTTATATTTTGCTAGGTCGGGATACTCGTACGGCTTCAGATTCAACCGAAATTTGAAAATATCTGGGCGCCTTAACTGGCTTCGCCTCTCGCGATACAGGATGTAAGCTTTTGCCGTTGCCTTATGCTTCGAACCTAGCAGAGCGATTTCTACGAGATCCTGGACTCTTTCGACTGTAAGATTGTCGTACGTATCATAGTGCTCGATTAACTCTATTACTTCTTGCGTAAGTCGTTCTGCTTCTGCCAGCTCAAACTCACCCGTCTGAATACCGGCTTTTTCGATAGCGCGCGTTATTTTCTCCGTTTGGAAGGGTACGACCGTACCATCACGCTTCGTTATGGAGCTTGGTAGTCTCATCTTGTTTCCCCCTGTAAATTCTATAATGTCACAATGAATATAAAAAGCATCCCTTCGCGAGAAAAAGATGCTTGAACGACAAAGCGAGCCGTTCCTCTTCTCACCCCCCGAAGAAAGGAATTTCTGTTTCGACATAGGCAGGTCTCCTGACTTCGCTTCTTCCTCCTGTTCCCTTCCCGTGCACATGCACAGTGGTGTGTGAACATTCGTCAGCGTTACAGTTGCGGGGACAGTACCAGACTTACACCGGTTTCCCTATTAAGCTACCTGTGTAGCACCTATTCAAAACGATTATTCTATTCATCTTCCAAACGATAAAAACACAATATGTAGATCGAAAATGGAATATGTATACTATATATTGTTTGATAGCTCATGTCAACTGTAGAGAAACCCAAATCTCAATACGAGTAAATGATAAACATCACGAGGAAGCAGCATACGATGACTCATCATCGCCATCCTCTTAAGGACGATGGGTATACCCTATCATTCGACAAAGATTAGCATAATCCTTCCGAGGAAAAAGACGAGGCTCGAATAACGTCATGGCTGATTATCTTCCCTTATATTCACTTCTTGGAATGCTCTACGCAGATCCTTTAGGGCTTCATCTGGAATGATGACTTCACCTTCTTGATTGTAATATTCCGGGAATTTGATAGATACGAAAGAGTTGCTTTTGAATATCGAATATGAGTACTTAACCATCGAATACATTTCATAATAATCTAGATCTGTCTTCACGCTATCTGATATAATATCTAGCAGTCTTAGTGCTTTGGTGCTGTTCTTCCATGAAAGAATTTTACTGGCCAAGGCTTTAACAACATCTTGCTGATTGTTTCCACGTTCAAAATCACTTATGAAATAACGAGGTCCTCGATCATCTTGTCGAAAGCGTGCATAGCCTAATGCTTTATCCCCATCTAACAGTTGGAGACCTGGTTCTAGATATAGGTTGGTTTCTTTATATTTCATTGACCTTTTAACATCGATTTCTATCCCGCCTACCTCGTCCACGAGTCGTTTGAGTGTATCAAGATTAACTAGTATCATATGATCGATGTTTAGATCCAGTAATTCTTCGATTGTATGACGAGTATTCGCCATCGCTCCACTTAGTTCAGCCTTATCTAGCTTCGTTGATCCCAAACTCACTATGTCACCCGTCAAAATGGAAGGGTCTTGCTGTGTTTTCTCCCGCGACAGTATATACCCCTCATAAAACATGCTATTAATTTTTACGTTCTTTCCATGTACATTCTTCACTAATAAATCTCTAGGAATCGAGAGTAGTTTTATGATAGCCTCGCTAGGAATAATGTGCATAACCATAAGTGTATCCGTAAGTAACGCATCATGTCCGTCACGGTGATCTAGTCCCATTAACAACACGTAGAAATCCCCATCTTCTGATATCGGTTGATCCTCCCTTTTGCTTGGATACTGTTTAGAATCGATGGCTGACTCGATTAGACTTGATTCAGGGATAATCATTTTGTCTAATTTCGTCTTAATCTGATAAACGAAGACAGCCGCCGCAACGGTCAGTATGCTCAGAACCAATATGATGAAGCTAATCAGTATTCTTTTCCTGCTATTAATCATTTTCCCCCAAGTTCTCCTCTACTAATACTTCGATGTTGTAGTCTTGTATCCAACTTAGATCCTTGCCAAGCTTCTCCTCAACATGAACGTAGTATATCTTCGCTTCTTCTATACCGGTAAAGGTCTCAGTAGCATTCAGCAGGAACTTAACTTGATAGACTCCTTCTTCTTCAGGTATCGCAAAACCCATAAACTGCTCTTCTTCGCGATAAATTCCACGTAAAAGTTCATCAGTATCTGACCTACTTCCTATCGATGATGGCGTAAAATAGCCTGGTTCTTGGATGAAATTAATCCCATGTAATCCGGGTATGATAGGATATACCATATGAACTGAATAGCCATGTTTTTTCCTGTTCATTTCTATCGTTACTAAGTAGTCATAATATTCGTGTTCGTAAGGCTCCACGGTACCCACAATTTCGATGTCATTACTTTTAGTAGAGGGTTCTAAGTTGAGATAGTACAAATAACATGCACCAGCTAATAATAATACGAGAACGAAGACCCACCCAATAACTTTTTTGTTGTACATCATGTCACTCCTTATATTCACTCATTCGATAAAGACAGCCGATGTAACGATCTTACGACATCCCGCATGTAGGTTTACGGCATTCTTTTCTAGGTTAAACTGGGTGTAGTATGAGATCTATGTGGTACGGAGGGAACTGGCAGTGAATGCTCTATCGGAACATAATTGGAATACTCGCATTTCCTACTCCGCACGTAATGTATGGTCAGGCCTCCTATTTGGTCTTGGGCTGGTTGCTTTTATCGATGAAACCATCTTCCATCAGCTACTGCATTGGCACCATTTCTATGACAAGTCAACGACGGAGCTTGGACTAATCTCAGATGGTCTGTTCCATGCATTCAGCTGGTTTGCAACGATCGGAGGACTGTTTATGTTCGCTGACCTCCGTCGGAGAAACGCGCTATGGCCTGCAAGATGGTCGGGTGGAATCCTGCTAGGGGCGGGTGCGTTCCAGCTATACGATGGGATCATCCAGCATAAAGTGATGCGTCTCCATCAGATTCGTTACGTCCCAGAAGTGTTTGTGTATGACTTGGTATGGAATATATCAGCGGCACTAATGGTTATCCTTGGTATTATACTACTTGTTCGTACTTCGCGAAACACTCAATCTGTTAGGGTGAATAGCCAACATGAATCTTAGTGAACACATCGAAAGGGTATCGCATCATATTAGCGGTATTCCAGCGGGAATCGAGATCGGTATCTGGTTAGTGGGTGTATGTGCACTGTGGTTGTATATCGGTGCGGTCATCGTATCGAACAAGCGCACGGGCTACAGAAGCTGGCCGATATACCGCTCGGTTTGTTGGGTGTGTGGTGTTATATCGGCGCTGATCGCTGTAATAGGTCCGTTAGCTCATCGTGCACATGAAGATTTTACTGCCCATATGCTCGTACACTTACTTCTAGGGATGCTTGCTCCACTACTTATGGCTCTCTCTAGCCCGGTTACTTTACTACTTCGCACCCTGAGCGTTCACTCCGCGAGACGAGTATCGATGTTACTGAGAAGCTGGTTATCACGGGTCTTCACTCACCCGATCGTTACCTCTGTGCTCAATATAGGCGGACTGTGGTTATTGTATACGACAGACTTATACATGCGAATGCACGAGAATCTAGTACTCCACTTGATCGTGCACTTCCATGTATTCATCGCTGGATATCTATATACCGTGTCCATGATCTATATGGATCCGGTATCTCATAGGCTTCCTTATCGATATCGCGCGATCGTGATGGTCCTATCTTTAGCGGGACACGGTATTCTCTCAAAATACATCTACGCCCTCCCTCCAGCGGGTGTCCCACTAGAGCAAGCAGAACTTGGCGGCATGCTCATGTTTTATGGAGGTGACGCCATCGACGCTGCGATCATCTTCATTCTATGTTTTCAGTGGTATAGGGCTACACGACCACGGATCGTCGTTCCGTCAATCGGACAGTAGGCATTGTCATGCTGCACAGTTATTCCGTTTCCCGAGACGGGTTGGATAGCGGAAGTCGAACTTCCGCTATTTTTATATCGGGTCATATTGTGGTGTAATAGCGGAAGTCAAACTTCCGCTATTATTGTTTCATCCACATCAGCATGATAATAGCGGAAGTCAAACGTTTACTTAACTTCCTTTATCCTTCGCCCTTATGCTGTATGATTGATTATAACGGAAGTTTGACTTCCGCTATTTTGTGGTGAACACCGCCATCGATGAAATAACGGAAGTTTGACTTCCGTTATTTCGGGAATCGGCCAAACGAACTTCCGTACGAGGGGGCGACCCTCACGATACGGGGAATGCTTCCTCCTTCGATACTCGAAGCATGTCTTCAGGGAGATACTTCGCGAAGTATTTTTTCACTTTGACGTGAATGTCTGGCGTATACCATTCGGTGAGATCCTGTTGTTCGAATAATCGCCTCATCCCGAGTCGTTCTGAACGCTTCCCCTGCAATCCGTCGCCAATGCTTAGCGTATCGATCCAGATTCGATCGGCGATCCCAGCTAGAGCTTTCGGAAAATCCGGCGTGAAGGGTAATACAGGAGAGATCGCCGCCTGTGTGTACAATCCGGCATCATGCAGTTCTCTTAACGCTTTCATCCGCAATCGGATTCCTGGTGCGGATGGCGCGAACACCCGCTTCATCTCTTCGCGATCCGTCTCGATCGTCATCGAGATGATGAGCTTGCATCCCTCCTTCAACTTCACGAGCAGATCAATATCTCTTGTAACAAGAGGTCCACGAGTCTGAATCTGCAGCACATCTGGCGGATGGTTCAGCATCTCTAATAGTAGTCCTCGAGTGATCTCAGCTTCCCGTTCGATCGGCTGATACGGGTCGGTGGCAGATGACATGAAGATATTCACAGGTTTGTTTCTTCGACGTAGACTTGTGATATCTCTGCGGTATGCTTCGACTGCATTGACCTTCATATCGAGCCACTCCCCCCAAGGGATACCCTTAAATCGCTGCATCGGCATCTCTCTCACATAGCAATACTCGCAGGCGAACGCACACCCGCTATATGGATTCAACGAGTGAGTAAATCCGATATCTAAGTACCCCTTCGCTTCGGTTAAGATCTTCTTCGAGAGGATCTCGTTAACTTGAATGTTCATGGCGATCGTTCATGCCTCCTTCAGTGTGCGTTATATGCAAAAAAACTCCATCAAGGTCAAAAAAGCTCAGGTCTCTCTATGTAAGAGACGTGAGCTTATCTTATTCCCTTCTCTCCAATCGTCCATCATCATGATGAGCGAATCTCCCGGCCTCCCGCTCATTGACCGGATCATAACGCCCCCACCGCCATCCGCCGTACTTCGTACGTTGGAATTCGGTGAATGCTCATAGATTTCCGCCTTCGTATTCATGACGAACGGGCCATGCTGCACAACAGGCTGCCTGCCATTGAAACCCTAGAGACTGGACCTGGATGATCTTGCTGTTGCTCATATCGATTCTCCCCTAATCTAACATAATCCCGTAAGGAACCGCGGCATATGAACTCATCCTATGACTGGCCTGAACTTCACCTAGCTTAGAAAATGCTTCTCATACCAATCACCAGCCGCCTTCACTTCCGTCCCCGTAAGCTGATGACCGCTAGGCTCCCAATGTACTCGGACGTCAGCGCCTGCTTCCTCGAGTAACTCTGCTAGCTCCTCGGTCCCCTGTGGAGGGCAGATCGGATCATGACGACCGGCACCGATGAACACCGGAACAGATGTTAGATTCGGTAGCTTAACCCCGCGTCTCGGAACCATCGGATGGTGGAGGATCGCCCCACGTAACGACCCTTCGATATGAAACGTTAAGCTCCCTGCGATGTTGGCACCATTCGAATAACCGATCGCTAGGACTTGGTCGCGAGCGAATCCATAGTCAATCGCGGCCTGATCGATAAATTCATGTAGCTCCTGCGTTCGGAATAGGAGATCCTCTTCATCGAACACGCCTTCTGCGAGCCTGCGAAAAAATCTCGGCATGCCATTCTCTAGCACATTCCCTCTAACGCTAAGTACGGAAGCAGAGGCATCGATCCTCTGAGCCAAGGGTAGCAGATCCTGCTCGTTCCCACCTGTACCGTGAAGCAGCAACAACGTTGGTGCTGACGGGTTACTTCCACGCTGGAAGATATGCTTCATTCCTGATCCTCCTTCAATACCCTGATCTCTAGTGGCGGCAATCCTCTGGTGAGCTCCTCCCGATGGGGCTCATACCACTCTGGTAGCATCAGCTTCTCACCTAATGACTCGTAGGGTTCGTCGCGCATAAATCCGGGAGAGTCCGTCGCAATCTCGAACAAAATCTCCCCTGCCTCACGGAAATAGATCGCGGTGAAATATTGCCGATCCACGATATCGGTTGGCTGAAATCCATGCTCCGCAACGATCAATCTCCACTTCTGTTGATCTGGAATATCTATAGCTCGCCACGCGATATGGTGCACTGTACCCGCACCTCCGTGCCCTCTATCCATAGCCTGAGCATTCACATCCACGATATTGCCGAGGTCTCCCGGTGCTCTATAACGTACCCAGCCTTGCTCTTCACCAACTCGTTCTAACCCTAGGACATGCTCTAACGTATGCATCGTACGGTCCGGTGCTACACTATATAGCATCGCGCCACCGAATCCCTTGATCGCTCGCTCGGCAGGTACCCCACCGTAGGACCACTTGCTGTTCGGGCCTTGCTCACGTGCCACGATCTCTAGCTGTAGGCCATCTCGATCTTGGAACCGCAGATACGTTTCCCCGAACCGTTCAGTTCGTTCCGATGGAACCGAGAGCTTCGCCAGCCGTTCTTCCCAGAACGGCAGCGCGTCCTGTGGCACGACAAATGTCGTATATCCGACCTGTCCTCCTCCGATGCGTCCTCGCCTTCCCGATTCGAACGGGAAGAACGTCATAGCTGTCCCCGGACTGCCTATTTCATTACCAAAATACAGATGGTAGACCTCTGGCGCGTCGAAATTAATGGTCTTCTTCACTAGGCGGAGTCCTAGAACTCCAGCATAGAAATCAGCATTAGCCTGAGCGTTGCTGGCAAATGCGGTGATATGGTGAATGCCTGCTGTTTGTTGTTTCATGGTTAACCGCCTCCAATGATCGATGTTAAGCCATAGTATCTGGAATTAGAAGGTGTTTAAACCAAGTGTTATATCGATTCATTCCGCCTACGAAGATAGATGTAGAGGATGAGGCCCGACACCGCACATAAGAGCGCGCATAGCCCGATCACGCCATACCCTGCCTGGAGACCTCGTAGCAGCCCTAGCTCGGCATCCACCGTACCGTATAGCCCCTTCGTAAGCTCGATCACACCACCGATGAGATAGTTGCCGATGACACTACCGACACCCATAAGCGTCACCGTTACAGTAATGACCGTATCACTCTCATTCGGATAACGCCTTGCGATCAAGGCCATGACGGTGGGGTAGATCATCGCGATCCCAACCCCTGATATTCCGAACAGAACAGCATAAGGCTCGCCGCCTATCAATGCCCAGAAAGTGCAGACAGCCGATATCATCGAGAATATGATCAAGGATAGCGTATACCCTAGCTTATCCGTTAATATCCCAAGCAGCAGCCGCGCAATCGTGAAGCATAGGAAGAACACAGATAACAGACCAGAAGCCGACACCGTATCCCAACCATATGCTTTCTCAAGAAAATTAACGAGCCAACCGCCTACTGCTAATTCGGATACGACCCCGAAGGTTAAGATCAGCACAGTCAGCCATAATACAGGATCCTTCAGCAAGCTCCGTAATGAGACTCGAGCCACATCTGTCTTGACCTCTCCTGGAAACTTACTAAGTAGGGCAAATACGATCGGGATCACGGACAATAACAGCATCACAAGATACATGCCACGCCAATCCAGTGTATAATCGTTGATCGACACCTTCATCAAGCCTGTTGCGATCAGCGGTGCGACGATCGAGCTTAGGCCATAGAAACCATGCGCTAAGTTCATCATCATCCCGGTATTCCGCACGAAGATGCGTGCTCCTAGGATGGCAAGTCCGATCTCCAGCATGCCGTTCCCGATATACATCAGGAAATAGGAAGCCGAGAACCAGCCATAATGCTGGGATAGAAACATGAATACACCAGATAGCGCCATCGCAGCGAATGCGATGACGGTTACCCGTTTGATGCCCCACAGCTTAGTCAGGACGGCTGTGAACGAACAGGCGATCAGATAGCCGAGGGAATTCAAGGACAGTAAAGTACCGAGCTGTGCTTCGCTCAGCATGAAATCGAACTGAATACGCGGGATCGCTGGGCCTTTTATATTCTCTGAAAAGCCAAAAATGATAAATCCAATAAAGATCGTTGCGAGTTGCATCGCATATATGCGATTCGATGACCGTAGACGTTTCTCCACTCTCCACTTACACCTTTCTGTCTGTTCTTGATGTTAGAACTCATCTAGGCCATCATACCATCTACGAACGAGATTGAATACCGCTACAACCTAAACACAAAGACCATCCTGAGTGGGATGGCCATCATGACATTACCTTTGTAACCTACATTAGCAGCTATATTCCTTAAGCAGCTCGGCTAACAAGGTCGTTCGAGGGACGATCTGGTCAAGCTCAGCATATTCATCCTCTGTGTGCGCTCCGGAACCGACCGCCCCAAGGCCGTCCAAAGTCGGAATGCCTAGTGCCGCTGTGAAGTTACCGTCACTCGCACCGCCGGTCGAGCATTCTTGTAGCTCGAAGCCAAGCCTCGCAGCGATCCGTACAGCATCTTGGAATAGCTCGCGATTGTTCGTAGCCTCCATAGGAGGTCTAACCATCCCGCCTGTTACAGCGATCTTGGTCTTCTCAAGCTTCGGTGATAGCCCCATGATCAACTGACTGAGGCGTTCCGCCTCTTCCATGAGCTCGACGCGAATCTCCGCTTCAGCTTGGGCGTGAGGACTGACGATGTTGAACGCGACACCGCCTGATGCCGTTCCTACGTTCACCGTAGAGCCTTTGGCATAGTCGGTCAGACCTTGCAGGTAGATGATCTGGTGAGCTAGCTCTTCTAATGCACTCACACCACTGCGATGGTCGATACCCGAATGAGCGGCCACTCCATCGATCGAGATCTGGAAGCGTCCGACACCCTTGCGTGCGGTCTTCAGCTTGCCATCTGCACCGAGTGCGGGCTCAAGCACGAACACGGCATCACTCTTCGCCGCTTCTTCCTCGATCCAGCGGCGTGATGTTCGACTCGCGATCTCCTCGTCGGTATTGATGAGCAGCACGATATTCTTCTTCGGCTGATGATGGGATACGACCGCATGCATCGCATACAGGCCTTGCAGCAGACCGCATTTCATATCGAACACGCCTGGCCCATATAGTCTATTTCCTTCTCGGCGGAACGGTCTGCGAGCAGCTTCACCCTCCGGAAATACGGTATCTAAGTGGGTGATGATCAGGATCTGGCCTTCACCACGGCCGAGATGCAGCTTCACTTGATCACCAAGACTCGGCTGCGGGAGCTTCTCCACGACACCGCCGATCAACTGGCGGTAGCGGTCGATCACGACGTTCATCGCTTCATCGACCAACGATTTATGACGCGATGGTGTATCCATATTCACTAGACGTTCCAGATCGTTCAACAGATCAGGTAGATGCTGCGTAGCGTGTTTGTGTAGTTCGCTCATGTTTACCCTCCTTGCCGAGCTAGTGCTGTTATTTCACTCAATATTTTCCAAGGTTTATCAGTACTTGCTCATCATCTCTACTATGGCTATAGACGCTCTATATGTTCTGAAGGTAGCTTTGACAGACGCATTACCGATGGTCATCCAACCACCCCTGGATCGTCTGCATCCTAACAGCACGAAGCTTCGGTCGTCCAGCGGTTGCGTAGGCATGTGCAGCACCAGGTAGTCGGAGGAACGCAACCTCCTTACCCAGACGTCGTAATGCCGTATACCACTGCTCGGCCTGCTCGATCGGACAACGGTGGTCCTGCTCCGCATGGATGATAAGCACGGGCGTGTTCACTTGTGGTGCATAGCGGATCGGCGACATCTGCATGATCGTCTCTTCATCCGTCCACAAGTCCTTATCACCACCGAGCTGATGCAAGCTGTTATAGAACCCGTTATCACTGTTGCCGATCTTACTGTACAGATTACAGATCGACCGCTCTGTCACGGCAGCCGTGAAGCGGTCGTCATGCCCGATGATCCAGTTGACGAGATATCCGCCATAGCTACCGCCTAGAACATATAGTGGCTCTACCTGCTCATCGTGTCCTTCTTCCTCCAACACACGGTCCATGAACCGGTATAGATCATCCACATCATCACGACCCCACTCTCCGAGCACTGCGCTGGCGAACGATTGACCATACCCCGTGCTGCCACGAGGATTGCAGAATATGACGCGATAGCCGAGACTTACCCAGTACCAGAAGTCGTAGTGGAACACATCGCCATAAGCCAGATGTGGACCACCGTGAATCCATAGCTGTGTGCCTAATCTTCGAGAGGTGTCGCCATCTTGATCCCCATACGCTTGCATCGACCAGCCATGTATGGTGAGGCCGTCCGCTACCGAGATATCATACTCCCGAATCTCCGCCTCCGGAAGCAGCTGTAAGAATGCCGTATGATAGGATGTCAACGGCTCGCATTCGAGGTCATCACCATAGCGCCAGACGGCACGGTATAGTTCCCCTGGCTTGCGTAGCGAGTCGCCGACGAACAAGATCTCACACGCCTGCTCATCACAAGTGGTGACATCGAACGTGACGACATTCATCGGGATGGGAATCCTTGACACAGTGGGTCCGCTTATCGTCCGATCGAATAGGTAGAGGGATTGTCTCCCTTCATAGGTGGCGAGATAGATGAATCGATCGCCACGCTGCACCGCAGTCCTCAGATTACCCGGTCGTCTGCTGTCGCTGATCAGATGGCTGCCGATATGTAGCTCCGGATGATCGGTATACCATGTCGTCGTAGACGACTCCGCATCCCAGCAGAACCACTTATCCAGCTCCGTGCTCTCGGCCATCTGCTGCTTACCGATGCCGATGATCGACCCATTCACCATCGGATAGAGCGCCGTTACGGACTTCGCATCCGGTCGTACGGACGTTACTTCACGCGTGACGAGATTCAGCATATGAATCATCGGCAGCTTGTCCAGATCGTCTTCTTCTGGATACTCTGACGTATAGATCAACGTTGTTCCGTCAGTCGAGAACGACGGCGTGCCGTGATCACTACGCCTCGTCGTCAGCTGCTCGATCTCATCGTCATGCTCTAAGTCGAGGAGGAACAGCTGCGTATAGCCGTTCGTCATCCCTTCCCCGTCGAACTTATAGCGCAACCGATTCACCATATAAGCGGTCGCGTTCAGCTCATTCACCCGGCTGATGAACACGAGCTTGCGGCTATCTGGACTGAACCGGAACGACTTCACTTTCACATGTGGCGTGATAGGGCGTACCGTGTCTTCCTTACGATCGTACAGCCACAGCTCATCTCGCCCTTGAACCTTACGCAAGAACGCGAGCTTCTCTCCGTCCGGCGACCAGACTGGGCTGTAATCTTGCTCGATAACCTTATCACCCTGTTCAACATCTGAGAACAGCGGCCGTTCTGCTCCCGTCTTCGTATCATAGACCATCAATCGGCTGACATATGCGTCATGCTCCAGTGACATGACAGCCTTCGCGAGCACAGCCTGCCTTCGCTCGACTGGATGAATAGCCGGCGTGCCTAATAAGACCAGCTTCTCAATATCATGGGCTTGCAACATCGGTTGGTCGCTCCTTCCTCGTTGGTGTTCCCCAAACCTATGCCCTTCATGAATGGATCACGACTGTTGATCATCCAGCGTCAATCCGCTAGATGGCACGCGACCCAATGCCCGGGCTCCGTCTCGCGCCACGCAGGTTCAACCTGCCGACATCGCTCCTCCGCCCATGGGCATCGGGTATGGAAGCGGCAGCCGCTCGGTGGATTCATCGGACTCGGCAGTTCACCTCGCAACGTGATCTTCTCCCTCTTCCGCTGCAGCTCAGGATTCGGAACAGGAATCGCACTCATGAGCGCCTGAGTGTAGGGATGGCGAGCATGCTGGAAGATCTGCGACTTGTCACCGAGCTCTACCAATCGACCGAGATACATCACACCCACACGATCGCTCATATGGCGAACGATCGATAGATCATGCGAGATGAACAAGTACGTCAGATCGAGCTCCCGTTGCAACTGTCCGAACAGATTAACGATCTGCGACTGGACAGATACGTCGAGTGCAGACACCGGTTCATCACAGACGATGAACTTCGGGCGTAGTGCGATCGCTCTGGCGATGACGATACGTTGCCGCTGTCCACCTGAGAATTCATGAGGGAGCTTCTCTAGACTCGCCTGAGGCAGACCTACCATCTCGAGCAGCTCACGAACACGCTCCATCTCGCGCCCGCGATGCAAGCCATGTATGCGATACGGCTCGGCTAGGATATCACGTACCTTCATACGCGAGTTCAACGAGGAGTACGGATCTTGGAATACGATCTGCATATCTCTCCGAAGCTGTCGAAGCTGCTCACGGTTCAAGCCTGATAGCTCTTGTCCATCGAATACGACCTTGCCTTCCGTCGGCCGCTCCATATGCAAGATCGCTCGTCCAGTTGTGGACTTCCCACAGCCGCTTTCACCGACAAGACCTAGCGTCTCACCGGCTTGCAGATCAAAGCTCACACCGTCGACGGCCTTGACCACACGCTGCTGTTTATTCCATAGCCCTCTGGCTGCGCCATAATGCTTCTTCAGATCTTCCACGACTAGTAAAGGCGAGCGCCCCTGCAACCCATCATCGTTCATCATGAATACCTCCTCCCTTCACCGGATTCCAGCAGGCAAGCGCATGCCCGTGTCCGTCATCGGTAAGTGGCGGGACTTCCGTCGTACAACGTTCCGTTGCGAAGTCACAGCGCGGATGGAACGGACATCCCACCGGTAGCCTCGTCAGATCCGGCACCGATCCGCGGATCGTCGTGAGCTCTCCCTCACGTTCGTCCGTAATATCTGGCATGCTCGCTAACAGCCCCACCGTATAGGGATGGCGAGGCTGTGTGAGCAGCTCGTCGACTGCTGCCATCTCCATCAGTCGCCCTGCATACATAACCGCAACCCGATCCGCAGTATCCGCGATGACCCCCATATCATGCGTGATCAGCAAGATGGAAGTCCCATACTTCAGCTTGATCTCCTTCAGCAGATCCAGGATCTGCGCTTGGATCGTCACGTCTAGCGCTGTCGTCGGCTCATCGGCGATGATCACCTTCGGTTCGCAGGCGAGCGCCATCGCGATCATGATCCGTTGACGCATACCACCCGATAGCTCGAACGGAAACTGCCGATATCTCAGCTCAGGCTCTGGGATGCCGACCGACTGCAAGAGCTCGATAACTCTCGCCTTACGTGCTGAACGGCTCATCTTCTTATGCAGGACGAGCATCTCTTCGATCTGCTTGCCGACGGATACGAGCGGGTTAAGCGCCGTCATCGGCTCTTGGAAGATCATCGACACGTCATTGCCGCGCAGCTTGCGCATCTCCTTGGCAGACAGCTTCGTGATCGTCTTACCGTTCAAGACGATGACGCCTTGCTCGACCTGCGCTTGATCAGGAAGCAGCTTCATGATGGTTAATGCCGTTAAGCTTTTGCCGCTGCCACTTTCACCGACTAGACCTAATATCTCCCCTTTGTTCAACGAGAACGAGACGTCCTGCAGTGCCTTGACCGCCCCATTCGGATGCTGGAAGGACACTGTCAGCTCCTCGATATTCAAGATCGGTTCATTCCTGCTCATATCGTCACTCCCCTGTTGTCACCTGGAATGCTCCGTTTTTCATATGCTGTCGATGATACTCGGCGATCTCTGCACAAGTCGCCCACCACACTTCTGGATCATCCTTGAGCCTCATTAACAGCTGCTCAAGTGCGATGATCCGTGAGCCTCTACCACTCAACCAGCTATGCACCGTCAGTAAGAACAATCCTCCGTAACGCTTGGTCCCCTCGAATTCCTGCAGCCATGTATCGATCACGACACTCGGATTAGCAGGAGGCGGACCGGCATACCCTCCGAAGAATCGGTAGTAGATCGCATCGTCCAGCAGCCATTGAACCGGGATCTCCGGTAGTCCATCGATCCAGTATGGATGGTCATAGCCCATCAGCGAGCTATCATAGCGAATGCCGTGTCGCTGCAGCGCGCGGATCGTCTCTGGTGTCATCTCCCATGCAGGTGAACGGAATCCGAATTCACGCTCTCCGACTACCCGTTCGAGAGCTTCCTTCCCCTTGAGGATCATCTGTTCGATCCCATCCGCATCAAGCTCCTGTACATGCTCATGCAGATAGCCGTGCAGACCGATCTCATGACCATCCTTCGCGATCGCTTCAACGGCTTGTGGGTAACGTTCCGCGATGATGCCCGGTATGAAGAAGCTGGCCTGGATATCTAAGCGATGCAGCATCTCTAAGATGCGGTAGATCCCTTGTCGCGGACCGAATGCACGTTGTTCGAGCTCACCTAGCACGGGAGTCGGATTCGCACGCGTTCGCCAGAGGAACGGCGACTCCCCGTCAAAATCAATAGAAAACGCTGCAGCGCAACGTTTTCCATCCGGCCATTGATATTCACGTCGATCACTCATGATGTTCATCTCACTTATCAGCTTTTTTGTACGTACCTGCACTTTTACCACCGTCGACGTGCAGTGTCGCACCGGTGATGAAGGATGCCTCTTGCGAACAGAGATATAGGATCGCCTGCGGTGCATCATGTGGCCCAGAGGTGCGTCCAAGAGGGATCTGTGCGATCATGTTCTGTACATACTCGTCACTAAGCGAGCTTACCTCACTGCCTGGAGCGAAGCCGGGTACGACGGCATTCACCCGGATGTGATGTGGTGCAAGCTCGAGTGCGAACGCTCTTGTCAGCATCGCTAGCGCGGCTTTGCCCGTTGAGTAATGTCCGCCACCGATCTGAGTCGAGTTGGAAGCTGCCGAGCTGATGTTGATCACAGCACCGGCCTTCTCGTCCTTGATCATCTGCTTCGCCAGAAGCTGCGTAAGCAGGAACGGCGCCGTCACGTTGACGCTAAGTGAGCCTTGCCAAGCTTGCGGTGACATGTCCATCAGCCGCTCGCGATGATAGATGCCCGCGTTGTTAATTAAGATATCTGCTGAGGACCATTCCTTCTCGATCACAACCGCCAGATCCTCGATCGAACTGCTATCTCTCAGGTCGGTCTGATGAATGAGTACTTGAGTATGTTGGAAAGCCGGATCACGGGCCAGCACCTTCAGGTCTTCTCCCCGTATGTCGGACAGACAGAGCTGTGCACCGACCTTCGCGAACGCTTCTGCGATCCATCGGCCGAATATGCCGGCTGCTCCTGTGATGACTACTCTCTTACCGCTGAACTGATCTCCGAAGTCCATTATCTCACATCCTTAGGTTCAAGCTTATGGTCACGATCGCCGTGCACGATCAACGATATCTTCGGTCATGTATCCTCTCTTGCTTACGTAGCGTCTGTTCATCGTCTCTTATTCTTCGGGTCTAAGCGATCCCTCACATCATCGCCGATCATGTTGATCGACAGCACGATGAGGAAGATCGCGATACCTGGGAATGTTGCGATCCACCAAGCCGATGCGACATAGTTGCGGCCTGTCGCCATCATCGATCCCCAGCTCGGATCCGGCGGTTGCACACCTAGGCCGATGAAGGATAGCGATGCTTCGAACAAGATCATCAGACCGACCTCAAGTGTCGCGACGACGAGTAGCGGTGGGATGAGCTCAGGCAGGATATGTCGGAAGAGTAATCTGCCGGAACGTGCTCCTAGCGCTTCAGAAGCTTTGACGAAATCTCGGTTCACCGTAGCGAGCGTCGCGCTGTATGCCACACGTGCATAACGTGGCCATCTGACGATCCCCAGCACGATCACGAGATTGATCAGGTCAGGCCCTAGCACGGCGACAGTCAGGATCGCGAGCAGTAAGAACGGGATCGACAGCAGGATATCCGCTAGCCGCATGATGACTGTCCCGATCACTCCGCGGTAGAAGCCGGCTAGCATACCGAGGATACCGCCTAGAATACCAGATACGAGAACGGCAGATACCGCCACGATCAACGATACTCTTGCTCCATGGATGACGCGGCTGAAGATATCCCGCCCTAAGTCATCCGTACCCCATATATAAGTTAACCCGTTCGGATCTACGAATCCAGGTGGCTGAAGTCTCTGCCCAAGCTCGGTGTAGATAGGATCATGCTTCGCGAACAGACCTGGCGCGATCGAGATGATAACGAACAGCAGCAAGATGAGGAGGAACGGTAGGATGACGAACCAACGCCTCTTCCATGGTGGGGTTCTGAGCTTACTCGAAGTCACGGTCGCGAGCGATGAGAGTTCTTCTGTTGTAGTCCCCTGGCTCATGATGCGTCTCTCCTCAGCTTAATTCTAGGATCTACCCAGCCATATATAAGATCAGTTAGTAAATTCACGATAATATAAAATGACGCCCCTAACAAAACGACTGCCTGAATCACCGGAAAATCCCGTGCTGAGATCGACTGGATCGTCAGTTGCCCAAGACCAGGCCATGCGAAGATCGTCTCGGTAATGACAGAACCGCCAAGCAAGTTGGCGAACTCGAGTCCGAGCACCGTAATGATCGGGATAGACGAGTTACGCAACAGATGACGGAACAAGATGCGCATCGTACTCGCCCCTTTGGAGCGAGCCGTGCGCACATAATCTTGCCCTAGCTGTTCGAGTATGCTGGAGCGAGTCATCCTCGCTACCGTAGCGATCGACAGCGAAGCTAGCGTGATCGCTGGTAAGATGAGCGACTCCAGTCCATCCACACCAGACGAAGGCAGCCACTTGAGCTGCACGGACACGAGCATGATGAGTAGGATGCCCGTCCAGAATGCAGGCATGCTCTGACCGATCAGGATGATCGGCATGCATACTCTCTCAACCCAGGTTCCTTTGTATAAGGCGGCAAGCATACCGATCGGGATACCGATCAGCACCGTCAGGATGAATGCTGCCATCGCCAGATCGATCGTATACGGGAGTCGATCCATGATCAGATCAGAGACAGGGGCATTCTGGATATATGAACGCCCTAAGTCTCCGGTGAAGATCTGTCCCAGATACTCTACATACTGCAGGCCCAGCGGCTGATCAAGCCCTAACGCTTCGCGCATGACGGCGATCTCTTCAGCTGTTGAATCTTGCGGTACCATCAGCAGCACAGGATCTCCTGTTAATCTCAGGATGAAGAATATGAGCGTCGCCACGCCGAGTAGCGAGATAAGAGCCTGTGCGATCCGCTGAACTACATACAGCACTGCTATCACTTCTCTCTATAGTACGAATTCATGATGTTATGTGATATGGGGTTAGTTCGCCCAAGACATGTCACGGATGAAGAAGTTTTCTTGCGCGTCAGGCTGCCAAGCTAATTCCTTCACAGCTCCATACAGCGCATGGACTTGATACAGTCCGATGCCTGGCACTTCATCTTCAAGAATCTTCAGAGCATCGCTATACAGTGATAGTCTCTTCACTGGATCGGTTGTCGCTCTTGCCGCATCGACCAATGCATCATACTCTGGATTCGTATAAGCACTCCAGATTGTTCCTGTGCGGAACAGCGGGAAGATCGTACCGTCTGCATCCATGCACGAGCAAGACCAGATACCGTAGCGAAGGCTTCCCCACTTACGCTCTGGGTCTTGAACCTTCTGCAAGAATGTCGGATGATCATTCAAGTTAATCTTCACGGTGATGCCAACCTTCGCTAGATCACCTTGTATGGCTTGTACGACACGTTGGTCGAAGTTCTGCGAGGTTGCAAGCTCCAACGTAACGCCGTCTGCATATCCTGCTTCAGCAAGCAGCTCCTTCGCTTTCTCTGGGTCGTAAGAATACCCTAGAAGCGAACGATCATATCCGAAGGATAATGGTGTTAAGACTTGCGTGACAGGTGTTCCGTAGCCGTTCAACAGATTGTCGATGAGTGAATCATAGTTAATCGCATAGGCGATCGCTTTGTTCACAAGCGGGTCCTTCGTCGGCGTGTCATCGATCATGTTGAACGCGATGAAGCCGATTCGCTCTGTCGGAGTCGAGAATACTTGCAGCTTCGCATCATCTTCGATCGTCGGCACATCATCTGCCGTAATACCAGTGATGATGTGGGCTTTACCGGATTGCAGGTCTGCTACACGGCTCGCGGTATTGGCAACGAATCGGAATTCGACCGCGGCGATATCAGGTGCACCGTTCCAATAGTCAGCATTCGCAGAGAGCTTGATCGACGTACCCTTGCTCCAGCTATCGAACTTGTAAGCGCCACTGCCGATCGGACTTGCATTGAACGCATCGTTGCCTACCTCCGTCACATAATCCTTCGGCACGATGCTGAGATTGACGAGTGTCGTAAGGAGTGTCGGGCTTGGTTGTTCCGTTGTAATCTTCACGATGTTCCCATCTGCTTCTGCGGATGAGATGATATTGAAGTTCGCGGCTTGCGGACTCTTATAGGTCGGGTCGAGGATCCGCTCGATACTGTAGACGACGTCTTCCGCCGACAGCGCTTCGCCGTTCGTGAACGTTACGTCTTCGCGTATCGTGAAGTTCCATACTGTCTCCGACTCTTGTTCCCAAGACTCTGCGATCCAGGGCTTGATCTCGCCTGATGCCGGATCACGGCTTAAGAGATTATCGAAGATATTACGATATACGGCGAAGCTATCGAAGTTGTAGTTCAACCCCGGGTCCATATTCGCCGGTTCGTTCGTCAAGTCAACGACGAGCGTGCGGTCTTTCGTAGATGTTCCGTCATTAGACGCCTCGGAATCTTGCTTCGCGACACTGCAGCCCGCAAGCACGAGGATGAGGATGAAGCCGATTGCCAGTAAACTTTTTCTCATGGTAAGTTCCCCCTTGGTGATGATATGTAGGTACTAGGATGCTCATTTGTCCAAACTATTAATCATAGTAATATAATCGGAATAATAGTTTTTAAAGACAAACAACAATTTATCACCAGAATGAACTTACGTCAATATTAATTTATAATGATTATATAATTCATCTTGCCAAAAGTGCGTTAAAACAATGAATTTTTCATGACAATATAAAAAGTTGCGTTAATATATGGATACTATATTGGTTAAATGGAAGTCGTTTCATATCGTGTATCGGAAGATATGTTGAATGAAAAATGGAGATGATCGATGTATCAGATAAAGCGAAAAGCAGTCACCTACCAATCGAGCGACTGCTTAAGATTATTCAAACGAGGTAAACAACTCACCAAGTAGTCTCTTCGCCCATGCAATATGCGGTGGATGACAACGGGGCTGCAGAAACATTATTCTGGGATATATAGGAAAAGAACTCGTCCATATCATCAACTGCAATTAACTCTCATTAACGATATAAGTACAACGAAACCGTTCTACTTCGGGATAGGATTCTCCTAGGCTCTCAACCGTAAAGCCAACATTGCGATAGAAATCTGCCGCATCGGCATCCGTTTCGGCGAATAGTCGTGCGGGGTTCTCCGTACCGATGACTTCCAGTATCATGCCTCTACCATAACCGGAATACCTTACATCAGGTCTAACCGCAAGATGAAGAATCTGGATCTGTTCATTCTCTCTTATCGCGTATCCGATGATGCCGAGCAGCTCTCCATCGTCAGTTAGTCCGTAGAGGCGTAAGCTGGAGTTCGTCCGATACTCATTCACTGCCTGTCGTAACCGATCCGGATCGGGATATATGCTGTAACTGAGCAACTCGAGCACTTCTTCCTGGTCTAGCAATGGTCTGATGTCTGTAAACATGGGATCACATCCTAGTATGTTCATTATCGATCCCATCAGTATATCGAAGATCTCCGTACAGAACAATCCTTCGAGGACATGTTCCACGTCAGAATCGTCCTGACCGAAGAATCGATAAGATCAACCAGAAGAATAAGAACAAGACAGCGATAAACCCGATCTCGATGACCGGAAACCGCCACAAGAAGATATCTGAGTTACGTAGGGAGGCACCGACGACGATCCCTACCATGACGATACTAAGGGATAGTAACACGACACTGAACGACAGACGATTACTGATTCGATCCAGTCTATTCATCAGCTCCTCTGTTTGCGGAACCGCCACCTCGACCTTCACTTGACCTCTCTGCATCATCGAAGTAAGCTGCTTTAGTGTTAAGGGAACCTCTCGCAGCAGATCGATATACTCCGGCATCTGCTCGAGCCATCGCCTGATCACCCTCTGAGGGCTGAATTGTTCAGCGAACAGCTTCTTTCCGAATGGCTCAGCTACATCGAATACACGGAAGTTCGGGTCCAGTGAAGTGACCACACCTTCAAGTGTTAATAGCGACTTGCTTAATAGGGTTAACTCTGTCGGGATATGTATACGATGACGGTGTGCGACGTCTAGCAGATCCCGTACCGCTTCTCCCAGACTCACATTCTTTAACGGTACCTTATAATACTTCTCCCTTAACTCTTCCACATCTGCGTAGAGCAGTTCATTCTTCACACCCTCAGGTACGATCCCCATGCTCGAGATGGCCCGTATGACACCTTTCGTACTTTGATTCCGAAGCGCGATGATGAATGTCGTAAAGTGCTTCTTCATCGCCGGAGTGAGTCTACCCACCATGCCGAAGTCGAGTAGTACGAGATCTCCGTTATGAAGAACGAGTACATTGCCCGGATGCGGATCGCCGTGGAAGAACCCCTCGATCAAGATCTGTTGGAACAGGACGGATGCGAGTCGTTCCGCAACGATCTGTCGATCGATTCCGGCACGAACTAATCCATCCAGGTCAGACAAGCGTATGCCTTCTCGGAATTCCATCGTTAAGATACGGCTCGTACAGTAATCCCAATATACCTTCGGCACATGGACATGCTTCCAAGCTTTGCTCTGTTGATGGAATTTCTCTGCATTTCTCGCTTCCGTCATATAATCAAGCTCCTGCCGCAGAGCACGCCCTAACTCTTCGACGATATCTCCAAGTCTGTACCGCCGCGCCCAGTCGATCCGATGCTCCGCGATCCTCGCCCAGTCCGCCAAGATCTCTAGATCCGTGATGATCATCCGTTCGATGTTCGGTCGCTGGACCTTCACTGCTACCTTCGTGCCATCATGTAGCTCTGCTTGATAGACTTGTCCGATCGAAGCAGCTGCCAGTGGAGTTCGATCGAACTGACGGAACATTCGCCCCATAGGGGCTCCCAGCTCTTGCTCGATGATCGCCACCGCTTCTTCATAGGAATAAGCGGGTACATCATCCTGTAGAGACTCTAATTCCTTCAGGATCGAAGGCGGTATGAGGTCCGGTCGCGTACTCGCGATCTGTCCGAGCTTAACGAAGGTAGGACCTAGCTCCTCAAGCATCATCCGTATACGCTCACCGATACTCTTGTTACGGACATCTAGGCGCTCTTTACGATGTAAGAACGGAAACCATTCGTGGAAGCCCAGTTCCTGCACTAATGCTCCAAGTCCATTGCGTACCAGTGCCGTAGCGATCTTCCGATATCGGTGTAGCTGTCGCATTCGCTTCCCGACTGCCATGCCAGCCCCTCCCTACTGCTCTACTGGCCGTTCGTCATGAGTCTCAAGTGCTTCAAGCCGCTGTTCCAGCCTAGCGATATCCGCTTTCGTCGCGATATGGGATTCCTGGATGGTCGTCTCCACCTTCTCTCTTATGTAGCGTTCGATCTGCTCTTTCGTCGCTTCGCCTTTTTGTAGCCATTCATCGACGAGTGCTTTCGATTCGGTACGGCTTACCTCACCTTTCTCGACTAGCTCATTCACTGTTTTCTCGATCTGTTCCTTACCCGCGATGACGACTCCTAGTCCAAGCTTGAATACTTTATCGATCGTTTCTCTCATGTCCTACCCGCTCCTTTAAGATATGACTTGATCCTATACAGACCATTGTCTCCTAATGAAGCAGGTTGCATCCATCATTCAAGCCATTCACGGAGCATTCCCCTGGCAATAAGATTCATCATCATATTCCTACTCTATATGCAGTGTTCCTTCATGGTCATCTAGCGAATAAGGTGGAGATGCTTCGGTTTGGTTCAGTTTCTGTCGAACCTTCAGGAAGGTCTCCTCTCGCGTCGGGCAATAACAGGAGGAAGTGTCTAATTCCTCATATCGATGAAGTTAGTTGAACTTGCAGCGCAATACATACACATAATCATTATCTTGAATCGTACGCTCCACATCGTTAGATGCGGAACCACTATTCCCACGATTCAGCGCAATCATCCCTAGAGAGACTGTTTCATCCGTGTTTGCGGTTAATTCCATGATAGGATGGACGACCTCCATCGCATCCTGCGCGATGTGTTCGAGATCGATCATCGTCTCGGAACGACCGAAGCCATCGCCTTGGCGTAACGCTACACCCCATATTTCTTGCTCCGTTTGTGGGATCTCATGAGCTGTAAAGTATAGTTTAAGCGGTCTGTTCATATCGCCTATCCTACTACCGCCATTCATCATGCTTTCCACAAATTCTCCGTCCTGATAATAATCGACCCAGTATTCAACAGCTTGAACGGAATCATCATGGATATCGAATTGAAAGATGAAGAACGTATCCGCACCAGTCGCTCTAACAGTCGTTCGTTCTTCCTCATCCGTTACGGAATGAATGGTGATGGCTGGTTCAGAGTTCGGAGCTTTGCTAGATTTTTGAGTATCAGAGCTCTTCGCTTGATTCGCCTCACAACCTACTATAAGCACTGCTAGAAGCATGATGAATACGATGATCTTGATCTTGTGCAACATCTCCACTAACCTTTCCTAATCAACTCGTTCCCTTATATCGGCCATCCTATCGAGAAACATGTTTCAAGATTTCATCGACAAGGCTGCGAGGTGAATCGTATATGGGATAGGGACTCGCAATCTGGCCATTAAACCATGTAGCATGACATGGCGTCATCCCAGCATGCTCCGCACCTGTTAACTCTTGTGAGCCGCCATCACCCACGAAGAATGCTTCATCAGTGCGAATACCCATACGCTCGCTCGCTAGTTCATAGATTCGCTGATCTGGTTTGGCCATTCCTGTCTCGTAAGAGAATATCACCGTATCGAAGCACTTTGCTAGAGGGCTCTCTCCCCAGTAACGCACTTCTTCCTCCGTACAATTACTGATCAGACCGAGCTTCACTTGATGCTGCCCCAACGTATGTAGCATATCGATGATGTCTGGGCGGATGTCTTGGAACGGGATGCGCTTCTCCTTGATACGCTCTTGGTATAGATATTCGATCGACTCAGGCTTTATCGGCAAGCCGTGCTCTGCCAGTATGTCATGCAGCACCTCGTGATAGCTGCTTAGTTCTCCAGACATTCTTCTCCCTTGCCTAGCAGACCACGATTTCTTGAAGGCAGGATACGCTAGACCAAGCAACGCCATATAATCATAGTGTCGATTGGAGATGCGCTTTCGATCTGAGAATTCTGTTACTAATGTTTCGTAGAGGTCAAAGATAACAGCTTTCATCCACATCCACTCCTAATCAATTCGCTCAATGAAGCACTGGTACGAACTAGCAGGAATAAGCCATCAGAACATTACCATCCTCTAGTCTATCCCATGCGGAACCGATCGTATGTTCCGATTACGGATTCACTCCATCATAATCTCATCTCGTATATCGAGTTGGACGGTTTCGGTATGCAGCTTCCCTCCACTATCCTTCCATCTAATCTCGGCATATGTGCTTTCGTAGGTTTGTTTATCTTTCGCAAGCTCATCATACAGATACGAGGACGTCTGAGAACCGGTATCGAGATTATGTAGGATGGAGACCGTACCCCCGATCGCGATCGTTTCATTGACGTAGACAGCTTGAGCAGTACCATCTGAATCCATCTCATAGAACGTATATTCGAAATAGCTGCTATCCTCGATCTCCTCAGGATTCCCTTTGTACACGAGGGTTGCCTCTCCCCTGAGAATATGATCATGTGCGATGATGATCTTATAGTCGGTGATATCCCAGGTTACACCTCTACCATCTAAGAAGTAGATCTGAAAAGGGTGATGCTCGTCGGGAGCATGCTTCCTATCAGACTGACTATTGTAGAACAGCAGAGCCCACACGATGTTTGACACTACGAGTATAGCAGTGAGTAGAACAATTCTTCGATTCACATGGTTTCCTCCACTTCTCATCCCACTAACACGATTAACCTCCCAAATTTTCGTAGAAGACGATGCGGTTCCCGAATGGGTCCGTGATCGTACACTCCTTCGCACCCCAGGGTGTGTCCTCTAGACCGGGCTTAAGGTATTTGTAGTTCTTATCCGCTAATTGTTGATGGAATTCATGAATCCCTTGAACCTCTACACGAACGGATGAACCGGGTGTGCAGTCCCCGTAATGCTCACTAAGATGAAGCTTGAAGCCGTCTCTCGATACTTGCATGTATAGAGGGAAATTTTCTTCATAACGATGCTCCCAATCTACTGTAAACCCTAGATAATCGTGATAGAACTCTCTAGCCTTGCGCTCGTCGAAGATACGAAAAATGGGGGTGATGTTATATTGAACGCTTGCCACCTATAACCTCTCCTTCTTATACCAGTCAGCCGTGTATCACATCTCATCGGCCGAACTGGTGAACTTGGTTCACACAAACACGTTATCTCGAAGTCCACGTGGCACGAGTATAGCCGATTCGCATCCCTACTCGCTCCATATTACGGTGACTCTGAGATAAGTATGCACACTGTCCGATAACGAGTCGGCAGCCATGTCTCTTCGCGTCCTCGATCCTCTGGCGAAGCAGCGCCTGTTGTAGCCCAAGACTTCGATATTCGGGCAAGGTTGCTGCGAATGTCAGTGAAGCTAGATCGTCCTGGATATGCATAACACCAACCGCTGCCGGCTTACCGTCAACAGTCGCCAGATAAAACCTCCAACCGGGTCTATCTACTAACACACGGTTGTTCGCGGCAACTGGTGCGATCCCCGAATCAGGCAGTCCAGTACCTCTACAGTGAATAGTCGCGTATGTATCGAACTGATCGTCTGTCAGCTCCGTAACCTGAATAGAGCTCCCTAACTCATGCTCATCGAACACCCGCCCGGATAACTCGGTATATAACGTTGTATGAAATCCCGACTGATAAAACCCGCGATCAGCAAGTTGCTGTAGTAGATTCTGATCAACATATGAAGGCACGATCTCAAATTGTGCCCTCCGATCTCTACATGCATAGAACTCGCAGATCTGATCCAGAACACCCGTGTCTGTTGATGTTAAGCCTTTCACGGTATTAAAGCTAGGCCAAGGCATCGAGCGACTATAGAGACATAGGGCTTGACCGAATTGCTCCACCTCTACCCCTTCCGGATTACCTGGACGCTCCTTGATCGCGGTCATCCGGTCCACCATGTAATGGATCTCAGCATTGGTAAGATCCTTGATAAGTTCTGAAGAAGGACGAATCATGTTCATGTAACACCTCATCGGGATATATGTAACCTAAACCTATGCATGCTCTAACAGGATCTTCTCGGCTAGCTCTACCCGTTCTAATGATGGCGCTGCCCCATCCTCAACACACCAACATTCGGACATGCATGTCTGAATGTATAGACAAGATCGAAGGATATTGGACGGAATATCAAGCTTAAGCGCGAGAAAGTTGATCATAGCGTTCATCTTCTTCACCAGCGTATCTGTGATCGTGTCCTCATATTCATTGATCATGAACTGTCCGAGGTCAAAGATCGGATCTCCAACGACACCCTTCGGATCGATGATCACATACTTCCCGTCCTGCCCCAGTAGGATATTATCGGGATGAAGATCACCGTGTAGCAGCATCGAACTCGTATAGCTTTCTGATATGTCCTCACATAGCTGTTTCGCTCGTTCCATATGTAAGTACAGTTCTTGGCCATCCTCACGTTCACTCATATAGGCGGTTATTCGGCTAATCCATTGCATATATGAAGGGTAGCGCAGGTAGTCAGCAGGTTCGATATGAAGCCCCTTGTACAGCTCGACGAGGATAGAGAGCCTTGACTCTAATGTTGATTCATTCCACAGTGATGTACCTGGCTGGATCAGCTCTTCTAGTATGACGCCATTGTCCAGATCAGCATCATATACCCTGCAGAACCGTCTACCGTTATATTCCCGCAGCGCATGATATTCCGTGTATATTTCTTTGCCTAGAGTGCCCATCTTCAGTACAGCATCGCCATATCGCCTAGACGAGCATCGGAACACACAGTTTATCGAGTAAGAGGGGATGAATCGAATGCGCTCTAACTCCCATCTCTGCACATATGTATCCATGTCCGACGATAATCTGTTCAGAACATCCTCGCCAAATCGATTGACGGCTTGCTCTACTTCATCGGCTTGCATATATTCCAATATCCTGATCATCATCACATCCTAAGTTAGGTTAGAGCTCGAGCTTGACGGAATAATCGATGTTATGTCCATAGTATATACGGTATTTTATCGCAGTCAGTATAGCTCGAGCATGCTATGATGTAGAACGATACGATGTTATGGAGTTGATAAGTATGGTGAAAGATGGTGTAGATGGTCCGCGCATTCAAAAAGAAATGGAGATCGTAGGTGAGATGATCCTCATCTATTGTAAGAAAATACATCAACGATCAAGTTTATGTGAACAGTGTCGGGAACTGCTTAATTACGCGATACATAGACTATCCTATTGTCCATTCGGCGAAAAGAAACCCGCATGTGCGAGGTGTCTCGTTCACTGTTATGCTCCAAACAATCGGGAGAAGATAAAGGACGTGATGCGTACTGCCGGTCCGTGGATGCTGTTAACTCATCCGATCGAGGCGGTCCGACATCTTCCTATTTACAATATACTTAACGGCGTTAAATAATAGCGTTATGCATCGTAGACCTTAACCGATATCATGGGATTATCCATCGTTCCTTAGGTCCCTAATATACCTAGCCTTCATGATCATATCCGTGCACATCAATAACGTGAGGACAATAAGTACAATTGGATGATATAGATCCCCATGCTTCATGAAGGTTAGATAAAAGATCGATAGATATTTCACACAAGAGAAGATCCAGCTATACCATGGGAATATACGCTGTGCGACTCTTTCTCTCCGACTACGTACGTACTCCTCAGTAACAAAGTTAAGCGTCACGAAGAACCATACTACCAGAATCCAATCTACCTTTTGTTCTTTTAATAGGGTGAACACGATAAGCCCGATGAAAGCGATATTCAAGACTACCCATAAAATCATGCTAGCATGCTTAGAATTCAAAACATAACCCTCCCGAGATTCCAATGCCCTAATGCTATTGTTGGTCGTTCCCGCGTTTTTTACCTTTGAAATATCTGTAGATAATCGCTTCAGTAACTGCTCCCCCAAGAATTCCACAGAAAATTCCTAAGCCTAAGTTATCTATACTAACCCCAATCGCTACGCCGATGATTAGACCCAGTCCCGTAAAGAGACCGGAATTCCTACTTTTATTTAATTTCCTCGTGGTCATTCATCAACCCCCTCTCATATTGTTATACATATTCATATTATGAGGAAGCGGCCGTCTGAAGTAGACCTTTCCTTCTTCCAATCTTTATGTTAAAATTTGTACTAAGAACGGATTAATCCATTCAGTTCATGCATATACTTAGTTTGGACCGCAGATGCGCCAACATCTACGGTCCAGCAATAGATTGCCATCAAGGGCGATCGGCTATATAGGTAAAGCAAGAAGTAGACCTCCTGGCTCTCCAAGCTCAAGGGAGGTCTACTTCTTGTTATGGAAGGACAGCAGCGCAACGACTAACAATCCGAATGCGACCATTAGACTTAATGCCTCATATACTGTCATGGCATCACCTCCTCTCTAGGAGATGTGCCGACCACCCTTGAGAGCCTATTCTATTGCATCCATATTGTACCACAAAAGTCATCTGGAATGCGAACGTATTTTCTAGTTTTTGTGTTTCAGTTACTTCGATCTATTAACAAAAGGCTTTTCCATGGCGTACAACTCTTCTTCGATCTGCACGGCCTTCTGATCCATCATCAGTCGCACATCCGCGATCGCTTTGTTATAGATGTACGGACCGATCTCTTTCAGCATATAATCAAGGATCTGCTCTGCAGCCATATCACCGATCGTCTCTGATCTCTCTTCTTCGAAGTAAGACTTCACTCTATCAACCATTGCAGCTTTATGTTCCTTCGGCAGTTTGATCGGAATCACCTTAACCTCCATCGTATGTATGACGTGAATCTGTCAGCTAGTTATTACTTTGTCAACATAGAGCATACACTTATATTCTTCGCCTCCATGGCGTTAGAGATCTGACGATCCATGTGTTCAAAGCATGCATATGAACGCCCTTACCCATCACATAAGCTATAAGCTCGAATCATCTTGTTCGTAGCATTTGCTTTCCATACTGTATATAGATGATCTTTCAGATCCTCCAGCTCAACTTCGTCTAACTTCACTAGGACATAGGGGTACTTCATATAGTGATCGGTGACGTAGTATACATCAGGTTTCAGCTGCATAAGGAGATCACGGGTATCAAAATCCATCTTCAGTACAAGAGTCGTACCATCTTCATGAAGTCTGGCTAATAGCTTATTCTTCAGCTTGAAGGACGGCGTTCCGTATGATGTAGACTCGACAATCCCAGGAAAGGAAAGTGCAAAATCTCTAACCAGCTCATATGAATCGTGGTGCATATAACATCGCTCCAGTAGATAATTCAACTTCATCATTCACAATCCTTATACATAATCTTGTTTCATCCAAAGCGTCTTAGATATTCAATTATTGGATATCTTACATATTATCATATAAGGGATGCTCACGATAAGTCTATCGCTGTATTGTGATGTATTCTCTCTTCAGCTTGGTATTCATTTCTTAACTCTGACGATGATTACGAGCTCAATATTATGTTAATATATATTCGTTGTGTAAATGACAGTCTATCTACTGATGCTAAGGTGGTATGTATATGTCCGATGCGACCGATTCTCGTCTGACCAGACGAACCAACTATTCGCGTAAGACCATCGTTTCCGTGGTTGTATTCTTGCTCATCACCATCATAGGGCTAACCTATGTGAAGTGGTGGCCATACTATCACAAGGCCATAGCGGCCGCTCTGAATGGCACGATCGGCTCATCGATCTTAAGTGGTATTAGCGCGGATGGTCATGCTGCACCTTCCTGGCAAGCGGCGATCGATTATGCGGTCACGTATTTCCGCTCTGTCTGGAAGGCAGCTGTGCTGGGGATCCTACTCGGCTCCCTCGTGCAAGTGCTGATACCCGCTAGGTGGTTGTACAAGCTACTTGGTAAGGCAAACTTCCGTAGCACATTAATCGGTGGTGCGATCTCGCTGCCAGGGATGATGTGCTCATGCTGTGCTGCACCCGTTGCTGCAGGGATGCGTAAGAGACATGTATCGATCGGCGCTAGCATGGCATTCTGGCTGGGGAACCCTGTACTGAATCCAGCAACGCTCATCTTCATGACATTCGTCCTATCGTGGAAGTTCACGTTGCTACGTATCGCCTTCGGACTGTTGCTGACGTTTGGTATCGGTTATCTGGCATCTCGTGTAGCGAGAAGATCGGAAGCTGATGTTCCAGAGGATGTGATCACGGATGATATACAGGAAGAAGGGCCGCTCCTTACTCGCTTCTTGAAGACGGTTGGACGCATGTCCCTGCATATCATACCGGCTTATCTGATCGGGGTCGTATTATTGGGGGCGTTTCAGTCATTTATGTTCCCAGTCTGGGTAGACGGTGGGATTCTTGCTATCCTCTTATTCGCGGTGGTCGGTAGTCTATTCGTCATCCCGACCGCAGCCGAGATCCCGATCATTCAGATGTTTATGACACTGGGCGTAGGAGCTGGTCCTGCTGGTGCTCTGCTCATGACTCTGCCTGCCATCAGTCTTCCATCGATGATGATCGTCGCCCGAGCATTCCCCCGCAAAGTATTGCTCTTCGCCTTCTTCGGCGTCGTGGTGGTCGGGGTACTGACAGGTCTCACCGCTATGTGGTGGTTAGCTTAATATATACGTGTAGCTGCGGCCGTATGCTCGCCAGGATGATGCTGGTTAGCACGGCCGTACCTTGGACACACATGGTCGAGGCTAGTGAGCTGCCACAGCCTCTTTCAGATATGTCCCTGTGATCGATCGCTCTGCGTGGAGGATCTGGGATGGCGGACCCTCGTATACGACCTGACCACCCTTGCTGCCACCATCTGGCCCCATATCGATGATCCAATCCGCTTGGCTGATCACCTCGAGGTTATGCTCGATGACGATCACAGTATTACCGGCATCGACGAGGCGATTCATGATCCCTAGGATATGCCCGACATCAGACATATGTAATCCAGTCGTCGGCTCGTCCATGACGTAGATGCTTCCCTTCTTATGAAGTTCACTAGCGAGCTTGATGCGCTGGCACTCTCCACCCGACAGTGTACTGAGCGGCTGACCGAGTGTGATATAGCCAAGCCCGACATCGCTCAACGCTTGAAGCTTGCGGACGATATCTTTCTGCTCGAAGAAGGCTAATGCTTGCTCGACTGTCATCTGCAGCACATCGGCGATCGACTTGTCATTCAGCTTGTAAGCGAGCACCTCTTCCTTAAACCGCTTCCCCTCACATACGTCGCAGGGCAGCTTCACGCTATCGAAGAATGAGACATCCTGATACACCACTCCGAGTCCTTGACAGTTCTCGCAAGCACCCTTGGAGTTGAAGCTGAACAAGCCTTGGTTCACCTTGTTCACAGAAGCGAATACCTTGCGTACATCATCCATAATCCCTGTGTATGTCGCCGGATTTGATCGTGTCGACACCCCTACTGCCGATTGGTCGATGACGATCGCATCGGCATGCTGGCTGAGGAACACATCGTTGATCAGCGTGCTTTTGCCTGATCCTGCTACTCCTGTAACGACTGTCAACACGCTCTTCGGAATATCGACACTGACATTGCGCAAGTTGTGCAGAGTAGCCTCTCGGATGGGCAGCTTACCTGATGGCTTCCGCGGTGCTTCCTTCAACTGCATGGGACGCTTCATATGTCTGCCTGTCAGCGTATCGGCCTCGAGTAACCCCTGGTAGCTTCCTTCATAGACGATCATCCCACCGTGACTACCCGCGTGTGGTCCGACATCGACGATATGATCTGCGACCTTGATGACATCTGGGTCATGCTCGACGACGATCACCGTGTTCCCCTTGTCTCTCAGCTTCAGGAGCAGCTCATTCAGCCGATGAACATCTCGCGGATGTAACCCGACGCTAGGCTCATCGAAGATATAGGTGACATCTACGAGGCTTCCACTCAGATGCTTCACCATCTTGACTCGTTGTGATTCACCGCCAGATAACGTGTCCGTCTCACGATCCAGCGTCAAGTAGTCCAGCCCGATATCCACGAGATGCTGCAGCCTCTCTGCTAATGCACGAACGATCGGTGCAGCAGCAGGTCCTTCGATCTCCCGGACGACCTTGATGAGCTGACCGACTTCCATGGAGGACATCTCCGCGATATTCCGTCCATTGATCTTGCAGCTAAGCGCAGCTTGACTCAGTCTGGCCCCTCGACAGCTTGGACAAGGGCCTTCCGAGATGTATGGGGCAACGGCTTTCTGCGTCCGTTCCGATTTCAGTTTAACGTCCTGCTTGATATATTTATTCGTGAATTTCTCGATGACCCCTTCTACCGTAATGTTCGTTGCTTTACCGGCGAAGTCCATCTTTACTTTCCTCGCCTTACCATACAGCAGAAGCTCCAGTTCATCATCCGCGTATTCGCTTAGCTTCTTATCTGGATCGAAGTCACCCGACTGCACGATCATGTTCCAATCCCAGCCGTCCACCTTATAGTCAGGCAGCAAGAGTGCTCCTTCGTTCAACGACTTGGTCATATCCACCGCCTTGCCCATATCGATGCCGAGCTTGCGGCCGATTCCGTGACACTCTGGACACATGCCTTGCGGGTCGTTGAATGAGAACATGTTCGCGTGACCTACGTGTGGCTCTCCTACTCGAGAGAATAGGATGCGGAGGATGGGAGAGATATCGGTGATCGTCCCCATCGTGGAGTGCGATCCGCCACCCAGTCTCTTCTGATCGACGACCACTGCCATGCTAAGATTCTCGATCGCATCGGCATCCGGCTGTGGGATGCGTGGCAGGAAGCTGCGGACGAACATACTGAAGTTCTCGTTCAACAATCGCTGAGATTCAGCGGCGATCGTATCGAAGACGATCGATGACTTGCCCGAGCCAGATACTCCGGTGAAGATGGTAATGTGCCGCTTCGGTATGCGCAGGTCGACATCCCTTAGATTATTCTCCCTCGCACCTGTGATCACGATATATGGCTGATTCGATTCGCTCATGCTTATGAACAACATCCTTCCGAACTTGATATTCGTTTACATCGATCTTCTATCGTATCCTATCCTGCCAACACAAGCTCTAGCTTGTCGAACCATGCTCCCCATCCGTACTTGGCGCCTGCCAGTCCTTGAGCATTCGTGATGCCCGTCTGATCAAGATGAAGACTAACCTTGCCGTTCCCTAAGTCATGTAGTGTGATCGTCACCGTATGCCTCTCCTCACCAACCGCCCATGTGAAGGACAGTAAGGTCGGTTCATCGATCGCGAGTACCTCACTATCGACGATCCCGTCCCAATACTCATTCGGCTCATGACGAAACTGGAAACGATGCCCCACGACAGGCTGGAAATCATTCTCTGTAATCCACTGGGCAAGCTTGTTCGAATCGGTTAAGGCTGACCATAGCTTCTCGACCGTAGTCGTAAACTCATAATCCATCGCTAAGGATAAACTCATTCATCTTCCTCCTCTAATAGTTGGTGTAGTCGCAGCATGTTCGTATGCCAATACTTGCTGTAGAATGCCACCCAATCTTGAACTTCCTTCAGTGGTGACGCGTCTAGTCTGTAGCGTGTTTCTCTGCCTACTTTACGGTCTTTCACCAGTCCCGCTTCCTTGAGGACGGTTAAGTGTTTAGATACCCCGGTTCGCCCCATCTGAAAATGTGAGGTTAACTCGAATAAAGGCATCTCCTCTGATTCGGCCAACAGATGAATCAATTGACGCCTTGTCGGATCCGCGATCGCATCAAACACATCTCTCATCTGATTGTTCAGAGTCACAGCACCCACTCCATATGATTTATTATGTAAGTTGATCCCATCGTGGTGGACGGACGCAGTGCGATGGCACCTATAGCAGAAGCTACTCCTTATAACGTCTGTTATATAGGACACCATTCAGTGGCGTTTATCATTATATGACACTAATCGGTGTCTTGTAAAGGGGCATTGATAAGAAAAAAAGTCCACCTAAGATGGACCCTTCCCCTAATCTGCTATATTGGGGTTCCGTCAGGAAAATGCGGATTTACAACGTTAAACTATTTTTTTGGAAACAGAAACCTTGCTTCCCCAACGCTAAGCAGAAGAAGTAAGGTGAGTTAATAATTTTACTTGTCAGAATCACTAGGTGGAGTCACCATGTTCATGTAATTTATATCTTCCAGGGTAAACAATATTCACCTCAACCTTTACATGGCGCAGGGAATCTTGGTTTAAAACGAGTTGCTGTTTTCCTGTGGCAATGCTCTTCCATTGA